>Ga0228701_1000092_pt1 | contig 113263 bp, 101 predicted proteins | sample McNCre117_Aug_MG_2_FD_178017 | JGI IMG/M metagenome (GOLD analysis project Ga0228701, IMG submission 178017) | Freshwater microbial communities from McNutts Creek, Athens, Georgia, United States - 11-17_Aug_MG | ecosystem: Environmental > Aquatic > Freshwater > Creek | place: USA: Georgia...
GCGCCTGCAGCTCGCCCGTCAGCACCCGCGCCCGCGCCCTCGCCTGTGCGTGCCACCCCCACGCCCGTGGCAGCAGCCGCCCCCGTGGCGGCGTTGCCCCCGGACGCCGTGCCCCTGCCTGCAGGGGTGGACCAGATGGACTGGGACACGCTGCAAGCCACAGTGGCCCAGTGCCGGGCATGCGGCCTGTGCAGTGGCCGCAAGAACACCGTGTTTGGCGTGGGTGACCGCGCCGCCCGCTGGATGGTCATTGGCGAAGCCCCCGGCGAAAACGAAGACCTGCAGGGCGAGCCATTTGTGGGTCAGGCCGGAAAGCTGCTGGACAACATGCTGACCGCCATCGGCCTGTCGCGCCAGACCGAAGGGCGTGCCGAGGGTGTGGGCGGCGTTTACATTGCCAACACGCTCAAATGCCGCCCACCCGGCAACCGCAACCCCGAACCGATAGAGCTGCAAACCTGCGCGCCCTACCTGGTGCGGCAGGTGGCGCTGGTGCAACCCCAAATCATTTTGGCCATGGGCCGTTTTGCAGTGCAGTCATTGCTGCAGACCACCGAGCCGATTGGCAAGCTGCGTGGCCGCGTGCACCACTACCAGGGCGTGCCGGTGGTGGTGACCTACCACCCGGCTTATTTGCTGCGCAACCCGCCTGACAAAGCCAAAGCCTGGGCCGATTTGTGCCTGGCCCTGCAAACCGTTCAATCTGTTTGACCGCATCGGTGGGCTGACCCGCGCTGTGCAGGCGCGGCGCTTACGCAGAGCGTTGGGGCCACAGCACCGCCGCGATCGACAGCACCATCAGCCCCACCGCTGCCCAGTCTTGCCAGTGCAGCACTTCGCCCAGTGCCAGTGCACCACTGAACACGCCCACCACCGGGATCAGCATCACGCTGAGCGTGGAGGCCACCGGTGGCAGGCTGCGCGCCAGGTAAAACCAGGCCGCCTGCGCAAACCCGAACACCAGCACCGCATTGAACAGGATCGCCCCCCAGACGGCCTGGGTCGGGGCAACCCAGCGGTCTTGTTCAAACAGCACTGCCAGCACCGTCATGAACACCGTGGTCAGCACCATCATCCAGAACGTGATGACGAGGGTGGGCACCGGCATGGCCGTGCGGCGCAGCAGCTGCGTGCCCAGCGCCCAGGTGCTGGCGGCGCCCAAAGCCAGCATCACACCCAGGGGTTTGCCGCCCAGGTGGCTGAACTCGTGCCAGAGCAGCAGCACCACGCCCAGGGCCGCAGCCGCCACACCTGCCCAGGCACGGCTCTGAAGCCGATGCTGGAAAAACAGGGCGCCCAGCACCGCTGAAAAAATCGGCATGGTGTAGCCCAGAATGGCCGAACGCCCGCTGGAAAGCGACTGCACCGCAATGATGATGAGCGTGTGCCAGAAAAACATGTTGAACACGGCCAGCACCAGCAACTCGCGCCAGTGCTGCCGGGGCACACGCAAAGGCACCCGCCTGGCCAGCAATGCCAGCCCCAGGATCGGCGTGCCCAGCCACATGCACAGCATGCGGAACGTCAGTGGTGGAAAGCCGGTCACCCCGACCTTCATGATCGGCCAGTTGATGCCCCAGACGATGGTCAGCAGGACCAGGACGATCCATTGGCGGGAGGAGAGTTTGTGCATGGGCCTCAGTGTGCCCCAGGATGCTCGGCAATGAACTGGCGCAGCGCCGCATCGATCCGGGTTTGCCAGCCGTTGCCGCTGGCCTTGAAGTGCTCAATGACTTCGGCGGACAGCCGGATGCCCACCCGCACCTTGGTGACCTCTGCCTTGGGCCGACCGCGCGGCGTCAGCAGCGCTTCGCTGCGCGCCTGGCTGAACAGGCCAGGCAACACCTCCTGCGCAGGGCGGGCACGGGCAAAGTCTGCATCGGTCCATTGTGGGTTGCCTGTGTCTGGCATGTCAGGCTGAATTTTGCGTTTGCTCATAAGTGCGAACCTCCCGTCAATCAAGCCGAGTACCCGGTAACGGTGTTCCCCGTAATCCTTGCGTGTGTCCATCTCGATCAGCGCGCTGTCCCACGCCAATGACGCCACCAGCCAGAACGGCAAATCACGCTCTGCCTCGTTCTTCTGGCTTTTTGAAGGGTCAAAGCTGATGCTTGAAAGCATTTATTGTGGCCACAATTTAAAGGGCTGTCAAAAATTTTGTGCTTGGATCACCAAGTGATCTTATAAGTCGCTATTCTCGTATATGTGAATAATTTAGATATCACAAATAAGCGTTTCGAAGAAAGATCGTTCAAGTCCTATTACGCACACTCAGGCGTGCAGACGAACTATCGGGACTGGCAAAGGTTGCAAGACCATCTTCTGCGGGTGGCCGAGTTGGCCCAAAACCGGGCCCGTACCTTTGGCGCAGAGGAGTGGGCGCATCTGATTGGACTGCTGCACGATTTGGGCAAATATTCACAAGCGTTTCAACAACGCTTGCATGGCAGTGAACAACGGGCCGACCACGCCACGGCTGGCGCAAAGATCTTGGCTCAACATCTGGCCAAGACCATGGGTCCGCAGTGGGGGCAAATCGCCAAGCTCATGGCATTTGCCATTGCGGGTCATCACACGGGCTTGGCCAACGGGGTAGACGAAGGTCAGGACAGGTCAACACTCCAGCAGCGCTTGAAACTGGCCTTTGGCAAGGACATTCCTGAATTGGATGAAGTCTGGCGCCAAGAAATAGAACTGCCAGAAAAAATCAGCGCGCCACCTCTGAAGTCACATGAGCCCACCGGCAAGTACGCGAATTTTGGACTGGCCTTGTTCACGCGCATGCTGTTTTCCTGTCTGATCGACGCAGACCGTATCGACACCGAGAACCATGCTCGATCTACAGAGGGGCTGCCGCCACTGAGCAGCAACTACCCGAGCATCCAGTGCTTGCAAAGCCACGCCAGTGCCTATCTGGCGAGGTTGGCTGATGCGGCGCAGGCGACGCCTGTCAATGCCTTGCGACAGCACATTCTTGGGCATGTGCGTACGCAAGCCGCTTTGGCACCGGGCTTGTTTTCGTTGACTGTTCCCACAGGGGGTGGCAAGACCTTGACGTCTTTGGCCTTCGGTTTGGACCACGCGGCCTTGCACCAAAAGCGCAGGCTGATCTATGTCATCCCGTTCACCAGCATCATTGAGCAAACCGCTGAGGTGTTTCGCAAAGCGCTTGGTGAACATCGTGAAGCAGTACTGGAGCATCACAGCGCGTTTGATCGAGACAAGTTGCCCGTTGAGCTTCAGAGGTCGAGCGCCACCCGAAAAGCAGACTACCGAGACAAACTGCGTCTGGCCATGGACAGCTGGGACGCGCCTATCGTCGTGACCACGGCCGTCCAGTTCTTCGAATCCCTGTTTTCTGATCGGCCATCGCAGTGCCGCAAGCTGCACAACATTGCGGGCAGCGTGATTGTGCTGGATGAAGCGCAAACGCTGCCTTTGAAACTTTTGCGGCCTGTCATGGCTGTCATTGATGAGTTGGTGTTGAACTATGGCTGCTCGGTTGTTCTGTGTACCGCCACGCAGCCAGCCTTGAAAGAAAGCGACGATTTCCACAACGGCTTTCGGCAAGTGCGTGAGCTTGCGCCCAGCCCTGAAGATCTGTTCGTCAAATTGCGGCGCACTCAAGTCAAGTCCCTGGGGCCACAAACCGACGAACAGTTGATCGAGCACCTGCGTGCTCGCGAACAAGTGCTGGTGATCGTCAACAACCGGCGGCATGCGCGCTTGCTGTTCGATGCCATTGCAGCAGAACAAGGGGCATGCCACCTCACCACGGCCATGTGTGCCGAGCACCGCACCCGAAAGCTGGCCGAAATTCGCCAACGCCTCAAGGACGGCTTGCCTTGTCGTCTGGTGGCGACATCTCTGATTGAGGCCGGTGTGGATGTGGATTTTCCAGCCGTCTTCAGAGCCGAGGCCGGGCTGGATTCAATTGCCCAGGCCGCTGGCCGGTGCAACCGCGAAGGTCACAAGGCATTGGACGAAAGTGATGTGTTTGTGTTCCAGACACCGGAGTGGAAAGCGCCACCAGAGCTGGCGCAGTTGGCCGCACCCATGCGCGCCATCCTGCGAAATCATGCAGGCGACGTGCTCGCGCTCGTCGCGTTGAAAAGCTATTTTCAGCAGGTCTACAACGACCGGGGAGCGGAGCTGGACAGCCAGGGCATTCTCAAAATGCACCGCGAAACCAAACACTTTGATTACCCGTTTCAGAACATCGCCAAGGCGTTTCGCATGATCGACAGCCACATGCTGCCCATCATCGTTCCCTTCGACGACACAGCCCGAGACAACCTCAACCTGTTGCGGTACTTGCCGGAAAACATGAGTGTGGCCACGCCATCCAAGAAGCTGCAACGCTATGTGGTGCAGATTCCTGAAAAAGCGTTTGCGCAACTCGTCAAGTTGGGCGCTGTTGCACCCATTTCGCCGGATCGATTTGGTGGCCAGTTTTACGAACTGGTGGGGGAATCCTTGTACAGCGACAGTGCGGGTCTGAATTTTTCAGACCCCGCTGCGCTGACGGCAGAAGCATTGGTGATTTAGAGAGAACAGGAGGAACCATGGGTTACGGCATCAAACTGCACATCTGGGGCGAACGCGCCTGCTTCACCCGCCCTGAAATGAAGGTGGAGCGCGTGAGTTACGACGTGATCACGCCATCGGCTGCACGCGGCATTCTGGAGGCCATTCACTGGAAGCCCGCCATTCGCTGGCAGGTGGACCGAATTCATGTGCTCAAACCCATCCGTTTTGAGTCCATTCGGCGCAATGAGGTGGGCAGCAAGGTATCGGCTCGCAACGTGGCATCTGCTATGAAAGCCAAGAGCACACAAGACCTGTACACCGTGGCCGATGAAGACCGTCAGCAACGGGCGGCTACGGTGCTGCGTGATGTGGCCTACGTGATCGAGGCGCATTTTGAGCTGACGGACAAAGCCGGTGCCGACGACAACGAGGGCAAGCACCTGGATCTGTTCAAGCGTCGGGCGCGCAAAGGCCAGTGCTTTCACCAGCCCTGCATGGGTACGCGGGAGTTCACAGCGCACTTTGCCTTGCTGGATGAGGCGGATGAATGGCCTGCGTCTGCGCTCAGCGAGTCTGACAAGAGCCGTGATTTGGGCTGGATGCTGCACGACATCGACTTTGCTGAAGGCAATACCCCACGCTTCTTCAGGGCTGAACTCAAAGATGGCGTGATTGAGGTTCCTGCTTTTCATAGCGAAGAGGTGAGGTCATGATCCTTCAGCGCCTGAACGAGCTGTATTACCGACTGGCGCAAAACCCGGACCCTGATACCGGGTTGGCGCGGGTGCCACCTTATGGCTTCACGGATGAAAACATCAGCTACTGCCTGGTACTGTCGAAAGACGGGGTGTTGGTCGACATTCAAGATGTGCGGGATACCAGCGAGAAAAAACCTAAGGCCAGACGCCTGAGCGTGCCTGCGCGGGTAAAACGGACCAGGGGAGAGAGGTCGAATTTTCTTTGGGATAACACGGCGTATGTGTTAGGTGTTGAAGGCAACAAAGACAAAGACGCCGTCAAAGAACCCCCCTGGGTAATGGCAGAGAAAACACACGCCACTTTCAAAAAATTGCACCTAGAGCGGCTGGACAGTCAGGAAGATGTCGCCCTCTCTGCGTTGTGGCGGTTTTTGCTTAGTTGGAAACCCGAGAATTTTTCAAAGGCACCGTTCACTGCAGACCATGTGGATGCCAATCTGGTTTTCAAGCTCGATGGCGAAATGCGGTATATCCATGAATCTGCGGTGGCTCAGCAGTTGTGGTGTTCGCAGCTAAGGCCTGAGTCGCATGACGACAAGGCCGCCAACAACTCACAGGGTAAGTGTTTAGTTACAGGGGCAGTAACTGATTTGGCACGATTACACCCCGATATCAAAGGAGGCTTTCTTGCGCAGCATGGTGGAAAAAGCCAGGGTTGCTCGTTAGTTTCATTTAACGCCAAAGCATACGAATCGTTCGGTAAAGAGCAGGGCGATAACGCCCCTGTGTCTGAGCAGGCAGCCTTTTCTTACACAACAGCCTTGAACTACTTGTTGCGCCGAGAAAACGGGCAATGCCTGTCCGTTGGCGATACGAGCACCGTCTTTTGGGCGCAGGGCGACGATGCACGGCAAGAGGCCTTGGCCGTGGATGTGTTCAGCGCCATGCTGAACCCACCTTCTGAGGATGGTGGTGAGACCAAGGCGGTACGGCTGAGCCTTGAAAAAGTCTCTCAAGGGCGTCCGTTCAAAGACATTGCTCCGGATGTAGACCCCAACACCCGATTTTTCGTACTGGGTCTGGCGCCAAATGCGGCTCGCTTATCAATCCGGTATTGGTTGGACAGCAATATGGGTGAGCTGGGAAGGTGCTTGAGCGAGCACTGGGCGGATATGCAGATCAGCCCATTGCCTTGGAAGACCGATCACCCGCCATCGGTCTGGCGCTGCCTTATCCAAACGGCACCGCTTGGCAAGACGGAGAACATCGCGCCGCAGTTGTCGGGCGAATGGTTGCGCAGCATCCTCACCGGACAGCGTTACCCGAGACAGCTGCTCACACAGATCGTGCAGCGCTTGCGTGCTAATGGCGATATCAACGGCTTGCGCGTTGCGCTCATCAAAGCGGTTCTGCACCGCGACCACCGAAAAGGTTTTATCAAGGAGGCCATTCCCATGTCACTGGAAATTGAGAGTTCACCGTTGGCTTATCGCCTCGGGTGTTTGTTTGCCGTGCTGGAGCAAGCACAGCGCGGCGCGCTGGGCGATGTGAACGCCAGCATCGTGGATCGGTACTACGGCACAGCGTCCAGCGTGCCGTATTCGGTGTTTCCGCGCTTGATTGCTGGTTGTCAAAACCACTTGTCCAAGATCCGCAAGAACAAGCCGGGGCAAGCCGTCAACATGGACAAGCGTTTGGGTGAAATCGTGGCTTCTCTGCCTGCCACCTTTCCCAAGCAACTCAGCATCGAGCAGCAAGGGCAGTTTGCCGTGGGCTACTACCACCAGAAGCAAGCTTTCTTTGCCAAAAAGGGCGAAACGCCTGACGCCGAATCAGATACATCCAACTGAACCAGAGAGGAAGAACCATGACCATCAAAAACCGCTACGAATTCGTTTACCTGTTTGACGTGACCAACGGCAACCCCAACGGAGACCCGGATGCGGGCAACATGCCGCGCCTGGACCCCGACTCCAGCCGGGGACTTGTCACTGACGCTTGCCTGAAACGCAAGATTCGCAACTTCATCGAGCTGACCGAGAGCGACAAAGCAGGCTACGACATCTACGTCAAAGAAAAGAGTGTTCTGAATCTGCAGAACAAAAAAGCCTACGAAGCGCTGGGCATCAAGTCGGAATCCAAAAAGTTGCCCAAGGACAAAAACGAGGCCGCCAAAATCACGGCCTGGATGTGCAAGAACTTCTTTGACGTGCGCACCTTTGGCGCGGTCATGACCACCGATGTGAACAGTGGGCAGGTTCGCGGCCCGGTGCAAGTGGCCTTTGCCAAATCGGAAGACCCGGTGATTCCTCTGGAGGTCTCGATCACGCGCATGGCAGTGACGACTGAGAAAGAGGCGGAGGCGCAGTCGGGTGACAACCGAACCATGGGCCGCAAACACATTGTTCCCTACGGACTGTACCGTGCACACGGCTTCGTATCTGCGCATCTGGCCAAGAAGCTGGAACATGCAGAGTTAGATGGCGCAGGCTTCTCCGATGACGACCTGAACAAGCTCTGGCAGTCCCTGGAGCACATGTTTGAACATGACCGTTCCGCCGCCCGTGGCGAAATGGTTGCCCGGCATCTGGTAGTGTTCAAGCACGCTTCTGCCCTGGGCAATGCGCCTGCGCATGAGCTGTTCGAACGTGTCACTGTAGACCGAGTGAATGGCGAGAAAGGCTCTCCCGCACAAGCCTTCTCTGACTACGCAGTCAAGCTGGACGGCCAGGCGCTCAAAGGCTTCAAAAACGTCGTGGAAGTTGCCTGACCTGCCGATGACACGGACTGGAGCGCTGCGCATGGACACCCTCCTGGCCATCTCCGCGCTCCAGCACTTTGCCTATTGCCCGCGCCAGTTTGCTCTGATTCACCTGAAGCAAGTCTGGAGTGACAACCACTTCACAGCTCAGGGTAATGTCTTGCACGAGCGGGTAGACAGCCAGGAGGCCGAAACCCGGGGTGCCAAGCGATCCGAGCGCTCGGTAGAGGTCCGGAGTGAGCGCCTGGGCTTGTATGGCAAGTTGGACTTGTTGGAGGTGTTCAGCGAAGGTGACGGTGTCAAACGCTACGTGCCGGTGGAATACAAACGCGGCAGTCGCAAGGTGACGGATTGGGACCGCATTCAGGTATGCGCCCAAGCCTTGTGTCTGGAAGAAATGCGCGGCGTGCAGATTGTCGAGGGAGCACTCTGGTACTGGCAGGAGCGTTTGCGCGAAGTGGTGCTGATCGACGAGAGGCTGCGCACGGAAACGCTGGCCTGCATTGACGCTGCAAGTGTGGTGCTGCAAAGCCAGTTGACGCCGCCTCCAACGGCAGATGCCAAACGCTGCAAAGCGTGTTCACTGGTTGATATTTGCGTCCCCGACGTGGTGCGCAAAGATCGGTCCGTTCGATATGTGCAAACGCTTTTTGAGGCTACGCCATGAAAAAGTTGCTCAACACGCTCTATATCACTAGGCCGGACTGCTATTTGCACAAAGAGCGTGAGACCGTGGTCATCAAGCAGGGGGATGCCAAGCTGGCTCAGTTCCCCATGTTGGCCTTGCAAAACATCCTGTGTTTTGGTCAGGTAGGTGTTTCGCCTGCGCTGATGGCGGCCTGTCTGGAGTCGAATGTGGGGCTGTCGTTCTTCACCGAGTTTGGCAAGTTTCAGGCGCAGGTGATGGGCATGCCCAAAGGCAATGTGCTGCTGCGGCGCGCTCAGTACCGCTGGGCCGATGATGAAGATCGATCGGTATCCGTTGCCCGACTGATGATTGCCGCCAAAGTTGGCAACTGCCGGGCGGTGCTGCTGCGTGAACAGCGCAATCACGGAGACCATGAAGGCATGACAAATGCAGCCAAGGCACTGGCAGCGCTGCTGGAAGACATACGCCATGCACGCAGTTTGTCCCGCCTGATGGGGCTGGAGGGTGAGGCAGCCAGTGTGTATTTCAGCGTGTTTACCCATTTGCTGCGGGCACCAGGTTTCGAGTTCTGCGGCCGAGTGCGACGGCCGCCATCGGACCCCGTGAACGCCTTGTTGTCATTTGCTTATGTGTTGTTGGCCAGCGAATGTTCGTCTGCCCTGGCGGGCGTGGGTCTGGACCCTTATGTTGGCTTCCTGCACCAGGATCGTCCGGGAAGGAAAAGCCTGGCGTTGGATTTGATGGAGGAGTTGCGTGCCCCTCTGGCCGATCGGTTCGTGCTGACATTGATCAATCGCGGACAGATCAAGCTCACCGATTTTGTGGCCGAGGCCAGTGGTGCCGTCCGACTCAAGGACGATGCTCGCAAGTCGCTATTGACCGCCTATCAAGAACGCAAGAAAGAGACCCTGCGACATCTCTATCTGGAAGAGAGTATTGAATTGGGCCTGTTACCGCATGCCCAGGCTTTGCTGCTGGCCCGCCATCTACGTGGTGATATGACGCACTACACACCCTTTTCGGTAAGGTGACTCATGCTGGTTTTGGTGACCTACGATGTGAATGTGACCACGCGGGCGGGCGAACGCCGATTGCGACACATGGCCAAGGCCTGTCTGGATTTTGGTGTTCGGGTGCAGAACTCCGTGTTCGAATGTGAGCTGGACCCGGCCCAGTGGGTTCAGCTCAAAGCCAGGCTTATTGGGATTTACGATCCCAATCAAGACAGCTTGCGGTTCTACCTGCTGGGAAAACGTGGCTTTGAGAAAGTAGAGCATTTGGGTGCTAAGCCTGCCCTTAACCCGATCCACAGCACCTTGATTCTGTAGCGCTAACCCGTTGCTCTCATCAAGGTCTTAGACGTTTAGCGCCGCCATAAGCCTTTGAAATAAAAGAAATTTTTCTGGATTCTGCCTTGAAACGTTTTTTTGACGGCACATTGATTTGAGTGTTAGCGAAAATGGCGCCGCTAAGCCGCATGCTTGCTGATGTTATCTTTAAGCGGTCGCCCCTCATGCGGGGGCGTGGATTGAAACAGATCGTAATCGTGCAGGTCGGTACCGGCGACGAAGTCGCCCCTCATGCGGGGGCGTGGATTGAAACCGCCGCAGCATCATGCTCACCGGCAATGCTGCTGTCGCCCCTCATGCGGGGGCGTGGATTGAAACTGGGGTGTAGCTTCAGGCCGAGCTGCTGGCGGATGTCGCCCCTCATGCGGGGGCGTGGATTGAAACGGAAGTCATCGCTGCCTGATGAATCTGGCTGCACGTCGCCCCTCATGCGGGGGCGTGGATTGAAACTCAAAGTGCAGTGGGATCACGATGCCACTGTCTGTCGCCCCTCATGCGGGGGCGTGGATTGAAACGGCGATTTGCACACTGATGGCGCGGCTCACTTCGGTCGCCCCTCATGCGGGGGCGTGGATTGAAACGACGCGATCCGCGCCCGCTTGATCCATATGCCACGTCGCCCCTCATGCGGGGGCGTGGATTGAAACCCTCCGAAGCCTGCTGACCTGGTGCGCCAGCTTGTCGCCCCTCATGCGGGGGCGTGGATTGAAACGCCTTCGCGCACCCAGACATTTCCCACGTCTTCTGTCGCCCCTCATGCGGGGGCGTGGATTGAAACAGGTCCATGGCCCGGCAATCCAAACTGCCAGGCGTCGCCCCTCATGCGGGGGCGTGGATTGAAACCCAGCTGTTCCAGGTCAGGCCATCCTTCAATGGTCGTCGCCCCTCATGCGGGGGCGTGGATTGAAACCACCCAAACACCTTGCACAGATCGAGCACATGCGTCGCCCCTCATGCGGGGGCGTGGATTGAAACGCGATCAATACCTCGCTCGTGCCCAGAACATCCTCGTCGCCCCTCATGCGGGGGCGTGGATTGAAACCCACCATTCACCCATCCATCTGGAGACACCCAAAGTCGCCCCTCATGCGGGGGCGTGGATTGAAACGGCGCCAGCAGGAAGTCCACGGGGTTGACGCTGAGTCGCCCCTCATGCGGGGGCGTGGATTGAAACATCATCCGAACTGCCGAGCAGCGCGGGATCTACGGTCGCCCCTCATGCGGGGGCGTGGATTGAAACTGGCCCATACCGGTCCGTCAGGCGATCAAGACTCGTCGCCCCTCATGCGGGGGCGTGGATTGAAACACCGGCACATCGGCGCAGGCTGCCGCCATTACTGTCGCCCCTCATGCGGGGGCGTGGATTGAAACAACCCAAGATGAACAATAATCTTTGCAACAGCTGTCGCCCCTCATGCGGGGGCGTGGATTGAAACCAACGCGTGGAACCAGAACTGGAACTCCAGCAACGTCGCCCCTCATGCGGGGGCGTGGATTGAAACAATTCGCTGGCGAGCAGGCCGCGCAGCAAGAAGTCGCCCCTCATGCGGGGGCGTGGATTGAAACTGCAATTTTGAGGCGCATCATGCAAACCGAAAGAGTCGCCCCTCATGCGGGGGCGTGGATTGAAACCCGGCTCCCCGGGCGGTTGTGCGGATCGCACTCCGTCGCCCCTCATGCGGGGGCGTGGATTGAAACGATCAGGGCCTGCTCCATGCCGGGCTCATTGGCGTCGCCCCTCATGCGGGGGCGTGGATTGAAACCCCTCGGATCAGAAGACCACCAACGTTGTGCAAGTCGCCCCTCATGCGGGGGCGTGGATTGAAACATCCCAACCTCCCCACATATCGGGCATAGCAGGCGTCGCCCCTCATGCGGGGGCGTGGATTGAAACCAGCTGATCGATGCGCCAATGAACCGCGCCACGGTCGCCCCTCATGCGGGGGCGTGGATTGAAACCAGTACCAAGTGTCTGTCGGTCAGTGGCAGGAGATGTCGCGGCCCGTGCGGGACGGATGCAACATGGTTACCGATCGAATGCACTCATAGAGAACTTCTAGCCCTCTAAAATCCCCCCATGACCTTCCTCGACATGCTGCGCGCCGCTGAGCGCCAAAACCGCTCCATGCTGTGCGTGGGCCTCGATCCCGAGCCGACCAAGTTCCCGGCCGGCATGAAGGGCGATGCCAACAAGATCTATGACTTTTGCGCCGCAATAGTCGATGCCACGGCCGATCTGGTCAGCAGCTTCAAGCCGCAGATCGCCTACTTTGCGGCGCACCGCGCCGAAGGGCAGCTGGAACGCCTGATGGAGCACATGCGCCGCGTGGCGCCGCAGGTGCCGATCATTCTGGACGCCAAGCGCGGCGACATTGGCTCGACCGCCGAGCAGTACGCCAAGGAGGCCTTTGAGCGCTATGGTGCCGATGCCGTCACGCTCTCGCCCTTCATGGGCTGGGATTCGGTGGCCCCCTACCTCAAGTACGAGGGCAAGGGCGCGTTTTTGCTGTGCCGCACCTCCAACCCCGGGGGGGATGACCTGCAGAACCAGCGCCTGGCTTCGGTGGATGGCCAGCCCCTGTTGTACGAGCATGTGGCGCGCCTGGCGCAAGGCCCCTGGAACCTCAACGGCCAACTCGGCCTGGTGGTGGGCGCCACCTACCCGACCGAGATCGAGCGCGTGCGCGAACTCGCACCCACCGTGCCCCTGCTGATCCCGGGCGTGGGCGCACAGGGCGGTGATGCGGTGGCCACCGTCAAGGCCGGCTGGCGCGCCCATGCCGATGGCAGCAGCGCAGCGCCCATCATCGTCAACTCGTCGCGTGCGGTGCTCTACGCCAGCAGCGGCGACGACTTTGCCGAGGCCGCGCGCCAGGTGGCCATGGCCACGCGCGACACGCTCGAAGCCGCCAAGGCCTGAGCCCTTCATGACGGCCACCGCCAAACCAGCGCCCGACGGCATGCGTTGGATGGCGCTGTGCTCCCTGCTGACCGCCGTTTTCCTCGGCTCGCTGGACCAGTCGATTGCCAACACCGCGCTGCCGGCCATCGCCCAGGCCATGCAGCGCACGCCTGCAGAGTCGGTCTGGGTCATCCATGCCTACCAGTTGGCGGTGGTGGCGATGCTGCTGCCGCTGGCGGCCCTGGGTGACCGCTGGGGCGCGCGCAAGGTGTTTCTGTGGGGTGTGGCGCTGTTCAATCTGGCGGCGCTGGCCAGCGCCTGCACCACACGCCTGGAATGGCTGGCCTTGTTCCGGGCGGTGCAGGGCGTGGGGGCGGCAGGGGTGATGAGCGTCAACCTGGCGCTGATCCAGCGCATCTTCCCTCCTGAAAAACTGGGGCGTGGCGCGGGCATGAATGCCCTGATTGTGGGCATCGGCTACAGCCTGGGGCCGACGGTGGCTTCGCTGCTGCTGGCTGTGCTGCCCTGGCCCTGGCTGTTTGGCCTGCAGGCGCCGCTGGGGCTGATCGGGTGGTGGCTGGCGCGGCGCCACCTGCCGCGCACTGAACCTGCGCAGGCCGACCAGCCTTATGACCGCGTGCTGGCCCTGCTGTCGGCCGTGTGTTTTGCATCGCTGGTGTTCACCCTGAGCGCGGTGGCGCAACAAAAGGGCCTGGCTGTGGTGGTGGCTTCCCTGACGCTCATGCTGTGCAGCGGCTGGTGGCTGCTGCGCCGACAGCGCGGGCATGCTGCCCCGGTGTTGCCGGTGGACTTGATGCGCAGGCCGCTGTTCAGCCTGTCGGTGTTGACCTCGTTCAGTTCCTTCACCACGCAGGGGCTGGCGTTTGTGGCGCTGCCGTTCTTCTTTCAGCAGGAGCTGGGGCGCCCAGTGGTGGAGACCGGTGTGCTCATGTCCGTGTGGGCCTTGGTGGTGGCCCTGATGGCGCCCGTGGCGGGCACGCTGTCTGACCGCTACCCGCCCGCGATTCTGGGTGGTGTGGGCCTGGGCATTTTGAGTGCGGGCATGGTCGGGTTGGGCTCGGTGGGGTCGCAAACACCGTTTGCCATGATGGCCTTGTCGATGGCGCTGTGTGGCGTGGGCTTTGGCCTTTTCCAGTCGCCCAATCTGCGCGCCATCATGGCCAGTGCCCCGGCACACCGCACCAGTGGTGCCAGCGGCATGGTGGCGATGGCTCGGTTGATGGGTCAGGCCAGCGGCGCTGCATTGGTGGCCCTGTGTTTCAACCTGTTCGGGCCGCTGGGCGCCGGACGCGCGGTGGTGCTGGGGGCGGTGACGGCGGGCCTGGGCGCATTGCTCAGCATGGCGCGCTTGCGGGCCCGTTAAACCATCAGGCGTGCATCCGCTGCCAAAGCGCCATGCCGCGCTGGGCCTTGCTGACATCTGCCGGAGCCAGTGCCAGGGCACCTTGTGGCGCTTGGCGAAGTGTTTCGGCCAGCGCGGTCAGCGCAGATTCGGGCCCCTCCAGCAATTCCAGCTCCAGCTCCAGCAAGGGCTCGCTCAGTGGCGTGCCGGGAACATGGATGCGGCCCTTGTCCAGCGCGACTTCGATGCGGGCACCTGCGTGCATGACGACCCAGCGGTGGCGTTCAAAGTCGGTGGCGAACAATGGCCTGAGCCTTGGGCGCAGCGCCATCAGGTCGGCGGCGAGTGCGGCGTCATCGACCAGCGCGGCAAAGTCGAGCGCGCCCGGTGTGGTCGGGCCTTCCCACTCCTGCCGGCGCGACAGGCCGCCTGTGCTGCTGCCCGCCGTCTTCACGGTCAGCAGCCATTGCCCGCCTGCCAGCCTTTCGCGCACCGCCATGCGCCGGGCCTTGAGGGCCAGATCGGGTGTGTCGAAATAGGTGTTGAGCAGGTGCTGCGGCGCAGCGGGTGCCGCCAGCAGCGGGTGCTTGAGCAGACGCGGCAGGTCTTGCGCATCGAGCGCGAGCTTGAGTTCGGTTTCCTGGGCCATGCCTCAACCTGCGAAAACGCCGCCGTACTTCTGCCGAAGCTCGTTCTTCTGCACCTTGCCCGTGCCGCCCACGGGCAGCGATTCAAGAAAGACCACGTCTTCGGGCACCCACCACTTGGCCACGCGGGTGGCCAGGAAGTCCAGGATGTCGGCTTTCTCAAGCGCCTGCCCCGGTTTGCGCACGATGAACAGCAGCGGACGCTCGTCCCATTTGGGGTGCTTGACGCCAATGACGGCGGCCATGGCCACGGCCGGATGGCCGATGGCAGCGTTCTCCAGGTCGATCGAGCTGATCCATTCGCCGCCGCTCTTGATCACGTCCTTGGTGCGGTCGCGGATGGTCATCACGCCGTCGGCGTCGATGGTGGCGATGTCGCCGGTGGGGAACCAGCCGTCGACCAGCGCGGTGCGGTCGGTCTTGAAGTAGCGCTCCACGATCCACTGGCCGCGCACCATCAGTTCGCCTTGTGCGTGGCCATCGCGTGGCAGGGTTTGGCCGTTTTCATCCACCACCTTGATCTGGATGCCCGAGACCACCTTGCCCTGGCGCGCCACGATGGCGTGACGCTCTTCGGGCGGCAGGGCTGCTTCACGCGGGCCGAGGTTGCTCATGGTGGCCACGGCCGTGGTTTCGGTCATGCCCCAGCCGTGGCGCACTTCCACACCGTACACATCGTTGAACTTGGCAATCAGCGCGCGCGGCATGGCCGAGCCGCCCACGCAGGTGCGCTTCATGGATGAAAAGCGCAGGCCATGGGCCTCCACGTGCTGGATCAGGCCCATCCAGATGGTGGGCACGCCCGCGCTGATCGTGACTTGCTCGGACTCCATCAGCTCGTGCAGGCTGGGCCCGTCGAGCCGGGGGCCGGGCAGCACCAGTTTGGCCCCCGCCACCATGACCGCATACGGGATGCACCAGGCATTGATGTGGAACATGGGCACCACCGGCAGCGCGGTTTCGCGGGCCGACAGGCTGAGCACATCGGGCAGACAGGCGGTGGTGGCGTTGAGCACGATGGCGCGGTGCGAATACAGCACCCCTTTGGGGTTGCCGGTGGTGCCCGAGGTGTAGCAGAGCACAGCGCCGGTGCGTTCGTCGAATTCGGGCCAGTCAAAGTGTGTGCTGTGCGGCGCGATCAGGTCTTCGTAATTCAGGGCCTGAACCCCTTCGATGTCCGGGGTGTGGGCTGCATCGCTCAGGCAGACCCAGGCCTGCACCAGGGGGCAGTGCGGGGCAATGGCCTGCACGAGCGGTGCAAAGGTGCTGTCGAACAGCACCACGCGGTCTTCGGCGTGGTTGAGGATGTAGATCAGCTGCTGCGGGTGCAGGCGCGGGTTGCAGGTGTGCATGACCATGCCGCTGCCCGAGACGCCAAAGTAAGACTCCAGGTGGCGGTGGTTGTTCCAGGCGATCGAAGCCACCGCATGGCCGGGCGCCAGACCCAGGGCCTGGAGGGCGTGGGCCAGTTGGCTGGCGCGCCGCGCCACATCGGCATAGGTGCAGCGGTGCAGCGGGCCATGGGTCTCGCGCGAAACCACTTGCTGCTGACCGTGCTGCTGCGCACCGTGCTCAAGCAGGGCGGACACCAGCAGGGGGCGTTCCATCATCAGGCCGGGTTGCAGGGGCATGGTGTCTGTCTCCTTTTGTGAGGGTTCTGGCTTCACAGAACAGCATAAACAAAAAAAGCCAGTCCCAGGGTTTCTGCCGTCATCAGGGCGATGGGTTTCCAGCCCACATCCACCATGCTTGCGAGGTGGGTTTTCATGCCGATGGCCACCATGGCGACGACCAGGCACCACTGCGAAGCCACTCGCCCGGCCTGCACCAGGCCGGGTGGAATCCAGTGGATGCTGTTGATCGCCATGAGCAGTGCAAACGCCAGCGCAAAGCCGGGCAGGACGGGCGGGCGTGGCTGGGCGGCATCCCTCGGGCCTTCTGCCGCCATGTGGCGGGCGCTGACCCAGCCCACGATGGCGATCACCGGCAGCAGCATGGCCACACGGATCAACTTGACCAGCGTGGCCATGTCTCCCGCGTCCTTGGAGATGCTGTAACCCGCGCCCACCACCTGGGCCACATCGTGGATGGTGGCGCCGATGAAAAACCCGGCCTGCTGCTCGCTGAGGTTCAGCCATCGGGTCAGCACGGGGTAGAGCACCATGGCCACGGTAGACAGTGTGCTCACCCCGATGACGGTGAACAGCGTGGCCTTGTCTTTCAAGGGGTGCTGCGGCATGGCCGCAGACAGGGCGAGCGCGGCCGAAGCCCCGCAGATGCCGACGGCACCGCCCGTCAGCAGGCCAAAAAACACCCGGTACCCCATCCAGCGTGACAGCAGCAGGCCGATCATGATGGTGAAGGCCACGGCGCACACCACCATGAGCACGGGCTGCCAGCCCAGTGCCGTGAGCTGATCGACCGTGATGCGCAGGCCCAGCAGGGCCACGCCCACGCGCAGCACCTGCCGGGCACTCACTTCGATGCCGTACTGGCAGGGCCCTTGTGCCGACAGAAAGTTCATGGCCATGCCCAGCAGCAACGCCAGCAGCATGACCGGACTGCCGTAGTGGTCGGCGATGAAGCGGGCAGCGACCGCTACCGTGGCGCACACCACCAAGCCAGGCCAGCAGCGCAGGAGCCAGGCCTGCAGGCGTTTCAGGTGGGGCATCAAATCACATACCCGCCATTGGGGCTGATGACCTGGCCGACCAGGTAGTGGTCTTGCGAAGCCAGGAACACGGCCACATTGGCGTATTCCTCGGGACGGCCGAGGCGTCCGCTGGGCACCTGTTGGTAAAGGCTGTTCTTTTGGGCTTCGCTGGCGCTGGCCAGATACGACTCAAACGGCGGCGTGAGCACGCCGCCGCAGGCGATGGCGTTGACATAGATGTTGGCGCCCGCCACATCGAGCGCGGTGGTCTGGGTCAGGCTGATGACCCCGGCCTTGGTGGCCGAATACCCCGGGCTGTGCATGCTGCCTGCACCCAGGCCTGCAATCGAGGCGATGTTGATGATGCGTCCTGATTTTTGCGGCTGCATGAAACGCAAGGCTGCACGCGTGCAATAAAACACGCCGTGCATGTTCACGCCCCACCACTTGAGCCAGTCTTCGTCAGACAAGGAGGCCACGATGCCCAGGGCTTGCCTGGGCATGGGCGTGGTCATGTAGGCGTAATGCAGGTTGCGCCGTTCGGTTTCGGCGGGCGAGTTGGGAATGCGCGCGGCATTGTTCACCAGCACATCCACGGTGCCGAAGCGCTCGGCCGCCTGCTCAAACATGCGGTCCACCGCAGCGCTGTCCGACACATCACACGCCAGGGCCAGGCACGCTGCCCCGAGCGACTGCACCGCCGTCTGGGTGGCGTGCAGCGCCGCCATGTCCACATCGCAGATGACCAGCGAGGCGCCCTGCCGGGCCATGGCCTGTGCGATCGTGCCGCCCAGGCCCAGACCGGCCCCGGTGACCAGCACCACTTTGCCTTGCAGCGGCAGGGAGCTTGTCATGCGTGCTTACTCCGGTTTGTAGTTGACCGACTTGAGCATGGCACCCACCGATTCGTAGTCCTCCTGCAGGCTTTTGGCCATTTGCTCGGGGGTGGGCGGGTTTTGTGTGTTCACGTTCAGACCCACCGCCATCAGGCGGTCGCGCACGGCGGGTGTGGCCAGGGCCTTGAGGGCTTCTTCACGCACCCGCTTGAGGGCGGCCTCGGGGTGGCCAGGCACGTTCCACAGGCCCAGCCAGGCGGTGCGTGTCATGTCCTTGAAGCCCAGTTCGGCCATGGTGGGCACATCGGGCAGCACATGCGAGCGCTGTGGCGCAGTCACCGCAAAGGCGCGCAGCTTGCCCCCCTTGATGTTGGGCACCGAGGTGGCCAGGCCGTCGAACATGAACTGCACCGAGCCGCCCATCACGTCCTGCAGGGCCGGTGGCGAGCCTTTGTAGCCCACATGGTTCATGTCCAGCCCGGCCAGCTGGTTGAGCTGCAGGCCCAGCACATGCGAGAGCGTGCCGGGGGTGTAGGACGCGAAATTGGTCTTGCCCGGGTTGGCTTTCACGTAGGCGATCATCTCTTTGAGGTCCTTCGGGGGCAGCGAGGCGTTGCCCACCAGCACCAGCCCGCCACCGGCCAGCTCGACCAGGGGCTTGAGGTCCTTGAAGGGGTCGTACTTGGGCTTGATGGAATAAGGCAGCTCGGTCACCAGCGCATTGACCGACAGCAGGTAGGTGTGGCCGTCCTTGGGGGCGGACAGCATGGCGTCCATGGCAATCGCACCGCCTGCGCCGGGCTTGTTGTCGACCACCACGGGCTGGCCCAGGCTGGTGGACATGGCGTTGCCCACCAGGCGGGCGATGATGTCGGCCGTGCCGCCTGCGGGCGCACCGACCACGATCTTGATCGGGCGGTCCGACAGGGGCTGGGCCTGTGCACCCAGGCCGAGGGCGCCAAGTGCCAGCCCCAGTGAGAGCAAGGCACGGCGCGGTGCCGAGAAAAAGTGCGAGGTGTTGTTCATGGATGTCTCCGGTTGTTCGGGATCAAGGGTCAGGCGGTCTGGGCGTGCCGCATGGGGGTGCCGCGCTCGCCGGGGCGGCGGTTGGGGGCGTAGCCCAGACGCGCCAGTGTGTCATCGGTGTTGTTGTAGAACTGACCGATCTGGTAGATCTCGCGGGCTTCATCGCCGTTGGCGATGTCGCGCTTGAGCAGGCGCGCCTGCTTGACCATCTGCTCGACCTGCTGCACCGAAGTCATGCGCTCGCGGTCAGGGCCATTGAGCGTGTCCTCGATGCCGCAGCGCACATGCAGGCCCAGGGCAATGGCCATGGCCGTCATGGGGTAGACATGGCGGTTGAGGGTTTCGATGGTCAGCACCGCCCCGTCGGGCACGCGGCGCACGAATTCGAGCATGTCGGCCGGATTCAGACCTGCGGCCCCGCCACCGATGGCCACGTAATTGAGGATCAGAGGCCCGTTGTAATGGCCTGTGCGGATCAGGCGCTCCACCGTTTCGAGCTGGTGGATGTGGGCCAGCATGAAGTGGGGCTGGATGCCTGCGTCCACCAGGCGGCGGATGTGCTCTTTGTGCCAGCTGGGGTTGGATGGAACGATCATGTCCTGGTAGGCGGCCTGCAGCTGCGGGTTGTCCAGGGAGGTGCCGTTGGCATCCCCGTTCATCATCAGCTCCATGATGTTCATCTGGCTGGTGTTCACCGCCACGGTCACCTGATCGGGGATGGGGTTCAGTTCGGCCAGCATGTGGCGCGTGTCGTCCGACAGCCACTTGGCGGCCTGGCCATCGTCTTCAGGCGCGAATGAAATCGAGCCCCCCACCTGAAGAATCATCTTGGGAACGGCCTCGCGCAGGCGGGCCAGCATCTCATTGAACATCGACAGGCGTTTGCTGCCCTTGCCGTCCTGCTCGCGCACATGCACGTGCAGCACCGTGGCGCCGGCGTTGTAGCAATCCACCGCTTTCTGGACCTGTTCGTCCATGGTGACGGGGATGTCGTTGCTGTCGCCGGGAATCCACTGCGGACCGTAGGGCGCAACCTGGATCACGAGTTTTTGCTGGTTTTCGGGCAGAAGGGAATCGTCGAGGAAATGCATGGTGGTGTCCTTGTGGGTGGGGTTTCAGGGTTTCAGGTTTCGGGCAGCGGCTTCTTCCAGCAGGATGGGCGCACCCATGCTCATGGTGTGCAGGCCCAGCACCGAGGTCAGTTGCAAGACGGCGGCGATTTCTTCAAACGTCACGCCCAGGTCCAGCGCCTTGCGGATGTGGGTGCGCACGCCCGGGGCGTACATGTGTGTGCAGGAGGCATCGACGGCGATGGCGATCAATTCCAGGGTCTTGGGGTCCAGAACATGCATGGCATGGGTGCCCATCTGCAGGAATTTCTCCATCCAGACCTTGTCCACTTCGGCAATGGGGTCCCAGTTCGGGTTCCAGTAGCCGTTGGCGTGCAGGGTGTCACTGATGGGCGTGGAGGGCGTGCTTGGCGGGGCTGGGCTGGTCATTCGGGGCTCCCAAGTGTTGAACAGGTGCCTCAGTATTGGAAAAACACCGGGAGTCCAATTGACAAAATGGGACATTGGCTTACCATTTTGGGACTTTACGGGAATCCCCTATGCCGACCCTGATCCGCAGTGCCAGCCTGACCAACTTCACCGAAATTGCCCAGCAATGCGGTCTGGACCCGTTGGCCCTGGTGCGCGAGGCGGGTTTGCCCGTCAAGTGCCTGAGCGATCCGGATCTGAAGGTGGATGCGTTGGCGGTGGGGCATTTGCTGGAGATGGCGGCCAGCCGGGCGGCCGAGCCTGCATTTGGTTTGCGCATGGGCGAGTCGCGCCAACTGTCCAACCTGGGCCCCCTGGGCTTGCTGCTGCGCGACGAACCCACCCTGCGGCACGCGCTCGATGCCATCGTGCGCCACATCCGTGTGCACAACGAAGCCCTGGTGATCCGGGTCGAAGAAGTGGACCAGCTTGTGCTGATCAGAGAAGAGTTTGTGTCGGACGCCTCCGTGTCCAGGCGACAGGCCGTTGAACTGGCCATGGCGGTGACCTACCGCATCCTCAGCCTGTTCATGGGCGTGACCTGGCGGCCGCGCCTGGTGTGTTTCTCGCACCGTGCCCCGGCCCATCGCGGCGTGCACCACCGCGTCTTTGGTGACAAGGTGGAGTTCGGTCACGAGTTCAACGGCATGATGTGCAATCGCTCTGACCTGCAGCAGCCCAACCCCAGTGCCGATCCTGTGATGGCGCGCTATGCGCAGGAATTGGTGCAAGCCCAGACCGTGAGCGCGCCCACATTCACCCATCAGGTGCGGCAGCTGATCCTTTTTTTGCTCCCGCTGGGGCAATGCAATGCCGATGTGGTGGCGCAGCACCTGGGTTGTGACCGCCGCACCATCACCCGGCGGCTGGCTGTGGAGCAAACGGGCTTTCATGCCTTGGTGAACGAGCACCGGTGCCGCATGGCCAGCCAATACCTGCAGGACAAGTCGCGTCCTCTGGCACAGGTTTCAGCCTTGCTGGGGTTTTCTGCACCCAGCGCATTTTCACGCTGGTACCGCTTGCAGTTTGGTGTGCGCCCGCGCGACGCCTGACAGCTTGATGGCCTGAGCGATCGGCTCAGTCCAGGGCGGCGTACACCAGGTTGCGAAACAGCTGACGGTAGTGGTCGCGCTGGTTCGGGGCTTGCGTGAGCAGCAGCGCATACAGGTCTTGCGCCGGATCGACAAAGAATGAAGTGCCGCCAATGCCGCTCCAGTTGTAGGTGCCCACCGAGCCGGGCACGGGCGATTCGCCCGCCGCGCGGCGCACCGCAAAGCCCAGGCCAAAGCCGTGGCCTGGTGGCAGCAGGGTGCCGTCCACAGGAATGTCACCCAGGTGGTCGGCTGTCATGAAGGCCAGTGTGTGCGCGCTGATCAGGCGGTGACCGTCCAGTTCACCTCCGCTCAGCAGGCATTGCAGAAAGCGGGCGTAGTCCATGGCAGTGGACATCAGTCCGCCGCCGCCACTTTCCATGGCGGGTATTTCGCGTGGGTTGATCAGCTTCATCGGCACCCCGCCATCGGGGTCATGCCCAAACGGCTCGACGATGCGGTGCTGTTGCGCGGGCGGCACGGCAAAGCCGGTGTCCACCATGCCCAAGGGGGCGAAGATCTCGCGCTGCAGGAATTCGCCCAGTGTCTGGCCACTGATCACCTCCACCAGCCGCCCCAGCACATCGGTGGCGCGGCTGTAGGCCCAGCAGCTGCGCGGCTGGAATTGCAGCGGGATGGCGGCGAGGCATCTGGAGAATTCGTCGTTGCTGCGCCCTCGTGAGGCGATTTGCGCCTTGGCGTATTCACGCTGCACGGGCGAATCGCCCAGAAATTCATACGTCAGCCCGGCCGTGTGCCGCAGCAGGTCCTGTACGGTGGGTGTTTGCCATGCAGGCACCAGCCCGGCATTGCCCAAGACGGCTTGTCCATCGTATTCGGGCAGGTAGCGGCTCACCGCGTCGCTGATCAGCAAACGCCCGCGCTCGACCAGCATCATGATCGCCACCGACACCAGCGGTTTGGTCATCGAGTAGATGCGAAAGATGCTGTCGGTGCGCATGGGTGTGTCGGCGACAGGGTCCTGTTGGCCGATGGCTTCAAGCAGGCCGATCCTGCCCTGGCGTCCGATCAGCACCACGGCGCCAGGAATGTGCTGCTGGTCCACGCGCTCGCGCAGCACGTTCAGCAGGTGCTGCGTGCGCTGTGGGTGCAGGCCGATGTCGGCGGGGCGGGTGATGTCCAGCGGGGTGGTCTGAATCATGGTGTGTCCTCGTGTTTAAAGGCGTTGTACATCACCTGTCCATGAAGATGTATCGCGTCAAGATGCCGAATGGGTGTGTTGTTGTCACATGGGTGTCATGTGTCCTCAACACTCGCACAGTGCGAACGTTGCTAGAGTGAATTCATGCGTATCTCTGAACTCTCGGCAAAGACAAAAGTCTCGGTACATCGCTTGCGGCGATATGAGACGGAGGGTCTCATTGCAAGTCAGCGGCTGCCCAATGGCTACCGTGATTACGACGACAAGGCTGTCAGGCATGTGATTTTTATCGCCATGTCCAGACAGATGGGTTTTCCGCTGTCTTGGATTTCAGAATTCTTGCCACGATTCAAAACCGGTAATTTGTCGTCAGAAGAAATGATCGAGGCCATTCGTTGCCGCGTAGCCGAAATTGACAAACTCATCGCCGAGCAAAAAGCGCTTCGTCAGCAATTGATTCATCACATTGACTGGTTCAAGTCAAAGCCAAGGAAATCCAGATGACCTCACTCGAAATGCTGAAAAAAATCAATGCCATGGCAGAGTTCAATCAATGGTGCGGCATCGAGGTAACGGTAGCCCAGCCCGGCGCTGTGGAAATTCAGATGCCCTGGAGGCCTGAGGTGGGACAGTATTCTGGTTTCTTGCATGCGGGTCTGATCGGCACACTGATCGACACAGCTTGTGGTTTTGCTGCGGCGACCGTTTCCGGTCCCAATTTGCTGGCCGCACATTTTTCGGTGAACTGTCTGCGGCCTGCAGTGGGAGAAAAGTTCATTGCGCGAGCCCGCGTGGTCAAACCCGGCAAGGCACAGGTTTTCACCGCCTGTGATTTGTTTGCCTTGGATTTGGAGGGTGAAAAACTGGTGGCCAATGGCCAGACCCTGTTGACGGTGGTGAAGTAATTCAGCGTCATGTCATCTTGAGGCATAAGGCCCTGCAACGATTCATGGACGGCGCTAGAGCAAGCGCTTCAGATACCTGCCTGTGTGGCTGCTCGGATGCGCCGCGATCTGCTCGGGCGTGCCCTCGGCCACCACCGTGCCACCGCCCGCACCGCCCTCGGGTCCCATGTCGATCAGCCAGTCGGCGGTCTTGATGACGTCCAGGTTGTGTTCGATGACGACGATGGTGTTGCCCGCGTCGCGCAGCTGGTGCAGCACTTTGAGCAGCAGGTCGATGTCGGCAAAGTGCAGGCCGGTGGTAGGCTCGTCCAGGATGTAGAGCGTGCGGCCGGTGTCGCGCTTGGAGAGTTCCTGCGCGAGCTTGACGCGCTGCGCTTCGCCGCCCGACAGCGTGGTGGCGCTTTGGCCCAGACGGATGTAGGACAGCCCCACGTCCAGCAGGGTCTGCAGCTTGCGGGCGATGCTGGGCACGGCGCTGAAGAAGGCATAGGCCGCTTCCACCGTCATGTTCAGGATCTGCGCGATGTTCTGGCCCTTGTACTGGATCTCCAGCGTCTCGCGGTTGTAGCGCATGCCGTGGCACACGTCGCAAGGCACATACACATCGGGCAGGAAGTGCATCTCGACCTTGACCATGCCGTCGCCCTGGCAGGCTTCGCAGCGGCCACCGGTCACGTTGAAGGAAAAGCGCCCTGGGCCGTAGCCGCGTTCGCGCGCGGCGGGCACTTCGGCCATCAGTTCGCGGATGTGGGTGAACAGGCCGGTGTAGGTGGCGGGGTTGCTGCGCGGCGTGCGGCCAATCGGTGACTGGTCGACGTTGATGACCTTGTCGAAGTGCTGCAGGCCCAGGATGTCTTCGTGCGGTGCCGGTTCGTCGTGGGCGCGGTGGATTTGCTGCGCGGCAGCCGCGTACAGCGTGTCGTTGACCAGCGTGGACTTGCCCGAGCCGGAAACGCCTGTCACGCAGGTGAGCAGACCCACCGGAAACTTCGCGTTCACGTTTTGGAGGCTGTGGCCGTTGGCACCCACCACTTCAAGCCAGTCCTGGCCCGGCTTGTGCCGTTTCGGGATCGCGATCTGTTTGCGGCCCGACATGTATTGACCGGTGATGGACTCGGGCGCCGCCAGGATGTCGGCGCAGGTGCCCTGCGCCATCACGCGCCCGCCATGCACGCCCGCGCCGGGGCCCATGTCGATCACATGGTCGGCGGTGCGGATCATGTCTTCGTCGTGCTCGACCACCAGCACGCTGTTGCCGATGTCGCGCAGGTGTTTGAGCGTGCCGATCAGGCGGTCGTTGTCGCGCTGGTGCAGGCCGATGCTGGGTTCGTCCAGCACGTACATGACGCCCGTCAGGCCCGAGCCAATCTGGCTGGCCAGGCGAATGCGCTGGGCTTCGCCGCCGCTCAGGGTGTCGGCGCTGCGGTCCAGGCTCAAATAATTGAGGCCCACGTCGTTGAGGAACTTCAGGCGCGAAGCGATCTCGCGCACCACCTTGTCGGCGATGTCGGCCTTGGCACCCGAGAGTTGCAGGCCCTGGAAATAGCTTTGCGCCTCACCCAGCGTGACATGGCTGATCTCGTAGATTGCACGCGCCTGCGCGCCTTCGCCAATCCGTACAAAGCGCGCATCGCGCTTGAGGCGCGTGCCTTGGCAGCTGGTACAAGACTGCGTGCTGCGGTAACGCGACAGGTCTTCGCGTACCAGGGCTGAATCGGTTTCGCGGTAGCGCCGCGTCATGTTGGGAATGATCCCTTCAAACGGGTGCTTCTTGCTGACCTTTTTGCCTTGCGAAGCCCCGGATTCCATGATGTAGCTGAACTTGATCTCCTCGTCGCCCGAGCCGTGCAGGATGACCTGCTGCACTTCGGGGGCGAGGTTCTCAAACGGGGCCTCCACGTCAAACTTGTAGTGCCTGGCCAGGCTTTCGAGCATGCTGAAATAAAAGCCGTTGCGCCGGTCCCAACCCTTGATGGCGCCGCTGGCCAGGCTCAGGCTTGGGAAGGCGACCACGCGTTCGGGGTCAAAGAATTCCATGGTGCCGATGCCGTCGCAGCTCGGGCAGGCCCCCTGCGGCGAGTTGAAGGAGAACACCCTCGGCTCCAGCTCGGCGATCGAGTGGTTGCACACCGGGCAGGCAAAGCGGGCGTTGAACAGGTGTTCCTTGCCGCCGTCCATCTCCACGGCCAGGGCGCGTTGCTCGGCCAGGTTCAGCGCGGCCTCAAAGCTCTCGGCCAGGCGCTGGCGCAGCGCGTCGCGGGCCTTGGTGTCGCCCTCGGACCGGACCTTGAGGCGGTCGATCACCACATCGATGTCGTGCTTCTCGTTTTTCTTGAGTTCGGGCAGGTCCTCGGCCTCGTACACCTGGCCCCCAATGCGAAAACGCACATAGCCCAGCGCCTGCATCTGCTCGAACACTTTTTCGAATTCGCCTTTTTTCTCGCGGGCGATGGGGGCCAGCACCATCAGCTTGGTGTCTTCGGGCAGTGCCATCACCGCGTCCACCATCTGGGCCACGGTCTGAGCCTGCAGCGGCAGGCCGTGGTCGGGGCAATGCGGCGTGCCCGCACGCGCAAACAGCAGGCGCAGGTAGTCGTGGATCTCGGTCACCGTGCCCACGGTGGAGCGCGGGTTGTGGCTGGTGGCCTTTTGTTCGATGGAGATGGCAGGGGACAGGCCCTCGATCAGGTCCACATCGGGCTTGTCCATCAGCTGCAGAAACTGCCGCGCATAGGCCGACAGGCTTTCCACATAACGGCGCTGGCCCTCGGCGTACAGCGTGTCAAACGCCAGGCTGGACTTGCCCGAACCCGACAGACCGGTGATCACCACCAGCTGGTCGCGCGGAATGTCGAGGTCGATGTTCTTGAGGTTGTGCGTGCGCGCGCCCCGCACACTGATGCGCCCCTGGCGCAGGGCGGTGCCCAGGTAACGGTCGGAGTCCGCAGGATCGGCAGAATCGGTGGGGGCGGTGCGTGCGTTCAAGTGTGGGCCAGGCGAAGAAAACTTTCAATTATCGCTGCCAGGCCGCCACGGCCAGCAGCAGGTGGGCAGGTTGGATTGGCTTGAATGGGTCGCCAATCGGGGACAATGGGCGTTTTGCTGAACTGCCCACCCCGTTTGTGTCTGAATCCGTTGTCACTCCCGTTCCTGTTGCTGTCGCCACGGCCATGACGCCGACCGAGCGGCGTGCCAGCGCCTCGCTGGCCTCCATCTTTGCCTTGCGCATGCTGGGGCTCTTTCTGGTTCTGCCCGTCTTCGCCCTGGAGGCGCGCAAATACCCCGGTGGCGATGACCCAGCGCTGCTGGGCTTGGCCATGGGCATTTACGGCCTCACGCAAGGCCTGTTGCAATTGCCGTTTGGCATGGCGTCGGACCGCTTGGGTCGCAAGCGGGTCATTGTCCTGGGCTTGCTGATTTTTGCTGCGGGCAGTTTCTGGGCTGCGGCAGCCACTGACCTGCATGGCCTGCTGATCGGCCGCAGTCTGCAAGGCGCGGGCGCGGTGTCGGCGGCGGTGACGGCCTTGCTGGCCGATCTGACGCGTGACGAGGTGCGCACCAAGGCCATGGCCCTGGTGGGGGCCAGCATCGGTCTGATGTTTGCCGTGTCGCTGGTGCTGGCGCCTGTGTTGGCGGCTGCGGTGGGCTTGGCGGGCTTGTTCGGCCTGACGGGTGCGCTGGCTTTGCTGGGTGTGTTGGTCGTGGTCTGGGGCGTGCCTGCGGCGCCGGCCATGCAGGCGGGCGCGCCGCGGGGGCGTTTGGCGGATGTGCTGCGTCATGCGGGTCTGATGCGCATGAACTTTGGCGTGTTTGTGCTGCACGCAGTGCAACTGGCCATGTGGGTGGCGGTGCCGGCCTTGCTGGTGCAGGCGGGTTTGCCCAAAGACCAGCACTGGCAGGTGTACCTGCCGGCCGTGCTGGGCTCGTTTGTGCTCATGGGGGGCATGTTCGCCCTGGAGCGCCGGGGCCATCTCAAGAAAGTGTTTCTGGCCGCCATCTTGCTGATTGCACTGGTGCAGCTGGGCCTGCTGGTGGTGTCGTTTGGCTTGCCGACACTGGCCTCGCTGGCAGGTTTGCTGTTCGCTTTCTTTTGCGGCTTCAATGTGCTCGAAGCCACGCAGCCCAGCCTGGTGTCGCGCCTGGCGCCCATGCAGGTGCGCGGCACCGCCATGGGGGTTTACAACACGCTGCAGTCACTGGGTTTTTTTGTGGGTGGCTGGGCCGGTGGCGCGCTGGTCAAGGGCTGGGGCAGCCAGATGCTGTTTTTGTGCTGCGCCGCTGCCATGCTGCTGTGGTGGCTGGTGGCTTTGCCCATGCAGGCCCCAGGGCGGCACGCCCCGGCAAAGGCCTCATAATCGGACATCCAAGGAGTAGAGCCACATGGCATCCGTCAACAAAGTCATCATCGTCGGCAACCTGGGTGCCGACCCCGAAACCCGTTACCTGCCCTCGGGCGACGCCGTCACCAGCATCCGTGTGGCCACCACCGACCGCTACAAGGACAAGCAGTCCGGTGAAATGCGTGAAGCCACCGAATGGCACAGCATCAGCTTCTTCGGCAAGCTGGCCGAAATTGCCGGTCAGTACCTCAAGAAAGGCAGCCAGGTCTATGTCGAGGGCAGCCTGCGTACCCGCAAGTACACCGACAAGAACGGTGTTGAAAAGTACGCCACCGACATCCGTGCCGACACCATGCAGATGCTGGGTTCGCGCCAGGGCATGGGCGGTGAAGGCGGTGGCGGTGGCGGTGGCGGTGGCGGGGGGTACAGCCGCCCTGCTGCACCAGCACAGCGCCCGGCTGCAGCACCTGCAGCAGCAGCCCGTCCGGCGGCCAGTGGCTTTGACGACATGGACGACGACATCCCGTTCTGAGTCCCTTGTCGCGCACAGACGTGCCGTAACTGTGACCACCATGCCTGCCTCGTGCAGGCATTGTTTTTTGATCCTCGGCATTTGTCGTGGAGAGCCAAATCGCTGACGTCGAGAGACAAACACGCCAAGGTGTTCTGGTGCACCATTGCCGCTTTGGCTGATGGATAACAAGGATTGAAAATGGATTTGCCGTTGGAAGGTGTGCGGGTGCTCGACCTGTCGCGCGTGTTTGCTGGTCCGATGTGTGGCATGGTCCTGGCCGATTTTGGGGCCGAAGTCATCAAAGTCGAGCACCCTGGGCGCGGTGACGACACCCGCGACTGGGGCATGCGCATCGGCAAGACGGAAACGACCTACTACAACAGCATGAACCGCAACAAGCGGTCCGTCACCGTGGACCTGCAGACGCCCGAAGGGCAAAAGCTGATCCACGATTTGTTGCCGCAATTCGATGTGGTGATTCAGAACTTCAAGACCGGCGGCGCCGACAAGCTGGGCCTGGGCTATGCACAACTCAAGGCCATCCAACCTGACCTGATCTATTGCTCGGTGGCCGGATACAACAGCAGCGGCCCCGAGGCCAAGCGCCCCGGTTACGACCTGGTGATCCAGGGCGAGGCCGGGCTGATGGCCATCAACGGTGAGGCTGGGCAAGAACCCCTCAAGTTCGGCGTGGCTGTAGTGGACTTGATGACGGGCATGTACGCGGCGCAAGCGGTGCTGGCTGCGCTGTTTCGGCGCGAACGCACCGGCCAGGGCCGACACATCGAAATGTCACTCTACGACTGCGGTCTGATGGTGACCGGCTACTACGGCCTGGACGCCATGCTGCTGGGCCGCGACCCGCAGCGTTACGGCAACGCGCACCCGTCCATCGTGCCCTACGGCATGTTCGAGGCGGCCGATGGCCCGCTCATCATCGCCGTGGGCAACAACGGCCAGTTTGACAAGTTGTGCCGCGAGGTGATTCAACGCCCCGACATTGTCGAAGACCCGCGCTATGCCACCAATGTGGAGCGTGCCAAGAACCGCTTGACCCTGCTGCCCACGATGACGGCATTGATCCGTGCTTTCCCGCGCGATGTGTTGCTGCAGCGCTTGAGTGCGGCCGGCATTCCCTGTGGCAAGGTGGCGGGCCTGCACGAAGCCCTGACCAGCGAGCGTACACGTCAGGGAGGCTTGCTGCAGGAAATGGCGCACCCGGTGGTGGGCAGTACACCTGTGTTTGCACCGCCTTACCGTCTGGATGGTGAGCGTTTGCCCATTCGCCACGCACCGCCCACACTGGGCGAGGCCACGCGAGAGGTGCTGCAAAAGCTGCTGCAACTGCCTGAACACGAATTGCAGGCACTGCAGGCCAAGGGCGTGCTGACGCTGCCGGACGGGGTTTGAGCAGGCTCAGTCTTTTTTCCAGCGCGACGGTGAAACACCAAACTGCCGGCTGAACCAGCGCGAGAACGCGCTGGTTTCTGCAAAGCCGATCAATTGAGCCACTTCAGTGATGCTGTGTGCCTGGCCTTCGATCAGGCGCAGCGCCTGTTCGCGCCGCACGTCATTGACCAGTGACTGGAAGTTGGCGCCCTCCTGCTCCAGCTGACGTTGCAGTGTGCGGGGGCTCACGCCCAGGTGTTGGCTGATTTGCTCGATGCTGTGTTGCCCGCGCGGCATCAAAAGGTGCACGGCCCGCAGCACCCCGAGGCTGACCTTGGGCGCGCCGCTGCGCGGTTGCAATTCGATGAAGTCACGGGCGTAGCGGGCCATGCCGGGGTCAATCAGCACATTCTGGCGGTCCAGCTCGTCCTTGCCCAGTACCAGGCCGTCAAAGTCGGCGCCGAACTCCAGAAAGGGGCCGAACACCCGCTGATGGATCAGGGTGCTGGCGGGCGCGGCGTGGGTGAAATGCACGCGCCGTGGCATCCAGTCTCTGCCCAGGCTGTGGCGGCACAAAGACAGCAAGGCGGCCACAGCCAACTCCATGGGTTGACGGCCAGGGTGGGTTCGTCCCGTCACCAGGGCACATTGCAGCACGGTCAGCTGCGGGTGTTCGGCAATGTCGACCACCACCGAATCGCTGAGCAGGTGCCGGTATTTTTGAAACGCTTGCAAGGCTTGGCGCAAGGTGGGCTGGTGTTGCAGCAGCAGGCTCAGCACGCCAAAGTCCGACAGCCGCCAGGTCTCGCCCATCAACAGCCCCAGCGAGTGGCCTTCACTGGACTTGGACGAGGCCTCAAGGATGTTGGCCAGGGAAATTTCGGGCACCCGCAAATCGGGCGTCAGCAGGCAGCTGGGGTCCAGACCGACGTGACGCAGCATGCTGACCGGGTCCATGCCCAATCCGCTGGCAATGGCCGAATATTTGGCCAGTGAGACGCTGCGTACCTGGATGCTCATGTCATGTCTAGGGAAACCCCTAGGTCGATCTGCTGCTGTGTTGGCGTGATTGGTCAATTCGTGGCGTGGCCGGTCAAGAGCCCTTGGCCACCCCGCAGAAAAATCGAGGCTTCTTTGCGCGAAGAGCTTGATTTCAGCGCGCGATTTTTATCATACAAGCAGGAGACCGAATTGGCGAAAGTGATCCGATTTGACCGAACAGGCGGCCCCGAGGTGCTCTACAGCGCCAACGCCGAAGTCGGCCGCCCCGGCCCCGGTCAGGTGCGCCTGCGCCATGTGGCCGTGGGGCTGAACTATGCCGACACCTATTTCCGCGATGGCACCTACCCGATCCCGCTGCCCAGCGGCATGGGGGTGGAGGCGGCAGGCATTGTCGAGGAACTGGGCGAAGGTGTGACGCAGGTGGCCGTGGGCGACCGCGTGAGCTACACCGGTTTCACCAACACCCTGGGTGCCTACGCGACCTCCCGCCTGATCGACGCCGCCCCGCTGATCAAGCTGCCCGACGCCATCTCGCTGGAGACGGCCGCCGCCATGACCATGCGTGGCCTGACCTCGGCCTACCTGATGACCCGCATCTGGGACTACAAGCCGGGCGACACCATCCTGCTGCATGCGGCCGCTGGCGGTGTTGGCCTGATCGTGTCGCAATGGGCCAAGTTGCTGGGCCTGAACGTGATCGGCACCGTATCGACCGAAGCGAAAGCCGAACTGGCCCGTGCGCACGGTTGCGACCACACCATCAACTACAGCCACGAAGACGTGGCCAAACGGGCCCGCGAACTCACGGGCGGCGTGGGTGTGAACGTGGTGATCGACAGCGTGGGCAAGAACACCTTTGATGCCTCGCTCGATTCGCTCAAGCGCCGTGGCCTGATGGTGTGTGTGGGCACGGCCAGCGGCCCGATTCCGCCGTTCAATCCGCACATCCTGGCGCGCAAGGGCTCGCTCTACCTCACACGCCCGGCACTGGCCGATTACATCGCCGACCCGGCCGAGAAGGCCGAACTGGCGGGTGAGATTTTTGGCCACATTGCCGCCGGTCGCATCCGCATCGAAATCAACCAGCGCTACGCGCTCGAAGACGCGGTGCAGGCGCACCGCGACCTGGAGGCGCGCAAGACCACCGGCTCATCCATCTTTGTTATTTGAAACTCTGTGGGACAGATCTTCGGCGCTGTCCCCAACTGACCAAGGATCAACCATGCACGTTCGACAATTGACCACCGCCATCGGCGCCGAAATCAGCGGCGTCAACCTGGGCGACGCCAGCCGCGACAGCGACCTGTTCGCCAAGATCAAGGCGGCCTTGCTGCAACACCGCGTGATCTTTTTGCGCGACCAGGAGATCACGCGCGCCGAGCATGTGGCGTTTGCGCGCCGCTTCGGCGATCTGGAAGACCATCCCGTGGCGGGCAGCGACCCCGACCACCCCGGCCTGGTGCAAATCTACCGCAGCGACAAGCGCGAGAACTACGAGAACAACTACCACTCGGACGGCCTGTGGCGCGAGGCCCCGGCCATGGGCTGTGTGCTGCGCTGCATCGAATGCCCGCCTGTGGGTGGCGACACCATCTGGGTGAACATGGTGGAGGCCTACAAGAACCTGCCCGAGGACATCAAGAAAAAAATCGATGGCCTGAGCGCGCGCAGCAGCATCGAGCATTCCTTCGGCGCCGTGATGGCGCCCGAAGCGCGCCGCAAGCTTGCTGCCGACCATCCGCCCGCTGAACATCCGGTGGTCCGCACCCACCCCGAGACGGGCGAGAAGGTGCTCAATGTCTGCAGCTTCACCACCAACTTCGTCAATTTCCACACGCCCGAAAACGTGCGCTTTGGCCTGGACAAGACGCCGGGGGCCAGCCACCTGCTCAACTACCTGCTGAGCCAGGCCAGCATCCCCGAATACCAGGTGCGCTTTTCCTGGCGGCCCAACAGCGTGGCCATCTGGGACAACCGCAGCACACAGCACTACGCCGTGATGGACTACTGGCCCGCGCCGCGCAAGATGGAACGCGCCGCCATCATCGGCGAGCGCCCGTACTGATCGCTCTGCCTGCGGTGGCAACGCGGGCATGGCCCGCGCCGCCACCGCCTTGAGCTTACGGATCTCTTCTTCTGATTGTTGAAACACCATGAACTTCCTTGACGGCCACCTGTTCCCCGAAAACCAGCAACCGCTGATCATCACCGCCGCCCCTTACGCGCCAGGCTGGCAGCCTTCGGACTTTCCCGAGGACATTCCGGTCACGATGGAAGACCAGATCCAGAAGGCGGTGGACTGCTACAACGCCGGCGCCACGGTGCTGCACCTGCATGTGCGCGAACTCGACGGCAAGGGCTCCAAGCGCCTGTCCAAGTTCAATGAGCTGATTGCCGGCGTGCGCAAGGCGGTGCCCGAGATGATCATCCAGGTGGGCGGCTCCATTTCCTTCGCCCCCGAGAGCGATGGCCAGGCCGCCAAGTGGCTGTCGGACGACACGCGCCACATGCTGGCCGACCTGGACCCGGTGCCCGACCAGGTGACGGTGACGGTGAACACTTCGCAGATGAACGTGACCGACCACATGGAAGACGGCGATGTGATCGGCACCTCGCGCCAGAACCCGGCGCTGTTCAACACCTACAAGGACATGATCGTGCCGGCCAACCCGCTGTGGGTGGAAGAGCATGTGCGTCGACTGAGTGCCGCAGGCATCCAGAGTGCCTTCCAGTGCTACAACACCAACAGCTTTGAATCGGTCGAGCGCCTGATCCGCCGTGGTTTCTACAAGGGCCCGCTGGTGATGAACTGGGTGGCCATTGGTGGTGGCATGGATTCGCCCAACGTGTACAGCCTGGGCAACTTCATGCGCGGTGTGCCTGATGGTGCGGTGGTGACGGTGGAGAGCAATGTGCGCAATGTGCTGCCTGTCAACATGATGGGCATTGCGATGGGCCTGCATGTGCGCTGTGGCACCGAAGACGGCATCTGGAACCAGCGCCGCACCGCCAAGCAAAGCACCGTCAAACAGATCGAGCAGCTGGTGCGCATCTCACAAGAGTTTGGCCGCGACATTGCCACGGCCCAGCAGGCACGCGAGATCTGCAAGATCGGTGTGTTCTACGAGACCGCCGACGAGGCCCTGGCCGCCAATGGCTTTGCCCCCAACCGCAACGGTGGCAACCAAGGGTATCTGCGCAAGTCGATGTGATGGCGGGTGAGGAGACAAGCATGGGCATTTTGAAAAGACGTTGTCGGGCTCTGAGCGCTGCCCTGCTGGCCATGGTCGGTGTGGCGTCCGCACAGGCACAAGACTGGCCCAGCAAGCCAGTGCGCATCGTGGTGGGGGGGCCGGCGGGCGGCACAGCCGATGCGCTGGCGCGTCTGGTGGCCGAAGGGTTGGGGCAGGCCACGGGCAAACCGGTGATCGTGGAGGCCAAACCCGGTGCTGCCGGTGCCATTGCGGTCAACGAACTGCAGAAGGCTCCGCACGATGGCCACACCCTGCTCTTGATCCAGGGCGGCATCGTGACCGAAACACCCCAGGCCTACAAAGTCACGTACAAACCGTTTGCTGACCTGAAGCCTTTGGTGCAGGTGAGCCGCCAGGGCCTGATCCTGGTGGGCAATGTGGACTTGCCTCCCAAGAACCTCAAAGAGCTGGTGCCGTACATCAAGTCGCAAAAGGGTGGCCTGGACTACGCGTCGTATGCCAGTGGCATGCGCGGTCACACCTCGGGCGTGCAGTTTGCACGGTTGGCCAAGGTCGAGCTCAAGCACGTGGGCTACAAAGGCTCGCCCCCGGCCTTGCAGGACCTGATGGGTGGGCATGTGCCTTTGATGTTTGACGGGCCGGCCACCGCGCTGCCGCTCATCAAGGCGGGCAAGATCAGGGCGTATGCGGTGAATTTCCCGACGCGCATCTCGGCCTTGCCCGATGTGCCGACCTTCAGCGAGCTGGGCTACCCGGCCCTGAACGAAGTAGGCTGGATGGGCTTGTGGTCCACGATGGATTTGCCCCCCGCCGTGCAAGGCAAACTGCGTGAACTGACGCTGCATTACCTGCAGCAGCCCAAGGTCCGTCAGCGCATCGAGGCCATGGGCATGGAGGCAGGCTTGCCTTGGAGCGCCGATGAATTGGCCAAGGATCTGCGTGCTGGCTATGACCGTCAGGGCGAATTGCTTCGCTCGATCCAGTACACACCCGAATGAAACAAGAGGCACCGCCATGGCCCACTCCCTTGTTCGTGCCGCCTGTCTGACGCATTTTTCTGAAGTGGCCAGCGCTTCGGGTTTGAACCCGGTACGCATGCTTCTGGATGTGGGTTTGAGCCCCAATGTGCTGCAAGAGCCCGATCTGATGATCCCCAGCGACAAAGTGGGCCGCTTGCTGCAAAACGCAGCCAGCCAGTCCGGCAACGAGGGGTTTGGCCTGTGCATGGCCAGTTCGCGCCTGCTGTCGAACCTGGGGCCCGTGGGTCTGCTTGTCCGAGACCAGGAAACGCTGCGTGATTCCTTGAACCTGCTGGTGCGTTATCTGGCCACGCTCAACAGCGCGCTGTCGCTGGTGATCGAAGAGAGTGGCAGCACGGTCATCATCCGTGAGCGATTGCTGGCCGGCCAGGCGGGAGAGCCTACGCGCCAACGTGTCGAGCTGGCGCTGGGTGTGATGGTCCGGGTGATTCGCCAATTGATTGGTCGCGACTGGCAGCCTCGCAGTGTCTACCTGGAGCACGCCGCGCCTCAAAAGCTGGACATGCATGCCCGGATGTTTGGCCCGAATGTGCTGTTTGACCAGGAATTCAATGGCATCGTCTGCACGCGCAGCGATCTGGACACGCGCAACGAATTTGCCGATCCAGCCATGATCCGTTATGCCCAGAAGCTGCTGGACTTTGCGCCCCCTGCGGATGAGGTGGGCATCCTGGACGATGTGCGGCGTGCCATCCTGATTTTGCTGCCCAGCGGTCGGTGCAGCATCGAGCAGGTGGGCGAGCACATGGGGGTGATGCCGCGCACCATTCAGCGTCGGCTGACCGAGCAGGGGCAAACATTTTCGTGCGCGATGAATGACATCCGCAAACAGTTGGCCTTGCGCTATGTGCTGGAGAGCAAACGCTCCCTGACCGAAGTGGCCGAGTTGCTGGGCTTCACGGCTGCCAGCAGTTTTTCGCGTTGGTACCTGCTGCAGTTTGGCTGCAGCGCCAAAGCGGCGCGGGCGCAATCGCCGAAGACAGGGATCGTGCCTGCGCTGGTGTAGGCGCCAGCCCTTTTCACTCCTCCGTAATGTTGGCGTCCTTGGCAATCGAGGTCCACAACTTCACATCGCGGGCGATGATGGCCTTGAACTCTTCGGGTGTTTTGGCCGGTGGTGGCTCCAGGTTCCAGCCTTCCATGCGCTTGGCCATCTCGGGGGACTTCTGCACCTTGTTGATCTCGGCATTCAGGCGGTCGGTGATGGCTTTGGGCAGGTTGGCCGGGCCGAACACGCCAAACCAGCCCACGGCATCAAAGCCGTGGCCTTGCTCGCCCATGGTCGCAATGCTGGCGGTGCGGGGCACGCGGACATTGCCACTCACGGCAATGCCCTTGAGCTGTTTGGACTCGATCATGGGCACCGGGGTTCCCGGATCAGACCAGCCCACCTGCAGCACACCCGAGACCAGGTCGTTCATGATTTGAGGGGTGGTCTTGTAGGGGATGTGGGCGATCTTCAGGCCCGCCTGCCTCTTGAGCCACTCCATCGTCAGCTGACCCGACGAGCCATTGCCCCAGGTGCCGTAGCTGTACTTGTCGGGGTTGGCTTTGACCAGGGCCACCAGCTCCTTGAGGTTGTTGGCGGGCACGTCCTTGTTGACCAGCAGCAGGATGCCGCCAGCGGCGGTTTGTGCAATCGGCGTCAGGTCTTTCACCGGGTCGTAGCTCATGCTCTTGAGCACGGCAGGTGCCACCGCCACAAAAGAGGCGTTGGAATACAGCAGGGTGTAGCCATCGGCCTTGGCTCGGGCCACGGTGCCACCGGCCAGCATGCCACTGCCGCCGGGCTTGTTGTCCACCACCACCGGCTGCTTGAGTGCGATGCTGATTTTCTGCGCCATCTCGCGCGCTGCGATGTCCACGCCCGATCCGGGGCCCGAGGCCACCACCAGGGTGATGGGGCGGCTGGGCCAGGTGTCGGTGGACTGGGCCTGGGCGTGCAGTGTCAGGGCACTGAGCGCCAAAGCGGTCAAGGCCCATCGGCGTTGGAGGAAAGTCGGGTTCATGGGGTGTGTCTCCAGTGTTCTTGTCGGGCGGGGTGTCAGGCCATGTCCAGTGGCTTGCGCAAAAAGCCTTGGTGACCCCCATTGCGGTTGGGTGCAAAGCCGTTTTCGCGCAAGGACTCTTCGACGGTGTCGTAGAACACGCCGATCTTGAGGATCTCGCGGGCTTGCGCGCCGGTGGCAATCGGGCGGCCGAATTCACCGGCGATGCGCACCAGTTGCTTGATCTGCTCGACCGAACTCATCTTGCCCGAGCGGTCCTGCTTCCAGAGCACGTCTTCGATGCCGCAGCGCACATGCAGGCCCAGGGCCATGCCGATCATGTTGATGGGCAGCACGTTGAGCACAGAGCTTTCCACGGTGACCACCGCGCCATCGGGCACGGCACGCAGCATGTTGGCCAGGTTGTAGATGTTGGCCTGGTCCATGCCGCCGCTGATGGCCACCCAGTTCATGACCAGCGGGCCCTTGTAGACGCCACGGCGCATCATGCGCTCGATGGTTTCGAAGCTGTTGATGTTGTAGACCTGAAACTCGCTCTGGATGCCTGCGGCCGTGAGGCGGCGGATGTGTTCCTCCACAAAGCTGGGGTTGGACGGAACGATCATGTCCTTGTAGGTCTTGTGCAGGTGCGGGAAGCCGCGGGAGACGCCCCGGAAATCGTCTTCTCCCGCGTGCTCGGTCACGTTCATCTGCGTGGTGTTCACCGTCACCGTGACCTGGTCGGGCTTGGGCGTCAGTTCGGCCAGCATGTGGCGCGTGTCGTCCGACAGCCACTTGGCTTCGCCGTCCGGGCCTTCGGGAGCGAAGCTGATGGAGCCGCCGACCTGGATGATCATCTCGGGCACGGCCTCGCGCACACCGGCGATCAGCTCGTTGAATTTGGACAGTCGCTTGGAGCCTTTGCCGTCGTCTTCGCGCACATGCAGGTGCAGCACGGCGGCGCCCGCCTCGTAGCAGTCCACGGCTTTCTGGATCTGCTCATCCATGGTGATCGGGATGTCTTCCGGAAAGTCAGAAGGAATCCAGCCCGGGGCATAGGGGGCGGCGGTGATGATCAGCGGTTGCTGGTTTTCGGGGTAGAGGTGGCCGTCAAGAAAGTTCATGAATGTATGTCTCCTGGAAGAAGGGAAGGCTGCAAACGCTCCGGTTTGGCTTGGACTGCATGATGCGTTGCGCTGGCGCAATGCGCTTGACGTTTCATGCCGCGGACTTGGCTTTTCATGACGTGCAAGAAAAAACGGCCTCACAGGTGTGAGGCCGTTCAAAGGTCGCAATGAAATCCGGGGATCAGAACAGGGTTCGGATGCCGAAGTCGTAACCCGTGGCGCCGCCATTGATGCTGGTGGCCGAACCGGTGAAGGTGTAGCCGGCGGTGGGTGTATTGCGGTAGTTGGAGTTGCTCACGTGGCTGTAGGTACCGTACAGGGCTGTGCGCTTGGACAGGTTGTACACGTAGCCGATGGCCAGTTGCGAGACATTGCCAGTCGTGGTGGTGTCGGACGAACGCTCCACCTTGCTGTAGGAAAAGCGTGCCTGACCCTGACCCACGGGCGCGGTGGCACCGAGCAGATAGCCTTGCTTTTTGGCATTGGCACCAGCAGCACCCACGGTGTCGCGGCTGTACTCGAACATGGGCTTGATGGCGCCCAGGTTGTAAGAGGCACCAAAAGAGCTGGTGCTGATGTCATCGGATGCGACCAGTTTGGTCTTGCCCCAGGCCACATCGGCGGTCAGAGGGCCGTTGGCGTAGCCGATCTTGGCGTTGGTGACGCCGCCCTCTTTGGCGACGGTGCTGGCCGTCTCGCTGGGGGCCACGGCCAGCATGGCCGTGAAACCGTTGCTGGTGGGGGTGGTGTAGGTGACCAGGTTGGAGGCGCGCAGGTGGGCCACGCTGCCGGCGGGGTTGAAGAACACCGAGGTCAGGGTCAGCAAGCTGGCGCCAACGCCGTTTTCACCAAAGGGATCGTAGGCAAAATCCAGCAGGAAGGTCGGGGTGTAGTTGCGACCGGCTGTGATGGAGCCCCAATTGCCCGACAGACCGACGGTGGCTTGGCGGTTGAATTGCAGACCGCCGTTGGCAGCGGGGGTTTTGTTGTCGGCAGAAGACCAGCCCACAAAAGGTGTGGTCACGCCTGTGCCGGTGTCGGCGGCCAGATCCGCTTCCAGAACGAAGTTGGCTTGCAAGCCGCCACCCATGTCTTCTGTGCCCTTGAAACCCAGGCGGGAGGACATGCTGCGACCGGAGCCCAGGCCTTTTGAGCTGGATGTGTCACCGGACACGCTGTAATAACCCAGATCCATCACACCGTAAGCGGTGACATTGGATTGGGCGTGGGCCTGAGTGGCCAGCAGGGCGGCCAGAGCGATCCATTTCAATTTCATTTTTATCTCCAGGGTTTCGATTGAAAGTACGTGATTCGGTGTTGATGTAGACGGGTTGTTTCGAATCAATGGTGACAAGCCCGAATTGGCCAATGACCTACCTGAGGCCTGGTGCAGACTCTAGGTGGCCCTTCCAATTTTCATTTGCCATTTCGCGACAAACTGTTTCCATTTCGTGTCAAATTCTGGTGCATCAGGGTATTCACTGTGGGGTGGCCAGCCGCTCAACCAGGGCGTTTGCCAGCGGCCAAGGCCCATAACCCGACGCCGGATTCAGGTGTCCCACGGCGCCCAGATGAACCGTCTCGCTGCCCCAGTCCTTGGCGAGGTCCAGCACGCGTTCGTACATGGCCAGCGGATCGTTGTCGCTGCTGGCCACCAGGCTTCGGAATGGCAAAGGCTTGCGGGGCACAGGCAGCCAGCCGCCGGCCTGCAAGGCGGCCAGCGTGGGGTAGCCCTCAGGCATGGGTTGGTCAAAGTCGGGCGGTGTCGCCAGCAGTGCGCCCACCACACGGTGGGCATGTACGCTGGTGTGTGCCCAGTGGGCCACCATCACGCAACCGCCGCTGTGCGCCACGAGCACGACAGGGCCGTCGATGGCGGCCATGGCCTGTTCGATGGCCTGCACGCGCTTGGCGCAGTCAAGGTCTTCGCGGCCCATGGGTGGCACGGTGTGCACCAGGAGCAGTTGAGCGGCCAGCAGCGTTTGCCAATGGGCTTCCACATGGTCGCGCAGGCCGGGAACAATCAGAACGGTGGGTGACATGACAACTTTCAGAAAGCGTTGGCGGTCTCGACCGCACACGATTGCATGGCCGCCAGCAAAACTTCAGCCGGCTGTGCCCCCGAAACCGCATGACGCTGGTTGAAGACGAACAGAGGCACACCGTTGGCCCCGTCGGGCATGGACCACAGCGCTGGTGCATCGAAAGCCTCGGCCTCTGTGTTGTCCAGACCCTGCGCCTGCGCCAGAGATGCCAGCACCTGGTCGTCGCCGATGTTCTGGCCTTGCACAAAGTAGGCTTCGAACAAGGCATTCAGCAGGGCTTCGTATTGCTCGGGGCGCTGTTGTTCGGTGCAGGCCAGCAGGCGGTGGGCTCGCCAGGTGTTGGGGAACACGGCGATGCGTTCGTGGTGGATGGTCAGGCCCGCACGCGAGGCGGCGGCCTGCACCTGTGCGCGGCGCGCACGAACAGCCTCAGGGCCACCGAGCCGGTGTTCGTAAAACGCCTGGTAAGGCCAGCCCTGCGGTGGCGTCTGCGGGATCAGCTGCACCGAGTGCCAGCGCACCTGTACCTGCACATCGGGCTGGCGCTCGGCCAGCTGGCGGCGCGCCGTGTCCAGGTGGGTCTTGCCGATCCAGCACCAGGGGCAGATCAGGTCGAAGTAAACATCGATCTGCACCGGTGCGCTTGGCACGACGGCCATCAGGCGGCCTTGCGCAAAAAGCCCTGGTTGCCGCCGTTGCGGTTGGGGGCAAAGCCGTTGGCGGCCAGCGATTCTTCGACGGTGTCGTAGAACACGCCGATCTTCAGGAGCTCGCGCGCTTCCTTGCCGGTGGCGATTTCACGACCGAACTCGCGCGAGATGCGCACCAACTGCTCGATCTGCTCGACCGTGCTCATCTTGGCGGTGCGGGACTGGTTCCAGAGGTTGTCTTCGATGCCGCAGCGCACGTGCAGGCCCATGGACAGGCCCATCATGTTGATGGGCAGCGTATTGCGCATGCTGCTCTCGACCGTGAGCTTGGTGCCATCGGGGATGGCGCGCAGGAAGTTGGCCAGGTTGTAGATGTTGGGCGCGTCCATGCCGCCGCTGATGGCCACCCAGTTGCAGACCAGCGGGCCTTTGTAGACGCCACGGCGCATGAGGCGTTCCACCGTCTCGAAGCTGTTGAGGTTGTAGAACTGGAAGGCGCTCTGGATGCCGGCGGCGCTCAGGCGGCGGATGTGCTCTTCGTACCAGGCGGGGTTGGAGGGCACCACCATCTCGCTGTAGGCGCGGCGGCCTTCGGGCGTGGCCATGGAGGTGCCGGCGATGTCGGCTTCTTCCATGTGCTCGGTCACATTCATCTGCACGGTGTTGATGGTCACCGTGACCTGGTCGGGCTTGGGGTCGAGCTCGGCGAGCATGTGGCGCGTGTCGTCGGAGAGCCATTTGGCGATCTCGCCTTCGCCGACCGGTGCGAACGAGATCGAGCCACCGACCTGGATGACCATGTCGGGAACGGCCTTGCGCACACCGGCGATCAGTTCATTGAACTTGGACAGGCGCTTGGAGCCCTTGCCGTCGAGTTCACGCACATGCAGGTGCAGCACCGTGGCGCCGGCGTTGTAGCAGTCCACCGCTTTCTGGATCTGCTCTTCCATCGTCACCGGGATGTCTTCGGGGTAGTCCTCCGGAATCCACTCGGGGCCGTAGGGGGCGGCGGTGATGATGAGTTTTTCCTGGTTCTCGGGGAAGAGGTGGCCGTCGAGCAAGTACATGAGGTGTCTCCAAAAAAAGGGTTTGCAAAATTCAATAAGGCTTGGTACCCACGATGCCTGCGCGTTCCATCTTGCGGTGGCAGGGCGGGTAGTCCATCACGGCGTAGTGCTGCGTGCTGCGGTTGTCCCAGATGGCCATGCTGTAGGGCTTCCAGCGCCAGCGCACCTGGTATTCCGGAATGAAGGCCTGGCTGATCAGGTACTGCATCAGATCACTGGCGCCCCGGTTGAAGTCGTTGCCGTAGCGCACTTTGTCCTTGGTGTGGAAGTTCACAAAGTGCGTGGTGAAACCGTTCACGAACAGCACCTTCTCGCCGGTGTCGGGGTGGGTGCGCACCACGGGGTGCTCGGCGTCGGGGTACTGCGCCTTCATGGCCAGGCGTTTGTCGATCGGCATGGCCGCCGCAAAAGACGAGTTGAAGCTGTGGTTGGCGATCAGACCGTCAATTTGCTGCTTCACGCCTTCGGGCAATTTTTCGTAAGCCAGTGCCATGTTGGCCCACATGGTGTCGCCGCCCACGGGCGGGCATTCGATGCAGCGCAGCACGCAGCCCAGCGCGGGCTTTTCGCGGAAAGTGCCGTCGGTGTGCCAGGAATTTTCGTAACGGTCGGGTGGGTTCTCGGGCGTCTTGTAAATCTGCACCAGGCCAGGGGCTTCGGGGTGGCTGGGCACCATGGGGTGGGTTTCCAGCTCGCCCAGCTTCTGGGCAAAGGCCATGTGGTCCAGGCGCGAAAGCTTGTCCAGCGTCTGGTCGCGCGCAAACAGCACTTTGTGCTGGAGCAGGGCGGCGTAGATTTCGTTGAAGAGGCCGTCGTCATGCACGGCGTCGGCCAGGTTGACGTCGATGAGTTCAGCGCCGATGGCGCAGGTCAAGGGTTCGATGCGCATGGAAGCTCCCTTAAATCACAAAGATGGACGAGCCAATCGTCTTGCGGGCTTCGAGATCGCGGTGGGCCTGCACCGCGTCCTGCAGGGCATAACGCTGGTTGATCTCGATCTGGATGCGGCCGGCGGCGATGTGGCCGAAGATTTCGCTGGCCAGTTCGGCTTTCTCGGCAGGATCGGCGATGTAGTCGGCCAGGGCCGGGCGTGTGAGGTAGAGCGAGCCTTTTTGCGCCAGCAGGTTGGGGTTGAAGCCGTCGATCGTGCCGCTGGCGGTGCCCACGCAGACCATCAGGCCGCGGCGGCGCAGCGAGTCCAGCGAGGCGATGAAGGTGTTCTTGCCCACGCTGTCGATCACCACGTCCACGCCCACGCCGTTGGTGAGTTCACGCACGCGCTTGGCGATGTCTTCGTGGCTGTAGTTGATGGTGTGGTCGCAGCCATGCGCACGGGCCACGGCGGCCTTTTCTTCGGTCGATACGGTACCGATCACGTTCAAGCCCAGCAGCTTGGCCCATTGCGACACGATCAGGCCCACACCACCGGCAGCGGCGTGCAGCAGGATGGTCTGGCCGGGCTTGAAATCGTAGATGCGGCGCATCAGATAGGCCGAGGTCAGGCCGCGCATGGTCATGCCGGCGGCCGTTTCAAAAGCAATCGCGTCGGGCAGCTTGATCAGCGGTGCGGCGGGGATCAGGCGCTCTGTGCTGTAAGCGCCCAGCGTGTTGATGAAGCCGGTGTAGGTCACGCGGTCGCCCACGGCCACGTTGCTCACATCGGGGCCGATTTCCTCCACGATGCCTGCGCCTTCAACGCCCATGCCATTGGGCAGTGGAATCGGGTAGGTGCCGTTGCGGAAATAGGTGTCGGCGTAGTTCAGGCCGACGGCCACATGGCGCAGGCGCACCTGGCCAGGGCCAGGCTGACCGACTTCGACGGCGTGGTAGTTGAGCACTTCGGGGCCGCCAATGCGGTCAAAGGTTACGGCGTAGGCCATCCATCTGTCTCCTGCGTTTAAGGGGGCTGAGGCGTACTGTAGGGGCACGGGCCGCATTGTTTTTTGCCTTTCCATGACTTTTTGTTAGCATTTCATGACATGCAAAATGCAGGTCTCCATCGTGCAGACCTCGCGATGGAGACGGTGTCAAATGAAATCCAATGATGTTCTGCAGGTCCGTGCGGCCGTTTTGTCTCACTATGACGAGGTGGCACAGCGGCTGGGGCTCAATCCCCAGGCCATGTTGCGCAAGGTGGGTTTGAGCCCTCGCATGCTGGCCTCGCCCTCGCAGCACATCCCGTTCACGGCGGCTGTGGATGTGCTCGAAATTTCAGCCGAAGAAAGCGGGTGTGACACTTTTGGCTTGCACATGGCCGAGGCCCGCCTGTTGTCGGATTTCGGGCCCATCAGTTTGTTGTTGACGCACCAGGGTTCGGTGCGTCAGGCCTTGCAGACGATTGCGCAGTACCGCCATCTGCTCAACGAGTCGCTGGCCATGTACATCGAGGACGCTGGAAAAACCACCGTCATCCGCGAGGAAATCATGAGCAGCCGTGTGGGAGGGGCGCGCCAATCAACCGACATGGCGGTGGGCGTGCTCATGCTCATCTTTCGCGCCATTTTGGGCGAGCAGTGGCGGCCGCAGGCGGCGCATTTCACCCATGCCCCCTCCAGTGACTTGCAGATTTACCGACGCGTGCTGGGTTGCCCCGTGCAGTTTGGCAGTGATTTCAACGGACTGGTGTGCTTGAAAGCGGACATGGACCGTACCAATGTGCGTGCCGATGCCGCGATGGCCAGTTTTGCCCGCTCTTTTCTGGACGCCCTGCCCACTGGGGGGCAGCGCTCTTTGTTGCAGGATGTGCGCCGCTCGATTTACTTGCTCTTGCCCATGGGGCGTGCCAGCGTCGAGCAAATTGCCACGGGACTGGGCATGAATGTGCGGACTTTGCAGCGTCGCCTGGGAGAGGCGGACTTGAGTTTTTCCGATGTGCTCAATGAGGTGCGCTCTGAACTGGCCAAACGCTATGTGGCCAATACCGAGCATTCCATGGGACGCGTGGCCGAGCAGCTGGGCTATTCCAACCTCAGCTCTTTCACGCGCTGGTTCACTGCCCAGTTTGCCTGCACGCCCAGTGCCATGCGGGCTCAAGGTGCAGTCAAGGCCTCATCAGGGTGAACCCCGAGTGACGTGTAAAGGTAAATTCTTGTCGCCAATGGATAAATAAGAGTGCGCCACTTTGAGAACAATCGCCGGATCCTGCCTGCGGTCTTGTGGCCCATGCAGCCCCACCACACCCGGAGACAAACCATGCGCTTTACTTCCCGCCTTTCCCAATTTGGCCGCAAGGCTCTGCTGGCCCTGCTGGGTGCCGCTTGTGTGCCGGCCGCCCTGGCCTGGACCGACAAGCCGGTCAAGCTGCTGGTGCCTGCACCTGCGGGTGGCACCATCGACGTGATTGCCCGCATGCTGGCCGATCAACTGGTGGCCGATACCGGGCAGGCCATGGTGGTGGACAACAAGCCAGGCGCCGGCGGGGCGATCGCGGTGCAGGCGCTGCGTGCTGCACCTGCCGATGGCCAGACGGTGCTGGTGACCGCCAGCAATGTGTTGACCGAAATTCCCCATGTGCTCAAAGGCGGCTTTGACCCGCTCAAGGACGTCAAGGCGATTGGCATCATCGCGCGCGCCAACATGGTCATGATTGCCGCGCCCAATGCCCCGGCCAAGGACCTGAAAAGCTTTGTGGCCTACACCAAGAAAAACCCCGGCACCGTCAATTTTGCGTCCTACAGCGCGGGCACCATTTCGCACTACGCCGGCATGATCATGAACCAGAAGGCGGGGCTCGACATGGTGCATGTGCCATTTGCAGGCTCCCCTCCGGGACTTGCACAGGTGATGGGCGGCCAGATTCCGGTCATGTTTGACGGCATTGCCACCTCGCGCAACCTGATCGCCACCGGCAAGGTGCAGGCCTGGGCGGTGGCGTCCGCCAAGCGTTTGAGTGTCTTGCCAGATGTGCCGACCATGACCGAGCTGGGTTACCCCGAACTGAATTTCTCCAATTGGCTGGGCGTGGTCGTGTCGCCCAACATGCCTGCGGAGATGCAGGAGAAGATCCACAAGGCGGTGCGCAATGTGGCGCTCAACCCCAAGTTCCGTGGCCGCATGTTCGCTGCGGGCTTCGAGGCCGCTGAAGACTGGAACATCCAGCAACTGAACGACTCGGTGCGCACAGACTTTGAGCGCAATGGCGCCATCGTCAAGCAGTTCAACATCAAGCTGCAATAAACCAGGCTGGCTCAGGGGTTTTGCAAGTGAGTGCTCTGTACGCGCGTTGTGTGGTGTTGTGGCCTGGGCTGGTCATGTCGGCGGTGGTGGCCATTGCAGCCCTGTTCCTGGCCGAGCATTACGGCGCGCCGGTCATGCTCTTTGCCCTGCTGCTGGGCATGGCGGTCAATTTCCTGTCCGAAGACGGACGCTGCAAGCCGGGCATCGAGTTTGTGGCCCGCCAGGTGCTGCGCTGGGGGGTTGCCTTGCTGGGACTCAAAATCACAGCCGGCCAAGTGCAGAGCATGGGTTGGCAAGCTGTACTGATGGTGGTGTTGGCGGTGTCACTCACCATCGGCATGGGCTTGCTGCTGGCACGCTGGCTGGGGTTCAAACCGTTCTTCGGGCTGCTCTCGGGCGGATCGGTCGGCATTTGCGGTGCGTCGGCTGCCTTGGCGATTGCCGCAGCCTTTCCACATCACCCCCAAAAAGACCGGGCCACGTTGTTTGTGGTCATCAGTGTCAGCACGCTGTCCACCATTGCCATGATTGCCTACCCCATGCTGGCGCGCTGGCTGGCGCTGGATGCGCAGCAGGCGGGTTTCTTTCTGGGCGGCACCATCCATGATGTGGCGCAGGTGGTGGGGGCTGGCTACAGCATGGGCCAGACCACGGGCGATGCCGCCACAGTGATCAAGCTGATGCGCGTGGCGATGCTGGTGCCGGTGATCGTGGTGGCCAGTGCGCTGGCCCTCAAGATGGCGCCCGCTGCGGCGGCAGACAACGCTCCCGGCACAGTGACCAGCCGGCCACCCCTGCTGCCCTGGTTTGCGGTGGTGTTTGTGCTGCTCATCCTGGTCAACAGCTTTTTGCACCTGCCAGCGCTGGTGGTGGACACCGGCAACACCGTCTCGCGCCTGTGTCTGGTGGCGGCCATGTCGGCCATCGGCATGAAGACCCACCTCAAGGACATTCTGAGTGTGGGCTGGAAACCGGTGGCCCTGGTGGTGCTGGAGACGTTTTGGCTGGCCCTGCTGGTCTACGGCATGTTGCAGCTGATGCCGCACTGACCCTCAACCCCTTTGGTGAAAGGGGAAACGAGACCGCCAAATATACCCTATGGGGTATACGCATATAATGAACGTCAAGGAGAATTCCCATGCGTTCATTGTTTCCTGTGATCTTTGGTGTGACCGTGGCCGCTTTGGCTTTGCCAGGGCGTGCCGCGCCCCAGGTGCCGGTGCTCACATTGGGCGCCAAAGCCGTCAGTACCGGCTACGAACTCGATGGCGTGGTCGAGGCGGTGCGCCAGGCCACGGTGTCGGCCCAGGCCACGGGGCGGGTGTCGAGTTTGCTGGTGAAGGTGGGCGACAAGGTCAAAGCCGGGCAGGTGCTGGCCACCATTGACGATCGCGACACCCAGACCGGTGTGGCCCGCAGCCAGGCGCAGGTGGCGCAGTCCGAGGCGGAGCTGGCCAATGCCCTGGCCAACGTGCAGCGCACACGCGATCTGCGCAAGCAGGGCTTTGTGAGTCAGGCCGCACTGGATGTGGCCGAATCGCAATACAAGGCCGCGCAGGCGGGACGCGCAGGGGCCGGTGCGGGGGCGCAGCAGGCGCGGCTGGCGCAGTCGTTTACACAAGTGACCGCGCCGTTTGACGGTTATGTGATGGAAACGCTGGCCCAGGCCGGTGATCTGGCCGTGCCCGGCAAGCCCGTGGCCACGGTGTACGCGCCCCAGCCTTTGCGCGTGGTGGTGCAGGTGCCTGCCAGCATGGGCGCACAGGCCCGCAGCGCGCAGCGCATCGAGCTGCAGGTGGGCGAGACCTGGGTGCAGCCCGCCGCGCAGCAGGGCGTGACAGCGGCCGATCCTGTCAGCCAGACCTTGACCTGGAAAATGGATGTGACCGCCGCAGCGGCAGCGCAGCTGATGCCGGGCCAGCAAGCGCGCGTGCGCTTTGTGGGAGGCAGCGCCCAGCGCATGGTGGTGCCGCAGGCAGCGGTGCTGCGCCGTGGCGAGTTGACCGGTGTGTATGTGACCAGTGACAAAGGTTTTGTGCTCAAGGCCGTGCGCCTGGGCGTGCAGCACGGCGACAGTGTCGAGGTGCTGGCCGGGCTGAAGGCCGGTGATGTGGTCGCTGCGAATGCCATCCAGGCCGGTCTGGCCGGTGCGCAGAGCGCCAAGTGAGGCCACCCATGTCCAACACCTCGGAAAAAATGGGCGTCTCCGGGCGACTGGCCGCCGCCTTTCAGAGCAACGCGATCACGCCCTTGCTGGCACTCGTGGCCTTGCTGCTGGGCCTGTTTGCCGTGCTGGTGACGCCACGCGAAGAAGAGCCACAGATCAATGTGACCATGGCCAATGTGCTGATTCCCTTTCCCGGGGCCAGCAGCCAGACGGTGCAGAACATGGTGGCGCGTCCGGCCGAGCAGGTGCTCAGCCAGATTCAGGGCATCGAACACACCTATTCAGTGGCACGGCCCGGTGTGGCGGTGCTCACCGTGCAGTTCAAGGTGGGCGTGCCGCGCACCGAGGCACTGGTGCGGCTGTACGACGTGCTCAATGCCAACCAGGACTGGCTGCCCCGCGACCTGGGCACCCTGGCACCCATCGTCAAACCCAAGGGCATTGACGATGTGCCGGTGCTGGGCGTGACGCTTTGGAGCCCGGATGCCACGTCGGCGCTGGAACTCGAACGCGTGGCACGCACGCTGGAAATGGAGCTCAAGCAGGTCAAGGGCGCACGCGAAGTGCAGACCCTTGGCGGCCCGGGGCGCGCGGTGCAGGTGCAGCTTGACCCCACGCGCCTGCGCGAGCGTGGCATCGATCTGCTGTCGCTCAAGAGCACAGTGGCGGCGGCCAACTTCGGCATGCCTTCGGGCGCCGTGGTGCAGGCGGACAGCGGACAGATGCTGAGCGTCGAGACCGGGGAGTTTCTGACTTCAGCCGAAGACGTGGCCAGTCTGGTGGTGGGCGTGCACAACGGCAAACCCGTGTACCTGCGTGAAGTGGCGCAGGTCGAGGCCGGCGCGGCACAACCCCAGCGCTATGTGTGGTTCACGCCCGGCGCGGCCGATGCCGATGCAGCAGGTGTGCATGCGGGGCAGGTGTATCCGGCCGTCACGCTCACCGTGTCCAAAAAGCCTGGCGAGAACGCGGTCGATGTGGCTTCGGCCGCGCGTGCGCGGCTGGACATGCTGCGCAACACCGTGATTCCGGGCGACATCCGCACCAGCGTGACGCGCGATTACGGCGAGACCGCTGCCGAAAAAGCCAACAAACTGATCCAGAAACTGGCTTTTGCCACCGGCTCGGTGATTTTGCTGGTGGGCCTGGCGCTGGGTCGGCGCGAGGCCGTGATCGTGGGCGGTGCGGTGATTCTGACGCTGACGGCCACGTTGTTTGCCAGCTGGGCCTGGGGCTTCACGCTCAACCGGGTGAGCCTGTTCGCTTTGATTTTCTCGATCGGCATCCTGGTGGACGATGCCATCGTGGTGGTGGAGAACATCCACCGGCACCAGCAGCTGTATCCGGGCAAGTCGCTCGCCGAGATCATTCCAGCCGCCGTGGACGAGGTGGGTGGCCCGACGATCCTGGCCACGCTCACGGTGATCGCCGCGCTGCTGCCCATGGCCTTTGTGTCGGGCTTGATGGGCCCGTACATGAGCCCCATCCCGATCAATTCCAGCCTGGGCATGGCGATCTCCTTGGCCATTGCCTTCACCGTGACCCCCTGGCTGGCGCTCAAGCTCATGAAAGGCCATGGGCACGGCCATGAATACGATGGCTCGCCCAAGGGGCTGGCCGCACGCCTGCAACAGGTCTTTGCCCGCGTGCTGACGCCTTTCCTGGAAAGCAGCCGCAAACGCTGGCAGTTGCTGGTGGGCATTGTGGCTGCACTGCTGCTGTCGGTCGGCCTGACGGCGGTGCAGTGGGTGGTGCTCAAGATGCTGCCCTTTGACAACAAGAGCGAATTCCAGGTGGTGCTGGAGATGCCGGCAGGCACGCCGCTGGAAAACACCGCTTCGGCCTTGCACGAGATGGGCGCTTTCCTGTCGCAGCAAAAAGAGGTGCGAGACCTGCAAGGCTACGCCGGCACCGCCAGCCCGATCACCTTCAACGGTCTGGTGCGTCAGTACTACCTGCGTGCCGACGCCGAGCAGGGCGACTTGCAGGTGAATCTGGTGGACAAACACCACCGCAGCGAAAAGAGCCACGCCATCGCACAGCGCCTGCGCCCCGAACTGGAAAAGATCGGTGCGCGCTACAACGCCCGTGTCAAAGTGGTTGAAGTCCCCCCCGGCCCGCCGGTCATGAGCCCGCTGGTGGCAGAGGTCTATGGCCCCGACGAAGCCGGACGCCAGCAACTGGCCGCACGTGTACTGAAAGCCTTTGACGACACACCCGACATCGTGGCGCTCGACAGCACGCTCAAGATCGACGCGCCGCGTGCCCACCTGACGGTGCGCCGTCAGCGCGCCGAGTCGCTGGGCATTCCGGTGGCGGCCATTGCGCAGACGGTGCATGGCGCACTCTCGGGCATGGATGCCGCCTATCTGCACGATGCGCAGTCCAAGCTGCCGGTGCCGGTGCGTCTGCAATTGCCGCAGGTCTCGCAAGTGGGCCTTGACAACATCCTGGCGCTGCCGATGCGCGCCGCAGGGCCGAATGGCACCTCCGGTGCCGGCCGTCTGGTGCCGCTGTCCGAGCTGGTGCAGGTGGACAAAGGCACCATCGACAAGCCGCTGTTCACCAAGGACCTGATGCCCGTCAGCTATGTGTTTGGCGACATGGCCGGTAAGCTGGACTCGCCGCTGTACGGCCTGTTCGCGATCCGTCCGCACCTGAAAGACGCGCAGCTGCCCAACACGGGCGAGCTGGGCGAGTACTGGATCCGTCAGCCACAAGACCCGTTCCGCCAATTCGCCATCAAATGGGATGGCGAATGGCAGATCACCTACGAGACCTTCCGCGACATGGGTGCCGCTTACGGCGTGGGCCTGATCCTGATTTATTTGCTGGTGGTGGCGCAGTTCAGAAGCTACCTCACGCCGCTGGTCATCATGGCGCCCATTCCGCTGACCATCATTGGCGTGATGCCGGGCCATGCGCTGTTGCAGTCGCAGTTCACGGCCACCAGCATGATTGGCATGATCGCGCTGGCCGGCATCATCGTGCGCAACTCCATCTTGCTGGTGGACTTCATTGAGCTGCAGGTGCGCAGTGGCATGGCCTTCAAGGACGCGGTGGTGCAGTCGGCGGCGGTGCGCGCCCAGCCGATTGCCCTGACCGGCCTGGCCGCCATGATCGGCGCTTTCTTCATCCTCGATGACCCGATCTTCAACGGACTGGCCATCTCCTTGATTTTTGGCATCCTGGTCTCCACCTTGCTCACGTTGGTGGTGATCCCGGTGCTGTACTACGCGCTCTACCGCAAGCGCTATGAGAATACATATGAATTTGCGTGACAGATCTTCAGCTCTGTCACCAACTGATTTTTTAAGGAGAAATGAAATGACCGTCGAACGTTACATCCGCATCATGGCCGGCTTCTTTGTCATGCTGTCCCTGGCCCTGGGCCTGGAGGTTTCGCCGCTGTTCGTGAACAAATGGTTCCTGGCCTTCACCGCTTTTGTGGGCTTCAACCTGTTCCAGTCCGGCATCACCGGTTTTTGCCCGCCCGGCATCCTGCTGCGCAAGCTGGGTGTGAAAGAAGGCGGCGCTTGCTGCACCACTGGCGAAGGCAAAGGCTGCTGCTGAAACGCGATTCGGGCACCTGAAGGCACGACTGAAATGACTGTGCTGTGATGGACGGGGCGCAAGGGCAGATGGAGAATGCGGCCATGAACGAACTCGACGCCCGCGCCCTGCCTCCCGACGACGCCTTGCGCCGTGTGCTGCACAACGAGGTGCATGCACGGCCTTCGGCACGGGTGCGTTTGCCTGCCCTGATCACTTATGTGGCGCTGCTGAGCGAAGGCGTCTCGCGTGAGCAGGAGTGCGCGCACCTGCAGCGTTTGCCCGGCCATGCCGATCTGACGCTGGATCGCCTGCAGGGCAACTTTTTGCGCCTGCGCTGTGAGGGCTGCACCGTCAAATGGGAGCGCCACACCGAGTTCACGCGCTATTCCATCGTGCAGCCCCTGCCCGCGCATGCCGCGTGGGGCAGCACATTGCCCGAACTGGCCAGCCAGGTGGCCACCGGTACCGACTGGCTGCGGGCCTTGCCAGGCCGCACGGTGGCGGCCATTCATCTGGCCATGTTGTCCGAAGGTGTGGACGACCCGCAGCTGTTGCCCCAAGCGCAGCAATGGCTGGGCGAGGGCACGCTGATCGGTTCGCGCATGGGCAACACCGCCGAAGGCTTGTCGCATTCCTGCCTGCTGTCGCACCTGCGCATTGGCAGCGATGGCTTTGAACGTTTGCTGGTGCTGGCGTCGCCGCAAACCACCGAAGGGCGTGCAGGCCGTATCTCGCAACGCGTGCTCGAACTCGAAACCTACCGCCTCATGGCCTTGCGGGGCTTGCCGGTGGCCAAGCAGCTCTCGACGGTGCTGGCGCAGGCCGAATCGCAACTGGCCGACATCACGGCGCGGCTGGAAGGCCAGCAAGGCGGCGACCAGGCCTTGCTGGACGATCTGGTGGCCCTGGCGGCCCGGGTGGAGCGGGCCACGGCCGAACACGGCTACCGCTTTGCTGCCACACGCGCCTACGACGCGGTGGTGCGCGAACGCATTGCCGAACTGCGTGAACGGCCATTGCACGGCACACAAACGGTGGGCGAATTCATGCAGCGGCGCCTGTCCCCGGCCATGGCCACGGTGGAGGCGACCGCCAAGCGCCTGGCGGCCTTGTCCGAACGGGTGGCACGCACCAGCGCGCTGCTGCGCACGCGGGTGGACATCGCCACCGAGGCGCAGAACCAGCAATTGCTCGAAAAACTCACGCGCGGCCAGGACCTGCAGCTGCGCCTGCAGTCCACGGTGGAAGGCCTGTCGATCGCGGCCATCAGCTACTACGTGGTCAGCCTGGTGCTGTACGGCGCCAAGGCGCTGAACAAGCTGGGCCTGCCGCTGAACCCTGAATTGGCTGCGGGCTTGTCGATCCCGGTGGTGCTGTGGGGGGTGTGGAAGACGGTGCAGCGGATTCACGACAAGCTGCACCAGGGCAGCGCGCACTGAGCGCTGGCGTTCACTTGCTCGCCGGATCCAGCCCCGTGCTGCGCACGATCTCGGCCACGGCGGGTGAGGTGAAAAAGCGCACCAGCTGCTTGGCTGCGTCTGCCTCGGCAGCACCTTGCACCAGGGCCGACGAGAAGAAAATGGTTTGCTGTACGGCGTCGGGCAATGTGCCCACAAAGTCCAGCTCCTTGAAGTAAATCAGTTCGCTCACCTGCTGGAAGCCCAGTTCGGCGTCGCCGCGTGCCACCACGGCACCCACGCGCTCGCTCATGATCTTCTTGGCGGTTTTTTGCATCTGCTCGGCAATGCCCAGCTTGGGGAACATCTCGGTAGACAGGTAAGTGCCGCTGGCACTGGCCGAATAGGCCACGGATTTGGCGCTCAGCAGGGTTTGCTTGAGGGCTTCCACGGTGCTGATGTCGGGTTTGGGCGTGCCTTTGCGCACGGCCGCGCCGATTTGCGAGCGGGCCAGATCCACCCGGCTGCCGGACACCAGCTTGCCGTCTTTCATCAGGGCTTCCAGACCGCCTTCGGAGAGGATGACCAGGTCAAACTTTTCGCCACGGCCAAAGCGGCTGGGGATGGAGTCGGGGGCATTGCCAATGGAGGCGCCATACGCACTGATGACCTTGTGGCCCGAAGCGGCCTCAAAAATCGGCACCAGTTTTTTGTAGGCTTCGGTGAAGGCGCCCGAGGTGACAACGCGGATCTCGGCGGCCTGTGCGGCCAGCGATGCAAAGACCAGCAGGGCGCTGGCCAGCAGGCTGCGGCGACTGAAGTGTGTGAAGAAGGTCATGTTGTGTCTCCGTTGTTGTGTTTTATTCCATCGTGATTTTTCGTTCACGGATGATGCGGCCCCAGGTGGCGGTTTCCTTTTCCATGTATTTAGCCAATTCTTCGCGCGTGCCCGGTTGTGGCGTCAGACCGTGGCTGTTGAGGGCGTCGACCACGTCGGGTGACTTGAGCACCTTCACCAGTTCGGTGTTCCAGCGGTCCAGGATGGGCTTGGGCACTCTGGACGAGGCGACAAAGGCGTACCAGTTGGTGGCCGAGAAGCCGGGGTAGCCCGATTCGGCAATCGTCGGGATCTTGGGCAGGGCTGTCAGGCGCTGGCTGCCGGTGCTGGCGATCGGGATCAGCTTGCCGGTCTCGATGTGCGGCAAAGAGGTCGACAGGGTGGAGTAGTAGGACGCGACACGTCCACCCAGCAGGTCCTGCAGCGCGGGCGCACCGCCCTTGTAGGGCACATGCTGTGTGTCGATCTTGGCCATGTCGTTGAGCAGTTCGCCCGCCAGGTGCGAGGCCGAACCCGGACCGGTGGAGGCGAAATCGAGCTTGCCGGGGTTCTTCTTGGCGTAGGCGATGAAGTCCGCAAAGGTCTTGATGCCGGTGTGCGCGCCGACCACCAGCACATTGGGGAAGTTCACGCCCATGGTGATGGGGGCCAGGTCTTTCACCGGGTCGTAGGGCAGCTTCATCATGTGCTGCGCAATGGTGAGCGGGCCGACCGAACCGAACAGGATCAGGCTGCCGTCGGCGGGGCCTTGCGCGGTGTACTGGTGGGCGATGTTGCCGCCCGCACCGGCGCGGTTGTCCACCACCACCGAGGCGCCGATGTTTTCGCCGAGCTTTTTGGCGATGATGCGTGCGCCGGTGTCGGCCGCACCGCCTGCGGCAAAGCCCACCACCATGGTGATGGTTTTTTTGGGCGGGAAATCTTGCGCCTGGGTGCTCAGCCCAAGGCCAGCGGTGGCCAGGGCCAGTGCGGCGTGCAGGAAGTGGCGTTTTTTCATCAGAGATCTCCTCAGTCTTCGCCCAGTCCCAGGCGGTTCGGTTGGCGTTTTTCCACGGCATGGCGCAGCAGCGAAGCGGTGCGGAAGATGCCGTGCGCAAATTTGTTGTAGGGCAAGGTGGCGAACAGCGCCATCACGCTGCCCAGGTGAATGGCCAAGGCCAAGGGCATCTGCGCCTGGCCGCGCAGCAGCCACAGCAGCAGGCCACTGGCACTGACCAGAAACAGCAGGCCGATGAAGCCGTAGTCCATGGGTTTCTGCGTCGCATCACCGTGCAGCGGGTGGCGCTGGCGTTTGAGCTTGAACAGGCCCAGCGTGCCCATGCACAGCATGATGCCGCCCACCACGCCCAGCAGCTTGGGTAGGCTGGGGAGGTCATACGGTGCGGTCCAGCCGAAAGCGTAGTGGTACACCGTGCCCACACTGGTGGCGGCAAAGCAGAGCATGAAGCCGTAGAAGGTCAGGTGGTGGGCGCGGCGGCGGCTCAGCGTGAAGGCGTCGTCTTCGTTGTTGCAGCCCTCGCCATGGCCGCCGTCCAGGTACTTGAGGCGCAGCACATCGTGCGTGGCCTCCGCTGCAGCGGGGGGCGTGAGCGGCGCACCCGTCGTGGCCAGGCCGATGTCGCGCCAGAAGCGCCGCACACCCATGGCCAGCGCGAGCACGGCAAACAGGAAGACCGGTGCGAACAGGCTCACCAGGAAGTTGTGCGGAAAGATGGCATAGAAATCGGCGGCGCCAGCCGGTGCAGAAGAGGCCAGCCAGATGAACCAGGCCAGACCCGCCGCGAGCGCGAGCGAGAGCGTCAGGCCGTTGCGCTGGTACAGCCGACCCAGCGGTGCAGGCCAGGCGTAGTCGGCATAGGTCTGGCCGCGCACCGTGGCCATGGCCTGCGGCACATTGACGGCGAATTCGTGCGGTGGCGCGTACTGGCAGGCGTGCAGGCAGGCACCGCAGTTGTGGCAGAGGTTGGCCAGAAAGTGGATGTCGGCCTTGCCAAATTCCAGGCGCCGCGTCATCGCGGGGAACATGGCGCAAAAACCTTCGCAGTAGCGGCAGGCGTTGCAGATTTGCAGCTGGCGGGCGACTTCGGTTTCGGGGGCCGTCAATTCACCATTCGCCAAGGCTTTGGCTTCGCGGGTCAGGGCGTCGAGCGTCTTCATGCCTGCGCCTCCAATATGGCCTGGGCCGCTTTGGCGGCATTCGTGCCGGCGATGCGGCCAAAGGCCGTGCCGATCGACATGCCTACGCCTGCGGTGTAGCCCTTGCCCAGCACATTGCCGGCCATCATCTCGCCGGCCACAAACAGGTTGGGGCTGGGCACATCCCCAAAACGCACGGCGGCGGTGTCGTCGGTTTTCAGGCCCAGGTAGGTGAAAGTCACCCCTGGCTTGAGGGCATAGCCGTAGAACGGTCCGGTGTCGATGCGGCGGGCCCAATGCGTTTTGGCGGGGCTCAGGCCTTCGGTGTGGCAGTCGTCGAGCGTGGTGTGGTCGAAGCCGCCTTCGCGGCAGGCGGCGTTGTAGCTGTTGAGGGTCTGCATGAAGGTCTCGGTGGGCAGACCGAGTTTTTGCGCGAGTTCAGGCAGGCTGCCGGCCACCACGCCGGGGAACACTGGCGGCATGAAGCGGCCAATGGCCTTGCTGTCGATGATCGAATAAGCAATCTGGCCGGGTTGCTGGGCCACCAGCCGTCCCCAGATGGCGTAGCGCTTGGGCCAGAAATCTTCGCCCTCGTCGTAAAAGCGCTCACCATCGCGGTTGACTACCACGCCCAGCGAGACACAGTCGATGCGGGTGCAGATGCCGCCGTCGTACAGCGGCGCGCGCGCGTCGATCGCCACCATGTGGGCTTGCGTGGGGTCGCCGATGCGGTCGGCGCCGTGGTCATCCAGCAGGTGCTTGAGTAGCACGCCCTGGTTGAATTGGGTTCCACGGATCAGGAAGTTCTCGGCCGGCCATTCACCGCGCTCGTTCTGGCCCCAGGCCTCACGCAGCCAGTCGCGGTTGGACTCGAAGCCACCGGCGGCCAGCACGCAGCTTTTGGCCGTCAGGCGCTCGGTGCCCTGGGGCGTGGTGATGTGGGCCGCGACAAAGCGACCGTCTTCGACCTCGATGCGCTCCACCTTGGCTTCGTAGCGGATCTGCACGCCCCGCTTTTCAGCGCTGCGGTAATAGGCATTGACCAGGGCCTTGCCGCCGCCCATGAAGAAAGCGTTGGTGCGCGCCACATGCAGCGCGCCCGACAGCGGGGGCTGAAAGTGCACGCCGTGCTGGCGCATCCAGTCGCGGCAGGTGCTCGACGCGCGGATGGTCAGCCGGGCCAGGTGTTCGTTGGTGATGCCGCCGGTGACCTTGAGCAGGTCTTGCCAGAATTCTTCTTCGGGGTAGGCGTCCACCAGCACGTCCTGCGGTGCATCGTGCATGCAGCGCAGGTTGCGGGTGTGGGCTGAATTGCCGCCGCGCCATGCGCGCGGCGCGGCTTCGAGCAGAGTCACTCGGGCCCCGGCTTCGGCGGCCATCAGGGCGGCGCACAGGGCGGCATTGCCGCCGCCAATCACCAGCACATCGGTGTGCATGTCATTCCTCAAATCCGTTGTTGCCGCGCAGTGTCGGCGAAACCCTTGATTTTGTGAAATGAAATATTGGTGGTAATTATTGCGTTTTATGCATTAACGACGGCGGGATGTCTTGCCAAAGTGCCTGAGCGTCAGGGCATGGAAGGCTTCGGCAGCCGGCGTCAGGCTAGCCGATTTGCGGCGCAGCAGTGTGACGCGGCGCTTGACCACCGGTCCGGTCAAAGGCATCTTGACCACGTTGGGGCGGTCGCCGTTTTCAAAGGTGGACGCGGGCAGGATGGCGCAACCCACACCGGCGGCCACCAGGTTGATGGCCGTGGCGTGGTGCTGCACTTCGTAGTGCCCGCTCAGGCGGATGCCACGCTGGGCCAGCTGGTAGTCCAGGAACATGCGGGTGGCCATGAAGCTGCTGACCACGATCAGGTCCACGCCCTGCAGATCGGTCCAGCTCACGGTGTCGCGGTCTTGCAAGGGGTGGGGGGTGGGGCACAGCAGCGTGAGTGGGTCTTCAAACAATGCGATCTCTTCGAGTTCGGCATGCGGTTCGCCGTTGATGGCGATGCCCAGCTCGGCCTGGCCATCGAGTACAGCGGCGCGCACCTCGTGCGAGGACGCGTCGTGGAGCCGCATCGTGTTGCCGGGGTGGCTCTGGGCGTAGGCCTTGATGAGTTGTGGCAGCACGTGGGTGGTGAGCGAGGGCACACAGGCCAAGGTGAAGTGGCCCTGGCCCACGCGCACTTTGTCGCGCACCCGCTCCAGCGTGCGCTGCGCGTCCAGCACCAGATGCCGTGCTTGCGGCAGAAAGTCGCGACCAGTGGTGGTCAGCTCTACTTTGCGGGTGGTGCGGTCCAGCAGCCGAATGTCCAGCGATTGCTCCAACTTCTGGATGCGGCGCGTGAGCGCGGTCTGTGTCAGGTGCAGCTGCTGGGCCGCCTTGACGAAGCTGCCCAGCTCGGCCACACACACAAAAGCCTGCAGTCCGTCAAAGTCGACCTTCACGGCAAGGCCTTGTCAGGTCTGCGGGATGGCCGCGTTGATGACGCCACCGCCCAGGCAAACGTCACCGTCGTACAGCACGGCACTCTGGCCGGGCGTGACGGCCCATTGTGCCTGCTCAAAATGCAGGCCGAAGTCGGGTGCGGTTTGTCCATCGGCAGCCGAACTCAGCGTGCACGCTGCATCGCTTTGGCGGTAGCGGGTTTTGGCGCTGTAGTGGCCAGGGGTGGGCGGTAGGCCCGCGCACCAGCTGGCGTCACCCGCCAGCAGGCCTTGCGAGAGCAGCCAGGGGTGGTCGTGCCCTTGGACCACCCACAGGGTGTTTTTTTCAATGTCCTTGCGGGCCACGAACCAGGGCTGGTGTTCGCCGCCGCCGCGCTGCGCGCCCTTGTCTTTCACGCCGCCAATGCCCAGGCCCTGGCGCTGGCCCAGGGTGTAAAAGCTCAGGCCCACATGCTTGCCAATCGTGCGGCCAGTGGGGTCTTTGATCGGGCCGGGTTCCTTGCTGATGTAGCGGTTCAGAAATTCACGGAAAGGCCGTTCGCCGATGAAGCAGATGCCGGTGGAATCCTTTTTCTTGGCGTTGGGCAGGCCGATTGCTTCGGCGATGTGGCGCACCTCGGTCTTGTGCAGTTCGCCCACCGGGAACAGGGTTTTGGCCAGCTGGGCCTGGTTCAGGCGGTGCAAAAAGTAGCTCTGGTCCTTGGACGGGTCCAGGCCCTTGAGCAGTTCGTGGCGGCCGGTGGCTTCGTTCAGGCGCACGCGGGCATAGTGACCTGTTGCGATTTTCTCGGCCCCAAGGCGCATGGCGTGGTCCAGAAAGGACTTGAACTTGATCTCGGCGTTGCACAGGATGTCGGGGTTGGGCGTGCGCCCGGCCTGGTATTCGCGGACAAATTCGGAAAACACGCGGTCTTTGTAGTCGGCCGCAAAGTTGACGTGCTCGATTTCGATGCCGATCACATCGGCCACGGCCGCTGCGTCCACAAAGTCGATGTTGGAAGAACAGTATTCGCTGTCGTCGTCGTCTTCCCAGTTTTTCATGAAGATGCCCACGACTTCGTAGCCCTGCTGTTTGAGCAGGTGGGCGGTGACAGCGGAATCGACGCCGCCGGACAGGCCGACGACCACACGGGTTCTGGAAGACATGCCCTGATTATCCCCGCCGCGCTCAGTGCATGGCGGGGTGGGGCAGACGCCGCCGCAGGCTTTGGGGATAATCGCCCGCCATGGGAGAAAACAGCAACTGGCGCAACCGGATAGCCCTGCTGATGTCTGACATCACGCGGGGCTTGTTTCTGGTCACCCACAGCAGCCTGGCCATGCTGGGTCTGGCTGCGGCTGCACTGGTGCTGGCGCTGTGGTGGCAACCGGCGTGGCTGCATGCCGCCGAAGGTGCCGTGTTCAGCTGGCTGCGCGAGCGCAATGTGCTGGTGTCGTGGCTGCCCGAAAACGCGGCTGAGCGCGCCACGGCGGTCGAGTTGTCGGATTTGCCGCCCGCGCAGGCAGCGGTGGCCGAATGGCTGGCCAGCAAATACCGTGTTGCCCCGGAACCCGTGGCTGCCCTGGTGGCCGAAGCCCATGCGGTATCGCCCCAGGTCAAGTTGCCTGCCCACCTGATTCTGGCGGTCATGGCCATCGAATCGAGTTTCCATCCCTTTGTCCAGAGCCACGCTGGCGCACAGGGTCTGATGCAGGTGATGGGGGGCATCCACGCTCGCCGCTTTGACGTTTACGGCGGCAGCGAGACCGCGTTTGACCCGGTCGTGAATCTGCGCGTGGGGGCATCGGTGTTGGCCGATGCCATCAAGCTCAAAGGTTCATTGGAGGGGGGACTGCGTTTTTACTTGGGGGGCGATGCCGTCATTGAAGACGGTGGAGGCGGTTATGTGGCCAAGGTGCTGGCCGAGCGCGACCGGCTCAACCAGGTGGCCGCAGGCGTGAAGGTACCGGTTCAGTAAACAGCGAGCCATCGCTTGCAGGGCAAGCTCCCTCAGAGGACCGCTTGTTGCTGCAGCCGCCAGCCCTGTTGGCGATGTCAGAGTCGGCTGAAAAACACCGCACTCATCACCAGTCCGGTGGCGATCACCAGCGTCCGAACCCATTGGACTGGCAGCCGCCTTGCCAGTCGGGCGCCGGACCACCCACCCAGAGTGGCGCCCAGCATCATCCACAGCGCTTGAGGCCAGACAATGGCCCCCGCAGCAGCAAAGGCGCCCACCGACAGCAGTGACAACACGAAGGAATTGAGATTTTTGAGCGCATTGGCCGTGTTCATGCGCGACTCGCCCGTGAGCGTGTAGAGGGCCATCAGCAAGATGCCCAGCCCCCCATTGAAATAACCGCCATAAACCGACACGCCCAGCAGGCCCGGCAAGCGCCAGCGTGGCTGGCCCTGGCCGCCTGCCAAGCGGGCCAGGCGCGGCCCGAGTGCGAACAGCGCAGTTGCCAGCAGCAGGAGCCAGGGCACGAGGCCCGAAAACAGCTTGGCCGGGGTCACGAGCAGTAAGCCCGCACCGATCAGTCCGCCCAAGGCGGCCACCGTCACCTCGCGCCGCAACAGGGGGGTGGGCAGGCTGCGTAACTCGGTGCCAAAGCCCAGTGCGCTGCCCAGGTAGCCGGGGCTGACGGCCATGGCACTGGTGGCGTTGGCCGCCACCGGCGGCACCCCGGCAAACACCAAAGCCGGAAAGGTCAGAAAACTGCCGCCGCCCGCCATGGCGTTGAGCACGCCCGCTGCAAAGGCGGCAATGCCGGTGAGCGCTGCCTGCTCCGGCAATTCGATCATCATGTTTTGACGGGGCCCAGCGCTGTGACGGCTGCATCGGTGTAGATCAGGTCCAGGCCATGGCGCTGTCCAGCCAGGTGGTCTTCAATACAGCGCAGCACCAAAGGACTGCGGTGGCGGTCTTGGCTGGCCCGCACTTCGTCTGGGGTCATCCACACGGTGCGCAGGATGCCTGTGTCCAGTGTGCGGCCAGGCTGCACATCGCCCAGCGTTCCTGTAAAAGCCATGCGCAGGTAGGTGATGTCTTCGCCTGTGCTGTTCCTTTGAAAGCGCGAAAGGTACACGCCGACCAGGTGGGTGGGGGTGAACATGTGGGTGGTTTCTTCCAGGGCTTCGCGGGCACAGGCCTGCGCGGGCGATTCGGCCGGGTCCAGGTGGCCGGCTGGGTTGTTCAGGCGCAGGCCTTCGGCCGTTTCTTCTTCGACCAGCAAGTAGCGGCCATCGCGCTCAATGATGGCGGCCACGGTGACGTTGGGTTTCCAGCGAGTGTCCATCGGTCAATTATCCGGAAAACCAGGCGCATGCAACCGCCATGGCTGACGCCTGCATGACCGGGCGGTGGCTCTGAAATTTGTCACAATGTGTGTGCAAAGACAATTTTGTCGGTACTTCGCGGGGTTTTCCGCAAGTTCACACAACAACCAGGAGACAGCACCATGCGCATTGGCGTGCCGCGAGAGATATTCCCCGGTGAAAAACGGGTGGCCACCGTTCCAGACGTGGTGACCAAACTGGTCAAGCTGGGCTTTGAGGTGTCGGTCGAGAAGGGGGCTGGCGAGCAAGCCGATCTGTCCGATGACGCCTATGTGCAAGCCGGTGCCGGCATTGCGTCGGGTGCGTCTGAACTCTGGAGCGGTGCCGACATCGTCTTCAAGGTGCGCCCGCCTGCTCCCGAAGAAGTGGCGCACATGCGCGAGGGCCAAACGCTGATCGGCTTTGTCTGGCCGGCGCAACACCCCGAGCTGATGCAGCAGCTGGCGGCCAAGAAGGTCACGGTGCTGTCGATCGACTGTCTGCCCCGTACGCTCAGCCGTGCCCAGAAGATGGACGCGCTGACCTCAATGGCGGGTGTCAGCGGTTACCGCGCCGTGGTGGAGGCGGCCAATGCCTTTGGTCGCTTTTTCAACGGCCAGATCACGGCGGCAGGCAAGGTGCCTCCGGCCAAGGTGTTCATCGCCGGTGCCGGTGTGGCTGGCTTGGCTGCGATCGGAGCAGCGGCCAGTCTGGGCGCCATCGTGCGCGCCAACGACACCCGCGCCGAAGTGGCCGACCAGGTGGTGTCGCTGGGCGGCGAGTTCGTCAAGGTCGATTACGAAGAAGAAGGTTCGGGCGGTGGCGGCTACGCCAAGGTCATGAGCGAGGGCTTCCAGGCTGCGCAGCGCGAGATGTATGCGCAGCAGGCCAAGGAGTGCGACATCATCATCACCACCGCGCTGATCCCGGGCAAGCCTGCCCCCAAGCTGATCACCGCCGAGATGGTCAAGAGCATGAAGCCCGGCAGCGTGATCGTGGACATGGCGGCCGAGCAGGGCGGTAACTGCGAACTGACCGAGCCAGGCCAAGCCGTGGTCAAGCATGGTGTGACCATCGTCGGCTACACCGACCTGGCTTCGCGCATGGCGCGCCAGTCTTCCACGCTGTATGGCACCAACCTGTTTCGCCTGGCCGAAGAGCTGTGCAAGACCAAGGACGGCATCATCAACGTGAACATGCAGGACGACGCCATCCGGGGCCTGACGGTCATCAAGGATGGAGAAATCACCTGGCCCGCGCCGCCGCTGGCCGCTGCAGCCCCCAAGCCAGCCGCCAAGGCAGCGCCGATGGCCGAGAAGAAAGGCGGTCACGGCCACGGCAGCAGTGAACCGATGTCGGCGGGCACACTGGCGGGCGTGTTCGGTGTGGGTGCCTTGGTCTTCTGGGCCATGGGAACCTATGCGCCGGCCGCCTTCCTGGGGCACTTCACGGTGTTTGTGCTGGCGTGCTTCATTGGCTACATGGTGGTGTGGAACGTCACACCGTCACTGCACACGCCGCTCATGAGTGTGACCAATGCGATCTCCAGCATCATCGTCATTGGCGCGCTGGTGCAGATTTTGCCGCCCGAGGCGGGTACCAACGGCCGACCTGATCAACTCATCCAATGGCTGGCCTTTGCCGGCATTGTGCTGACGGCGATCAACATGTTCGGCGGTTTCGCCGTGACGCGCCGCATGCTGGCGATGTTCCGTAAATAAATAACTTTGGGGACAGATCTTTGCCTCTGTCCCCAACAGATTAAGACAAGACAACACGGAAAGACAACCATGTCCCAAAGCCTCATCTCTTCCAGTCTGGCCTCCGTTGCTTACGTCGGCGCGGCCATTCTGTTCATCCTCAGTCTGGGGGGGCTGTCCCACCCCGAAACATCGCGCCGCGGCAACCTCTACGGCATGGTCGGCATGGCGCTGGCGGTGCTGGCCACCATCGTGGGGCCGCGTGTGGCCGCCGCGGGGGCGCCCTGGATCATTGCCGCATTGGTGATTGGCGGTGGTGTCGGTGTGTACGCCGCCAAAACCGTCAAGATGACCCAAATGCCCGAGCTGGTGGCCTTGATGCACAGCCTGGTCGGTCTGGCCGCTTGCCTGGTGGGTTTTGCCAGCTACGTGGACACCTCGGTGCAGTTCGCCGGGGCCGAGAAGACCATCCACGAAGTGGAAATCTACGTTGGCATTCTGATCGGTGCGGTGACCTTCTCGGGTTCGCTGATCGCTTTTGGCAAGCTCAACGGCAAGATCGGTGGCAAACCGCTGCTGCTGCCCGCGCGCCACTGGCTCAACCTGGCGGCCTTGCTGGTGGTGATCTGGTTCGGGGGTGAATTTGTCAGCGCGCATGACGCCCAAAGTGGCATGACGCCGCTGATCGTGATGACCGCCATTGCCTTGCTGTTTGGCGTGCACATGGTCATGGCCATTGGTGGCGCTGACATGCCGGTGGTGGTGTCCATGCTCAACAGCTACTCGGGTTGGGCGGCTGCGGCCACCGGCTTCATGCTCAACAACGACCTGTTGATCGTGACCGGTGCGCTGGTGGGCTCCAGCGGTGCCATCCTCTCCTACATCATGTGCAATGCGATGAACCGCAATTTCATCAGCGTGATCGCCGGGGGCTTTGGCAGCGGTGCAGGCGCTCCGGCCCCCAAGGCCGACGGTGCCGCCGCCGAGCCCCAGGGCGAGGTGGCACCGGTGAGTGCTGTCGAAACCGCCGAACTGCTGCGCGACGCCAAGAGCGTCATCATCGTGCCCGGTTACGGCATGGCGGTGGCCCAGGCCCAGCACACGGTCAACGACATCGTGAAGAACCTGCGCGAGCGCGGCGTGACGGTGCGCTTTGCCATCCACCCGGTGGCTGGCCGCATGCCTGGCCACATGAACGTGTTGCTGGCCGAGGCCAAGGTGCCGTACGACATCGTGATGGAGATGGACGAGATCAACGAAGACTTTGGCGACACCGATGTGGCCATGGTCATCGGGGCCAATGACATCGTGAACCCGGCCGCGCAGGACGACCCGACCAGCCCGATCGCCGGCATGCCGGTGCTGGAAGTCTGGAAGGCCCGTACCAGCATCGTCATGAAGCGCTCCATGGCCAGTGGCTATGCGGGGGTGGACAACCCCCTGTTCTACAAAGAGAACAACCGGATGCTGTTTGGCGATGCCAAGAAGATGCTCGACGAGGTGCTGGTGGACCTGGAGCACTGAGGCGCCTTCTGTCTGCAAAAGGGGCTTCGGCCCCTTTTTTTTGCGCCTGTCCACAACATGCTTGCAGGCGTCAAGGCTGGCGAAAACCCTGATTTTTACAAGTCAGTTTTCTGTCAGTTGTCAGTTAGACTGAACCGCATGCAGACACCCGCTATGACCTCTGATCGCGTCTGGCTTGGCAATTATCCCGAGGGGGTACCCGCCGACATCGATGCCGACCGTTACAGCTCGCTGGTCGCGTTGATGGATGAGAGTTTTGCCCGCTATGCTCAGCGCACGGCCTACAGCTACATGGGCAAGGACATCAGCTACCGCCAGACCGACGAAGACAGCCTGGCGCTGGCAGCCTATTTGCAGTCGCTGGGACTGGCCAAGGGTGAGCGCGTGGCGCTGATGATGCCCAATGTGCCCCAGTACCCGGTGGCTGTGGCCGCCGTTTTGCGTGCGGGCTATGTGGTGGTCAACGTCAACCCGCTGTACACCGCACGCGAACTCGAGCACCAGCTCAAAGACTCGGGCGCCAAAGCCATTGTCATCATCGAGAACTTTGCCGCCACCCTGGAGAAATGCCTGACCGCCACACCTGTGCAGCATGTGGTGCTGGCCAGCATGGGCGACCGGCTGGGCCTGCTCAAGGGGGCCGTGGTCAACCATGTGGTGCGCAAGGTCAAGAAGCTGGTGCCCAGCTTCAGGTTGCCGCAAGCGGTGCGCTTCAATGACGCGTTGGCCCGAGGCCGCAAACTGCCGGTGGCGCGCCCGGTGCTGCAGGGCGACGACATCGCCTTGCTGCAGTACACCGGAGGCACCACAGGCGTGTCCAAAGGGGCGGTGCTGCTGCACCGCAACGTGATTGCCAACGTGTTGCAGTCCGAGGCCTGGAACGATCCGGTCATGAAGCGCGTGCCGATCCACCAGCAGCCTACGGCCGTGTGCGCGTTGCCGCTCTACCACATCTTCGCCTTCACAGTGAACATGATGCTGGGCCTGCGCACCGGTGGCAAAAACATCCTGCTGCCCAACCCGCGTGATTTGTCCGCCGTGCTCAAAGAGCTGTCGCGGCACACCTTTCACAGCTTTCCTGCGGTCAACACGCTGTTCAACGGTTTGGCCAACCACCCCGACTTTGACCAGGTGGATTGGTCCAACCTCAAGGTGTCGGTGGGCGGCGGTATGGCCGTGACCGGCAATGTGGCCCAACTGTGGCTGGACAAAACCGGTTGTCCCATTTGCGAGGGCTATGGCCTGTCCGAGACCAGCCCTTCGGCCAGCTGCAACCCCACCACCAGCCAGTCTTTTACCGGCACGATTGGCGTGCCTTTGCCGGGCACATACATGAAAATCCTGGACGACGATGGCCACGAGTTGCCACAAGGCCAGGCGGGCGAGATTGCCATCCAGGGGCCACAGGTGATGGCCGGTTACTGGCAGCGCCCAGATGAAACTGCGCGTGTCATGACCGCCGACGGCTTCTTCAAGTCCGGCGATGTGGGCGTCATGGACCCGCGCGGCTACTTCAAGATCGTGGACCGCAAAAAAGACATGATCCTGGTCAGCGGTTTCAATGTGTACCCCAACGAGGTTGAGGAAGTCGCATCGGCCTGTCCGGGCGTGCTCGAATGTGCGGCCATTGGTGTGCCCGATGAGCGCACTGGCGAGGCGGTCAAGCTGGTGGTGGTGCGCAAGGACCCGGCGCTCACGGCCGAACAGATTCAGGACTACTGCCGCGACAAGCTGACCGGCTACAAGCACCCGCGCCTTGTGGAGTTCCGCGACGAGCTTCCCAAAACGCCGGTGGGCAAGATTTTGCGGCGTGAGTTGCGCCAGCCCGCTTGAGCGTTGGGCGCCTGCACGCCAAAGCGGCCTGGGTGGCCGCTTTTGTTTTTGGAGTCATGCATGAACAATGCCCCGATTGGCCTGATGAGCGCCATGCACGAAGAACTGTCTCTGCTGTTGGCGGCCATGCCCGACGAGCAGCAGGTGACGGTGGCCGGGCGTGGGTTTTGGCGGGGGCATTGGCAGGGCCGGCCGGTGGTGGCGGTGCTCTCGCGCATTGGCAAGGTGGCCGCCGCCACCACGGCCACGGTCCTGATCGAGCGGTTTGGCGTGGGCAGCGTGGTTTTCACGGGCGTGGCCGGAGGCCTTGGCCCCGGCGTGCGTGTGGGGGATGTGGTGCTGGCCAACGCCTTTGTGCAGCACGACATGGACGCCTCGCCGCTGTTTGCACGCCATGAGGTGCCCATGTACGGGCGCAGCCGCTTTGAAACCGATGCGGCATTGTCGGCGGGTTTGGGTCGGGCTGCAGCCCAAACGCTGGCGCAGGTGGTCACGCATGTGGGCCAGGATGCGGTGGACGCGTTTGGCCTGCAGGCACCGCGCCTGCACACAGGGCTGATTGCCAGCGGGGATCGTTTCGTTTCGACCACCGCCGAGTGCCGCGCCTTGCAGCAAGCCTTGCCAGAAGCGCTCGCCGTCGAAATGGAGGGGGCGGCGGTGGCGCAGGTTTGCGCCGATTACGGCGTGCCTTTTGCGGCATTGCGCACCGTCTCGGACAGGGCCGACGACGACGCCCATGCCGACTTTGGCCGCTTCATCGGGCAGGTGGCCAGCCGTTACAGCCTCGCGATGCTGTCGGCGTGGTTGATCAACCCGTGAGCTTTGAATCGGTCGACCGCAGCTGGGCCGGGCGACCGATCCCCGCTGCCCTGCAGGCAGGCGTTTACTTGAGCCAGCCCCGACGACGGAAGTACCACATCGGCACCACCGCGCTGGCCACCATCAGCGCCAGGGCATAGGGGTAGCCCCAGACTTGCTTGAGCTCGGGCATGAATTCGAAGTTCATGCCGTACAGGCTGGCGATCAGCGTTGGCGGCAGCAAGGCCACGCTGGCCACCGAGAAGATCTTGATGATCTTGTTCTGGTTGATGTTGATGAAACCGACGGTGGCGTCCATCAGGAAGTTGATCTTGTCGAACAGAAAGGCGGTGTGGGAGTCGAGCGAGTCGATGTCGCGCAGGATCTGACGCGCCTCTTCAAACTGTTCGGCGTTGAGCATCTTGCTGCGCATCATGAAGCTGACAGCGCGGCGCGTGTCCATCACGTTGCGGCGGATGCGGCCGTTCAAGTCTTCCTGGCGGGCAATGGCGCCCAGCACTTCGCCGGCCAGCTCGTCGGTCACGTCGCCCGAGAGCACCTGGGTGCTGGCCTTTTCCAGTTCGTCGTAAATGCCTTCGAGCGTGTCGGCCGAATATTCTGCGTCGGCATCAAAGAGCTTGAGCAGCACTTCCTTGGCGTCTTCGATCAGCCCTGGCGCCCGGCGAGCGCGCATGCGCAGCAGGCGAAACACCGGCACGTCCTCGTCGTGGATCGAGAACAGCACGCCCCTGCTTTTGAGATCGGTGTTGTGCTGGTTCAGGATGAAGGCGCAGCGCACGGTGCGCGGCTCGTCCTCGTCGGCGATCAGGAAGTCCGAGCGGATGTGCAGTTCGCCGTTGTCTTCTTCGTAAAAGCGGGCCGATTCCTCGATGTCCTCGTCCATCGCGTCCTCGGGGATCTGCAGGCCGTAATACTGCTTGATCCAGCGTTTTTCTTCGACGGTGGGGGACTCCAGGTCCACCCAGACAGGCTGAAAACGGGAGAGTTCTTCCAGGGATTCGATTTCTTCCTGGAACAGGCGGCCGTTGACGAGGGTGAAGATGTTGAGCATGTCGGGGCTCCAAGGGGGCCGAAAGCCAAAGGTTCAAAAGGGGGGCAAGGGGTTGCGGGTGCTTTCGAACGATGGCCAGTGCTCACGCGTCCGAAAGCTACCGACTCGGGTAGCTTTCCATGTCAAGGACTCCAGAAAAGGGATGGCGGACATTATCGCACCCGAGGCGCCGGTGCGGGCGCTTAGCCCCGTGCAAACCCGAGGTTTTGCGTTTGGGGCTTGCCTTTGGTGTGGTGCGGGCGCATAGTGGTTTGCAACAGCAGGCACTTTTTGCTGTGCCGCTGCCCGGCCCGTCCACCAGGACGGTTCCCATCTCTAGTCACAGGAGGCTTTCTTATGAACCTGACGATCAGCGGTCACCACCTCGAAGTCACCCCCGCATTGCGCAGTTACGTGACCGGCAAACTCGATCGAATCACCCGGCATTTTGACCAGGTTGTGGATGTCAAGGTGCTCTTGACGGTGGAAAAGCAAAAAGAGAAGGAAAAGCGCCAGCGCGCCGAATGCAACATCCATGTCAAAGGCAACGACCTGTTTGCAGAAAGCGCTCACGAAGACCTGTATGCCGCTGTGGATGAACTGATGGACAAACTTGATCGCCAGGTGGTCAGGCACAAGACCAAGCTGACCGAACACCACCACGACGCCCCCAAGCGCATGATGTGAATTGTGGGTCTGGGCAATTCCAAAGGCTGCTTCGGCAGCCTTTTGTGTTTTTCATGGTTCCAAATGGTTCGATATTGGTTCTAAAACGATTTTTTTGATGGTTGCGTGCCGACAGGTGCATAATCCGCCCTCGACCATGAATCGTCTCGCGTCCATCCTGCCCGTTGCCCAGGTTCTTGTGGGGGTTGAAGCCACCAGCAAGAAAAGGGCTTTTGAAGAAGCCGGCCTTCTTTTTGAAAACCTGCACGGTTTGTCCCGTGCCCTGGTGACGGACAGCCTGTTCGCCCGCGAACGGCTGGGCTCGACCGGTCTGGGGCACGGTGTGGCCATTCCGCATGGCCGTATCAAGGGGCTCAAAGCCCCCATGGCCGCGGTTTTCTCGCTGGCCCAGCCGATCGGCTTTGATGCGCCGGACGAGCAAGCGGTCAGCCTGTTGATCTTTTTGCTGGTGCCCGAGGCGGCCACGCAAAAACATCTCGAAATCCTTTCTGAAATTGCCGAGCTGCTCAGCGACAGTGGCTTGCGCGAAAACATCAAGACCTGCGATTCGCAGCAAGGTCTGCACCAGCTGATTGCCCAGTGGCACTCGGCGCAGACCGCCTGAGCCATTGCCTGAGACGGGGGCCACATGAAACCGACCGTGGTCAGTGCCGACGTTCTTTTTGAGGACCACCGTGCACAGCTCAAGTGGCAATGGGTGGCTGGCCTGGGGGCCTCGGAGCGCCGTTTTGACGAAGTGGCTGTGCGCGAAGCCACCTCGGGCGCCGACCTGGTGGGCTACCTGAACTACATCCACCCTTACCGGGTGCAGATCCTGGGGCCACGCGAAGTGGCCTACCTGACCAACTCCACCCCGGAAGACTGTGCGCGGCGCATTGCCCGCATCGTCACGCTCGAACCTCCGGTGCTGATCCTGTCGGATGGCCAGACCGCGCCGGACGCTTTGCTGTCCATGTGCGAGCGTGCGCAGATCCCGATGTTCGCCACCGCCGAGTCTTCGGCCTTCGTCATCGACGTGCTGCGTGCCTACCTGTCCAAGCACTTTGCCGACCGCACCACCATGCACGGCGTGTTCATGGACATCCTGGGTCTGGGGGTGCTGATCACCGGCGAATCCGGCCTGGGCAAGAGCGAGCTGGGGCTGGAACTGATTTCACGCGGCAACGGCCTGGTGGCCGACGACGCGGTGGACCTGTACCGCATCAACCAGACCACCATCGAAGGACGCTGCCCCGACCTGCTGCAAAACCTGCTGGAGGTGCGCGGCATCGGTCTGCTGGACATCCGCGCCATCTTTGGCGAAACGGCTGTGCGCCGCAAGATGCGCCTCAAGCTCATCGTGCACCTGGTGCGCAAGGAAACCCTGGAGCGGGATTACGAGCGCTTGCCCACCGAGCCGCTCACGCAGGACATTCTGGGCATCCCGGTGCGCAAGGCGGTCATCCAGGTGGTGGCCGGTCGCAACATCGCCGTGCTGGTCGAGGCGGCCGTGCGCAACACCATCCTGCAGATGCGCGGCATCGACACTTTCCAGGAGTTCATGGACCGCCAGCGGCGCGCCATGGAGTAAACACAGGCCTGGTCTGCGCTTGTGGCGCTCCTGTTGCCAGCAGGGCTGGCGCCCGGAAGGTGAGGGCATCAGCCCTGCCGGTGCGGGCAGGGTTTGCGGGTGCAGTGGGCGTACAGGCTCAGGGCATGGTCGGCAATTTCAAAGCCTTTGGCTTGGGCGACAGCCTGCTGGCGGGCCTCGATCTCGGGGTCGTAAAACTCTTCCACCCGCCCGCAGTCCAGGCACACCATATGGTCGTGGTGCTGACCTTCATTGAGTTCGTACACCGCTTTGCCACTCTCAAAGTGGTTGCGGTGCAGCAGACCGGCCTGTTCAAACTGCGTCAGCACCCGGTAGACCGTGGCCAGGCCAATGTCGGCGTCTTCTTGCAGCAACTGGCGAAACACGTCTTCGGCCGTCATGTGACGCTGCACACCGCGTTGGAAAACCTCGAGGATTTTCAGGCGGGGGCCGGTGGCTTTCAGGCCGCTGCTCTTGAGGTTGTCGATCTGCATGGAAGGTGTGAGGGCGTTGGCGTTGGGGCGACGGGCTGGCCGCTACAATGGCCCGATCATATCGGCATGCCTTTATCCATGACAGCCTCATTGCCCTTGCGCCTGACTTTGCTGGTGCTGACCTTGTTGACGGGACTGTCCGGCTGCAGCGTCACCCGCAGCGTCAGCAGCGACACCTTCAAGCCCTATGTGCCGGAAGTGGTGCAGGGCAACTTTGTTTCGCGCGAGCAGCGCCAATACCTGCGCGCCGGCATGACCCGCGCTCAGGTGCGCGATGTGCTGGGCACCCCGCTGGTCACCAGTGTGTTCCATGCCGACCGCTGGGACTACGCTTTCTCGATCCGTCGCCAGGGTGTGCCTTCCCAGCAATTTCGCATGACGCTGCATTTCAAGGGCGACGTGCTCGACCAGATCGAAAGCGATGAGCTGCCCAGCGAGGCCGAATTTGCCCAGCGCCTGAGTGGCCCGGCCACCCGCACCAAAGCCCCGACGCTGCAAGCCAGCGAAGAGCAGCTGAGCCAGTTTCCGGTCAAGCGGACAGACGCACAGCAGGCGGCGCCAGCACCTGTGGCTTTGCCCGCCACTTACCCGCCCCTGGAGTCGGCCCCCCGTTAACCCTGTCGGCCTTTGGCCGACGCTTGTGAGTCCATCCACATGACCACCTTTTTGCCTATTGCCGTTGCAGGCGCCACCGGCCGCATGGGCCACATGCTCATCGAAGCGATTGCGGGCACGGACGACTGCCGCCTGTCTGGCGCACTCGACATTGCCGCCAGCCCTGCGCTGGGTCAGGACGCCAGCGCTTGGCTGGGCAAGGCCTCGGGCGTGCTCGTGACCAGTGACCTGCGCGCCGGTCTGAAAGACTCGAAATTCCTGATCGACTTCACCCGCCCCGAAGGCACGTTGGCCCACCTGAAGGTTTGCCGCGAACTGGGCGTGAAAGCCGTGATCGGCACCACCGGTTTCTCGGACGAACAGAAAGCCGAGATCGCCGACATCGCCAAGGACATCGCCATCGTCATGGCGCCCAACATGAGCGTGGGCGTGAACGTGACGCTCAAGCTGCTGCAAATGGCCGCGCAGGCCCTGGCCACCGGCTACGACATCGAGATCATCGAAGCCCACCACCGCCACAAGGTGGATGCGCCCAGTGGCACAGCGCTCAAGATGGGCGAGGTGATTGCCGAGGCCATTGGCCGCGACCTCAAGGAGTGCGCCGTGTACGAGCGCTATGGCCACACCGGCGAGCGCGATCCGTCCACCATCGGTTTCTCCACCATCCGTGGCGGCGACATCGTGGGTGACCACACCGTGCTGTTTGCCGGTACGGGCGAGCGCATCGAAGTCACGCACAAGTCCAGCAGCCGCGCCACCTACGCCCAGGGCAGCCTGCGCGCCGTGCGCTACCTGGCCACGCAGCAGCGTGGCCTGTTCGACATGTTCGATGTGCTGAACCTGCGCTGATCCATGTCGGACTTCTGGCTGCACAGCGACACCTTCAGCCTGTTCCTGGCGGGGGTGCTGCTGGCGTTGTCGGTCGCCAGCTGGGTCGTGATCGCCTGGAAATGGCGCTTGCTGCGCCGCATTCAAGCCGACCTGCCGCGCAGCATTGCGGCGTTCTGGCAGGCCCAGCACCTGGTGGCCGCCCGCGAGCAACTGCCCGCTTTTGACCGTGACCGCTGTGTGTTGCCGCTGCTCCAAGCCACCGAGCAACCCCTGCAGGGCACGCTGGCGGGGGCCGGCTTGCGCCACGAACAGCTCACCCGCACCCTGCGCGACGCCCTGCACAGCGTCCTGCGCCGCCTGCAATGGGGACAGACCGTGCTGGCCACGGCCGGCTCGATTGCCCCCTTTGTGGGCTTGCTGGGCACGGTCTGGGGCATTTTCAATGCGTTGACCGGCATGGCCGAGGCCGGTCAGCTCACGGTGGACAAGATCGCTGGCCCGGTGGGCGAAGCCCTGGTGATGACGGCCTTTGGCCTGGGCGTGGCGATTCCGGCAGTGCTGGGCTACAACCTGCTGGGCCGCCGCATCGGCCAGATCGAGGCCGAGCTGGAAGGCTTTGCCCACGACCTGCGCGGCTTGCTGGCCGGCAAGGACTGAGGGGCGCGGCATGGCTTTCGGTCGTCTGGAGCGCCGCGCCGAGGCCCCGCCCATGAGCGAGATCAACGTCACGCCCCTGGTGGACGTGATGCTGGTGTTGCTGGTGATCTTCATGCTCACGGCCCCCTTGCTGACCAGTGCGGTGCGCCTGGAGTTGCCCAGTGCCGATGCGCCGACCTCGGTGGCAGCCCCTGCGCCCCTGACGCTGGCACTGGACGCCCAGGGGGGCGTTTTTCTGAATGACCGCCCCCTGTCGGTGGAGCAGCTGCGTCTGCACCTGCAAGATGCCGCCCGCCTGAACCCCGAAACCGAGCTGCAGTTGCGTGCCGACCAGGCGCTGGCCTACGGCAAGGTGGTGGAAGTGATGGCGCTGGCCCAGAAAGCCGGGTTGTCGCGCATCGGGTTTGTGGCGCAGCCGGTTTCCCGCTGAGTTTTCTGTCGCTGGGGCGGTTGGGGGTGGGGCGGGGGCAAGGCGCCTCGTCGCAAGCTCAATTTCGGCGCCTTGCCCCGCCCTCCTCTCAGGCCATGGGGCTGACGCAAAAAACCAGAAACACTTCCTGCGCGGAGCGGGTGGGCGCCGCCTGACGAAATTGAGCCTGCGACGAGGAAGGCGGCGCCCACCCGCTCCGCGCCCCCAGCGAACGTCAAACCGCCAAGGAACCCCAACCCCACGCCCTACAATTGGCGCCATCATGCAAGACAAGTACAACCACCAGGGCATCGAAGCCGCCGCACAGGCCCGCTGGAGCGCCCGCGACGCCTACCGCGTCACCGAAGACCAGAGCAAAAAGAAGTTCTACGCCTGCTCCATGCTGCCCTACCCCAGTGGCAAGCTGCACATGGGCCATGTGCGCAACTACACCATCAACGACATGCTCACGCGCCAGTTGCGGATGAAGGGCATGAACGTGCTCATGCCCATGGGCTGGGACGCCTTTGGCCTGCCCGCCGAGAATGCGGCGCTCAAGAACAAGGTGCCGCCGGCGAAGTGGACGTACGAGAACATCGCTTACATGAAAAAGCAGATGCAGGCGATGGGCCTGGCCATCGACTGGTCGCGCGAAGTCGCCACCTGCGATCCGACGTATTACAAGTGGAACCAGTGGCTGTTCCTCAAGATGCTGGAAAAAGGCATTGCCTACCGCAAGACCCAGATCGTCAACTGGGACCCGGTGGACCAGACCGTGCTGGCCAACGAGCAGGTCATTGACGGCAAAGGCTGGCGCACGGGCGCACCGGTTGAAAAGCGCGAGATCCCCGGTTACTACCTCAACATCACGGCCTATGCGCAGGAGCTGCTGGACCATGTGCAGGTCGGCAACGACAAAGCCACGCTGGAGGGCTGGCCCGACAAGGTCCGCCTGATGCAGGAAAACTGGATCGGCAAGAGCGAAGGTGTGCGCTTTGCGTTCACGCACGACATCCAGGGCGCCGATGGCCAGCGGATCGGTGAGGGCAGGATGTACGTCTTCACCACGCGTGCCGACACCATCATGGGCGTGACGTTTTGCGCCGTGGCCGCCGAGCACCCGCTGGCGCTGCACGCCGCCGCCAGCAACCCGGCACTGGCGGCCTTCCTCGAAGAGTGCAAGACCGGTGGCACCACCGAAGCCGAGCTGGCCACGCAAGAGAAAAAGGGCATGCCCACGGGCCTGTTCGTCACGCACCCGCTTACGGGCGCCCAGGTTGAAGTGTGGGTGGGCAACTACGTGCTGATGAGCTACGGCGACGGCGCCGTGATGGGCGTGCCCGCGCACGATGAGCGTGACTTTGCGTTTGCCTTGAAGTACGCACTGCCCATTCGGCAGGTGGTGGGTGTGGTTTCGGCTGGGGCGGCCTCTGGCTCGTCAGTCTCACGCTCCGATTCCTCACCAGAGGCCACCCCAGCCGAAACCACTGGGTTCGATGCGACCCGCTGGCAAGAGTGGTATGGCGACAAGCAAAACTGCGTGTGCGTCAACTCCGGCGAGTTGGACGGTTTGAACCAGAAGGCGGCTGTCAGCAAAGTCGCCGAGCTGCTGGCCGCCAAGGGCCTGGGCGAGAAGAAGACCACCTGGCGTCTGCGCGACTGGGGCATCAGCCGCCAGCGCTACTGGGGCACGCCGATCCCGATCATCCATTGCGACGAGCACGGCGCCGTGCCCGTGCCCGAAAAAGACCTGCCGGTGGTGCTGCCGCAAGACTGCATCCCCGACGGCTCGGGCAACCCGCTGCACAAGCATGAAGGCTTCCATGCGGGCGTGACTTGCCCGGTGTGCGGCAAACCGGCCCGCCGCGAGACCGACACCATGGACACCTTTGTGGATTCGTCCTGGTATTTCATGCGTTACTGCGACCCGACCAACCCTGACAAGATGGTGGCCGAGGGTGCGGATTACTGGATGCCGATGGACCAGTACATCGGTGGCATCGAGCACGCCATCCTGCACCTGCTGTATGCGCGTTTCTGGACCAAGGTCATGCGCGATCTGGGTCTGGTCAAGGTCGACGAGCCTTTCAGCAAGCTGCTCACCCAGGGCATGGTGCTCAACCACATTTACTCGCGCCGCACCGCCAAGGGCGGCAAGGACTATTTCTGGCCGCACGATGTGGAGCATGTGCTCGATGAAGGCGGCAAGATCGTCGGCGCCAAACTCAAGAACGCGGCCGAAAGCGGCGATGGCCTGTTGCCCGTGGGCACGCCCATCGACTACGAGGGCGTGGGCACCATGTCCAAGTCCAAGAACAACGGCGTCGATCCGCAGGATCTGATCGAGAAATACGGCGCCGACACCGCGCGCCTGTACACCATGTTCACCGCGCCGCCCGAGGCCACGCTGGAGTGGAACGACGCGGCGGTGGAGGGCAGCTACCGCTTCCTGCGCCGCGTGTGGAACTTCGCGGCCAAGAACGAAGCTTTGCTCAAAAAAGGCATCGCTGTCGACCGCAGCCAGAGCGTGGCATTCGGCAAGGCCGCCAAGACCCTGCGCCTGGATATCCACACCGTGCTCAAGCAGGCCAACTACGACTACGAGCGCATGCAGTACAACACCGTCGTCTCGGCGGTGATGAAGATGCTCAACACGCTCGAAGATGCCCAGCTGGACGACAGTGCCGAAGACTGCGCTGCGCTGGCCGAGTGCTTCTCGATCCTGCTGCGCGTGCTCTACCCGGCCTGCCCGCACATCACCGACGAGCTTTGGACCGACCTGGGTTACGCCGCCTGCTGCGGCGACCTGCTGGACGTGGCTTGGGCCGGGGTGGACGAGTCTGCCCTGCAGCGTGACGAGATCGAGCTGATGCTGCAGGTCAATGGCAAGCTGCGCGGCAGCATCCTGGTGCCCGCCAGCGCCGACAAGGCGCAGATCGAGCAGATCGCGCTGGCCAGCGACGCCTTTGCCAAAGCGGCCAATGGCGCTGCGGCCAAAAAAGTCATCGTGGTGCCGGGTCGTCTGGTCAACGTGGTGGCCTGAGGTGGTGCGACGTCGTCTGTGGGTGTTGGGGGCTGCCGCTGCATTGGCGGGCTGCGGCTTCCAGCTGCGCCAGACGGGCGACTACCCTTTCAAAACCCTGTTCGCCGGATTCTCTGTTGCCACCCCGCTGGGGGCTGAGCTCAGCCGTCAGTTGCAGGGTACGGGCAAGATCGAACTGTTGACCGAGGCCCCGCAGGCCCCCAAGGCCGATGTGGTGCTCGACATCTTGCAAGAGCAGCGCCAGCGCGTGGTGGTGGGCACCAATGCCTCGGGCCAGGTGCGCGAACTGCAGCTGCGCCTGACCGTCAAGTTTCGTCTGCGCACCCCCGACGGGGTGGAGTGGGTCGAGCCGGTAGAGCTGTACCAGCAGCGCGACCTGAGCTTCAATGAAACGGCGGCGTTGTCCAAAGAGATCGAAGAGGCCATGCTCTACCGCGACATGCAAAACGACATCGTGCAGCAGATCGTGCGCCGCCTCTCGCGCGTCAAACCCCCTGTGGTGCGCTGAGCCCATGCAGCTGGCCTTGGCTCAATTGGGTGCGCACCTGCAAAAAGGCCTGCGCAGCCTCTACACCCTGCACGGCGATGAGCCGCTGCTCATGCAAGAGGCCGCCGACGCCATCCGGGCAGTTGCACGCGAGCAGGGGTACACCGAGCGCACGGTGCACACGGTGCAAGGCGCCCACTTTGACTGGAGCGAAGTGCTGGCCGCCGGGGGCAGTCTGAGCCTGTTTGCCGATAAGCAGATCGTCGAGGTCCGCATCCCCTCGGGCAAGCCCGGCAAGGACGGCAGTGCGGCCATCCAGCAGCTGGTGGAACAGGCGCAGGGCAACGATTCGACGCTGACACTTTTCATGTTGCCGCGCCTGGACTTTGCGACCCGCAAGGGTGCCTGGTTTGGCGCCCTGGACAACGGCGGCGTGAGCATCCAGCTCGACACCATCGAGCGCGTGGCCCTGCCGCAGTGGATCGCCCAGCGCCTGCAGCAGCAAGGCCAGCACGTGGCCGCTGGCGAGGAAGGCCAGCGCACACTCCAGTTCTTTGCCGACCGGGTGGAGGGTAACTTGCTGGCCGCACACCAGGAAATCCAGAAACTCGGTTTGCTGTTCCCGCAGGGTGAGTTGTCGCAGGCGCAGGTGGAGTCGGCGGTGTTGAACGTGGCGCGCTACGACGTTTTCAAGCTCTCCGAGGCGGTGTTGTCTGGCCAGGTGGCGCGTGTGCAACGCATGCTCGACGGTCTGCAAGCCGAGGGCGAGGCCGAAGTGCTGGTGCACTACACCCTGGCCGAAGACATCCGTGCCCTCAAGCGCGTCAAAGACGCCATGGCCGGAGGTCAACCCTTGCCCATGGCGCTCAAGGCCCAGCGCATCTGGGGCCCGCGCGAGCGCCTTTTCGAGCGTGTATTGCCGCGCCTGTCGCCCGCACGCCTGAACAACCTGCTGCAGTCGGCACACCAGGTCGACGGCATTGTCAAAGGTCTGAAAGTGCCCGACTGGCCACAAGACGGCTGGCAGGCCCTGCACCGTTTGGCCCTGCGCTTTGCACGCATGTGCATGGTGCGTTGATCTGCGAAAATCGGGGCATGAACGCCCTGAACACCACCGAGCACATGCAGGCGCTGGGCCTGCAGGCCAAGCAGGCCTCGGCCCTGATGGCCAAAGCCTCTGCCGCCGTCAAAAACCATGCCCTGCGCCGCCTGGCCACCTTGCTGCGCGAGAACGTGGATGCCCTGCAGGTGGACAACGCCAAAGACCTGGAGCGCGCCCGCGCCGCAGGCCTGGCCGAGCCCATGGTGGACCGCCTCCAACTCACGCCCAAGGTGCTCGAAACCTGCGCCCAGGGCTGCGAACAGCTGGCGGCCATGCCCGATGTGATCGGCGAGGTCATCGGCATGAAGCAGCAACCCAGCGGCATCCGAGTGGGCCAGATGCGGGTGCCGATCGGTGTGTTCGGCATGATTTTCGAAAGCCGCCCCAATGTGACGATTGAAGCGGCCAGCCTGTCCATCAAAAGCGGCAACGCCTGCATCCTCCGTGGCGGGTCCGAAGCGATCGACTCCAACAAGGCGCTGGCCCGGCTGGTGCAGCAGGCCTTGATGGACGCGGGCCTGCCCGTCGACGCCGTGCAGCTGGTGCAGACCACCGACCGCGCCGCTGTGGGTCAGCTGATCGCCATGCCGCAGTTTGTGGACGTGATCATCCCGCGTGGCGGCAAGGGCCTGATCGAGCGCATCAGTGCCGAGGCCAGGGTGCCGGTCATCAAGCACCTGGACGGCAACTGCCACACCTATGTGGACGACCCTTGCGACATCGCCATGGCCGTCAAGGTGGCCGACAACGCCAAGACGCAAAAGTACAGCCCCTGCAACGCCAGCGAAAGCCTGCTGGTGGCGCGTGGCGTGGCCGCCGAGTTTCTGCCGCAAATTGGCGCGGTCTATGCGGCCAAAGGCGTGGAAATGCGCGGCTGCCCCGAGGCCCAGGCGATTCTGGCCCGCGTGGCCGGCGCCCAGCTCAAAGCCGCCACCGAGCAGGACTGGTTCGAGGAGTACCTGGCACCCATCATCAGCGTCAAGGTGGTGGCGGGGCTGGACGAGGCGATCGCCCACATCAACCACTACAGCAGCCACCACACCGACGCCATCCTCACCCGCGACCACATGCACGCGCAGCGCTTTTTGCGCGAAGTGGACTCGGCCAGCGTGATGGTCAACGCCAGTACCCGCTTTGCCGACGGTTTCGAGTATGGTCTGGGGGCCGAGATTGGCATTTCCACCGACAAGTTCCACGCCCGTGGCCCGGTGGGCATCGAAGGCCTGACTTCGCTCAAGTACGTGGTGCTGGGCGAAGGCGAAGTGCGCCATTGAACCGACATGCAGGGGCATGGCCCCTGTCGTGTGTGCGCTTGTGATTCAGTCAATCTCCCTCATATAGTCGGGTTTGAAAACCCAGAAAAAGGCCTTTTCCATGGTTCCCCACCTCGTCACCGCACTGACCGGCCCCATCAACGAGCTCGAGCAGCGCATCCTGGACTCGATGCCAGCGATCGAACGCTGGTTCCGCCTGGAGTGGATGGAACACACCCCGCCCATCTACACCTCGGTGGACATCCGCAACGCCGGTTTCAAACTGGCCCCGGTGGACACCAACCTGTTCCCGGGGGGCTGGAACAACCTGACCCCGGCCATGTTGCCACTGGCGGTTCAGGCGGCGCAGGCGGCCATCGAGAAGATCTGCCCTGAAGCCAAAAACCTGCTGATCATTCCCGAAAACCACACGCGCAACACCTTCTACCTGACCAATGTGGCGCAGCTGCAGCGCATCTTCAGCATGGCGGGCCTGAACGTGCGTCTGGGTTCGGTCAACCCCGACATCAAAGAAGCCACGGACTTTGCGCTGCCCAACGGCGAGACCATCACCCTGGAGCCCGTGGTGCGCGGCAAACGCCGCCTGGGTCTCCAGGACTTTGACCCCTGCACCATCCTGCTCAACAACGATTTGTCGGCCGGGGCGCCTGGCATTCTGGAAGAGCTGCACGAGCAGTTCTTGCTGCCGCCGTTGCACGCCGGCTGGAGTGTGCGCCGCAAGAGCACCCACTTCCAAAGCTACGAAGAAGTGGCCAAGCGCTTTGGCAAGATGCTGGGCATTGACCCCTGGCTGATCAACCCCATGTTCAACCAGTGCGGCGAGGTCAACTTTGCCGAAGGCACAGGCCTGGAGTGTCTGCGCAGCAATGTGGACGCGCTCCTGACCAAAATCAAGCGCAAATACAAGGAATACGGCATCAACGAAAAGCCCTTTGTGGTGGTCAAGGCCGACAACGGCACGTATGGCATGGGCATCATGACGGTGCGCGATGTCTCCGATCTGGACCAGCTCAACCGCAAGACACGCAACAAGATGAGCGTCATCAAGGACGGGCAGGAGGTCAGCGACGTGATCATCCAGGAAGGCGTGATCACGCACGAGCGCATGAACGATGCCGTGGCCGAGCCGGTGGTCTACATGATGGACCGCTATGTGGTGGGGGGCTTCTACCGCGTGCACGCCGAACGCGGGGTGGACGAAAACCTGAACGCGCCGGGCGCCAGTTTTGTGCCGCTGGCCTTTGAAGAGAGCGCCCACTTACCTCAGCCGGGCGTCAAACCGGGGGCCAGCGTGCCCAACCGCTTTTATATGTACGGTGTGATTGGCCGTCTGGCCATGCTGGCCGCCAGCTACGAGCTCGAAGCCACCGACCCCGAAGCCGAGGTTTACGAGTAAGCCCAAAGGGGCGGTTGTTGCACTGCAACATTTTTTTGTGCAGCGGGCGTGACAGGCCCGGCCAGGGGGCGCAAAATGGCAACCGTCTGTGTTTTGGAGCCTGACCTGGGGTCAGGCTGTTTTTTGTGTCCTCAACAAAGTCCTCTCTTGCCGCCCTGACTCTGGGCGCCATTGGCGTGGTTTACGGCGACATCGGCACCAGCGTGCTGTACGCCATGAAAGAAGTGTTCGGCTCGGGCCATGTGCCCTTCACGCCCGACAACGTTCACGGCATCCTCTCCATCTTCTTCTGGACCCTGACCACCATCGTGTCGGTCAAATACGTGGTGCTGGTGCTCAAGGCCGACAACCATGGCGAGGGTGGACTGGTGGCCATGCTGGCGCTGGCCTCGCAGTCGGTCCGGGACCGCCCCGAATTGCGCAAGATCCTGCTCATCGTGGGCATTTTTGGCACCTGCCTGTTTTATGGCGATGGCGTCATCACCCCGGCCATTTCGGTGCTGTCTGCGGTGGAGGGCCTGGAGGTGGTGTCCCCCGCCTTCACCAAATCCGTCATTCCGCTCACGCTGGTGATTTTGTTGGCCCTCTTCTGGGTGCAAAAACGCGGCACGGCGGGCATTGGCAAGTTTTTCGGGCCCATCACCCTGGTCTGGTTTGGCGTGATCGCCCTCTTGGGGGTGTCGCACATCGCGCACCACCCCCAAATCCTGTGGGCCATCAGCCCCCACTACGCACTGAACTTTATCTGGCAGCACACCGGCACCACTTTCATCATTTTGGGCGCCGTGGTGCTGTGCGTGACCGGCGGTGAGGCGCTGTACGCCGACATGGGCCATTTCGGCAAGAAACCGATCCGCCTGGCCTGGTTCTCCGTGGTCATGCCTTCGCTCACGCTCAATTATTTCGGCCAAGGGGCGCTGTTGCTGTCCGAACCTGAGGCCGTCAAAAACCCGTTTTTCATGATGGCGCCCGAATGGGCGCTGGTGCCCTTGGTGGGGCTGGCCACCATGGCCACGGTGATCGCCTCGCAGGCGCTCATTTCAGGTGCTTTCAGCGTCACCAAGCAGGTCATTCAGCTGGGATTTCTGCCGCGTCTGCAAGTGCAGCACACCAGCGAGACCGACACGGGCCAGATCTACATGCCGTTCGTCAACTGGGGGCTGTTTGTGGCCATCGTGCTGGCCGTGGGCATGTTCCGTTCGTCGAGCAACCTGGCTGCCGCTTATGGCATCGCGGTGTGTACCGACATGCTGATCACCACCGTGCTGACCTTTTTTGTGATCCGTTACGCCTGGAAACTGCCGCTGGCCCTGTGCATTGGCGCCACCGGCTTTTTCTTTGTGGTGGACCTGGCCTTCTGGGCCTCGAATCTGCTCAAGCTGCTCGATGGCGGCTGGTTCCCGCTGGTGATCGGTGGAGCGGTGTTCCTGCTCATGCTCACCTGGTACGACGGGCGCCGCCTGCTCAACGAGTCCATGCGTGCAGACGCGCTGCACCTGCCGGACTTTCTGGAAGCGGTCTTCATTGCACCGCCCACCCGGGTGGATGGCACCGCTGTGTTCATGACGGCCGAAACCGGGGTGGTGCCCAATGCGCTGCTGCACAACCTCAAGCACAACAAGGTCTTGCACCAGCAAAACCTGTTTGTCACGGTGCGCAGCCACGAGGTGCCGCGCATCGCCGAAGGCCAGCGCCTGGACGTGACGGCGCTGGGCCATGACTGCTGGCAGGTGATCGTCAACATCGGCTTCAAGGACGAGCCCAATCTGCCCAAGGCCCTGGCCGAATTGCAGGGCGTGACGTATCCGCTGGACGCGATGAACACCAGCTACTTCCTGTCGCGCGACATCGTGATCCCGACCATTGGCGGTGGCATGGCCCCCTGGCGTGAAAAGCTGTTTGCGCAAATGCACCACAACGCCAGCGCAGCGGCCGAGTTCCTGAACCTGCCCACCAACGCGGTGGTGGAGCTGGGCTCGAAGATCGAAATCTGAGCTTCAGTTGCCCTGTTTGAGCGCCAACGCCCGCTCATAGAGCGCGTTGCGCGGTTCGCCCGAAATTTCAGCCGCCAGCTTGACGGCGGTTTTGAGTGGCAGCTCGGGCAGCAGGCATTTCAGCACACGCTCGCCTTCGCCCGACGACGCGGCCACCGGCTGGTCGTGCACCACCAGCACAAATTCGCCGCGCTGGTGTTCGGGCTTTTCGGCCAGCCAGGCGGGCAGTGCCTCGGCGCTCAGGGTGTCGATCTGCTCGAACTGTTTGGTCAATTCGCGCCCCACGGTCACACGCCGCTGGCCCAGCACCGCCAGGGCCTGGCCCAGCGCCGCGATGCGGTGCGGGGCTTCGAGCAGCACCACCGCGCGGCTTTCCTGGGCAATGGCCTGCACCGCCTGTTCGCGCTCGGCATTCTTGCTGGGCAAAAAGCCGGTGAACACAAAGCCGTCGCCCGTCATGCCGGCCGCGCTGAGCAAGGTGGTCACGCTGCTGGCGCCAGGCAGCGGCATGACCCGAAAACCTGCCGCCCGCACAGCCTGCACCAGGCGTGCGCCGGGGTCGCTGATGGCCGGGGTGCCTGCATCGCTGACATAGGCCACGCGCTGGCCCTGGGCCAGCCGCTCGATCACGGCCTGGGCCGCTTCGGCCTCGTTGTGCTGGTGCACCGCCAGCAAGGCCGGGCGCTCCAGCCCATAGGCGCGCAGCATTTGCTGGGTGTGACGGGTGTCTTCGCAGGCCAGGCTGTCGGCCAGCCCCAGCACATGCAGCGCGCGCAGCCCGATGTCGGCCAGGTTGCCAATCGGGGTGGCCACCACATACAGTGTGTGCGTGGGATGCTGCTGCGCCCCAGCGGCATCCTGCGCCGCCTGCAATGCACGGGCGAAGCTGCTGCTCAGGGAGGAAGAATTCATGCCAATGCTCCAACAGGGGGACGGGGGAAGCCGCGCCAGCACCAAAGCCCGTGGTGATGCTGCCGAAGACGCGGCGCTGGCGTTGTTGCAGGACAAAGGCCTGCGGCTGCTTGGGCGCAATTATCGGATGCCTGGCCGGGGCGCCGCCGAAATCGACCTGATCATGCAGACCCCCGAAGGCACGGTGGTGTTCGTCGAGGTGCGCCAGCGCAGCCGCGCCAGCCATGGCGGCGCCGGGGCCAGCATTGGCGCAGCCAAGCGGGCGCGCATCGTGCGGGCGGCGCAGCACTACCTGATGCGCTGGCGCCACCATCCGCCGGTGCGTTTTGACGCGGTGCTGATCGAAGCCGATGGCGCGCTGTGGTTGCAGGCGGCTTTTGACGCCGGCTGAGGCGTGCGGGCATTCACAAACGCTCACGTTTGCGGTGTGTAGGCCTGGCGCTGGCGCCCAAGAGGACGCGCCGCACAGGTATGATCCGCGCCATGCAAGAGTTGCGGATTCAACAGCATTTCATCGACAGCGCCGACCTGCAATACCAGGTGTCGGACGTGCTGGCCAAGCCCCTGGACGCCGCTGTGCAGGCTTTGTTGGCCAGCGTGACCGGTGGTGGCAAGGTGCTGGTGGCCGGTTTGGGGGCTTCGATGGCCCTGGCCCAATACCTCAGCAGTTTGCTGGTGGGTGGTTTCGAGCGCGAGCGCCCTGGGCTGGCCGCACTGACCCTGGGGGCCGATGCGGTCTGGGCCACGGCCTGGCCGGGCGAAGACGCGCTGGCGCGCCAGGTGCAGGCCCTGGGCCATGCCGGTGACGTGCTGGTGCTGGTCTCGGCGCATGGCGAAGAAGTGCCCCTGGTGCTGGCCGTGCAGGCCGCGCACGAGCGCGAGATGACGGTGCTGGCGATCACCGGCGGCACCGGCGGCGCCGCAGCCAAGGCCTTGCGCGAGACAGATGTGCATGTGTGCGTGCCCCATGAGCGGGCCGCCCGCGTGCGCGAGGTGCAGCAACTGGCGCTGCATTGTTTGTGTGATGGAATCGATGCCCAGTTGCTGGGCGAACAGGAGCCGATGTGATGAAAACCCAACTTCAAAAAATCTTGCTGGCCACCGCGCTGGGCGCCAGCTTGCTGTCGGGCTGCGCCCCGCTGGTGGTGGGTGGCGCCGTGATGGGGGGCATGGTGGCGGTCGACCGCCGCACCTCGGGCACCCAGCTCGAAGACGAGAACATTGAACTCAAGGTGGCCCATGCCATCAACAAGGAAATGGGCGAACGGGTGCACCTGAACGTGACCAGCTACAACCGCCGCGTGCTGCTGACCGGTGAAATCCGCAGCGAGGCCGACCGCTCGCGTGCCACGCTGCTGGCCCAGAGCCAGGAGAACGTGAGCCAGGTTGTGAACGACCTGGCGATTGGTGCGGCCAGCAGCCTGTCGCAACGCACCAAGGACACGGTGACATCGGGTCAGCTCAAGGCGGCTTTTGTGGATGCCAAAGACCTGCAGGCCAGCGCCGTCAAGGTGGTGACCGAGCGCGGCGTGGTGTACCTGATGGGCCGCGTGACCGCCCGCGAGGCCCAGCGCGCCACCGACATTGCCCGTGGCACCAGCGGTGTGGCCAAGGTGGTCAAGGTGTTCGAAGAAATTTCCGAGCAGGAACTGCAGCGCCTGAGCCAGCCGCCGCTGGGTCGCTGAGCACAGCCCGCGTCATGAAAAAGCGACCTTCAAGGTCGCTTTTTTTTGTGGGTGTGCAGGGTGGCTCAGCGCAGGCGTTTGATCAGGCTGGAGGTGTCCCAGCGGCCACCTTCCATCTTTTGCACATCGGCGTAGAACTGGTCCACCAGCGCGGTCACTGGCAGGCGTGCGCCGTTGCGCTTGGCCTCGTCGAGCACCAGGCCCAGGTCCTTGCGCATCCAGTCCACCGCAAAGCCGAAGTTGAACTGGTCGTCCACCATGGTCTTGCCCCGGTTGTCCATTTGCCAGCTTTGGGCCGCCCCTTTGCCGATCACGTCCAGCACCAGCTTCATGTCCAGCCCGGCGTGCTGGCCGAAGGCGATGGCTTCGGACAGGCCCTGCACCAGACCGGCGATGCAGATCTGGTTGACCATCTTGGCCAGCTGGCCAGCCCCCGAGTCGCCGATCAGGGTGAAGGCCCGCGAAAACGCCATGGCCACCGGTTTGACCTGGTCAAAAATGGCCGCGTCGCCGCCGCACATGACCGTGAGCGCGCCATTGACCGCGCCCGCCTGACCGCCCGACACCGGTGCGTCAATGAAGTGCAGACCCAGCTGTTGGGCGGCGTTGCCCAGTTCGCGCGCCACACTGGCCGAGGCGGTGGTGTGGTCCACAAACACCGCCCCGGGCTTCATGCCGGCCAAAGCGCCGTCCGGGCCCAGCACCACGCTGCGCAGGTCATCGTCGTTGCCCACGCAGGCAAACACGATGTCGGCACCGGCCGCCGCCTCGCGTGGCGTGGGGGCGCTGGTGTGGCCGGGGCACTCGGCCAGCCAGGCCTGGGCCTTGGCGGCGCTGCGGTTGAAGACGGTGACCTGGTGGCCGGCGCGGGCCAGGTGCCCGGCCATGGGGTAGCCCATCACGCCCAGGCCCAGAAAGGCGACCTTGTGGGGTGTGCAGGCTTCGTAGGTTTTCTGACCGATGTTGCTCATGGAGATTTGCCTTGATGCAGGTGGAACAATGGCTGCAATTTAACAGCAAGGGCGCCCAGCTTTGGTAGCCTTGGGGATATGACCCTGATCGCAGAAAACCTCCAGACCGTGCGCGAGCGCATTGAACGCGCCTGCCAGGCGGCGGGCCGGGCGCCCGGCAGCGTGCACCTGCTGGCCGTGTCCAAGACTTTTCCGGCCGACGATGTGCGCCAGGCCCATGCCGCTGGCCAGACGGCCTTTGGCGAGAACTACATCCAGGAAGCGGTGGACAAGATCACCGCCTTGCGCGATCTGCCGCTGCAATGGCATTGCATCGGCCCCATCCAGAGCAACAAAACGCGCCTGGTGGCCGAGCACTTTGACTGGGTGCACAGCGTGGACCGGCTCAAGATCGCCCAGCGTCTCTCGGAGCAGCGGCCCGCACACCTGCCGCCCCTGCAGCTGTGCCTGCAGGTCAACACCGACGGCGGGCCGACCAAATCTGGCGCCCGGCCGGAGGAGGTGCTGGCGCTGGCCCGCGAGGTGGCCGCCCTGCCGCGCCTGGTGCTGCGGGGCCTCATGACCATTCCCGATCCGGTGGACGGCTTCGAGGCCGAAGTGGCGCTGCACCGCCGCGCCACGGTGCTGTTCGCTCAGGTCAAGGCCGATTTGGCCTTGCCGCAGTTCGACACCTTGTCCATGGGCATGACCGCCGACCTGGAGGCCGCGATCGCGGCGGGCAGCACCCTGGTGCGCGTGGGAACGGCGATTTTTGGGCGGCGCTGAAGCGGTGGCTTTGTCCCGGATTTGACGCCTGCCGCCGCAGGGCCAGCCCAGAATGGCCCGATGCAAAAAATACTTTCCCCCCTTCAGGCCCAGGTGGTGCAGTGGCAGGTCCAGCCCGGTGGTGTCGTGGCCGCAGGCGATGTGCTGGTGATCCTGGAGGCCATGAAGATGGAGCACGAAATCCGTGCAGACCAGGCCGGCCAGCTGGGCGAGGTGTACTTCCAGGCCGGTGAAACGGTCGGGGAGGGCGACGTGCTGGCCCAGATGCTGGCCCAGGTGTTGGCGCCATCGCCCAGCGCCGCGACTGTCGCCGCCGTGGCCGCGTCCAGCCCGGCGGCGCCCGCGGCCACCGAGCGCGCCGACCTGCAAAAGCTGCAGGCACGTCTGGCCTTCACCCAGGACGCGCAGCGCCCCGATGCCGTGGCCAGGCGCCACGCCCTGGGCATGCGCACCGCCCGCGAGAACATTGCCCACCTGTGCGACGAGGGCTCTTTTGTCGAATACGGCGCTTTGGCCGTGGCCGCGCAAAGCCGCCGCCGCAGCGCCGACGACCTGATCCGCAACACGCCCGCCGATGGCATGGTGACGGGCATCGGCACGGTCAATGGCCAGCGCGTGGTCGTCATGGCCTATGACTTCACCGTGCTGGCAGGCACGCAGGGCATGCGCAACCACCAGAAGACCGACCGCATGCTGGGCGTGGCCCTGCAGCACCATTTGCCTGTGGTGCTGTTTGCCGAAGGCGGCGGAGGCCGACCCGGCGATGTCGATGTGGCCATTGTGGCAGGGCTGAACCTGGCCACCTTTGCGTCGTTTGCCCGGCTCAACGGCCGGGTGCCGGTGGTGGGCGTGGTGGCCGGACGGTGCTTTGCGGGCAACGCCGCCCTGCTGGGCTGCAGCGATGTGGTCATCGCCACCAGGGACAGCAACATCGGCATGGGTGGCCCGGCCATGGTCGAAGGCGGTGGGCTGGGCGTCTTCAGACCCGAGCAGATCGGTCCGAGCGCGGTGCAGCACGGCAATGGGGTGATCGACGTGCTGGTCGAGACGGAGGCGCAGGCCGTGGCTGCCGCGCGGCACTACCTGTCCTTCTTTCAGGGCATCGGCCGCGACTGGCAAGCCCCACCCGCAGAGGCGCTGCGCCAGGTGGTGCCCGAAAACCGCCTGCGCGTGTACGACACCCGCGCGGCCATGCAAGGCCTTGCCGATGAGGGCAGCCTGCTGGCGCTGCGCACCGGCTTTGGTGTGGGCATCCACACCGCGCTGGCGCGTGTGGCAGGCCGTCCGGTGGGCCTGATGGCCAACAACCCGCAGCATCTGGGCGGTGCGATTGACGCCGATGCCGCCGACAAGGCCGCCCGTTTCATGCAGCTGTGCAATGCACATGGGCTGCCCATCGTGAGCCTGGTGGACACGCCCGGCTTTATGGTCGGGCCCGAGACCGAGGCCACGGCGCAGGTGCGCCATGTCTCGCGGATGTTCGTGGCGGCGGCACATTTGCGGGTGCCTCTATTGAGCGTGGTGCTGCGCAAAGGCTATGGCCTGGGCGCCATGGCCATGACCGGCGGCGGTTTTCACGAAACCCTGGCCACGGTGGCCTGGCCCACCGGCGAGTTCGGTGGCATGGGCCTGGAGGGTGCGGTGCGCCTGGGCTACCGCAAGGAGCTCGAAGCCGTGCCCGAAGGCCCCGAGCGCGAGGCCCTGTTTGACCAGTTGCTGGCGCAGCAGTACGACAACGGCAGTGCGATCAACATGGCCGCCACGCTGGAGATTGATGCGGTGATCGACCCGGCCAGCACCCGCGAATGGCTGCTGGCGGGGCTGGAGGCCGGGCAGGTGGGCGCTGTCGATCGCCCCTTGGCCATCGACACCTGGTAAGCCCCGGTCTTACTGAGCCTGAAAGCCGCTGGCCTGGATGATGCGCGCCCAGGTGGCGGTGTAGGCCTTTTCGCGGGCGTCCAGCTGCTGGGGCGTCATGTAGCCCACCGTCAGGCCCATGGCGCTCAGGCGATCTTTGACCTCGGGCAGGGTCACCACCCTGGACACCGCCTCGGCGTAGCGGTCCACCATGGCCTTGGGTGTGCCGTGCGGGGCCCAGATGCCGTAGTAAGGCAGGTCTTCAAAACCCCCCATGCCCAGCTCGGCGAAGGTGGGCACATCGGGCAACAGGGCCTGGCGCTTGCCGCCCAGCACGGCCACGATGCGCAGCTTGCCCGCCTTGTGGTTTTCAATGAAGTCGGGCACCGAAGCCACCCCGGCGGCGATCTGGTTGCCCAGCATGTCGGCCATCATCGGGGCGCTGCCGCGGTAGGGGGCGGCCTGCAGGTCCAGCTTGTATTTCTCGCCAATCACCTTGACCAGGAACTCGGGCACCGAGGCCGGAGCGGGCACACCCACCGTGTCCTTGCCTCTGCCTTTGACCCAGGCGGTGTACTCGCCCAGCGATTTGGCCGGGGTGCCGCCCGAGACCGCCAGCACGTTGACGAAGGTGGCAAAACCCGCCACGGGCGTGAAGTCCTGTGCGGTGTTGAAACCGGGCGTCTTGACCACCTGCGGCAGGATGGAGATGGTGTGGTCGTGCGAGAGGAACAGCACCGAACCGTCGGCCGGCGCGCTCTTGAGCGCCTGCGCCGCCAGCTGGCCGCCGGCACCGGCCTTGTTCTCCACGATCACGTTGGCGCCCAGCTGGTCCTTGAGCTTGTCACCCAGCAGGCGGGCAATCGCGTCGGTGCCGCCACCGGGCGGAAAGCCGACCATCAGCTTGATGGTGGTGTCGGCGTGGGCGCTGGACAGGCCCAGGCTGGCCGCCAGGCCAAGGGCGGTCAGGGCGCCCAAGAGGCGTCGGGTGTGGTGCAGGGTGCGTGACATGCAAAGACTCCAAGGGTTCAATCACCTTGGAATCTAGCATTCGCAGGGACGATTCCTGCTGACGCGGATCAGAAACGCGGCAGATCCGGGTGCTGGATCTGCCCGGCGCGCACCAGCATCTTGCCGTATTCGGCGCAGCGGTGCAGCGTCGGGATGACCTTGCCGGGGTTGAGCAGGCTGTGCGGATCGAAAGCACGCTTGAGCCCGAACATCTGCTCGTTTTCTTCGCTTGAGAACTGCACGCACATGCTGTTGACCTTCTCGATGCCCACGCCGTGCTCGCCGGTCACGGTGCCGCCCATGGCCACGCTGGTTTCCAGAATGTCGGCGCCAAACTGCTCGCAGCGGTGCAGCTGGTCGGGGTCGTTGGCATCAAAGAGGATCAGCGGGTGCAGGTTGCCGTCACCGGCGTGAAAGACGTTCAGGCAGCGCAGCGCGTATTTCTGCTCCATCTCGGAGATGGCTTGCAGGATGTCGGCCAGGCGCTTGCGCGGGATGGTCGAGTCCATGCACATGTAATCGGGGCTGATGCGGCCAGATGCCGGAAACGCGTTTTTGCGTCCGCTCCAGAACTTCAGGCGCTGGGCTTCGTCACGGCTCACCGTGATGGCGGTCGCGCCGCAGCCGCGCAGCACCTCGCTCATGCGGCCGATTTCTTCTTCCACCTCTTCGGGCGTGCCATCGCTCTCGCACAGCAGGATGGCGGCGGCATTCAGGTCGTAGCCCGCATGCACAAAGTCTTCGACGGCGGCGGTCATCGGGCCGTCCATCATTTCCAGGCCGGCCGGGATGATGCCGGCCGCGATCACGGCGGCCACCGCGTCACCGGCTTTGCGCACATCGTCAAAGCTGGCCATGATGCAGCGCGCCAGCAGGGGCTTGGGCACCAGCTTGACGGTGACTTCGGTGGTCACGGCCAGCATGCCCTCGCTGCCCACCAGCACGGCCAGCAGGTCGTAGCCGGGGGCGTCGAGCGCGTCGCTGCCAAACTCGATCGGATCGCCCTCGATGGTGAAGCCTTTGACTTTCAGCACGTTGTGCACCGTCAGCCCGTATTTGAGGCAGTGCACCCCGCCCGAGTTTTCGGCCACATTGCCGCCAATCGTGCAGGCGATCTGGCTGGACGGGTCGGGCGCGTAGTACAGGCCATAAGGCGCAGCCGCCTCGCTGATGGCCAGGTTGCGCACGCCGCACTGCACCACCGCCGTGCGGCTGACCGGGTCCACCGCCTGGATCTGGTTGAAGCGTGCCATCGACAGCGTCACGCCCAGGCGGTGCGGCATGGCGCCGCCCGACAGGCCGGTGCCCGCGCCACGCGCCACCACCGGCACCTGGAGGGTGTGGCAGATTCTGAGCACCGCCTGCACCTGGGCCTCGGTTTCGGGCAGGGCGACCACCAGCGGACGCTCGCGGTAGGCCGTCAGGCCATCGCACTCGTAGGGGGTGGTGTCCTCGGGGGTGTAGAGGATGGCGTCTTGCGGCAAGGCCTGCGACAGGGCCTGCACCACGCGCTGCTGCAGGGCGGCGCGCTCGGCGGCGGCTGCAGCGTCAAAGGGGATGGGGCTGTTCATGGGGCCTAACTGTACGCGCTGGGCCGGGTTTTGGGGTTGAAGAAAGTTTGAGAGGGGTGTGAAAACCGCCTCAGCTCACGGCGCTTTTGAGCCAGTCGGCAAAGGTGGCGCATTCCCAGCGCTCCATGGCACCCGCGCGCCAGCACAGGTAATGGGCGTGCGGGCTGGGCACGCTGCGTTCGAACAGGTGCACCAGCTGGCCGTTTTCGAGCCAGGGGGCGGCGAGTTTGAGGCGCACCAGCCCGACCCCCAGGCCTTGGGCGGCGGCGTCGCACATCAGGCCCACGTCGTTGAAGGATGAGCCTTCCACCGGTTCGGGCCAGTCCAGGTTGTGGGCGGCAAACCAGGTGCGCCAGGGCTCCAGGGGGCTGCGCAGCAGGGCCAGGCCTTCCAGATCCTGGGGGGTGTTGAAAGGACCGTTCTCGCGCACCCAGGCGGGCGAGGCCATGGGCGTCACCTCGTCCTTGATCAGGCAGGTGTGTTCCACATCGGCATAACGACCGGTGCCAAAACGCACCGTCAGGTCGGCGTCTTCGGCCACCACGTCCAAGAGCGGGATGCTGACCTGCAGCGTGATGTCGATTTCGGGGTAGGCTTCGACAAAGTGGCGCAGGCGCGGCATCAGGATCGAGCGGGCAAAGGTGGGCGTGACGGCCACGCGCAACTTGCGCCGACCGGGCACGGCCATGGCCGAGGGAAAGCGCTGCAGCGAAGCCAGGCCTTCGCGCACATGGGCCAGGTATTCGATGCCTTCGGTGGTGAGCGAAAAATCGGCGCGGCCAAAGAGTTTGGTGCCGATGATCTGTTCAAGCTGTTTGACGCGGTGGCTGACGGCGCTGGGCGTGACAAACAGTTCGTCGGCCGCCTGCGTGACGCTGCGCAGGCGCGCCAGGGCTTCAAAAGTCTGCAGGCACTGGATGGGTGGAATGCGCAGATTCATGAAGCCGCTTTCTGGTCAGCTGGGGACAAAGCCATAGATCTGTCCCGCAAAGGCATTTATTTAAAGATCACCGTTTTGTGCCCGTTGAGCAGCACGCGGTGTTCGCTGTGCCACTTGACGGCGCGGGCCAGCACCTGGCTTTCGGTGTCGCGGCCCTGGGCCGTCAGGTCTTCCACCGTCTTGCTGTGGTCCACCCGGGCCACGTCCTGCTCGATGATCGGGCCTTCGTCCAGGTCGGCCGTCACATAGTGGGCGGTGGCACCGATCAGCTTCACGCCGCGGTCATGGGCCTGGTAGTAGGGCTTGGCGCCCTTGAAGCTGGGCAAAAAGCTGTGGTGGATGTTGATCGCCTTGCCCGACAGCTTGCGGCACAGGTCGTCCGACAGGATCTGCATGTAGCGCGCCAGCACCACCAGCTCGGCCCCTTCGGCCTGGATGATCTCGTACTGTTTCGTTTCGACCTGGGCCTTGTTGTCCTTGGCCATCGGGATGTGATGGAAAGGCACGTTGTAGCTGGCTGCCAGCTGGTAGAACTCGCGGTGGTTGCTGACGATCGCCCGGATGTCCAGCGGCAGCAGGCCCGATTTCCAGCGGAACAGCAGGTCGTTCAGGCAATGGCCTTCCTTGCTGACCATGATGACGGTGCGCATGGGCTGGCTGGTGGCGTGCAGCTGCCAGTCCATGGCAAAACCTTGGGCAAAGGCGCCCCACTGCTGGCGCAGCTCGGTGGCATCCACCCCACAGGCAAACTGCACCCGCATGAAAAACAGGCCCGTGTCGTGGTCGTTGTACTGCGCGGCCTCTTCGATGTTGCCGCCACGCTCCAGCAAGAAGCCTGAAACGGCATGCACGATGCCGGTGCGGTCGGGGCAGGAAAGGGTCAGGATGTAGGTGGGTGTCATGGTGTTTTCTGGCGCAGCGCCCTGTTTTACACGGTTGTACGGGCGCGGGGTCTGGCGGCTATTGTAGGGATTTGCCCGTCGGCGCCGTTGGGGCCCGCATGGTGCGGTAGACTGCCGCGCAAACCCCAACCACCCACCATGCAAGACTACGCATCCCGACAACGCCACCCGCGCCGCCACGGCGCAGGCCTGGCTTTGGTGGTGCTGTTGCACCTGCTGTTTTTCTGGGCGCTGCAGTCGGGCCTGGTACACAAAGTGACGCAAAAGGCCCAGGTGGTGGTCGATGCGGTGCTGCTCACCGAAGACAAGCCCTCGATCCCGACGCCCCCTGCTCCCAAAAACCTGCCCCCGCCGCCCAAGAACGCGCCCCCGCCGCCGGCCTATGTGCCTCCGGTGGATGTGCCGGTGACCGCCCCGCCCGCGCCCAATGCGGTGGCCGCCGTGACCAGCACGCCCACTGCGGCGGCGCCTGCCGCCCCAGCGGCCCCGGCCGCCCCCCGGCACGATGCGGTGCGCACGGGCGCCGTGGTCAATGCCGCCAACTGCGAAAAACCCGAATACCCCAGCGCCTCGCGCCGCCTGGAAGAGGAAGGCACGGTGCACCTGCGCTTTCTGATCGGTGCAGATGGCAAAGTCCTTCAGTCCGAGGTTGAAAAAACCTCGGGCTACAAGCGCCTGGACGAGGCCGCACGCGCCGGTCTGTCGCGCTGCCAGTTCCGCCCCGCCTCGGTGGATGGCAAGCCCGAGCAGGCCTGGGCCAGCATGCGCTACACCTGGCGCCTGGAATGAGCCGATCCGAACCACGAACCCCCCGCAGGAGTCTTTTCAGATGTTCAAAACAATGCAATCCCTCGTGCTCAGCCTGAGCCTGCTGGCAGGCTCGGTGCTGGCGCAGACCGGCGACAACCCGGTGGTGACTGCGGTGACCGAGGACAACCCCTACGGTTTGGCGGCCCTGTGGGCGCAGGGCGACCTGGTGGCCAAAGGCACGCTGCTGGTCTTGCTGATCATGAGCATGGGCTCGTGGTACGTGATCTTCACCAAATTGGCCGAACAGGCCAAACTGCAAAAGCAGGCGCGCACCGCGCAGACCAACTTCTGGCAGGCCGACACGGTGCGCCAGGCGGCCGACAGCCTTGAAGCCCAGAGCGCCTTTCGCTTCATTGCCGAAAAAGGGCTGGAGGGCGCCTCCAAGCACACCGGCATGCTCGATGCCATCGACTTCAACACCTGGGTGACCCTGAGCATCCAGCGCGCCACGGGCAATGTACAAAGCCGCCTGCAGGACGGCCTGGCCTTGCTGGCCACGGTGGGGTCGACGGCGCCGTTTGTGGGTTTGTTTGGCACCGTCTGGGGCATTTACCACGCGCTGGTCAAGATCGGCATGAGCGGGCAGGCCTCGATCGACAAGGTGGCCGGTCCGGTGGGCGAGGCGCTGATCATGACCGCCATTGGCCTGGCGGTGGCGGTGCCTGCCGTGCTGGGCTACAACTGGCTGGTGCGCCGCAACAAGTCGGCGATGGAGCAGGTGCACGCCTTTGGCGCTGACCTGCACGCCGTGCTGCTGGCTTCGGCCAAGAAATAAGCCACGCAGGAGCGCCGCCATGGCCATGCAAGTGGGCGAGCAAGACGACGAGATCATCGGCACCATCAACACCACGCCGCTGGTGGATGTGATGCTGGTGCTGCTCATCATCTTCCTGATCACGATTCCGGTGGTGACCACCTCGGTCAAGGTGGATCTGCCCAAGGAAACCAATGTGCTGCGCGAAACCCGGCCCGAGAACGTCATCATTTCGGTGGACCAGGCGGGCGGCATTTTTCTGTACGACACGCCGGTGAAGAACAGCCAGGAGCTGTTCGAGCGCATGAAGAAATTCGCTGCCAAACAGCCTCAGCCCGAGGTACAGATCCGGGGGGATGGCCGCAGCGCCTTCGAGTCGGTGGGCCGCGTCATGTACGCGGTCCAGCGTGCGGGCATCGTCAAGGTCGGTTTTGTGACCGAGCCGCAAGACACAGGGGGTCGGCCATGAGCATGCCATTGGGCAAGCCCTCTGCGGCGGGTGACGAGCCCGAAGTGATGATCGAGATGAATGCCACGCCCCTGATCGACGTGATGATGGTCTTGCTCATCATGTTGATCATCACCATCCCGGCGCAGCTGCACTCGGTCAACCTGGACATGCCTGCGCCCACCCAGGCCCGGCCCAAGGCCGATCCCGTGGTGGTGCGGGTGGACGTGAGTGCGGGCGATGTGGTGAGCTGGAACGGCAAAGCCCTGACCGACCGCGCCGATCTGAACGCCCGCCTCAAAGAAGCCGCCGCCCTGCAGCCGCAGCCCGAAATCCACATCCGCTCGCACGCCAAGGCCCGCTATGCCACGGTGGCTGGGGTGCTGGCGGGGGCGCAGCGCAACGGCCTGGCCAAGCTGGGCATCGTCGGCTCCGAACAGTTTGCCGACTGAGTTCGCGTCTGGCGCGGGGGCGCTTGTGGGTGCTTGCCCTGCAAGCGGCGGACGACGGTGCCTGCTGGTCTCATCGCCAGCAAGGCTGGCGCCTACGGAGAGCCCGCTGAGCCGCGCATGCGAAAGCGGCGTGCATCGGCGCCGGCCTCAGCCCCTGTAAAGCGCAGCCCCCTGAATTCCCGTCCGCACTGGCCATCGGTCGCCGTGGCTTGCCACGTGGCCGAAATGTGCTGGCCGTCGTCGCTTTCTTCCATGGTCAAGCTGGCCTCGTCCCAATCGGCCACCACCGCGTGGCGGGTGTCACCGCGTGCCAGTTGGCCTTTGAGGCTGCCTTCGTATTCGGGGTGTGGGGCCAGGGTCAGCATCCACGGTGCTTCGCCGCGCTGGCGAGCGCCGTCGCTCCAGTCAATGCGCCAGGTGCCCACCAGCATCGCTGGCGTGATGTCGGCCGCCGTGGGGCAGGCGGGCTCGGCAGCCCCGGCGGCCAGGCCGATGCACCAGCACGAGAGCATGCACAGCGAAGGCCATTTCATGGTGCAGGTGTGGCGGCAGCGGCCCGTTTGGCAAATTCGGCCCGCAGTGCCTTGAGCTTTTCGCGCGGGTCTTCTTTGACGGTGGCTTTGTCCAGCGCCATCTCCTGGATGAATCGGCTGGGCACACCGGCCACGGTTTCGCGGCCCTGCTTGCGCCGGCGTGTCCAGCTCACGGCCAGGCTGCGCTGGGCGCGGGTGATGCCCACGTACATCAGGCGGCGCTCTTCCTGCAGGCGCGCCAGGATGCCTTCGCTCATGGGCCCATCGGCGCGGCCAGAGGGGTTGGCATCGTCGCCGAGCTTGAAGGGCAGCAGGCCCTCGTTCACGCCCACCAGCATGACGTGCGGCCACTCCAGCCCCTTGGACGCGTGCAGGGTGGACAGCGTGACCACGTTCTGTTCCTCCTCGCGCTCATTGAGCGTGGAAATGAGCGAGACCGTCTGCGCGACTTCCAGCAGGCTTTTGCGCTCGGTGGCCTGGGCGCCGGTCGCGTCCTCGATCTCGCCGCCGCAGCGCCCGGCCATCCAGTCGCAGAACTCCAGCACATTGGTCCAGCGGGCGTTGGCCACTTTCTCGTTGTCCTCGCCGTCGTAGAGGTGTTTTTCGTAGCCGATGTCCTTGAGCCAGTCGGTCAGAAAACGCATCGCGTCTTCCTTGCCCGCGGTGTGGCGGGCGCGGTGTTCCAGGTCGTTGATGTAACGGCCGAACTCGTGCAGGCCGTGCAGGGCGCGGCTGGACACCGCGCTGGGCAGGCTGCTGGCGAACAGGGCCTCGAACAGGCTGACCTTGTACTTTGTGGCGAAGGTGCCCAGCTGCGCCAGGGTCTGGTGACCGATGCCGCGTTTGGGGCTGGTGATGGCACGCAGGAACGCCGGATCGTCGTCGTTGTTGATCCACAGCCGGAACCAGGCGCACAGGTCCTTGATTTCGGCCTTGTCGAAAAAGCTCTGGCCGCCCGAGACCTTGTAGGGGATCTGCGCGCGGCGCAGCGCCTGCTCGAACGCCCGGGCCATGTGGTTGGCGCGGTAGAGGATGGCGAAGTCCTTGAACTCGCGGTGCTGGCCGGCCCCCTCGGTGGACGTGCCGGCGCGGATCGACTGGATGCGGGCCACGGCGCGTTCGGCCTCGTGCTCTTCGTTGTCGGCGTCCACCACGCGCACCGGCTCGCCCTCGCCCAGTTCGGAGAACAGCGTCTTGGGGAAGAGCTTGGGGTTGGGGCCGATCACGTTGTTGGCCGCCCGCAGGATGGCGCTGGTGGAGCGGTAGTTCTGCTCCAGCTTGATGACTTTCAGGCTGGGGAAGTCCTGCGGCAGGCGCTTGAGGTTGTCGAGTGTGGCGCCGCGCCAGCCGTAGATCGACTGGTCGTCGTCGCCCACCGCCGTGAAGCGCCCGCGCTCACCCACGATGTGCTTGAGCACCTCGTACTGGGTGGCGTTGGTGTCCTGGTATTCGTCCACCAACACATGGCCCAGGGTCTTTTGCCATTTGGTACGCACGGCTTCGTGCTCGGCCAGCAATTTGAGCGGCAGACCGATCAGGTCGTCAAAGTCCACGCTCTGGTAGGCGGCCAGGCGTTCCTCGTAGCGCGCCATGATGCGCGCGATCACCCGGGCGTTGTCGTCGGGGGCCTGCGCTTCGGCCTGGGCCGCGTTCAAGCCCTGGTTTTTCCAGAGGCTGATGGTCCACTGCCACTGGCGGGCGGTGGCCGCGTCGGTGGTGCCGCCACAGTCCTTGAGGATGCTGACCACATCGTCGGCGTCCAGAATGGAAAATTGCGGCTTGAGACCCAGCACGGCCCCGTCCTCGCGCATGATGCGCACGCCCAGGGCGTGGAAGGTGCAGATCACCACATCCTTGGCCGCCTTGCCGATCAGGCCGCGCGCACGCTCGCGCATTTCGGTGGCGGCCTTGTTGGTGAAGGTGATGGCGGCGATCTGTCTGGGTTCCAGCCCCACCTGGATCAGGCGCTGGACCTTGTGCGTGATCACCCGCGTCTTGCCCGAACCGGCACCGGCCAGCACCAGACAGGGGCCGGAGACGTAGTTCACGGCATCGAGTTGGGCAAGGTTGAGACCGGCGGACATGGCTGTGCAGAGGGGCAGAAATCGGGCGAAACCGGCCATCATAGTCATTTGCCGCGACAATCCAGGCATGCTGGACGTCTTGCAGGTCACTTTCCCTTTCTTCGCCTTGGTTTTGTGCGGTTACCTGGCCGCCCACCGGCGCTTTTTGCCGCTCGAAGCCATCCCGGGTCTCAACGGTTTTGTGCTGTTCTTTGCCCTGCCGTGCATGCTGTTTCGCTTTGGGGCCAGCACGCCGATTGCGCAACTGCTCGACGCCACCGTGTTTCTGAGCTATCTGTTGTGCGCCCTGGTCATGGTGGGCCTGAGTGTGGCGATCAGTCTGAATGAACGCATCCGCTGGAAAGACGCTTCTCTGGGGGCCCTGGTGGCGGCGTTTCCCAACACCGGCTTCATGGGCGTGCCGCTGCTGGTGGCCTTGCTGGGGCAGGCTGCCGCTGGCCCGGCCATCGTGTTGATCACGGTGGACATGGTGATCACCACGTCTTTGTGCCTGGCCCTGTCGGAGCTGGATGCGGCCGACGAGCACGGGGCTGCCGTGGCGGCGCGCAAGGCCTTGCTGGGTGTGCTGCGCAACCCCATGCCTTGGGCCATTTCTTTGGGGGGGGTGTTTTCGTGGCAGAACCTGGAGTTGGTGCCGCCTGTGGCCAAAACCGTGGGCCTGCTGGCCGATGCGGCGTCGCCGGTGGCGCTCTTCACCATCGGCGCCGTGCTGGCCCGTTCGCAATTGCTGGCGCATGAACGGCCGCACGGCCCGCTGCCTGCGCGCGACTACCTGCCTGTGGCGGCCATCAAGCTGCTGCTGCACCCGCTGCTGGTGTTTGCGGTGGGCTCGGCGGTGGTCGCGCTGGGGGGGCGACTCGATCCTTTTGCCCTCACGGTGATGACCCTGGTGGCGGCTTTGCCCAGTGCCAGCAATGTGTCCTTGCTGGCCGAACGGGTGGGGGCCGACAACGGGCGCATTGCCCGCATCATTCTGGTGACCACGGCACTGGCTTTCCTGACCTTTTCTGCCGCGGTCGCCTTGCTCAAGGCCTGAGCCCGCTCAGATCGCCTGCGGGTCCACGTCCACCAGCCAGCGGATCAGGCCTTTGTGGGCCGGATCGCTGCGCAAGGTGTGCAGCACGTCCTGCAGGCGCGAGAGTACGCGGTGCAGGTGCTTGCGCGAGGGGCTTTCGATCAGCATCTGGGCGCGCTCCACATCGGCCACTTTCTGCAGGCCCATGGGCACCGCCGGGTAGAGGCTGACCTGCTCCAGCGTTGCCATGCCGCCTTCTTCCCCGCTCAGCCAGGCCTCCAGGGTTTCGCGCGCTGCGTTCAAAAAACCTTGTGCCACAGCCTGCTCGCGCGCGTCGGCACGCAGCAGGGCCTGGTGGCTGAAGGGGGGCAGGCTGGCCGTGGCGCGTTCGGCCAGCTCGCTGGCGGCAAAGGCCGGGTAGTCGTGGCGTTTGAGGGCCGCAAACAGCGGGTGGGCGGGGTGAAAGGTTTGCACCAGCATCTCGCTCTCGCCTTGGGTGGCGTCGCGCCCGGCGCGGCCTGCGGCCTGCATCAGCAGGGCAAACTGGCGTTCGGGTGCCCGGAAGTCGCTTGAAAACAGCGCGTTGTCGGGGTTGATGGCCGCCACCAGCGTGATGCGCCGGAAGTCGTGGCCCTTGGCAATCATCTGGGTGCCCACCAGCACATCCACCTCGCCGCTGTGCACGGCAGCCAGCTGTGATTCCAGTGCGCCCTTGAGCCGCGTGGTGTCGGCGTCGATGCGGGCGATGCGCACCGGCTGGCCGTCGGGGCGGCGCACATCGGCCAGCAGTTCGGCCAGGTGTTCTTCGAGCTGCTCGGTGCCCCGGCCCATGGGCGCGATGTCGGCGTTGCCGCAGGACGGGCAGGCGCGCGGCACACGGTCGGTGGCGCCGCAGTGGTGGCAGCGCAGCGTGCGGTCGCCCTTGTGGAAGACGCGAAACGCGCTACAGTGGCGGCATTCGCTTTTCCAGCCGCAGTCGGCGCAGTACAGCACCGGGGCGTAGCCGCGCCGGTTGAGCAGCAGCATGCTTTGTTCGCCTTTGGCCACGCGCGCCTGGATGGCCTGCACCAGCGGGGCCGACAGCACCGTGCGGCGCGGCTGGTGGTTCATGTCCACCCGGCGCACCACCGGCAAGGCCGCCGCGCCAATGCGTGCGGGCATGTGCAGGCGCACATAGCGCCCGCCCCCATCGGCAGCGGCTTCGTCGGCGGGGCGGCTGTGGTGCCAGCTCTCCAGCGAGGGCGTGGCCGACCCCAGCAACACCTGGGCGCCGCACTGCTGGCCTCGGTAGAGGGCCAGGTCGCGCGCCGAATAACGGGCGCCTTCTTGCTGTTTGTAGCTGGGGTCGTGTTCTTCGTCCACCACGATCAGCTGCAAGTGCGGCATGGATGCCAACACCGCCATGCGCGTGCCCAGCACAATGCGCGCCGCGCCGCTGTGGGCGGCCAGCCAGCTTTTGAGGCGCTGCGCCGGCGTCAGGCCGCTGTGCATGGCCACCACCGCCGCGTCGCCAAACCGTTCGCGCACACGCGCTTCGAGCTGGGGCGTCAGGTTGATCTCGGGCACCAGGATCAGGGCCTGGGCCTGCGGGTCGGCCTGCAGGCGCTGGGCCACCGCCCGCAAATACACCTCTGTTTTGCCGCTGCCGGTGCTGCCAAAGAGCAAAAATGGCCCGGGGTGCTGTGCGATTTGCTGCAGCGCGTCGGCTTGTTGTGCCGACAAGGTGGGGCCGGGCTGGGGTGTCAGCTGGGGGGCATCGCGCATTTTTTTCAGGCGACGGGCCAGTTGCACGCTGTCGAGCTCGCGCAGTTGCGGGGGCAGGGCGCTGAGTGCCATCTCGCCCAGGCTGCGCTGGTAATACTGCGCGCCAAAGGCCATGAGCTGGCGCCAGCCGGGGTCCAGAGGGGCCAGACCGTCGAGCACGCCGGTGATTGTTTTGATGGTTTGCGGTGCCAGCGGCGGAGCGCTGGTCAACGTGTTCCAGACCACGCCCAGCACCTCGCGGCGGCCCAGGGGCACGCGCACCAGCTGGCCAGGCACCACGGGCTGCGGGCTGCGGTAAGTCAGCAAATCGCCCACGCCGCTGTGTGCCGGGGTTTGCACGGCAACTTCGATCCAGCGGTCGGGTGGGGCGTTCATGGTTTGGTCAGTTTGCGTTTCACGCTGCAATGATTTTCTCTGAATTGCAGGTAAGTGCTTGATTCTTAAAGGGTTCGAGGCTCGTCCAAGATTCCTGTGGATAACTTTGTTGAAAACCTGGCCTGATGGGCCTCCAACCCTTGAAAATCAAGCCTTCCAACAAATTGCCCATGCAATGGGCAGGAAATGAAGGTCAATGAAATCAAGCACTTAGCGCTGTCAGATTGGCTCACCCCTGGGTGTAAAGCGATGGTTTCACGCGCAGAGAGGTCTTGCGCGATTTGTGCATAAGTCAAGCCCTGGCGCACCTATTTTTCGCAAAAATAGTGCACGAAGGGCTGGATTTCTGTGCTAGTGGTGACGGGCCGCTCAAACGCCCAGGCGGTCCTGGCGATCCTGACGCAAGGCCCGCGAGTGCTTGTGCACTGCCTCGACCAGCGCCGACACGTGTTCGGGTGGGGTGTACTGGCTGATGCCGTGGCCCAGGTTGAAGATGTGCGTGGGGCCCGTCGTGCTGGCGTCGGTGTGGGGTGTGCCAAAGCTGTCGAGCACGCGGCGGGCCTGTTCGGCAATTTGCTTGGGCTGGGCAAACAGCACATTGGGGTCGATATTGCCTTGCAGCGCCTTGCCGGGGCCGCCCACCTGGCCGCCCACCATGGCGCGGGCTTTGCCCAAATTCATGGTCCAGTCCAGGCCCAGCACCTCGCAGTCGAGCTCGCCCATTTCGCTCAGCCACAAACCGCCGCCTTTGGTGAAGACGATGCGCGGGATGCGGGCACCGGCGTGTTCGGTCTTGAGCTGGGCCAGCACGCGGCGGGTGTAGGCCAGGCTGAATTCCTGGAAGGCCCCGTCGGCCAGCACGCCGCCCCAGCTGTCAAAAATCATGACCGCCTGGGCACCGGCTTCGATCTGGGTGTTCAGGTACAGGGCCACCGCATCGGCGTTGACCTGCAGGATGCGGTGCATCAGGTCGGGGCGGCTGTACATCAGGCTTTTGACCTGGCGGTAGTCGTCAGAGCCCGCACCTTCCACCATGTAGCAGGCCAGCGTCCAGGGGCTGCCCGAAAACCCGATCAGCGGCACGCGGCCGTTCAGGGCCTTGCGGATGCTGGTGACGGCGTCGAACACATAGCGCAGCTTGTCCATGTCAGGCACGGCGAGCGCGCTGACCGCTTTCTCGTCACGGACATTTTTCGCGAATTTCGGACCTTCGCCTTGGGCGAAGCTCAGGCCCAGGCCCATGGCGTCGGGCACCGTGAGGATGTCGCTGAACAAAATGGCGGCATCCAGCGGGTAGCGCTCGAGCGGCTGCAGCGTGACCTCGGTCGCGTAATCCACGTTGGTGGCCAGGCCCATGAAGCTGCCCGCCTTGGCGCGGGTGGCGCAATATTCAGGCAAATAGCGACCGGCCTGGCGCATCAGCCAGATGGGGGTGTGGTCGGTGGCCTGGCGCAGGCAGGCGCGCAGGAAAGTGTCGTTTTGCAAGGGGGCAAATGAAGTCATGCCCCGATTGTCGCAGGCTGGGCCGGGCTGCCCCGCACCTTGCAGGCGCCAGCCCTGCTGGCGATTCAGCCCAGGCGGATCACGGCAGTGCGGCGATGACTTCGCTGGCCGAAGGCAGCTCGGACAGCAACACCGGGGGCTTGCCCGGTGCGTACAGCGCATAGACCGGCACGCCACTGCGGCCCAAGGCGTTGAGTGCGGCGCTGATGGCGGTGTCGCGTCGCGTCCAGTCGGCACGCAGCGTCAGCACCTGTTTGGCGTCAAACGCCGCCAGCACATCTGCACGCGAGAACACGGTTTTCTTGTTGTACTGGCAGGTCACACACCAGGCAGCGGTGAAGTCCACGAACACGGCGCGGCCCTGGGCATGGGCCGCCTGCACCGTCTGGGCCGACCAGGGCTGCCAGCGTTCTGTGGCTGCTTGTGCCGGGGCAGCGCCGCCGGCGGCATCTTCGGCTGCAGGCCACTGGCTGGCCAAACCGGCCAGCATCAGCGCTGCCAATGCCAGCATCAGCCCCCGCGTGCGGCGCTGGCGGGCGAGTGCCCACAGGCCAAAGGCCAGCACCAGCAGCAGCGCCAGCAAGGCGGCAGCGCTGTCGATGCCGGTTTGCTGCCCGAGCACCCAGACCAGCCAGACCACGGTGGCCAGCATGGGGAAGGCCATGGCTTGTTTGAAGGTCTGCATCCAGGCGCCGGGGCGCGGCAGGCGGTGCGCCAGCGCGGGCCAGCCGCTGACCAGCAGATAAGGCAGCGCCATGCCCAGGCCGATGCTGGCAAACACCGCCAGCGCCTGCGCGGCGGGCAGGCCCACGGCCAGGCCCAGTGAGGCGCCCATGAAGGGGGCGGTGCAAGGCGAAGCCACCGCCACCGCCAGCACGCCCGACAGGGCCGCATCCACCACCGGGTGGCGGCTTTGCAGTGCCGCCAGCGACGACGGCAGCATCTGGCCAAACTCGAACAGACCCGCCAGGTTCAGGCCCATCACACTGAACAGCAGGGCCAGTGCGATGACCACGCCTGGCGATTGCAGCTGAAAGCCCCAGCCCAGTTGTTCACCCGCTGCGCGCAGCGCCAGCATGAGCGCGCCCAGCAGCACAAAAGACAGCACCACGCCCAGCGTGTAGGCCAGGCCTGCGGCACGGTGTTGGGCAGGCGTGGTGCCCGGGCGCACCAGGGCCAGCAGCTTGATGGCCAGCACCGGGAACACGCAAGGCATGAGGTTGAGGATGAGGCCGCCAACAAAAGCACCCAGCAGGGCCAGGCCGAGGCCCAGCTCGGGGGGCGAGGCCGCCGGCTTTTGCGCATTGGCTTCGAGCGCACGGGCCAGCTCAGGCGACACGCCTGCGGGGGCGCTGGCCTGAGGGGGCCAGCGGCCTTGCACGGGGGTGGCCAGTTCAAACGCCGGGGCACGAGGATGGGATTCGGGGCCGGTGGCGATAACCCAGCGCATCTGGGTGGGGGCTTCGCTGCGTTCGGCAGAGACGGGCCACTGCGCCTGCCAGACGGCCCCTTGCCAGGCTTGTGTCCAGCCCTGGCCTTGCTCGGCGGCGTTGTGAACCACATTGGCTGTGATCGGTAAGAGGCTGAGGTTTTGACCGCGCCAGTCCAGGGGCAAACCATGCACGCGCAGCGTCAGCGTCTGGCCGTCGTCCGACACCGCTGTCTGGCCGCCTGTGATCCAGGTGCCCGCCTGTTGTTGCTGGCGCAGCACTTTTGGGATGGACGCTTGGGCCGCCTCAAACAGTGCGCCATGCAGGGCGGTGGCGCTGCGAGTGGACAAGTCCAGAGCCAGGCGCCCCTCTTGCGGAATGCACTCCTGGCGGCAGACCAGCCACTCGGCGTGCAGCACGATGCGCAACTGACCGGTGACGGGCATCTGGAACTGGGGCGTGACGGTGACCGGTACCGCCAGCAGCACGGTGTCCTCGTAGCCGTAATTGGCCAGCGTGCCGATGGGAATTTTCTTGGGCAGCGGCCAGGCGATCTCGCCGGCCTGCAAACCTGCAGGCAGCTGAAACTGCAGTTGCGTGGGCAAACCCGAGTCGCCGGGATTTTGCCAATAGCTGTGCCAGTGCGGTGCGTGCGTGAGCTTCAGACCCAGCCAGAAGGTTTGCCCGGCCTGCACGCCCTGGGGGGCGTGGGCCAGCAGTTCGGCTTGCACCTGCTCGTTGCGCAGTGTGGTTTGCGCGCTGGCAGCCAGCGTCAGGCAAAGCAGGCAAAACGAAAGCAGGCAACGCAGGGCAAAAGGCATGGCGGCGGAGGGCAGTTCGGGGACACCCGCACTGTACACCGCAGGCCATGGCCTCCTATAAGATGCGGCCATGACCGCTCCATCCCGCTACTGGGCCGATCTGGCCACCACCGACTTCGCCGCGCTCGATTGCGCGCGCGCCATCGCGGTGCTGCCTGTGGCGGCCACCGAGCAGCATGGGCCGCACCTGCCGCTGTCGGTGGACACCGACCTGGTGGATGGCGTGGTGCGTGCCAGCCAGGCGCACTTGCCCGCCGACCTGCCCGCTTTGTTCCTGCCCACGCAAGCGGTGGGCTACAGCCCCGAGCACATGGCTTTTGCAGGCACCTTGACCCTCAAGGCCGAAACCATCATCCGCTTGTGGACCGACATGGCCGAGTCGGTGGCGGCCACGGGAGTGAAAAAGCTGGTGCTGTTGAACAGCCACGGTGGCCAGGTCAGCCTGCTGGACGTGGTGGCGCGTGACCTGCGCGCGCGCTTGGGCATGCTGGTGTACAGCGTGAGCTGGTTCCACCTGCCTCTGGTGGACGAAGTCGGGCGCGATGTGAATGCGCGGTTCAGCGCCGATGAACACCGTTTTGGCGTGCACGCGGGCGATGTGGAAACATCCATGATGCTGGCACTGCGTCCTGCTCTGGTGCGCATGGATCGGGCGCAAGACTTTCACTCCACCTCGCAGGACCGCGCCGCGAAGTTCACCGTGTTGGGCAACGGCAAGAGCGCCAAGCTGGCCTGGCAGATGCAGGACTACAACCCGCAAGGCGCGGCGGGCAACGCCGCTGCGGCTACCCAAGACAAAGGCCAGGCCCTGGTGCAGGCCGCTGGCCGTTCGCTGGCCGCTTTGCTGGCCGAAATCGACCGTCTGCCCGCCGACACATTGCGCTGAGCGCTCAGGCGAAAGTCACCCAGCCTTTGTATTCGGCGCTGTCCAGGTGCGGCAGCGTGTTGTAGGTCACCAGCATGTGGCGTTTGGGCGTGAAGGCGAATTCGGTCAGGGCCGTGTTGCGGATGCGCAGGTTCAGCTCAATGGTGGTCTCGGGGGGGGTGCCCAGCACGCGGCCCACGGCGGTTGAAATCGGCCCTCCGCTCGACACGATCAGTGCGTTGCCGCTGCATTGCTGGCGCACATGGTCCAGCGCGGCTTCGATGCCCCCCACAAAATCGGTGTAGTTGGGCATGCCTTTGGGCTGCACGCGGCCGTCCATCCAGGCCTTGAGCGCATCGCGCAGCAATCGAAAGTGGTGGCGGTACAGCTCGGGGGTGTCGGGTTTGGCCAGCGGTTCGGGGTGGATGGCTTCGATCAGTGCTTCGCTGTCGTATTCGTTCAGGCCCGGCCAGATGGCCGTGTTGTGGGACCAGCCAGCACCCTGCGCGATGCCTTCCCAGGTTTCGCGGTGCCGCGTGAGGCTGCCCATGAGCACGCTGTCGATCTGCACGCCCTCGCGTTCAAAGCGCTGGCGCAGGTATTCGCCCAGACGGCGCGCCTGCTGGTGGCCCAGTGGACTGAGGCGGTCGTAGTCGTCGGCACCAAACGAGGCCTGGCCGTGGCGCACAAGGTAAAGCGTTCCCATGGCGGGCAATTGTCGGGTGCCTGCGGCGCCGTGCCTGTCGCCTGTGGGATGTCAGAGCCTGACTTCGCCCTGCACGCAGCCCACCACATCGCCACCGATCCAGACTTGCCCGGCCGCATCGCGCTGCACAAAAACCTCACCCGAGCGGCCCAGGGCGGTGCCTTGCCGGGCGCGGTAGCGTGTGGGCATGTGGCCGTCTTCAATCAGCCATTGCGCAAGCGACGCGTTCAGGCTGCCGGTCACAGGGTCTTCGGCAATGCCCACGGGCGCGGCAAAGCCGCGCACCTCCAGGTCGGTGGTGTCGGGGTGGGTGGCAAAGGCCCGGGCTTCCCGGTTGGCGCGGCGGATCAGCCCCTGGGCACTGTCGCGTTTGGCCGCCACCCCTACCTTGACGCCCAGCTGTTTGAGGGCCGTGTGGTCGGGCGTGAGCGAGAGCACGGTGTCCACATCGGGCAGCAACAGGCCCAGCCAGTGTGGGCCGTTGTGCAGGTCTTGCGCGGCCAGCACTTCGTCAACGGCCAGGCCCAGTGCGTCTCGCACCGCGACCAGCGTGGCTGCACCGGGTTCCGCGCGGCGCAAGGCGGGTGCGGCAAAGGCGTAGCGGCCGTCCTGTTGGCGCAGCGTGACCAGGCCCACGCCACATTCCTGCACCAGTTGGTCGGCGGCTTGCGCTTGCCCGCCAGCGGCCAGCCAGGCGTGCGCCGTGCCCAGTGTGGGGTGGCCGGCAAAAGGCAACTCGCCGCCGGGCGTGAAGATGCGCACGCGGTAGTCGGCGCCGCCCGCACGGCCTTCGGACGAGGGTGGCAGCACAAACGTGGTTTCACTCAGCTGCGTCCAGGCGGCAAAGGCCTGCATTTGCGCATCGCTCAGGCCTTCGCCATCGAGCACCACGGCCAGCGGATTGCCCTTCAAAGGGGTGGCGGTGAAAACGTCAACCTGCTGGAAAGGGCGTTGGCGCATGTTCACCTCAACGTGGCAGGTGTTCGCGGATGGTCTGGGCCAGCGCGGCCACACCGATCTGGATCTGTTCCACGGTCGAGGTCACAAAAGACAGGCGCAGGGTTTCGTGCACCGGGTTGGCGGCGTAGAAGGCCGAGCCGGGCACAAAGGCCACGTTTTTGTCCACGGCATGGGGCAGCAGTTTCACGGCGTCCATGCCTTTGGGCAGCTGGGCCCACAGGAACATGCCGCCGGCTGGGCGGTTCCACTTCACGTCCAGTCCGGCCATTTCGCGCTCCAGCGCTTGCAGCATGGCTTCGCACTGGCGCTTGTAGAGGGCACGGATGGTGGGCACATGGCGGTCGATGAAGCCATCCTTGAGCACCTCGGCCACCACGCGCTGGTTGAAGCTGGGCGTGTGCAGGTCAGCGGCCTGCTTGGCCTGCAGGAGTTTGGGGTAGAGCGCCTTGGGTGCCACCACATAGCCCAGGCGGAGGCCAGGCGCCAGAATTTTGGAGAACGAGCCCAGGTACAGACTTTGTTCGGGCAGGCGCGAGCCCAGCGAAGCGGCGGGTGCCTGGTCAAACCAGAGGTCACCGTAGGGGTTGTCTTCGATCACGGGCAGGCCGGTGTCCAGCGCCACCTGGGCCACGGCGGCGCGGCGCGCCTCGCTCATGGTGCGACCTGTGGGGTTCTGGAAATTGGGCAGCAGGTAAATGAAGCGGGCACCCGCCGCCTTGACGCGCAGGTCGGTGGCGTCCACGCCCTCGTCGTCGCTGTCCACGCTCACCACATCGGGCTCCATCGGCATGAAGGCCTGCAGTGCGCCCAGGTAGGTGGGTGTCTCCACCAGGATCTTGCTGCCCGCGTCGATCAGCACCTTGGCCACCAGGTCCAGACCCTGCTGGCTGCCGGTGGTGATCAAGACCTGGTCGGGGCTCACTTGCATGCCCTGTTTTTTCAGGTCATTGGCGACCCATTCGCGCAGCTGGGGCAGGCCTTCGCTGGCGGCGTACTGCAGGGCAGCGCGGCCGTCGAGCTTGAGCACGCGCTCGCTGGCTTCGCGCATGGCGTCGATCGGGAAGGTGTCGGGCGAGGGCAGACCGCCGGCAAAGCTGATGATGCCGGGCTTTTCGGTGACCTTGAGGATTTCGCGGATCACCGAGGGGTTCATCTTGTGGGCGCGTTGGGCGAGGGTGAAGCTCATCGTTGTCTTTCGGGTGTGCAAGGGTGCCATTTGATCATGACGCAGCAGTCAGCCCCCACCCAATCCAGGCGGCAGTGGCGGCCAGCAGCAGCGCCATCAGGCGGTTGAAGGCCAGCAAACGCCGGCCCTGGGCCAGCCAGTGGCGCAGCATGGAGCCGATCAGGGCGTAGGTGAGGTTGCTGCTGAAGGCAAAGAACAGCATCAGCGGAAGGGTTTGCAGGTAGCGGTGGGTGGCGTCGGGGTGGCCGGCGACCCAGCCCGCCACGATGGACAGGGCCAGCATCCAGGCTTTGATGTTGAGAAACTGCAGCAACACGCCCTGCACAAAGCTCACATCCAGCCGGCTTTGGTCAGCGGTGCTCAGTTGGTTGTTGCCCCACAGCCGCCGCGCCAGCCACAGCAGATACGCGACGCCACCGAGCATGATGGCCCAGCGCAATGGCGGCAGCGCCATGACCAACGATCCCAGGCCGACCGCGCAGAAAGTGAACAGCAAGCCCCAGCCCACCGGGACAGCCAGAACGAAATGCAGTGCACCTCGCAGCCCCCGGTTGGCGGCCAAGGCGGTGGACAGGGTGGTGTTGGGCCCCGGCGTGAAGCTGCTGGCGGTGGCCAGGATCAGCAGGGCCGAGAATTCGGCGGCTGTCATGCTTGAACTGTAGCGCGGATCCAGGGGCAGGGCTGTCGCCGACTCATGCGGCTTGCAGCGTTTCGAGTCGTTCCATGGCGGCCATCCACTGTTCTTCGACCGCCATCAGCCGCGAGGCTTTTTGAGCGGCCAGTGGCGGGTCGCTGGCATAGAGCGAGCCATCGGCGAGGGCTTTTTCCAAGGCCACCTGCTCGGTTTCGAGGTCTTCAATCTGTCCAGGCAGGGCTTCGAGTTCGCGTTGTTCCTTGTAAGTGAGCTTGCGCTTGGCCACCGCAGTTGGGGGCGAGGCTGGCGTTGTCGCTGTTTCTTTGGTGGGCGCTACTGCCGTGGCCTTGCTGGTTTCGCGCGCGGGTTTGGCGCGGGCAGACTGGGTCAGCCAGTCTTCCACGCTGCCCTCGTATTCGCGCCACAGCCCATCGCCTTCGGCCACCAGGGTGCTGGTGACCACGTTGTCCAGAAAGCGCCGGTCGTGGCTGACCAGAAACACCGTGCCCGGGTACTGCTGCAGCAGCTCTTCCAGCAGCTCCAGGGTGTCGATGTCCAGGTCGTTGGTGGGTTCGTCCAGAACCAGCACATTGGCCGGGCGGGCAAACAGGCGCGCCAGCAGCAGGCGGTTGCGCTCGCCACCCGACAATGACCGCACAGGTGAGGTGGCACGCGCCGGAGAGAACAAAAAGTCGCCCAGATAGCTCTTGACGTGGGTGCGGCGGTTGCCGATCTCGATCCATTCGCTGCCAGGGCTGATGAAATCCTCCAGCGTGGCGTCCAGGTCGATCTGCTCGCGCATCTGGTCGAAGTAGGCCACGCTCAGGTTGGTGCCGTGGCGGATCTTGCCGCTGTCGGCTTCCAACTCGCCCAGAATCAGTTTGAGCAGGGTGGTCTTGCCAGCGCCGTTGGGGCCAATCAGCCCCACTTTGTCGCCGCGCAAGATGGTGCCACTGAAGTCGCGCACGATGGTGCGCGTGCTGCCGTCGGCGGCGGTGAAGCTTTTGCTGACATGCTCCATGTCGGCCACGATCTTGCCGCTGGGGGCGCCGCTGGCCACCTCCAGGCGTACGCTGCCCATGGCTTCTCGGCGCTGTGCACGTGCGTCGCGCAGCACTTCCAGGCGGTTGATGCGGCCTTGTGCGCGGGTGCGGCGCGCCTCCACGCCCTTGCGGATCCAGACTTCTTCTTGTGCCAGCAGTTTGTCGGCCTTGGCATTGATGACGGCCTCTTGTGCCAGCTGCTCTTCTTTGAGCGCCTGGTACTGTGCAAAGTTGCCAGGGTAAGAGTTCAGGCGGCCTCGGTCGAGCTCCACCATGCGGGTGGCCACACGGTCCAGAAAGGCACGGTCGTGGCTGATGGTCACCACGCTGCCCTTGAAGGCGATCAGCAAATCTTCCAGCCAGGCGATGCTGTCCATGTCCAGGTGGTTGGTTGGCTCATCTAATAAGAGCACATCCGGACGGGCCACCAGGGCCTGGGCAAGCGCCGCGCGTTTGCGGTTGCCGCCCGACAAGGTGCCTATGCGAGCCTCGGGGTCCAGGTGCAGGCGATGCAAGGTTTCTGAGACGCGTTGTTCCCAGGTCCAGCCGTCCAGCGCCTCAATCTGGCTTTGCAGGGCATGGAGGTCACCTCGGCTGTGCGTGTAGTCGTCAATCAGCTGCAGCACCGGCCCCAGGCCCACACGCACGGCCTCAAACAAGGAGTGTTCCGGGTTGAGGATGGGTTCTTGCGGCACATAAGCCACCCGCAGGCCTTGCTGTATGTGCAACGTCCCATCGTCCGGGCGCTCCAGCTCGCTCAATATCTTGAGCAAGGACGATTTGCCTGTGCCGTTGCGGCCAATCAGGCCCACGCGTTCGTGTTCTTCCAGTGAGAAGCTGGCATGGTCCAGCAGGGCCACGTGGCCAAAGGCCAGGCTGGCGTCGAGCAAGGTAATCAGTGACATGGCTGGATTATCGAGGGGCGTACAGAAACTTTTTTCATGGCAGCTTGCCAAGCGCACAAAAGTTGTGCCATAATTCAAGGCTTCGCTGATCGCAAACGATTAGTGAAAACCCTCGGATCTGCAAGCGCCGCAAGGCAAAAAAATTTCAGATCAAGCGGATAGAGTTGTAAAAGCTGTGTCATAATCGAGGGCTTCGCTGATTGCGATGCGCCGACGAAAGTCAAAAGCAAACCAAATCAGCGGCTTCGAAAAAAATTCAAAAATTTTCGAAGCAGGCACGAAAAAGCGTGCTACAATGCAAGGCTTCGCTGATCGCAGCGACGCAAACAAAGAAGACGAAGTTTTCTTGGGTTCTTTAAAAATATACAGCCGATAAGCGTGGGCGTTTGATGGTGATTGCCAAGTTC
>Ga0228701_1000094_pt1 | contig 111345 bp, 102 predicted proteins | sample McNCre117_Aug_MG_2_FD_178017 | JGI IMG/M metagenome (GOLD analysis project Ga0228701, IMG submission 178017) | Freshwater microbial communities from McNutts Creek, Athens, Georgia, United States - 11-17_Aug_MG | ecosystem: Environmental > Aquatic > Freshwater > Creek | place: USA: Georgia...
TAAGTTGTAACATGAAAACACATTCACATCGCGTCGGTATACGAACATGCTCCGATTACAACCCTTTTGGTGTGGAATTGGATGGTAGAACGGTGAGTGGTGGGTATCGGTATGGGTTTAATGGGAAAGAAAAAACTGATGAAATTTCAGGTGAAGGTAATTCTTATGATTTTGGCGCCAGGATGTATAACTCTTTATTAGGAAGATGGTTGAAAGTAGATAGATTTTCAAATGATTATCCGCATCAAAGCAATTATATTTATTCAAGTAATTCAACGATTTATAAAATTGATACAGATGGAGATTGGGACATTACTGTTCATGCTTATACAGATAGAGGTAAAATGGGATATGGCATTGCAGTTTTAACTAATAATGCAGGAGAAGTAATTGGTCAATATTTAGTTAGAACTGTTGGTTCAGCTGGAAATTCTGCTCGCAAATCAGGTAAAATTGATGCTAACTTAAGAACAATAACAAATGGGGACACTCCAACTGGAGTTTATGATATTGGTATTTGGATGTCTCCAACAAAAAGTGAAATTGCAGCATTTGGTAATAACAAACGATTACAATTAACTGGAATTGAAGGTGAAATTATGGATTGTTCTACTGATAGACAAACTACTATCCGATTGCATGGTGGTAGACAAGAAAGAGGGATTACAGGAAACTTTGATCCAGATAATATTTTAAAAATGACCAATGGATGCTCACGAATTGCAGATGACGATATTTTAGAAATTTACAATCTTACCCAGGAACTCGAAAAAAATGATCCAAATGAATCAAGTGGAAAATTAACTGTGATTGATGATTTGGTTCAGTTTAACAATGAGTTTTATCTTCCTGTCCAAGCAGAAGCAGTTAGTGCTGCATATTATTACAAAAAATGGGCAGACAAGAGAATAAAAGATGGACATAAATTAAATTTCAAACAAGCAACTAAATATAGTAAGTCTCATTTTATTTTGGCTACTGAAAATTCTGTAAATGATAGAATTGAATCTCTAAAAGAAAAATCAGAATAGTTATGAAACACGGATTAATTTTATTAACAGGACTTATTATCTGTTCTTGTTTGAACAATATAAATGAATCCACTAAAGAATCATTAATCAAAAAAAGAAGTACTTTTTATAATCCAATAACCCAAACGCATTCAAAAATTAAGAAAAATACAAGAGTGAAACCATCTTATTGTGACATGTTAGTTGATTCATTACTCAATCAATGTGACCTTTGCGAGAAATCCTACGTAAAGTTTTTAAACATTAAATCAACTTATTGTGAAACTGAACTTTACAATATGCTTCTTGATAAAAGCATAGAACGGTATAGAAAAACATTTAATGCACTTGAATATGAAAAATTGGAATGTATTGTTAAATATACAGATGGAGCATTAAGCGAATATGCTGGATTAGTTTTAAAAAATTTATTCTTGGAATATCCGAAAAAACTCTCGGATAATATAGTTCAATATGAAATTGATAATGATACATCGTTTGTAAAGTCAGTAATAATTATGGAAGCTACTTATTTTAGTGAAAACGTGGCGTTAAATAAATCGATAAATCGGTTTTTATATAGAAATATTGAATGATTTGAAAAAGGCAAATTAATTTTTTCAATCTGATATTCAATAAATTATCTAAATTATATCATAATAAAGCACTTACCAATGAAAACTACAAATCGCGTCGGTATACGAACCTGCTCCGATTACAGCCCGTTTGGTGTGGAATTGGATGGTAGAACGGTGAGTGGTGGGTATCGGTATGGATACCAAGGAAGTGAAAAAGACAATGAGACAAAAGGGAATGGAAATTCTTATACAACTGAGTTTAGACAGTTAGATCCGAGATTAGGTAGGTGGTTGAGTGTGGATCCAGTAATACAACCTTGGCAGAGTTCTTATTGTTCGATGGATAATAATCCTATTTTGTTAAATGACCCTTTAGGGGATAAAATTAAAATCAAACACAAAGTTGCCAAAACTGATAAAGATGGAAATGTTAAGACTAATAGAAAGGGAGAAATGAAATATATGTCTGTTAAAACGACATACGAGGAGGGGATGAATACAGATAATTTTGACCAATATGGAAAGGATGTTGTAAAATCGTTGGATGAAAGAATTGCAAGCGGTGGAGGAGATGACATAAAAAAACTTGAAATCGATAAGAAGCATACAGTAATAGTCCGTAATAATGAAATAGGAAAAAGCCCTTCTTTCCAAGGTAAGCATTTAGCCTTTAAGGGGAATAAAAGAAATATACTATATAATCCTAATACTGGAATGGAAATACTGAATGACGACCGTGCATCAACAGGCAAATACGCCACCCCTTCCGAAGTATTAGGTCATGAATTTAAACACGCTAGCAATTATTTTTACTCTTTTAAGGATTTCAAGCAAAGAAGATTAACCCCTGTGGACGGATATCATAATATGGAAGAAAAGTACACCATAGAAAACTACGATAATATTTATTGGAAAAACAAGGGAAGAAGTAATCATCTTGGTAAAGGTGTAATATTTACATCTCCAACAGACCATGATTCTGTATATCCATAAACTTGTAAAGAATTTATAAATGTTAGTCATAAGGATTTTAACTTTGAATATTGCCTTTATGTTTTTCTTCGGAAGTTTTTCTTTGGAAAATCAATGTTCGATTGATTCTATTGAAGTATTCTATTTTGAAAATAAAGGAGCTTGGACAGAACTTGATGAAAATATTATTGAGATTTATGAAAAAAAGTGTTTAATTACTGAACGAAGAAAAATAGACAAAATTATAGATCAAGTAAATGTAATTGAGTCAACAAAAACAATGTCAAAACATGATATAGAAGGTCCTTGTAACTTTGTCATGAAATTGAATTACAGCAAAGACAGTAAAATAATAGGCTTTGATAATAGAGGGAATGATATGATTTATATCAATAATGATAGCTACAATACATCAGGCAAATTATTAAAAATTATCAAAAGAATTTGCATGTGTAAATGGGATGGTAAAAACGGGTGAAGTAAAACCGATTCAACCTAATTATTAATCTATTCCAACACAAAATGATTTACTTTTTAGACTTGATCAAAAATGACCGTCCCCATTAATCTGAAGTATTTTAACATAGAGTCATTGAGGTGGTCAAAAAGGAGTTTTTACTCAAATTACTGTAAATCATAGGAAAGTCTAAGTAAAAAAACGTTCGCCCCGGTAAAAATCAGGAGTACTGAAGTAAAATCAATAGAATTCTATGTAAATTCATGAACTTTGAGGTAAAATCAAGGGAATTATATGGGAATTCAGGAAAAATCTGGTGAAAATCAGGGAAAACAACTGGAATTTAGCACTTCATATCCTCAAAACTAAATAAACAAGGCGTTTTGGCGTCTGGTTTTTGTTGTGCAAGGCGCACATAGTAGAGTAATTCTTTATTGTTTGATTCGAAGCTAGGGATGTAGCGATAAAAAACTATGTTCAATGAATTACAAGCGCTTTTTTGCAGCAAAATTAAATAGTACAAGTACTATAAATTAGCGTATAAGTACTTATTATTATAGATTGTTCCGTTCATAGTTGGTATTTGCTATTTGCTATTTACTATTTACTTGTTATTCAATTAAATACATAATTTTTATTCGTGAATAAAATTCTTTAAAAAGTGTAGTTTATACGTTTATATCAAAAAAATGAAATATTATTTCTTGTTAATTTGTTTTCTATAAACGAATAAACTTTCGCATCTAGGAATATTTTGGAAGTGTAGGTGGCGTGAGTTAATTGTAATTTAAGAACATTATGTCAGAAATAATTCAAGTTGATCAAATCGGAGAAAATCTACCAGACAGTAAGAAATACTCCATTGAAGATTTTAAAGCATTTTCTTATGTCTTTAACGGAAAAAGAGACACTGACATTCAGATTTTTGATGAAAATAAGCAATTTAAAAAAGAGGATATTGTTAGTTTATTCAATAGAATCGATGGGAAATTACATACTCATCCAATTGTAATCAATCAATTTTCGATGAATGTCACTCTTTCTGATGGACTCCTAAAAGAATATTCAAATTGGGAGGTGTTTATAAAGGAAGATTGGGATATACCTGAGAGGACTTTTACAATTTTAATTGAATGGGATTTCTTCTTACATCATGAAAATTTCAAATTTCCTCAAAAACATAGTTTAAAAATTAGAATTGGAAGTGGAGTTAGACCTGATGAGCTTTTTAAACTAGTTATGACTGGTAACGAAGATCATGATTTAATGGAGGCAAGTGCAGAACTTGTGTGTAAAATTGATTTTATCAATCCATATATATCAAATGATTTAAAAAATGTTGTGTCCAAATGGTACAAAGCTTTATCAAAGAATAAAGAGCCAAATAGAACTGTGACTTTAATCAAAAATAATCGAGGCAAAATCGTCGTTCTAAATACACTCTTGTTTATTACTGCTGGATTAATCTTGCTTAATTCAATTGTTCGAAAATACTACGATGTTTATGATATAAAATCTGATTTAGGATCCATATTAGCATCATTTTTCTCACTCATAAGTGTCACGATAGTCGTTGTATATTTCTTCCATGCAATGGGTAAGTTTTATGGTGATAGGATAGAATCAAGAACAATAAGAAAATTCCGTTCTAATCCAATGTTCGCGTTCACAAAAGGTGATATTAATCGTATTCAGGAGAATAAGGAGAAAAATAATAAGTTAATGCAAAAACTTGGAAAAGAAATTTCATTAGCTATTGTAATCAATGTCGCAATGTTCTTCCTAGGTAATTTAGCAAAAGAAATTCTAATGTTGGTGTTCGGATAAAAATGATGCTAACATGAACTAAGTATAATAATTTATTTTAAAATTGTTATTCCCGACTTTTCATGCTAATCTTATCTCGATCCAAATCCTAAAACGAACATCCCTTCAATCACAAAAACCAAACCTCACTATTCCCCCTTCATATCCTCAAAACTAAATACCCTTGTCGTTTCGGCGTCCAAGCGGTGTTGTGCCAAGCGCACGTAACGGTAAAATTCTTTGCTGTTCGGCGCATGGCCAGAGATGCGGCGCACTAACATTTCATCCATGCCAGATTCCAACATGATCGAAATCGCTGTTCGGCGCATGGTGTGAGAGCTGACATGGTCCGAAAGCTTTAGTTTGCGTCTCGTTTTAGCATCTTTCTGTCGAATGATTACTTTTCCTTTGCGTTCGCGCACTTTGTCTAGTTGAATATTCTCAGGGAGGAGGGTAGCCAACTCTTTTAACTTGCGGTTGAAGTGTTGGAGGCTTATTTGAGGTAGGAGGTAAGGTCCGCGTTGGATATAACGATCAATGATTTCGGTACAGTAGGAGGGGAGTAACATCCTTGTCTCAATTTGAGTTTTAGTTGCTCTTAAGTCTAGGTAATAATGGTCATTTTTCTTTTGAAGATGTCTTTTGGTTAATTGTTTTAAGTCCGAATAACGCAATGCAACGGTGCATCCAAATACAAAAATGTCTCGCACATCTTTCAATTTATGTTCCTTGATCTTTTGGTCAATTTCTGGGTCCTGCATGATCGAAAACAACTGACTTTTCGATAAGGCTACTACGGGAATTTCATCTTTGGGCACATAGAATTGCAAATGATAATTACCGACATACATGTGTAGGTCCTTGTTTAAATAATTGTAAAACGCGCGCCAATTCCGAATGAGTAGCCCAATGTAATTATCATAGATGCCTTTACTATAAAGATAGGTAGTGAAGTGCTTATATAACCTGGTATGGTAATTACGTGCCGCTGTTCTTTCCTTGAGCGTCAAATGGAGGTCATTATAAAGACGAAGTTCGATTTTTTTTGTTTCTGCAAACGCAAGTAGGTGCTTGTGTAGGGCGCTGTAGTTTTTATAGGTGCCTTTAGAAATGCATTGTCCGTCATTTCGGTTTCGTTTTCCTGTTTGAATAGAAGTAAGCATCTGTTCAAACAATTCAAAATAACGTTCTTCTGGGTAGTATTTAATCTTTTTGTTTCGCATGGTTTTTATTTTTTCATACGACGATGACTAGAAAAGGTACTATTTATTCCAGTATGCTTACCATTGAAAAGATAGGTATAAGTACTATAGAAAATAGTACATGTACTAAATAAATATACGAATCATTTGCTTAGCGTGTTATGTAAGGTCAATAGCAACAAGGTTTTCTGCGAAGCACATGAAAAAATGACAACGATAATATGTCTATTTTTGAACACTAACCAATTAAATTTTAAAATATGTCTTTTAACGGAAATGAAGGGGAATTTGTAACTTTAAGCGATGCATCTCGCTGGACTGCTAACTATCGTAATACGATTCAACCGGGTGACATAATTGCTTTATTTGCAGGTAAAGAAAAGCTTTTGGAACTTTTGAACCAAGAAGGCTGTGAAGGAGCTCGGATTTACTATGCTATCAACGATGAAGGCGCAAAAACATTAGTGATAGTTGGCGCGGATTCAGATGAGAATGATTTGGATAATGGATTGATTTTTGAAAATTTTATTCCTTGTCCAACAAAATGTTCTAAACCAAATAGATTAAATCATTGATTCCATAAATGACCGAGGATTTATTTTACTTAATAGCTTATACAACATTTGGATTTTGTATAACTCCTTTGTTTGTATCGGTTTATTTATCGTTAATAAAACACCCAGCAAATACTTTGGTAACAATAATTGCACTTGTAGAGTTTACTACAGGATTCGGAAATATTGGGTTATATCAACTAGGTTATAGTGATGTAAAGTTGCAATTTGATATTTATTATTCACTTGAAATCTTGTGTTGGTTATACGTTTTACATGCCATACAAATCAAAAGAATATATCTGAAATTAGGTGTCATTTTCATCCTTGTAGTTGTTCTGTTATCAGTTAGTTTTTCTAAAGCTACAATTGGATTAGAAATTTCCTCTAAACTGTTACAATTTACACTTGGATTTCTTTTACTATTCAATAATCTTAATAGTACAGAAAATAAAATGAACGTGAAAAAGGGTTTTGAATTCTTTCTTTCGATTGGCTTAATGCAGTATTCATTGTTAACCATTAATCTAATAATATTCAAAGATGTTTTACTCGTGATAAAAGAATCCAGTTTCAATTTAGCCTGGTTTTCGCATCAGATTTCGTCTATTTTTTATTTTATTTTACTCTCAATTTGCACGTGGAAAAGTCAGAAAATGTAGTGTGGTATATTCTTGCGAGCAGCGGTTTTACTGCCTTGGTTATCATATTTTTTAGTATAATTGTTACAAGACAGCTCAGGTTGCGTTCGAAGCAGCGAGAAGAATTTGACCGTTTACTCAAAGAAAAAGAACTTGAATTAATCAATGCGGTGGTGAAGGCCCAGGAAGATGAGCGTGCAGAAATTGCACGCAATCTTCATGATGACGTTGGTGCAATTCTTTCGATGACACAGCAGAAAATTTCTTCTACCTCCAATCACTTAATGGATATGCAGGCCAATTCAAATACGATTTCAGATTTATTGGAAGTGGCAGAGATGATTGATCAATCGGTAACGAAGCTTCGGGCGATTACCAATGGAATGCTGCCACATTATTTATTGAAGTTTGGCTTGTGGCGTTCGTTAGAGCGCATGTTTGATCAGGCGGAAAGGAGTATAGGTAAACCGTGTATCATCACAAGTGAAATTTCGGGTGCTCTCAAAATTGAACAGCGCGTTGAAATTCAGGCATATTATATTGTTACGGAACTCATGAACAATATTGTGAAACATGCCAAGCCAAATTTCATAGATGGGAAATTGGAAATTCAGTTAGATTTCTTAGTTTTAACTTTGAAGCATGACGGAGTTGCAATCAATCAGGATGATTACAACTATTTATTGGATAGAAATATTGGAATAGGTATTTCATCTTTGGCACATCGCTTAAGCATCATAGATGGTGAACTAAGTTTTAACCGCTTTGAACGAGGTGGTTCGGTAATCATAAAAATACCTTACAAATATGAAAGCAAGCAATCAAACGGAAGACAGCCCTAAAGTTAGTAAGATTATTAAAGTTGCTGTTGTTGAAGATCATACACTATTGCGAGAGTCATTAACTCAAGCATTGAATGAAGAAGACGAAGTTCAAGTAGTATTTGATGCAGGAAATGGGCGCGAGTTCTTTGAGAAACTTAAGAAGAAAAAGATCGATATTGCTCTTGTAGATTTAGATATGCCAGAAATGGATGGCAAAGAAATTCTTGAAAACCTTTCCAGCAACAACTCTGATATCCGTGTCATTATCTTTAGTATGCATTCAAACATTCATATTGTTGCTGAATTGATTCAAATGGGGGCTAAAAGCTACCTTAAAAAGGATTGTAGCATCCAAGATATGGTTGACGCCATTTTCAATGTCCATTACCGAGGTCATCACTCAACGGGTATTGTTTCAGAAGCCAGTTTTGTAAAGGCCGAAAAAAATAAAAAAAAGGAACAAGCCATGATGCATTTCAATTTCTCAGAACGTGAAATGATTGTCATTAAGCTTATCTGCTCTGGTAACACTAGTGATGAAATCGCAACTCGTTTACATGTCACAAAGAAAAGTATTGATGCGATCCGTTCCAAGTTATTTCAAGCACTTAATGCCAAAACACCAGCCGATTTTGCCCGTATTTGTATTGAAAAAGGCTTGTATCAACCGATAAGCATGGGTTTAGGGATTTAAGCTTAACGTTATTCAACAATGTATAAGGTTGTTAAACAACGTTAAAAGCTGTTTAACAGCTTTTAACGGGGATAAAATTTCGATGAGTTTGTAAAAAAAATAAAGCGACATATTACCCAACGAAAGTAGGGCTAAAAATTTCAATAAGGGCTTTACTAAAACCCCATACCTTCTAGGTCAATTAAAATTTCTTTGCTGATTTTTACAACTAACCAAGTTGCTGTAAGAAGTAAAATCGCCGTTGTGGCAGTTTTAAAGGCTATTTGAACAGGAGAAATGATGGGCTGAATGGTATGTTGTTGTTTTGTATTCTTAGTTTTCATTTTTTGTTGGTTTTAATATAGTTAAAGTAGGTTTGTGTAGTCGGTATGCAACGCTAAGGACACCGATGATTATTCCACCAATAATCATGTATTTTATGATTGGGAATTTTTTTCCAATACCATTAGAGGGAAGTGGGGCGCCACTGATTCCAATTTCTGTTGCAAACAACTCTGTTGCTGGAATGACTCTTATTTTATCTATCATAGTTCAATTATTTCAATGTAACGAATGTCAGCTTGTTTCAAAATGCGATAACTATACTTGAAAAGCGCATGAAATCTTAATTCCGCTTCGCCTCTTTTTATCCCGATTATACTTGTAAACATTCCCTCATTAAAACCATCTGCCTTTACTATAGCGAAATTTAGAATTGCATCAGTTTCTTTGAAGACTTTGAAGTACTTCTCAAGAATTCGATCATTCTTCCTTATTACTTTATTGGCACTGTTTTCTTGGGCATACTTGATTTTACGTTTACCGTGATTGTAGGCATAATTATAATGCTTGCTATTCAAATGCAATTGATCTGATCTTCTTGGTTGAAATTTAATTTCGCACCCACAAGCACAAACTTTCATTTGAAGCGGAGAAGGGTCTTCCGATTTTTTTTTCTGTTTAATCATGACAGTTAAAAATAATGTTATATTTGCAAATGTAGATAAAATAACATATATGTCATTAAATAATGTGGAATATTATTCAATTAGCCCAGAGGAGATACAGATCCTAACAGATTCACTTTTTAGTGAGGAGTTTCCAAATCTAATTGAAGAGTTGATTGACGCTAAGTATAGTATCAGCGATTTAAAGATTACACCGAGAGACGCTACCTATTGGGATAAGCAAGGGATTTTGCCAACGGTAAAAGGTTCTGGGACAAGAAGAAAATATGATTTAACCCAGAGCGTTTGGATAAAGTTAATTCAGCAAATGCGCTCACTTGGAATAAGTCTTAAAAAAATTAAAAACCTTAAGGAGAATCTATTAGAACCGAAAATTGATATCACTTTGATGGATCCAGCTTTATTGGTAAAAATTATAGATCAATTGAAAGCGAAATACGATAATGCCATTACTCATGAGCAGCTGGTCAATCAGTTAAAAGTCAATCAACCAAATTTATTTATGACAACAGTATTGTCTACAATCATCTTTAGAAAATCCATGAAGTGTATCGTGAATATGGACGGGGAATATCACGTTATAGATGCAAGTCGTTACGCTGAATTGTTCAAACTGGATAAAGATTTTCAAGAGTTTGTTTCAAAACCACACTTCTCTATTAGTATTACAAGGGCAATTCAAACCTTGATATCGGATTGGGTTCCTGATAAACCAACTAGTAAACTGCAATTTTTGTCAAACACGGAAATACAAATATTGGAAATGTTGCGTAGAAATGATGTTGACTCCATTCTAATTCGTTTTGCCAATGGAGAACCATTTCTCCTCGAAATTGAAGAGCAATCAACAATCAGAATGGAACAACGATTTCTCGATGTCATAGCAAAAAATGGATATCAAAAAATAAGTGTCACTACCCAAAATGGGAAAATCACGAATTTTGAAAACGTCATTTTGAAAAAATTGAATAATAGCACCAAATAAATGGGCAATTAATTACCTCACTCGGATAACCGAAAAACGGATAAGAGTGATATGGTGAACTTAACTTGATTAACAACAAAAATAAATTTGAAAAACCAACAATAAAGAACATTCAAGAACTAGTGGAGGAACCGATTTCAGATGAAGTCGCACATCTTCTCCTCGAGCAAATAGAAGAACTTTGTTTAATAATGATGGAAGAGCATACCAATGGACAAAAGATTTAGCAGATTTTCAAAAGGAAGTGAATTGATTCCGGTTGCCAAAACCGAAGCAGTGATCTATACTCGTGTCAGCACGAAAGAACAAGCAGATAACAATGCGAGTTTGGATACGCAAATGAAGCATTGTAAGAAATATGCCGAAGAAAAAGGACTTGAAATTGTCGAGTTCTTTGGCGGTACTTATGAAAGTGCTAAGGATGATGAGCGAAAGGAATTTCAGAAAATGCTGAGTTTTGTCAAACGGAGAAAATCCATCGGTTATGTCATTGTATATTCCTACGATCGCTTTAGTAGGAGTGGACCCAGTGGTGCATTTATCTCACATGAATTAAAACAGCGTGGAGTGAAAGTGGTTTCTGTGACCCAATCCATTGACCATAATGACCCTTCAGGGAATTTCATGGAGGGTATTTATCACCTGTTCAGTGAATTTGATAACCAGTTGCGTCGAGATAAATCGATGACAGGAATGGTGGAAAAGTTAAAACAAGGATATTGGCCATTTATGCCACCCACAGGTTATACAAACGTACATCAAGGAAAGAATGCAGATCAGCATAAAATGGTCATTAATGACAAAGGAAAACTCCTGAAAAAAGCATTTGAATGGAAAGCAAACGAAGATTTAACCTTGGTAGAAATTGCCAAGCGTCTGAATGCGCGAGGTTTTGATATCGAAGCCAAGAGATTGTCGCAATATTTCGCCAATCCTTTCTACTGCGGTTACATTACGTCAAAAATGATTCCAGGAGAAATGGTCGATGGGAAGCATCCACCACTCATTTCAAAAAACACCTTTATTAAAGTCCATCAAAACCTAGAAAAGTATAATTCGGGTTACAAGATTCAACAGGAAGTCGACGAACTACCGTTGAAGCAATTTGTTAAATGCGATGAATGTGGAACGAGTTATACGGGCTATCTTGCTAAGAAAAAAGGACTATATTACTACAAGTGTAACTTAAAGGGGTGTGCAAATAACAGAAGCCAGAAAGTATTACACGAGAAGTTTGAGGCGATGATTAGTGGATTTTCATTCAATCCAATTTTAGCTCCTGTAGTAAGAAAAATGCTGTTGCATTTGCTCAGCGAAAGGATACAACTCAATTCTTCGGATAAAAAGGCCATTCAAGTGGAAATATCGAACCTTAAAAAGAAAATAGATGCGCTTGAGGAAAGGTTCGTTAATGGACAGATTGACCAAGAGTTATTTGAGAAATTCCGCTCCAAATACCGTGTAAATATTCAGCAATTTGAGACGGAATTGGGAAGTTCTGAAAATCAGTTATCGAACCTTGAAAAAGCAGCAGATAAATGCATTGAGATGGCTTTGAAACTCCCGTCCATATGGGGAAGCGCTCATTTTAATAGAAAGCAAAGAATACAGAATTTGTTGTTTCCAGAAGGAATTTTCTATAATCGAAAAAATGACGATTATCGAACCACGAAAATAAATTTGCTATTTTCCGCAATCCCTTATCTGGCAAAGAATTCCGAAGGGTATAAAAAAGGGGATTCCGCTTTTTTGAACGAAATCCCCGCTTGGGTGGTCCCACACAGGCTCGAACTGTGGACCCACAGATTATGAGTCTGTTGCTCTAACCAACTGAGCTATAGGACCGGGTTACAATGAAGTAACTCTTGGGTTGGCAAAAATAGTAAATTCTTGCTTTTGACAAAGGAAAAATCGGAATCTATTTTTGATTTTGGTCGGACGATAACATCGCCTGGATTTGTTTCATGGTTTTTTGCATGCCTTCCGCACTTCCGTCCAAGAAAATGGTATTTCCTTTTCCGTATTCAGCGAAATTTTTGATGGCCTCTGTCCACATGGAGAAAAGGATCACGTTCGTGTCCAAGTTCGCCTGTTTCATTTCTTCCGCCGCTTCACTCATTCCTTTGGCTACCTCCTGACGGAATAATGCTACTCCTTGTCCACGCAGCATCGCTGCTTCTTTCTCGGCTAACGCGGCGATTTTAATCGCGTTTCCTTCGGCCTCGGCTGCTTTCGTTTTGGTGATCAATAAGGCTTGACCTTCATTTTCTGCGGCTGCCTTTAAGTTATTCGATGCAACGACCTTACTCATGCTCTCAATGATCGCTTGGTCAAAAGTGATGTCGTTGATCTGTAAATCCAATAAATGGTAGCCCCATGTTTCTAAGGTATGGTCAATTTGATTCTTTACACTTTCAACCAACTCGTGACGAAGTCCAAGGATTTCTGATTGTTTCTGACTTGCAACGTACGCACGAATGGATCCTTCAATCGTACGAATCAAGGCCTGCATCAAATCTTTGTTGCTGATGAATTTAAAGGCGACTTTCTTAATGGTTTCTTCCTGTGCATCCATCACACTGTACAACAACATACTTTTGAAATAGACATTCGCTTGATCAATCGTCACCGCTTGAAATTCCATTTCAATGCTTTGGTTTTGAATGGAGATGCGACGGTAAACCTGTTCCAAAAATGGAATTTTCATGCGCAATCCGGGTGTTAAAATACGTTGGTATTTCCCAAATAAAGTGACAACGGCAATCGTGCCTTGTGTGACGGTTAAAAGGGAGCTAAAAACGATGGCGAGTCCAATTGCTAGGACAATATAAATAGCGGTCATATCGGTAAATTTTAGTTAAATGTAGGGATATTCTTCCTTCGAAACAAATGTCTGTTAACGCTGTTTTCTTAAGGTAAATAAAGTGATTTCGGGATAAATGCCAACGCGACCTGGAAATCCGAGGAACCCGAATCCACGGTTGACATATAAATATTGTTTCCCCACTTCATATAATCCGGCCCATTTGCGGTATTTGAAGGAAACGGGACTGAACTTAATGCCAAAACGTTCAATGCCGAATTGCATGCCGTGTGTGTGTCCAGATAACGTGATGTCGATGTTGGTATCTCCAACAACTTGCGCATCGAAGTGACTTGGATCATGCGACAATAGAATTTTAAAGGCATCCGCGGGGACTTTTGCCAAGGTTTCGGACAATTTTCCGCTCTGACGGAAAGGTGCTTTCCCCCAATTTTCTACACCCAACAACCACGCTCCTTCACTTAATTCAACCGCGTCATTCAGCAAGGGACGGAATCCAATGGTTTGATGAATGTCGATCAAATGCTTCAAGTTTTGCGACTTTTCATTCTGCTCTTCCCATTTCACATAATCGCCGTAATCGTGGTTTCCGAGAATGCTGAATTTTCCTTTTTTCGCTTGAATGGAGGAAAAGAGTGGTTCCCAGCCATGCATTTCATCAGCCTTATTGTTCACCAAATCTCCCGTGAAAAATACGTAATCGGCATTCAAAGCATTCATTTTGTCAATGGCTTTTTGCACTTTGTGGTAGCGGTGTAAAAAACTTCCTACGTGGACATCGCTTATTTGTATGATGCGCAAACCATCCATGGAATCGGGTAGGTGAGGAAAGGACAAGTCCACTGGATGTACTTTCCAATTCCAGCGGCCAAATTGAATGCCGTATAAAATTCCAAAGAAGATCAGGATGGAAAAGGTCCAGCCAATCCATTGAAGTATCGGTAAGTCTAGAAAGAAATAGGAAATTCCTGGAATGAGATAGGCTAACGCTGGAATACCGGATGCGATGAATAATCCCATATAGGTGAAAACCAACCGATAATCGGCATTTTGTGTGCGTCGACGAAAATTGAAAAACAATAATCCAACGCTGCCTATAAATACGGTTCCTTGTACGGAAGCCAATAGGACGTAACCATGTTCCAAAAGTCCATGGAGGAACAACCATTCGGAAGCGATGATGAGTACGAGAGAAAAGAGAAAAATCATGTGTAGAATGTGTAGTGGAGAAACAAGGAAAGGGCGAAACTGTTTATGAAGGACTTACATCCATGATCCCCCAACAGAAATGATGTTGTCCATCGCCAAGTAATCTGGATATGTTTCTTCGGTGATCCCTCCTGTTGGACAAAATTTCACGTTCGGAAAGACTTGTCCATAAGCTTTTAATGCGCCGATTCCACCAAATAGATTCGCAGGAAAGAATTTGAAAGTATCCCATCCAAACTGCAGTCCTTCGATGATTTCACTTGGTGTTGCCACACCTGGAATAAAAGCAATGCCACTTGCTTCGAATGCAGGAGCGAGTGTGGCATTCAAGCCTGGACTCACCATGAAGTCAATGCCTAATTCTACCGCTTTATCAATTTGACTCACTGAAACAACCGTTCCCATACCAATGGAACAACGGTCGCCGAATAAAAGCTTTGCTTCCGCAATGCAGTCGAATGCAGCGGGAGTACGCAAGGTAATTTCAATACAGAAAATACCACGAGCAATTAATTGCTCCATTTTCGGAACGACTTCTTCCACGGAATGAAAGGTTACCACTGGAATAACGGGGTGTTTAGAAAGGACAGCGCGAATGTTATTTTGAGTCATTGGGGTCAATTTGACACAAAGGTCGTGAATTCTTTGTTTCCTAAATCAGAATGACTTGAAAATCACTCAAAAAAGGATCCATTTCATGTTTGATCTGTTCCAAACGTGCATAAATTTCACCGTCCGCGCAGAAAGAGAAAAGGTTGCTGCTGCGTTCTTGTAGTTCTCCTTTCGGCATACATTTCGCTGAAATGGCATCGATGAATTTCAATTGTTTGTCAAATTTTCCTTTTCGAATTTTTTCCAAACGCTCTTTCAATTGCAGCAATTGTTTCGTGATACGCGTTAACTCGGCCTCAACCATGCTGACTTGATTGGAATCCACTTCATGCGTCAATTGGGTCCATTTGGAACTCAATTTCAAGGTCAATTCATCCAATTCACTGAAATCAATGGCTTGACTTCCTTGTCGGTCCAGAAAGGCTTGTTTTAAATCCGCTGGATTGCGCCATAAGTCTGTTGTTTGAAAGCCCATTTCTGTCCATTGTTGCGCATTTTTTTCTTCCAAAAGAAGGATGCTTGTCCGCGCTTGAATCAAGGGGAATAACACCTTCGCTTCTTGAAAAACGGCTTTCAGTTGCAGCCAATACATGATTTCACCTGGACCTCCCACGTAACATAAGTTTGGCAGTAGGACTTCTTGATACACTGGACGCAAAATGACATTCGGTGAGAAAGATTCTGGATGATCTGAAAGCTCCTGAAGAATTTCCTCGTTTGTCCATGTGCGTGAACCTGTGGAGAATCCATTATCCTCGCGTTGGATGCGTTCGCGTTTCCCTGGACGCAAGAAAAACAAGTTGGTGTCTTTCGGTTCCACTTGTAGTGGAAATCCAGCAGCGGAAAGTCCTTCATTCGTTTCCAGAACAGCCTTCGAGGAAAATCCTTCGAGGAGTTCACGTTTCATCCATGGTGAAAACGCAGATTTCCAATCCGAACGATCTCCATCAACGATGATCAATCCGTAGTGTCCGAAAAGTTCGTTGACGAATTGAAAAAAGGCGGAACCGTAGGATTCTCCATTCAAACTTTCAATCAAGCTATGCACTTCACTGTTGGGATGATTGCTGAACTTTGCTTGCCATTCGGCAAGGACAGTTTCCAATCCTTCGAGTGACATTCTTCCTACAGCACCTTCGGCTTTACGCTCCCATTTCAACGTTTGTTGAAATAAGTTGAAGGACTGAATTTCTGCGAAATCGTGGTCTTCAGATGCCATCCAATAAACTGGAACGAACTCAAATTGCGGGTATTTTTCTTTGTATGCTTCACATTGCTTGATAACGTGAAGAATCTTATAAATAAAGAACAGTGGACCACTTGCGATACTCAACTGATGTCCAGTCGTGACCGTAAAGCAATTGGCTTGTTTTAGTTTTTCTAAATTCGTTTGTACTTTTTCCGAAATGGTCGATTCTGCATAGCTTTCTTCTAATCCTTCGGCGAGAATGTAGCGTTGAGTTGTTGAAAATTGCGCTTGTTTTTCCTTCAGTTGTTCCAAGATGGCATCCTCCGAAAAGGGACGATGAATCCATGCTTGTAAAGCCGATTGGTTTTCAGTAAACAGTCGCTGTTTCTCGTTAAAAAACGGCGTGGCGGAACGGGGAATGTCAATGCGCATCAGCCAATTACATGTTGCGTCGATACTGCCCACCCACTTCAAATAACGCAGCGGTTATTTGTCCAAGGGAAGCGTATTTACATGTTTCCATCAATTCTTCGAACATGTTTCGGTTGTTGATGGCAGCGTCTTGAATTTTCGCAATTCCTTCGCTGGATTGTTTTGCGTTCCCAGCGTGAAGGTTGTTCAACATATCGATTTGATATTGTTTTTCTTCCTCGGTTGCACGAATGACTTCCTTCGGCAATACAGTTGGTGATCCTTTCGAGCTGAGGAAAGTATTCACCCCAATGATTGGGAATTCACCTGTGTGTTTCAACGTTTCGTAGTACAAGGACTCTTCCTGGATTTTAGAACGTTGGTACATTGTTTCCATCGCTCCTAATACCCCACCACGCTCGGTGATGCGATCAAACTCAGTCAATACCGCTTCTTCCACCAAATCCGTTAATTCGTCGATGATGAAGGATCCTTGCAGTGGATTTTCGTTTTTCGCTAATCCAAGTTCGCGGTTGATGATCAACTGAATCGCCATGGCGCGACGAACAGATTCCTCGGTTGGTGTCGTAATCGCCTCGTCGTATGCATTCGTATGCAAGGAATTACAGTTGTCGTAAATCGCATACAGGGCTTGAAGCGTCGTACGGATATCGTTAAAGTCAATTTCTTGTGCATGCAGTGAACGTCCGGACGTTTGAATGTGGTATTTCAACATTTGTGCACGTGGATTCGCGCCGTATTTCTTCGCGAGCGCTTTCGCCCATAGTCGACGAGCTACGCGTCCGATCACGGCATACTCTGGGTCAATTCCATTGGAGAAGAAGAAGGACAAGTTCGGACCGAAGTCGTTGATGTCCATGCCTCGACTCAAATAATATTCCACATACGTAAAGCCATTCGCCAAGGTAAACGCTAGTTGGGTAATTGGATTCGCACCTGCTTCCGCAATGTGGTAACCTGAAATCGATACGGAATAGAAATTACGAACGCCCTTGTGGATGAAGTATTGTTGCACGTCGCCCATTAAGCGCAAGGCAAATTCTGTGGAGAAAATACATGTATTTTGTGCTTGATCCTCTTTCAGGATGTCCGCTTGAACCGTTCCACGCACTTGTTTTAATGTCTCCGTTTTGATTTCCTGATATACGTCAGCTGGAAGTACTTGGTCACCGGTCACGCCCAAAAGCATCAATCCGAGTCCGTCGTTTCCTTGAGGTAATTCACCTTGGTAACTTGGACGCTCAACACCTTTCGCTTTGTAAATGGCTGCAATTTTCGCCTCAACTTCAGCTTCTAGTCCATTCGCCTTGATGTATTTCTCGCAATTTTGATCGATGGCAGCATTCATGAAAAATGCTAACATCATTGGTGCTGGACCATTGATCGTCATGGAAACTGAGGTCGCTGGGTGACTTAAATCGAAGCCAGAATATAATTTCTTCGCATCATCTAAGCAACAGATGGAAACACCGGAATTCCCGATTTTCCCGTAAATATCTGGACGTACAGCCGGATCATTTCCGTAAAGTGTCACGGAGTCAAATGCGGTGGAAAGTCGTTTCGCTGGCATGCCCAAACTCACATAGTGAAAACGTTTGTTTGTGCGCTCAGGTCCACCTTCTCCCGCAAACATACGTGTTGGATCCTCACCTTCGCGTTTAAACGGGAACAAGCCGGATGTGTACGGGAATTCACCCGGGAAATTCTCTTGTAAAACCCAACGTAAAATATCGCCCCAACTGCTGTAGCGAGGAGCTGCGACTTTCGGGATTTGAGAATGCGAAAGGGATTCCGTGTGCGTTTGAATGCTCAATACTTTGTCGCGTACCTTGAATTGGTATTCTGGATTCTTAAACGATTGTTTCTTCGCATCCCAATTTTGAAGAATCTCCCAATTGCGTGGATCGAAGTTTAATTTTTCTTTTTCCAACGCTTCTTGTAATCCTTTGATCAAACGATCTTTGTCCTCGATGGATGATTGTTCCAACGTTGCGATAGAAGATTGCAGTCCTTGTAGTTTATCAGCAACCTTCACTTGCTCATTTACCCATTTGTCGTAAGAGCGGTTGTTCTCTGAAATTTCCGACAGGTAACGTGTTCTTTCCGGTGGAATGACGTAGATTTTCTCTGACATCTCACGGGTAATTTGGAACGTGGAATGTAATTCAGCACCCGTTTTCTCGACCATTTTATCCATGATGACCTTGTACAAGGAATTCATTCCTGGATCATTGAATTGAGAGGCAATCGTACCGTAAACGGGCATGTCGTCTACATTCGATTCCCACAAATTGTGGTTGCGTTGGTATTGTTTGCGGACATCACGCAAGGCATCCAGTGCACCGCGTTTGTCGAATTTATTTAAGGCGATCACGTCGGCGAAATCCAACATGTCGATTTTCTCTAATTGTGTCGCGGCACCGTATTCGGGTGTCATCACGTACAAGGAAACATCGGAGTGGTCCAAGATTTCGGTGTCGGATTGTCCGATTCCAGACGTTTCCAAAATGATCAAATCGTAGTTTGCTGCCTTGAGGATGCTAATCGCCTCCGCTACGTGTTTCGATAAAGCCAAGTTGGACTGACGAGTAGCCAAGGAACGCATGTACACTCGGTCGCTTTTGATGGAGTTCATGCGAATGCGGTCCCCCAATAAAGCACCACCCGTTTTGCGTTTCGATGGATCGACAGAAACCACGGCGATTTGTTTGTCCGAAAAGTCAATTAAAAAGCGACGAACCAATTCATCCACCAACGATGATTTTCCCGCACCACCTGTTCCGGTAATACCAAGAACTGGAATGGCTGATTTGTCTGAAACGGCGTGAATTTCTTTGAGTAATCCGCTATTTTCTTCTGGATAATTTTCCGCTCCGGAAATCATACGTGCAATGGTTGGAACGAATTTATCGGCCAATTTTGCCATCACCTCTGTAGCGTTCGGCAAAGAACTCGGTTCACCTACTGGAAAGTCGCATTTCTCGATCAAATCGTTGATCATACCTTGCAATCCCATAGAGCGTCCATCGTCGGGATGGTAAATTCGGGTAATCCCGTAAGCTTGTAATTCTTCGATTTCAGATGGCAGAATGGTTCCACCACCGCCACCAAATATCTTCACGTGCGGTGCTCCTTTTTCTTGAAGCAAATCGTACATGTATTTGAAGTATTCGATGTGTCCACCTTGATACGATGTCATGGCAATGGCTTGGGCATCCTCTTGGATGGCACAATTCACCACTTCTTCTACCGAACGATCGTGTCCGAGGTGAATGACTTCACATCCTGTTGCTTGGATAATGCGACGCATGATGTTAATCGCAGCATCGTGTCCATCAAATAATGAGGCAGCAGTAACGATGCGTATTTTGTTGACTGGTTTGTAGGGAGCTACTTGTTCCATTCTATTTTACTTGTTTTTTGATACGCAAAACTACGGAAAAAATGCTGATTTGGCGAAGGAATCTGGATCAAATCTACTCGATTAAATCTGGTCGATTTGGTACTTGTCTATCCAGGAATTTGGCCAATGCTTTCGTATTCTGCATCGGAGGATGGAACAAATCCATCTGTACAAGCTAACATGTCTTGAATGCGGATGATTTCCGGGTATTGTTCTGCGGAAATGTTTAATAAAAACACCTGTTTTCCAATGCGTTGCTTTTCTTCAAAATGTCGGTCGTCGACAATTTTGTAGTAGGATTTTTCATTCGATAATTTCCGATATTGAGGAAAAACGATGGTCGTCATTACAGCCGTTCAAGTGGAGTTTTAACACCGTTTACGAGCGAGTAACACGCTAATTTATCCTTAAAAACAGAAGACTTAAAAATGGAACGATTCAATAGCATTCGGACACATTCTTGAATTCCTTCCACAATCGATGGATGCGGGTGAATTAACTCAGACAACACTTCAATCGGCATGTTTAGCTTAATGAGAAGTCCAACCGCTTGAATGGCCGTCGATGCATGCGCTCCAACTACACGCATTCCTAAAATGCGCATTTCTTTATCGTTGGTCACAATGATTTTAAAGAATCCCTGTGTTTTGCGCATGGCAATTGCTCGTGTAATCAAAGAATAATCAATTTTTACAACTTTGACAGGAATGCTCTGTTCTACGCATTGTTGTTCATTTAGTCCTACGGATGCCACTTCAGGAGTCAAGAACATAATCGTACAAACATTGTCGTAATTCAAACGTTCTGGAATGTTTCCAAAAGCTTTTTCAACGGCATGACGCGCTTCAATTTCGCCCATATTCACGAGCGCAATGCGTCCAGAAACATCTCCCACTGCATAAATGTTTGGGACACTTGTTACCGTGTCGTCATCGCCAATGTGCACGCCTCTTTGGGACATTTCGACACCCGCCTTTTCAAGTCCGAGTCCTTCGACGTTTGGTGTGCGTCCAACGGATAACAATGCTTTCTCTACGCGAATCACTTCGCGACTGCCATCTGGGTATGATAATTCGTATTCGACCTCGCCGTCTATTTTTTCCAAGCGCTCCAATTTCGCATTCGAGTGAATGGTAACGCCGTGTTTTTTCATGTTATTTTCCACCAAGGAAGAAATGTCTTCATCCTCAAAAGGTAATATGCGTTCTTGTCGGTCAATGAGGTATACTTTCGTTTTTCCAAAATTGGAGAAAATCGTTGCGTATTCACAACCAATAACTCCAGCTCCCACAATCACCAAACTTTTTGGAAAGTCTTGGATATGGTCAATCCCATCGCTGGTTAAGATGATGTCCTCATCGACTTCGATGTTCGGCAATGACCTTGGTCGACTTCCCGTGGCGATGATGATTTTTTCGCCCCGAATGATTTTCTTTTCGCCTTCATGATCAATTTCCACTTCATGATTTGAAACAAAAGAGGCTTTCCCGCGCTCGTATTGCAACAGTTTATTCATGGTTTCAGTCTGCAGCAATTTAATGTGTGCCGCATATTGGAATTTGCGTTCAAATATGGCTTCGGAAAGGTTTTTTCGAACATCGTCCCAAGAAAGTTCAAACTTGGTTCGTCCTTTCGAAACGATCATGTCATTGATGTCTGAAACACGGTTTGACAATTCCCAAAGTGTCTTGGAGGACAAGGCACCATTGTACACGCCTGCGCCACCTACACGGTCCTTTTCAATGAGGCAAACTTTTTTTCCAAAGTCTATTCCTCGCATGGCCGCTGCGTATCCTGCAGGACCTCCACCAATCACAATTAAGTCAAATTCTTCCATGAATGTGTAAATTCGCAACAAAGATACGGAGAAAACCCATGAATCAATTGAACGAGAAGGACCAAAATGCCATTGAATTCGCAAAGCAACAGCTAGAACAAACGAAAAAAACGTTTCGAAAGTGGAAGCAGAGCAAGCCAAAGGACTTAGATCAACGCTTTCATCAAGCACATGCACAGGAATTTCAAAAAATGGATTGTTTAACCTGTGCCAATTGCTGTAAAACGACAAGTCCGATCTTTAGGGATGCGGATATTCGTCGCATTGCGAAAAGATTGCGCATGAAGGAAGCCCAGTTCATCGATCACTATTTAAAAATGGACGAGGAAAGCGATTATGTGTTGAAAAAATCCCCGTGTTCTTTCTTGTATGAGGACAACACCTGTTCGATTTACGAAGATCGTCCCTTAGCTTGTCGCGAGTACCCTCATACGGATCGAAAAAACATGTTTCAAATCTTGGAGCTCACCGCGACCAATACGACGATTTGTCCTGGCGTTGCACGCATCGTTGAAAAAATAACGAATCCGTGATTGCATTTCATCCGATCTATGTTCATCCCCTGCCGGAAAATCACCGTTTCCCGATGGAGAAATATGAATTGCTCCCGAAGCAATTGTTGCACGAGGGAACAGCCAATGAATCCGATTTTATCGTTCCTGACAGCTTGGAAATCGAAAAAGTACTATCGGTTCATTCCGCTGATTATTGGGACCGACTTTCGAATTTGCAGTTGTCCGACCGCGAGCAACGTGTCAGTGGATTTGTCCATTCACAGGAATTAATTCAACGAGAATTGTGCATCATGGAAGGCACGCGTCGACTGGCAGAAGAGGCGCTAATGAAAAAATTGGGTTTCAACATCGCTGGAGGGACACATCACGCCTTTGTTGATCGGGGAGAAGGATTCTGCTTACTGAACGACCAGGTGATTGCCGCCAATGATTTGTTGACACAACAGGGAATTCAGAAAATACTCATCATCGATTTGGATGTTCATCAAGGCAATGGAACGGCGGCCATGTTGCAGGACGATGACCGTGTGTTTACGTTTAGTATGCATGGACGCAACAACTATCCATTGCAAAAAGAACAATCAAACCTCGATGTGGAATTAGATGATGGCATTCAAGACAAGGCATACTTGCATTTGCTTTCCGAACATTTGGATCGCATCTTATCATCGTTCACACCGGAATTCATTTTTTATCAATGCGGTGTGGATATTTTGGCCAGCGATAAACTCGGAAAACTTGGGGTTAGCATGAAAGGCTGTCAGGAAAGGGATCGGTTGGTGTTTGACGCCGTTCGACAATTAAACGTTCCCGTTGTTTGTACGATGGGAGGGGGCTATAGTCCGCAAATCAAAGATATTGTGGAGGCACATGCACAAACCTTTCGCGTTGGAATGCATACCATCCTTTGATATTTCCGTAATTTTGAACGAAATGAAGCACATGAAATTTACTTCTATCCTGTTTATCCTGTTTCTTTTTCCAAGTGTATTTGCGCAAAAAAGAGCGATTCAGTTGAACCTCGAAAAAGGACGTACCTATTATCACAATATGCGTGCGGAATCAGAGATTTTCCAAAGAACCAAAGGAAAAACGTCAAAGTTCGAAATGCTCATGGAGACTTCCATTCGTTACAAGGTGAAGTCGGTAAAAAAAGATAGTTATTACATCGAGGCTCAATATCAAAACATGCGTCTGTATGTGAACAGTGGAGATGGTACGGTTGTGGATATCCGCTCTGAAAAATCATCCGAAAACATAATGTCCCAAATTTTTTATCAATTTTGTCAAACTCCATTTCACATGGAAATATCCAAATATGGTGAGATTCGTCGCGTCGAAATCGGTAATTTACTTGAAAGTGCCGTAGATGATTTGCCAGTTTCTTCGGATAAAAAAGAGAAATTGAAAAAGGAATTAGAGCTTAGTTATGGCGAAAAATCCTTTAAGGGTAATTTTGAAATCATTACCTTAATTTATCCGAATACACTTGTTGACATGAATGAAACTTGGCAAACGAAAACCAGAATTTTATCTAGACAAATGGATGCGGAGTTATTGAATACCTACCAATGGACTGGAAACGCCAAAAACGGTTTGATGGTGGAAGGTAAGGCCTCGATTTTGTCTGATCAGCAAATGGAAAACGATCAATTGAAAAAGGTAGATGGATCCTCTTCGATTTCCATGATTTTGGATGAAAAGTCCGGCTGGATTCGTTCCGCAACCGTTCATCAGTCCATGCGTTTGGGAAACAAGGACGAAGATGGATATTTGTATACCAAGATTAAAACAACGTACTCCGATCATTAAACAAATACATCCAACGGGTGTTTCATAAAAAAATAAACAGATGAAAACAGCACTAATCACAGGCGCTTCAAGTGGAATAGGAAAAGAACTAGCACGTATTCATGCATCGAAAGGTGGAGATTTGGTATTAGTCGCACGTCGAACAGAATCCTTGGATGCGCTAAAGGCTGAACTTGAAACGAAACACGGTATAAAAGTCATCACCTTTACGCAGGATTTAAGTGAAGTCCATGCGGCCAAAAAAGTATACGATTTTGTTCAAAAATCGGGCATTGAAATCGAATATTTGATGAACAATGCGGGATTTGGTGGACACGGTGAATTCGTGGATCGTCCAATTGAAAAAGATTTGGAAATGATTCAATTGAATGTTTCTGCCTTAGTGGAATTAACGCATTTGTTTTTGCAGGACATGAAGCAACGCAAAAGCGGAAAAATATTAAATACGGCTAGTTCTGCTGGATTCTTGCCTGGACCTTTGCAAACAACGTATTTTGCTACGAAAGCATTTGTCGTTTCCTTTACCAAAGGATTGGCGTTTGAATTGCGTAAGTCAGGAGTGACGGTAACCGCACTTTGTCCGGGACCTGTGAAAACAGAATTTGAACACGTTGCTGGACTCGAAGGAGGAAACATGTTCGACAAAGGTGCGTCTGCCTTGCAAACTGCAAAATCGGGCTACAATGGAATGATGAAAGGAAAAGTGATTCAAATTTCAGATCCAGCCTTGGCATTCATGATTCGATTTTTATTGCCATTTATTCCAAGAACATGGTTGTCTGCCGTTGTTGAAAAAATGCAAACCGTTCCGAAGAAGTCCTAGTTCTGATAAAATAATCATACCTTTGTTTCATGAACATGATGCCGCTTTTTTTGGGAGATGTTGCAGGTTCAGAAATCGTTGTGATTCTGATAGTCATTCTCTTGTTTTTTGGTTCTAAAAGTATTCCAGGAATCGCTAAAACCTTGGGGCAGGCAATGTATCAAATACGCAATGCATCCAATGAATTGCAGCAAGAGATTAAAAAATCGGGCGTGGACATTAAATCCAACATGAACATTGACGCCCTTTTGAAGGAATCCAAAGAACAACTGGTACAACCCTTAGATCAAATGTATTCGGACGTTGAAAACAGCATGCATTATACGGGTAAACCACAGACGCCCATAGAGCGTGCGGAACAAGTTGAAGCAAACGAAACGGAAACGGCTGCGATTGAAGCTGCCGCAGATGTAGCAACAACGGTCGAACCTACGAGCGAAGAAATTCCAGTTTCAGAAACAAACGAACCAACCAAAACAGCAGAATAATGGCACAAGTCGGTATCATCATGGGAAGTAAATCGGATTTACCAATCATGAAAGAAGCGAAACTCATCCTCGATCAATTTGGAATCAGCTCCGAAGTTGAAATCGTTTCTGCGCACCGTACACCTGAGAAAATGGTCAGCTATGCGAAAGAAGCTGCTGGACGTGGATTAAAAGTGATTATAGCTGGTGCTGGAGGTGCTGCGCATTTACCGGGTATGACAGCCTCCATGACTTCCTTACCTGTCATTGGTGTCCCAGTGAAATCATCCAATTCAATCGACGGTTGGGATTCCATTTTGAGTATTCTTCAAATGCCAAACGGTATTCCCGTAGCAACGGTCGCGTTGAATGCAGCCAAAAACGCTGGAATTCTTGCCGCAAGAATCATCGGTGCTTTTGATGCAGAAGTCCAAGCTAAAATGGACACTTACGCTGTTTCCATGAAAGAAATGGTGGAAGAAAGCGGGAAGAACCTCGAGCTTTAATCTTATTCGTACAACAAGTACTTTTTACGCGTGATCATGAAAGCGTCGAGTCCTGGTTTCCAGGTTTCACGGATTTCTTTTGCCGACCATCCTTTGTACAATTGTTCTTTTAAAGTAGCGGTTCCTGCCAAACGATTGAAGAATCCATTTTGATCGATAAATACCGCTGAATCCCCCAATAAATCGCGTGCTTGAATCAAATAGTTTAAGTTGATTTCATAACTTCTCTTACTGGTTCCGCTCGACAAATCATACCCATAACACAGTTTGTTCATTTGAGGCGGCGTCTTCGCTCCAGGAGTAGGAACGGGAATAAAAGAGAAGTCTGTTTTTGGAAATCGAGGATGTCCATACATTTCAAATGGCTTGTCCGTTCCACGTCCAATACTCACCGTTGTTGCTTCGAACAAACATAAACTTGGATACAAAGAAATCGCACCGTCTGTGCGTAAATTCGGAGATGGAGCGACCGGTAAGGTATACTTCAATTTGTGCTTGTAATTTTTACATGGAATTACCCATAAATTGCAGCGAATGCCATTGTTTAGCCATCCTTCACCATTGATCATCATGGCGTACTCACCAATGGTCATTCCGTAAACAATAGGAACAGGATGCATGCCCACGAAGGACTTGTATTCTTTTTCTAAAATGGGGCCGTCCACGTAATGCCCATTTGGATTTGGACGGTCTAACACCACCACTTGCTTGTTGTTCTCTGCACACGCTTCCATGACGTAATGCAAGGTGGAAATGAAGGTGTAAAAACGAACGCCTACATCTTGAATGTCGTAAATGACGATGTCCACATCTTCCAACTGTTGAGTCGTCGGTTTTTTGTTGTTTCCGTATAACGACACCAAAGGAATGCCTGTTTTTTCATCGATGGAATGGTGTACTTTTTCACCTGCATCGACGTCGCCACGAAATCCATGTTCGGGAGAAAAAACTTTGACCACGTTCAATTTTAAAGACAATAAGGTATCCACTAAATGTACACCTTGCACCACGGACGTTTGATTCCCCACCACTGCGATGCGTTTACCCGCTAAAGAATCGACAAAAAGGTGAAGACGATCAATGCCTAAGAGTGGTTTTTTGACATCCTGATGTTGACTTGCAAAAAGGATACGGTCGACCTTTACAGTGTCATCAATCACAACGGTTCCCATTGGCATGGGATGTTCACCTTTCACATTTTGCACACAACTGAAAAGTAAAAACACGAAAATTGTTTTCAAGCACAGAAGCTTTGTGTATTTTTGAATCCTAAATAAAAGCAAGTTGTCCTTCGAAATTTTCATATCACGTCGTCTCATCCAAAATAAGCTACAAGGTATTAAAGTTTCTAAACCTATTGTGCGTATCTCCATTGTAAGTATTGCACTAGCCATTGTTGTTAACGTTGTCACAGTGGCAATCGTTACAGGTTTCCAGCATGAAGTGCGCAACAAAATTACGGGTTTTAACGCTCCACTTTTCATTTCGAAGAAAGGAACGAAGCAGATTTTTGAAGGTGATGCGGTTTTTAAAGCGCAAAAAGCCATTCAGGAATTGAATGGGATTCCTGGACTGCGTTCAATTTCTCCGGTCGTTTTTAAACCAGCAATGCTACAATCATCCCGGTTTACAGATACCATTCAACTTTCCACTGGAAAGGATTCACTGATTAGTCGTCAAGACATTGTCGGTGTGGTGATGAAAGGCGTCGAATCCAGTTACGATTGGACCTTCATTCGTGAAAATCTGAAGGAAGGACGCATACTGAATTTTCAGTCCAAGCAAGAAGAATTGGTCTTGTCTAAACGCATGGCAGATCAATTGAACTACCGCTTAAACGATACCATCTCCGTTTATTACGTAAAAAATCAACCGGTTTTGAGGAAGTACAAAGTGGTGGGAATTTATCAAACCGGATTGGAAGAGTACGATAAGAAGTTGGTTTTTTGTCGCTTGCCAGAAGTACAGAAAATGAACGATTTTGGCATCAAAACGAAAATAGTGATTGGTGACCAATTGGATCATGGTAGCATTGTGTTGAAAGCAGCAGTGGAAGGACAAGCACAAGATTTACTGTACGACTGGGGTTCTGGACCAGATATTTACGGTGGATTTTATTTATCACAGTTGAAGGATACGAATTTTCGTTTGGTTGTTTATCAATCAGATCCTGTGAAAGGAACGAAATGGCCAATTGACACGAGTTATCTAAAAGTGAATTGTTCTCAACCGATCGTTGCTACAAATGCATTTTTGCGCGACGAGAATGGAGACTTAATCAAAGAATCCATTGGAATGGTAGCGTATCAATTATCCACCTCAACAGCAACAGTCACCGTGGAGGAAAAAGAAGGTTCGGGAACGGGAAAGGACTATGTTTCTGGATTTGAAGTACGCATCAACGATTGGAACGACCTGAAACGTGTGGAAGAGGAAATTCGTTCCAACATCGAAATGCGTCCAAATGAAAAGAATGAACTCATGCAAGTGAGTAGTATCTTGGATACGGAAAACGACTTGTTTGCATGGCTAAGTTTCCTCGATTACAACGTGTACATCATTATCTTTTTAATGCTCTTGATAGGCGTTATCAACGTTGGATCAGCTATGTTGGTGTTGATTGTTGTTCGCACAAACCTCATTGGGATGTTGAAGGCGATGGGCGCTAGAGATTGGTCCATTCGAAAACTGTTTTTATACCAAGCGGCACATTTAATTGGACGCGGACTATTATACGGAAATGCGATTGGATTTATTTTATGTTACGTTCAACTGAAATTTGAACTTTTGCAATTGGATCCACTGGTTTACTATTTGGACAAAGTCCCTGTGGAAATCAATCCAATTTCTTGGTTGCTTGTCAATGTCATCACGTTTGTCGTGTGTATGATTTCACTCATCGTTCCAAGTTATGTGGTAACGAAAATTAGTCCGACCAAAGCCATTCGATTTAACTAGGAGATGTTGTTTCACCAATTTGAAGAAGTCAGTATTCTCAACGAAGTGGGAGTTTACCGTGTGTTACGCGCTGAGGACACCTTTCTTTGGCTCGAAGATGAGTACGGATTTGAACGGAAAGTTTCTGTTCAATTTGTTGTTCGACGCAAGCAAATCAAGGTGGAGAAAGTTCCACAAAAGGACCTTAAAAAACCAGTAAAACCATCTCTGACTGCAATTGGAGAAAGCATTCCTTCCATTGACTTACATCACCATGAATTGCAGTTGGACGAACGATTTTTATCCAAACACGACATACTCACCGGGCAAATTGACGCATTCAAGCGTTACTGCAATCAAATGATTCAGTTAAAAATCAAACGCTTCAGGGTGGTTCATGGAATTGGGGAGGGGAGGCTAAAATCTGAATTGCGGATTATCGTGCAAGGGAAAGACGGACTATCCATGCACGACGATCAAGTGACTAGAGGAAAAGTCGGCGCTTCGTTGATTGAAATTCAAACGTCTGTTGCGCAAAAGTTTTAATGTTGCGGAACGTATCCTGACTTACCTTTCGGAATGTCAAAAATCCACGTGTAGTATCCTACGAAATGACTATCGAAAAATCCCATTTGTTTCGAGTGAGATGACGGAAATGGAATGCGCTGTTGCAAGGAAAGTCCTTTCACCAACGATTGTGCAGCAACACCATCTTGCTGACAAGGAGCATGTTTGAATTTGCCTGTTCGAACTGCACCATACTGCCATACGCTTTTCCATGGAGTGACATCAAACGTTTTTCCAATCGCATTTTCTGGTGCCAATATGTAACATTCACCAAATTGAATGTTGCCTCGAAGCTCGGCGCACATGCCCATGGCATAAGCGTGTCCCATGCTGTGTGAAACGATATACAAGGTGTCGTTTTTTGAATAATTGGGTGCCTCATTCAACACTTGAAGTAAATTCTTACCGGCGATGCGTCCGTGTTGGTAGCGGAGGTCAAATCCATCGTAATTCGGCGATGTAGCAAGTAGACTCATGGTTTTTACCAGTTGATTGGATGGCAGTTTTGTCCGATAACAATGGTGTGTGTTTCCTTTGCACGCTTTTGGATAAACAGCAGCGGTTCCTGCAAAATTGATCACGGATCGATGATTGGACGTGCTCACGGAGTGGTGTCCGTCGGCATACCAAATTTCATCCGCTTGTATACGCTGTTGAAAGCGTTCGTTGAATTGATTCCATGGTTCCCAATAAGCAAAGCGATCCATGCTAAACAATTGATTTTTGGAATCGGGAAATTCGACGCCTTTTTCTTGAAAGGTACCAAGGAAGTCGGACATCGATTGATTGGTAGAAACAGGTCGGTAGCCATTTACAAAGACCAAGATGCGTTTGGCCGGATCTGGTAAATGTAGTTTATTCGTTAATTCGAAGCCCATGTGGTTGTATACTTTCTCGCGGATAATCTTGTCGTTTCCATCGTGAAAACGGAAAACCACAAAGTGACTTTGGGTTCTTCGCTTGTATTTTTTTGTCTTTAATTCCAATACATTTCGCGCATGAAGAAAGCGGGCATGATTCGTTGAGTCAACATCATAATAAAGGACGCGATCTTCACGTTGCGCATACCAACTATGGTCAATTTGACGGAAGAGTTGACTTCCCGCAAACACGGCGTCTTGCGTTCTAAATTGAAAGGAATCGCCTAATTTGTGTTCTAATTCTAATTGACTTTTCCCATGAAAGCTGGTGATTTCATGAAAGCGCATGTGGTAATTCGTATAGTAAAATTCGGTGGCGTAAAACGCAAAAATGTTGGAACTGATGGCAAGTGCCCAAATCAAAAGTTTGGCAAAACGGTAGGACATCCGTTTGAAAAAACGACTGTCCAACATGCGCTTATTGATGTTCCGGAAAGTCAGGAATTGCAAGATTAGTGTCACTAAAACGGCGAGGATGTGTATCAAACAAATGTGGAATCCAAACAACTGAAAACGAGGTTTGAATAAGGGATTTGTCACATCCAAATAAACGAAGAAGTGGTTTTGCTTAAATGGATGATTGAGTTGCTCCATTGGATAAAGTGGATTGACCAAAAAAGTCCCGTCTGGATTTTCCTTCCAGAAGTAAAAAGCGACACGTCCATTCGACGTTTCAATGTTTTCGTAGTCATCGTAAAAGCGCAAGGGGATTTTATTCTCTTTTAACATCCGCACTTGGTCGGTGCTCAAGTCTTGAATGGACGTTATGCTGTCAATCGAAGATGGATCAATGCCCAATTGAATACCAATGCTTTTAAAAACGGTCAGATGGGAAAATTGTCCATGGTTTGCGCCAATGAAAGCAATCGACTTATTTGGAATGGTAAAGTATTGATTTGTATCTCCTTGGACAAAAAAGAGGTAAATGTCTTTATCGGAGGTAGGAACATTTTCGTGAAAGAATCCGTCCCGGTAGGACTTTTGTCGTTCCGTGAATTGTGTCGTTTCAAGACGAGGAAATACCCAAGATTTTGTTTGTCGGGATATCCGAAGTGGTGTATGCGACCAGCGGCAAGTGAGTTGAATGCCGGCCGATTCAAATTTCCCGTTTATTCCGTCTGAATCCGGTGTAAGTACCTGATCGTAAATGAAGTGGACGCGATAAGCGGTTTTAATAAATTCGTTTTGAGTCCTTCCAATAAAAGAAGAAAACAGAAAAGTGATTACCCATAACGCGGTAATCTGTTTCATCCGAATGAATTAAAGGTGTAAGAAGTTCTTTTTCGCTAACAATTCGTCCTCTGATTCTCTGTAATCTGGATCATCAACACAACAATCTACTGGACATACAGCGGCACATTGAGGTTCATCATGAAAACCAACACACTCTGTACATTTATCGTGAGCAATGTAATACACATCCATGTTTACCGGTTCGAATTGATTATCTGCTGATATTTCTTCACCATCAAGTGTCGTAATCATTCCCTTCAAAGTAGTACCATCTGAATATTTCCATTCAGCGCCACCTTCGTAAATTGCATTGTTCGGACATTCAGGCTCGCAAGCCCCGCAGTTGATGCATTCGTCCGTAATCATGATTGCCATAACATCGAAATTTTGTACAAAGATAATAACCCTTGACGGATTCTTTTGTTCGATGAGGTAAAAAAAGAGAAGTTGTGTACTTTTGTACCGTGGAAAAATCTCGAATCATTCAAGCATTTGTTGTCTTAGGGACAATTTTAAAAGAACTAGGCGACAATCAACCTTACTCAACGAAAGCGTCTGCTGTTACCGCTTCAGAATATGAAGCACTGAACGAAGTGATTTGCCGAGAAATTCACCACAATGGTTGGTTTACAGAAGATTCCATTCGTCAAGCGTTTCGGGAAATTTCGAGTTGGTTAACGGAGGGACAATTGACAGCTTGGACAGATAAATATCCAAGCACACAAAAAGAGAAGCGTGTGGCGATCATTATGGCGGGAAACATTCCCCTGGTGGGCTTTCATGATTTTCTTTGTGTCTTACTTTCTGGACATCACGTCATTTGTAAGCTAAGTTCCGATGATGCACGTATGTTACCAGCATTGACGAAGTGTCTTTTGCATTTTGAGCCAGGGTTGGCGGAACGCATTCGTTTTTCCGATCGTAAATTGGAAGGATACGATGCGGTTATTGCGACAGGAAGCAACAATAGCATGCTGCATTTTGAGCAGTATTTTTCACACGTTCCACATTTATTTCGTGGACATCGTACATCGGTAGCGGTGTTGACAGGAAATGAAACAAAAGAAGAGTTGCGCGAACTCGGTGTAGATTGCCTAACCTATTTTGGACGTGGATGTCGAAATGTGACACATTTGCTTTTTCCAGTAGGATTCGATTTGAATCGTTTCTTTGAGGCGATTGTCGATTTGTCCGATGTTGTCAACAATAAGAAATACGGGAATAACTACGATTACAACAAGGCTGTTCATTTGATGAATCTCAGTAAATTCTTAGATAATAACTTCTTGTTGATGAAGGAGTCCGACCAATTGTTTTCACCTTTGTCGATGTTGCATTATCAGTTTTATACGAATACTGCCGACTTGGAACAGTATCTGGAAACACACAAAAATCAAATTCAATGCGTGGTTGGACAACAGTACCTTCCATTTGGTCAAGCACAGTGTCCTTCCTTAATGGACTATGCTGACGGCATTGATACCATGCAATTCTTGGCAGAACTTTAAGTACATCAGCTCAATGGTCAGTCGTCAATTCGAATCGAATTACTATCTTTGCCCATGTCTTTTCTAGAAAAAATAATGATCAAATACAAAACGCCACAGGAAATCGAAATCATGCGCGAAGCAGCGCAAATCGTTAGTCGAACGCTTGGATTGGTGGCGAAACACATGAAGCCAGGTGTGACACCCAAGTTTTTAGATCAACTAGCGGAAGACTACATTCGATCACAAAATGCCATTCCAGGATTCCTTGGCTTGTATGGTTGTCCAAGTACCTTGTTGATTTCTGTGAATGAGCAAGTCGTGCACGGACTCCCAACAGATCGTCCCTTTCAAGATGGCGACATCGTTTCCGTAGATTGTGGATCCGTATACAAAGGATATTATGGGGATCATGCTTACACGTTCGAAGTGGGCGATGTTAAACCAGAAGTGAAAAAATTATTAGAAGTAACGAAGGAATGTCTGTATTTAGGCATTGAACAAGCAACCGCTGGAAATCGCATTGAGGACATCGGTTGGGCAATTCAACAGCATGCAGAGAAGCACGGTTACGGTGTGGTGCGTGATTTAGTCGGACACGGACTTGGAAAAGAATTACACGAAGAACCACAAGTACCGAATTACGGTCGACGTGGACGTGGAAAGAAAATTCAAAACGGATTAACAATTGCCATCGAACCGATGATTAACATGGGAACGGAAAAAGTCATGACCTTGGATGATAAATGGACCATTGTCACAGCTGATGGAAAGCCAAGTGCGCATTTCGAGCACGATATCGCGGTAGTGGATGGTGAACCAGTGATTCTCTCCACCTTTGATTTCATTTACGAAGCCCTTGGAAAGTAAACTGCATTTCGAACGCATTTGGGTGCAGCGCAGCATTGCTGTCGTTTTGTTGTTTATGTTTTGGAATGGATTTACCGATGTCTTTTGGTCGGCACCAGCCCTTCTATTTGATCCACTTCAATTGATTTTATGGTTGATTTTCCTTTGGAATTACCGAAGTGAACTCAAGTCAATGCCATTTGTTTGGTTGCTTGGTGCAGGTGTATTTATGAATTTCCTTTTTCTCACTTTTCAATTCTCAAATTTAATCGCGCGAACAATTGATCTGCAGGGGGCTGCATTCCAAGTTAGTTTAATTGGGAAGTCCATCACAGCCATTTTATTTACTGGTACGGCATGGTTTCTTGTGTTTCGAAATATGATTCAAGATCATCCGAAACAAGGCCCTTATTGTCTGTTATTTGGTTTATTGTTGCTGTCATCAGTCCTGCTCGTTGGTGAAGACGGATTGTTTTTTGTTGGATTACTCATGGTGGTGTTTATCCTGAAAAACAAAGAAAGAAAACCGTTTCACTGGTTTATCATAGCGCAGGTTGTTTCCATCTCATTTTCTGTTGCTCAACTGGTTTATCAGCTTTCGATCACCGCGGGGAATTAGAAACGATAGGGCAAAAAAAAGAACGCAATTGCTTGCGTTCTTTTCAAATGGTTTATTTCTTAAATCTTATAAGTGAATCACTTCACCGTAAGCAGCTGCTGCCGCTTCCATGATTGCTTCAGACATGGTTGGGTGAGGGTGGACCGTTTTGATCAATTCCTCGCCGGTAGTTTCTAATTTACGAACAGCTACTAATTCAGCGACCATTTCGGTTACATTTGCACCGATCATATGTCCACCAAGTAATTCGCCATATTTCGCGTCGAAAATCAATTTTACAAATCCATCTTTCGCACCAGCCGCACTTGCTTTACCTGAAGCAGAGAATGGGAATTTACCTACTTTGATTTCGTATCCAGCTTCCTTCGCTGCTTTTTCTGTCATACCGACAGACGCTATTTCAGGTGAACAATACGTACATCCCGGGATGTTGCCGTAGTTCAATGGCTCTGGATGGTGTCCAGCAATTTTCTCTACACAAATGATTCCTTCAGCAGAAGCAACGTGTGCCAATGCTGGACCTGGAACAACATCGCCAATCGCGTAGTATCCTGGGATATTTGTTTGGTAGTATTCATTGACAAGGATGCGACCTTTGTCCACAACGATTCCTACTTCTTCAAGTCCAATGTTTTCAATGTTTGCTTGGATACCAACCGCGGAAAGTACCACATCACATTCGATTTTCTCCTCGCCTTTCGCTGTTTTCACAGTAACAACACATCCTTTCCCAGAAGTGTCCACGGATTCAACTGAGGCATTGGTCATGATGTTGACACCAGCTTTTTTGAAGGATTTCTCCAATTGTTTTGAAACGTCTTCGTCTTCTACCGGAACGATGTTAGGTAAATATTCTACAACTGTAACTTCAGTTCCCAAAGCATTGTAGAAATAAGCGAACTCAATTCCGATGGCTCCTGATCCAACGACAACCAATTTTTTCGGTTGTTTCGGAAGTGTCATCGCCTGACGGTATCCGATGATTTTTTCACCATCTTGTGGTAAATTCGGAAGGACACGAGAGCGTGCACCTGTTGCGATAATTAATCCTTTGCTTGCCGTGTAATCTGTTGTTGTTCCAGCTTCGTCTGTCACAGACACCACTTTCCCAGCTTTGATGACACCATTTCCTTTTAGGACATCAATTTTATTTTTCTTCATCAAGAATTGAATGCCGTTGCTCATTCCATTCGCAACATCGCGGCTGCGTTTGATGATTGCTTCGAAGTCAGCTGAAGCGTCTTTCACGGTAATTCCGTAATCGCTTGCATGCGATAGGTATTCAAAAACATTGGCAGATTTTAACAAGGCTTTCGTTGGAATACATCCCCAATTCAAGCAAATTCCACCGAGTGATTCACGTTCTACAATAGCCGTTTTTAAACCTAATTGAGATGCGCGAATGGCAGTTACATATCCACCTGGGCCACTTCCCACAACAATGATGTCGTAATTCATATGATTTGTTTTTAGGATACAAATTTACGTTTTTTCGGGAAAGTTACAAGTTGCCATTGTGCATTGGAGGATTGAGAAAGGAAGTGCAGCAGAACGAATTTTTTAAAATTCTCGAAGGGACGCATAAATCGACCGATAAAACTTGAAAAAATGTTAAAAAATCGTTGGTAAACACTCAAATTTCCGAACTCAGTTCCTTTTTAAATATGTACTTTTGTTTCAGAAAATTCAAAGAATGGAAAGTACCCTGCAAAAAGAAGCTACGCTTGAACAAGCAATTGATTTAGGACTACGTGCGGATGAGTTTGAGATGATCAAAGGAATCCTCGGTCGAACACCGAATTTTACAGAAACAGCTGTTTACTCCGTGATGTGGAGTGAGCATTGTTCTTACAAAAATTCCATCCTTTGGTTGAAAACACTACCAAAAGATGGTCCACACATGTTAGTGAAAGCGGGTGAGGAAAATGCAGGATTGGTGGATATTGGTGATGGATTAGGATGTGTGTTCAAAATTGAATCGCACAATCACCCAAGTGCCTTGGAGCCTTATCAAGGAGCTGCGACTGGTGTGGGTGGAATCAATCGTGATATTTTCACGATGGGAGCTCGTCCAATTGCACAGTTAAATTCCTTGCGTTTTGGAAGTATTGAAGAAGCGCGCACCAAATGGTTGGTGAAGGGAGTAGTGAAAGGAATTGGTGATTACGGAAACGCTTTCGGTATTCCAATCGTTGGCGGGGAAGTATTCTTCGACGAATCTTACAATACGAATCCACTAGTAAACGCTTTTTCGGCCGGAATCATCGACACGAAAAAAATCATTTCCGCGACTGCAAAAGGTCCAGGTAATCCAGTGTTCATTGTTGGTTCAGCGACAGGGAAAGACGGAATTGCTGGTGCAGCCTTTGCATCGAAAGATATTACTGAAGACTCTGCTTCGGATTTACCATCCGTTCAAGTTGGAGATCCATTCATGGAGAAATTATTGTTGGAAGCAACGATGGAGTTGTCTGAAACGGATGCGATCGTAGGTATGCAGGACATGGGAGCAGCAGGAATTACTTGCTCTACGTGTGAAATGAGTGCTGCCGGAAATGTGGGGATGGAAATTTACTTGGATAAAGTGCCAACCAGACAAGATAACATGTTGCCGTATGAAATCCTTCTTTCTGAATCCCAAGAGCGCATGTTAGTGGTGGTTCAAAAAGGAAAAGAGTCGGTCGTAAAACGCATTTTTGATAAATGGGATTTGCATGCAGAGGAAATTGGACACGTGACAGATACCGGACGCATTCGCTATTACATGGACGGTGAGTTAGTTGGAGATGTTCCTGCTGAATCATTAGTACTTGGAGGTGGAGCGCCACAAAACAAACGTGAGTATTCAGAGCCGGCGTATTACCAAGAATATAAGAAATTTAACATCAGCCAAATTCCACAACCGGAAAACTTGAAGGAAGTGGGTTACGCGTTGTTGCAGATGCCAAACATTGCCTCCAAACGTTGGGTCTATGAACAATATGACTCCATGGTTGGAACGCGCACAATGACAACCAATCGTCCTTCGGATGCTGGAGTCGTGAACATCAAAGGAACCAATAAAGCGTTAGCAATGACGGTGGACTGTAATTCACGTTATGTGAATGCAGATCCAGAAGTGGGGACGATGATTGCGGTTTCAGAAGCGGCGAGAAACATCGTTTGTGCTGGTGGACAACCAAGTGCGATTACCAATTGTTTGAACTTTGGGAATCCATATAATCCGGAGTCCTACTGGCAGTTTGTTGGTGCCATCAAAGGAATGTCAGCGGCTTGTTTGAAATTCGAAACCCCAGTAACAGGTGGAAACGTTTCGTTCTATAACCAAACATCGATGAATGGAGTCGAAGTTCCTGTATTCCCTACACCAACGATTGGGATGATTGGATTAGTGGAAGACAAGGAGAAAGTGATGACCTTGGACTTCAAACAAAAAGGAGATTTGATTTTTATGGTCGGTGAATACACAGAAGACATCGCTTCTTCGGAGTATTTGGCAACATACCATAAAGTGAAAGCGTCACCAGCTCCTTATTTTGATTTAGAAAAAGAATATGCGATGCAACAATCCATCAAAGGATTGATTGAAAATAACTTAGTGAATGCGGTGCATGATGTGTCCGATGGAGGATTATTTGTTACCTTGGTCGAAATGTCCATGCCGCGTGAACTAGGATTTGACATTGTGACGGATTCTGAGATTCGTGAAGATGCCTTCTTGTTTGGAGAAGGACAAGGACGCGTAGTTGTTTCAGTAACGGAAGAACAAGAAGAAGCATTCTTGGAATACATGGTTAATTCAGGAGTGAATATTACCTTGCTTGGACATGTCACAAAAGGGAAAATGCAAATTGACGAAGAGCATTTTGGATTTATAACAGAGGCGAAGCATCTATTTGATACAGCGCTTGGAAAACACTTTGAAAATTGAAAATAGAAAACATGGAATACAACACCACAAGAGGGAAGTTGATATTGCCAGAATATGGTCGTAATGTGCAGAACATGATTGCACACGCAATGGAAATTGCGGACCGAACAGAAAGGAACCGTGCAGCACAGGCAATCATTGAGGTGATGGGACAATTGAATCCGCATTTACGTGATGTGGATGACTACCGACATAAGCTTTGGACACATTTATTTGTCATGTCCGATTTTCAGTTAGAAGTTGATTCACCGTATGAAATCCCGAAGCAAGAAGTGCTTAACGAAAAACCACAGTTGTTGGATTATCCGAAAAGTTCAATTCGCTACGGACATTACGGAAAGTACACGCAAAGTATTTTGGAAACGGCAAAAACGACGGAAGATGCTGGAGAAAAAGAGTACTTGAAAAATACGATGGCGAATTTCATGAAAAAGCAATACTTGTCGCATAACAACGATGCGGTAGAGAATAATGTGATTGCTGACCATTTGAAAGAATTATCAAAGGGTGAATTAATCCTCGAGAATCCAGACGAGTTAGTCAATACGAATACCTTGTTGCGTTCGATGGGAATCGGTTCCAACAATAAGAAATTTACGAAGTCAAACAACTTCAAACAGAAACAAAAAAAGAAATTCAAAAAGCAATAAACGATGGCTTCATTTGAAATATACGGTGGTAAACCATTAAAAGGTGAGTTGATTCCTCAAGGAGCAAAAAACGAAGCGTTACAAGTCTTGTGCGCTCCATTGTTAACTGAGGAAAAAGTGACAATCTCAAACATTCCTGACATTGTTGATGTCAATAAACTAATCGCTTTGCTTCAAACCATGGGAGTGAAGGTGGAGAAGGTGGAGAAAGGAACGTATATTTTCCAAGCGAAGGACATCGATTTAAAATATTTAGAATCGGAAGATTTCAAGAAAAGAGCATCTTCATTGCGTGGATCAATCATGATTGTTGGACCATTATTGGCACGATATGGAGTTGGATTCATTCCGAAACCGGGAGGTGATAAAATCGGACGACGTCGTTTAGATACGCACTTTGAAGGATTTGCGCTACTCGGGGCGAAGTTTAATTACGATGCCGGGGAACATTTTTATTCCGTCGAAGCGAAGAACCTGAAGGGTGCATACATTCACTTGGATGAAGCTTCGGTTACAGGGACAGCAAATATTCTCATGGCAGCAGTGATGGCGGAAGGTGAAACAACATTCTACAATGCTGCTTGTGAACCGTACATCCAACAACTATGTAAGATGTTGAATGCGATGGGAGCAAACATCAGTGGAATCGGTTCGAACATGTTAATCATTAAAGGAGTGAAAAAGCTGGGTGGATGTTTTCACCGAATTCTTCCAGATATGATCGAAATTGGCAGTTTCATTGGATTGGCGGCAATGACGAAATCCGAGGTAACCATTAAAGATGTGAGTTGGGACAATTTGGGAATTATTCCAAACGTTTTCCGTCGACTTGGCATCAAATTAGAGCGACGAGGAGATGATATTTACATTCCGGCTCAAGAATCGTACGAAATTGACACCTTCATTGATGGTTCTATTTTAACGATTTACGATGCGCCATGGCCAGGATTTACACCGGATTTATTGTCCATTATCTTGGTGGTTGCGACACAAGCAAAAGGATCGGTTTTGATTCATCAAAAAATGTTTGAATCACGTTTGTTCTTCGTGGATAAATTAATCGATATGGGGGCGCAAATTATTTTGTGTGACCCACACAGAGCGACAGTTATTGGATTGAACCGTGAGCATGACTTACGTGGAATCACGATGTCCTCACCAGATATCCGCGCTGGTGTTTCCTTGTTAATCGCTGCTTTATCAGCGAAAGGAAAAAGCGTCATTGAAAACATCGAGCAAATTGACCGTGGATATCAAGATATTGAATTGCGATTAAATAATATTGGGGCGGACATTCGTCGCGTTGGATAATGAAAAAGCAACTGATTTTCGGAGGGTTATTTTTGTTGGCATTTACGTGCTATTCGCTTTGTTTTCGAAATGAGAAATCTTTTGATTCGAAGGACCTCGCACCAGAGATTAAATTGATGGGAACCAATGGCAAGGTGCGAAAATTGTCTGATTTACGCGGAAAACTAGTGCTTGTTGACTTCTGGGCTTCTTGGTGTGGACCATGTCGCAAAGAGAGTCCGAATGTCGTGGAAGCCTATGCCAAATACAAGTCAAAGGAATTTAAAAATGCCAAAGGATTTGAAGTGTTCAGTGTCTCATTAGACCGACAAGAAGATGCTTGGAAGCAGGCGATCAAAGAAGATCACTTATCTTGGAAAAATCATGTGCTCGATAAAGACGGTGTAGCATCTGCAAATTATGGTGTCGCATCGATTCCGTCTGCTTTTTTAGTAGATGGAGAAGGACATATCGTGGCTAGTGGCGGTGAATTGAGAGGAATCAATTTGCACATCCAAATAGATAAGCAATTAAAATAGATTAGAAGCGCGCTAGTACGTATTCGATCAGTTGATTCATTTCTTCATCATATCCTTTTGAAAAACTCATGTTCGGACGATTTGCCACGCCAAGGCAGATAGTCGTGCACGCATGACCTAATTGCCTTCCAAGTGCGAAAATTGCCGAGCTTTCCATTTCAAAATTGACGATTTTTAACGCGCCTTGTTCAAAGTTTCCCAGTCTGATGTGAATGTCCTTAATTTTACTTTCCAAACGTAAACTTCTTCCTTGTGGACCATAGAATCCAGAACTTGTTACCGTAATTCCAGTATGTGTTTTCTCCGAAGTGAAACGTTCGGTTAATGCTTCATTGGCCGAAATAAAATATGGGTTGATTCCCGGTGGCAACTGCACATGTTGACAGATGCTCGAACAAAGTGCGTGTTCATGTTCCGTGTAGGTAATCGGATAGAAGTGAGCCACATTATCAAAGCCAAAAGCATGCGAAGACAACATGTAGGAATGAACCGGAATGGTGTCTTGAAGAATGCCACAGGTACCTATGCGCACAATTTCCAAGGCTGTTTTCTCCGATTTTTCTGTCCGTTGTTCAAGATCGATATTCACCAAGGCGTCTAATTCTTGTAAACAGATGTCAATGTTGTCGGTTCCAATTCCTGTGGACAAAACGCTCATCCTTTTTCCTTGGTATCGTCCGGTGTGACAAACAAATTCGCGGTGTTGACTTTTATGTTCAATTTCGTCGAAAAAAGCTGATACCATCGCGACACGATCTTGATCACCAACCAAAATGATTTTGTGCGCAAGTTCGGATGGAGACATGGCGAGGTGATAGACCTGACCTTTGTCGTTCAATACGAGTTCTGTTGCTGGAAATTGCATGAATTAAAGGCTTCCGAATACTTTAGCAAGTAGTTCAGTAACTCGAGCTGCTGGATCTTTACGGATTTTATTTTCTTCCTGTTCCACCATTTTGAAGAGGCCTTCAATGGCTTTTTGAGTAACATATGCATTCAAGTCGGGATTAATTTTCTCTCCTCCTGTTAATGTCATAGCAGCGTTGTATTTCGTCATGATTGGACTCCAATACTCGGTTAACTTCACACGAGAGATCGCATCCGCTACCTTTGGTGCAAATGCTGTTGTCAATTTCGCCGTCGTTTGATCCTTCAAGAATTTAGTAGCAGCGCCGTTTCCGCCATTTAGAATAGCGAATCCATCTTGGACACTCATGTTCGTGATGGCATCAACGAAAATAGGTAAGGCTTCTTTCGCTGCTTCTTCCGCCGCACGGTTCAAGGTGGTTTCGAATTTCTCCACTTGAGCAGTCATGCCTAAATCAATTGCTTTTTGACGAGCTTTGATTGCATCAGGAGGAAAGGCCAAACGAATGGCTTCGTTCTTTAGAAAACCATCAGTTACCGAAGTAACATTCACTGCATTCTTGATGCCAACTTGCAAGGCTTCTTTTAGTCCAGAAATCACTTCTTGGTTACTTAATTTCGGTGCTGATGGAGTCGTAGCGATAGGATTAACATATCCAGAAACCATTGACGGGTCAAACTTCGAACACGTGCCGATAAACAAAGTGATAGAGGAGAACGCGAGTATTTTAAACATGTTTAACGAATTACGTTGATGATACCAGATTTTTCTGTTTTACCGTCGTTGTCTAATTCTTTATACCACGCTTTCCAAGTATAGATTCCCGGTTGAACTTTTTGTCCACCATAATATCCATCCCAATAAGAGTTCACGTCATGTGTTTCCCAAACTACTTCACCCCAACGGTTGTGAATGGTCAACTCAAAGTTTTCTTTGTCAATTCCCTCAACATAGAATAACCAAACTTGATTGTGCTCATCATCATCCGGTGTAAACGCAGTTGGTGCGTAGAAAATGACATCTGAAACGACTTGAATTTCATATGTAGCGGAGTCTGAACATCCTTGGTTTGTTGTCACAACCAATGTGATATCATAAGTACCCATCACACCTTCTGGGAAGGTAATCATTGCACTTCCTCCATTGTTTACAACGCTTGTTGCTCCTGGACTTATCCAGTCGTAGTTAGCAATGTTACCAGAAGAAATGTCATTGGTTTGTACGGTTGTTTCGAACCAAGTTAATGGACTTTTAGACATCGTGAAATCTGCTGTTGGTAAAGGAGTTACTTCCACAATATCTTGGAAGTGTCCGAAATACAAACAACCATAAACCGACGTAACAATCATGTCCACTGAATATGTTCCTGGGATTGGCAATGTTTCAGGTAATGGATCTAACGAATTCACAGTATAAGAATCGCCATTAGAAAAGATATATTGCGTACTTGCAACTTCACCACCGTTTGTGGATGTATTGCTGAAAACAAAATCTCCTGGTAAACAACGAATGGAATGATCAGGTACCGTGCTTGGAATGATTTCCAAAGGGAAGGTAATCGTCATACATTCTGTTGTCGTCGGTGAACCACATGATTCACTTAATGTCACACAATAAACGGTTCCAGAATTGATTGGATCAACTGTGATGGAATTTCCATTTCCAATAGGTAATCCGTTTTCTGTCCAAGAATAGTTATACGTTGTCGATCCACCCGCACCAACAGCTGTTAACTGAATGGCATCTTCGGAACAGATCATCGTATCTTGTGTCAAGAAGGTAATGTCCAATGGAAGTGGTTCATTGATCGTTACATCCAAAGTTTGAACACAGCCGTTCATATCGGTAACAGTAACTGTGTGTAATCCAGCTCCTAAATCTAATGCTGTTGCGGCAGAAGCTGTTGATCCTGACCAGCTGTAAGAATAGTTTGGCGTTCCTTGTGTTACGTTCACTGTAGCTTGTCCATTCGCAATCGTATAACAATTGGCATCCACGATGTTTGTCATTGTTAAGATCATCGGAGGAATTTCAGTAATTGTCACATAAATTGTGTCCGCACAACCTGTTGCTGTTGTTGCGTAGCACCAGTAATTTCCAGCACTCAAGCCGGTTGCAGTTTGAGTAGATTGTCCATTACTCCATTGGTAGTTGATTGTTCCAGTTACAGGTGTGACCATCGCTGTTGCTGTTCCATCATTTCCGCCAGGACAAGAAACAGGTGTTGTGGTTGCGTTAAATGTTGCTGGATTATCTGTAATAACAGCAGTTCCAGTTGCCGTACAACCATTACCATTCACAACTGTTACAGTGTATGTTCCAGCGACTAATCCTGTTGCGGTGGCTCCTGTTGATCCGTTGCTCCATGCATATGTATATGGTGGAGGTGAAGACGGACCTGGTACAACAGTTGCCGTTCCAATACCTTGAGAACAAATATCTGGAGTTGTTGTCGTCGTGATAGTTGGATTTGTCACCGTTAACCATGTCGTGTCATTGGTTATGGAACCAACACTCGTTCCGCATGCGGCTCCTGATAAGAAATAACCGGTTGTTCCAGAAGGAACTGGATTCACGTTTAACGTTCCATTGTTGTATGGAAAGGTTTGCCCAAGAGTGTTCGCCCACAAGAAATTACTTCCCGGACTATTCACCATGACGTAAGGAATTTGAGAAATTGTATACGAATTGGTATTGGATGGGGCAGTAGGTAAAAATCTTCTTCCATCTTGATTTGCACTCCATACAGAAACGTTTCTTCCAGGTGTGATGTGTGCAACAGTCATTGGATTGTTCTCAGAGCCTTGAATCGCGGTACTACCATTCCAAGTTCCACAAATTGGTTTGTTTCCAATATGCAATTCGAAGATGTTAGATGTTTCGTAAAGTACAATGGCCATGTAATTACATTGTGTCGTACATCCAAACATTGCTACGTTTTTGTAAAGCACCACAAACTTGCGGTTTGGTGCTGAACCAATCGTCTGGTATTGAACTTGTCCTGCAGTCGAAGGATTCATGTCTTGGTACGTCAACATAATGGAGTTTCGTGCTGAAGGAAATGCCATATTCGGAAGTGGCGTCACTCCGGATAGAGACCATGGACAATATCCACCTGCATTTGTTAGGTTAAATGAAATCAACCCATTCGAACCAATGACACATTGCGAGTAACTTGTACCATAAAAGCTAAATGGAAATCCAATGGATACCGCTCCGGACCAAACGTCATCACTTAAAAAAACGTTTGTTGGCGCGTTCAAATAAATACCTGCTGCCGTTCCTGGATTCACACCTGTATTACAGTTGTTGATTGTCACTGTCTGTCCAGCGCAAATAGTTGCATCCTGACCCAAACACAACACAACGTTATTTTGACTGTAAGTGTTTAATTGAAATAAAAACAATGCTAGAATTGCTAGCGAAGCCTTGATGACATTCATTTTTATTGATTTTGTACTTGACATTTTCATAGGTTCTTATAGTAAGTTCTGTGGCTTAAACGACGAACGTTTGTTCAGGGTTGCTTGGCCGACCCAAAAATATGAAAAAAAGATTCGCTGAACAAGCGTTGAGTCGAATTTAACGGGTATAAAAGGTCATAAATTTAAATGGTCAATTACTAACGAGATAAAAGTGTCATTTTGACACTAATAATTTGTTGAAAATAGTTGGCTTTTCGTACGAAAATGTTGCTACTTTTGCCCAAGTTCAATTTATAAAAACGATAAGTTATGTCTAATAAGTATCATGCAGAGATTGAAGCGTTCATGGATCGAGTTCGTGCTAAAAACGGACATGAGCCAGAATTTCTTCAAGCAGTTCAAGAAGTAGCGGAAGCAGTTATTCCAATTGTAGAAGCAAGTCCAAAATATAAAGCGGCAAAAATTTTAGATCGCATTGTTGAGCCTGAAAGAACCATTATTTTCCGAGTTCCTTGGGTTGATGACAAAGGTGAAGTACAAGTAAACAGAGGATACCGAGTAGAGTTTAACTCGGCAATCGGACCATATAAAGGTGGATTGCGTTTTCACCCATCTGTGAACTTATCTATTTTGAAATTCTTAGGATTCGAGCAAATATTCAAGAATTCTTTGACAACATTACCTATGGGTGGTGGTAAAGGTGGTTCTGATTTTGATCCGAAAGGAAAATCAGACAATGAAGTAATGAAATTCTGTCAATCATTTATGACGGAATTATCTCGCCACATTGGTGCTGATACCGATGTTCCTGCAGGAGATATCGGTGTTGGTGGACGCGAAATCGGTTACATGTTCGGACAATACAAAAGAATTCGCAATGAATTTACTGGTGTACTTACAGGTAAAGCACGTAACTGGGGTGGATCATTGATTCGTCCAGAAGCAACAGGATACGGAACGGTATACTTCGCAAAAGAAATGTTGGCAACAAAAGGTGATTCTTTCAACGGTAAAGTGGTTGCTGTTTCTGGTTCTGGAAATGTGGCACAATATGCGTGCGAGAAAGCAACGCAATTGGGAGCGAAAGTGGTGACTTTATCGGATTCAGAAGGATACATTTACGATGCGGATGGAATCGATGCGGGTAAATTGGCATTTGTCATGGAATTGAAAAACGTGAAACGTGGACGTATCTCTGAATACGTAGCGACATACCCATCTGCGAAATTCATCGCTGGAAAACGTCCTTGGGAGGTAAAAGTAGATATCGCTCTTCCATGTGCTACACAGAATGAATTGAATGGTGACGAAGCGAAAGTGCTTGTTGCAAATGGTGTAATTTGTGTTGCTGAAGGTGCAAATATGCCTTCTACTCCAGAAGCAATTACGGCATTCCAAGATGCGAAAGTATTGTTCTCTCCAGGAAAAGCGTCTAATGCTGGTGGAGTAGCAACTTCAGGGTTGGAAATGTCTCAAAACTCGTTGCGTTTGTCTTGGTCTGCTGAAGAAGTGGATCAACGCTTACACGGAATCATGGTTTCTATTCACGAAGCTTGTGTGAAATATGGAAAAGATGATGCTGGTTACGTGGACTACGTGAAAGGAGCAAACATCGCTGGATTCGTCAAAGTAGCGGATTCAATGATTGATCAAGGTTTGGTATAATCCAATCAAAATACATGAAAATCCCGTCTTTGGCGGGATTTTTTTTTGTTTCTATTTTCCGTTTTTTTAACACCTTTGTATTGTGTTCAAGCGACCATTTATTTTATTGGCTTTTTTACTCTTTTCGCTTCCGTTTATAGCGCAAAAGTCGATCGTGCCTAACAGTGTTGGATTGAGCTATGAAATACAAAAATTCGATCCATTTTTGTCCCTGCGCGCACAGCGTGGAACAACGAACCCAATGGCAATTTACCTAGGATTTTCGCCGGTGAAAGCAAGTCAACAGGTGTTTCATCCTTCACTTGGGTTGGACTATGCACATATGTGGGATTGGCGAAAATTTCATGTTGGCCCAGTTGTTCAACTTTCCTCTAACTCCTATGTTTTTGGAACGCGTTTTTGGTATGTACATGCAGGTGTTGGATATCGGTTCTTAATCGGTCAAAAAATTCAGTTCATGCATCAATTTTGCTGGGGTCCTTCTTTGGAATCGTTCACAAATCAACTGGGAAATTCTCGTCAATTTACGTTGAATTATAGCGTCAAATTTGGATTACAATATGTCATTCGTTAAATACATTCTACTCGTTTCAGTTCTGTTTGCTTGTCAGAAAAGTGAAGAGCGCAAACAGGTGCTGATTTTCGGACACGCGGGAATGGGTTTGTCCATGGATAATTCGATTTATCACGACAATTCCGCTGAAGCTGTTGCGCTTGCCTTGAATTTGCCGGCGTGTAATGGGGTAGAGGTGGATGTTCGCTTGAGTAAGAATGGTACCTTGTGGTTGTATCACGATGAATTTCTGGAAGCTGAATCCACAGGAAAAGGATGTGTTGCTGACCTTAGTGATTCGGAAATCGAGCAATTGAACTACCAAACAGCTAAAAAAGAAAAGCTCGTGAAATTGGTAGATGTTTTACCGCTTTTATTGCCCGATCAACAATTGTTTATTGATTTAAAACACTTTAATTCTTGTCAAAATGAACGCATTGACTTCGACGCATTAAAGGAAGCGCTTGAAGAGCAAATTGGTGATTACTCATCCCAAATTAACCTCATTTGCGCCTATGAATATTGGCTCAGTGATTTGTCCGAAATCGTTGATGTGCTGTATTCCACGGATGATTTAAATGAAGGAAAATCATTGTTGCTGAAATACCCAAATTTGCACGGACTCGTGATGAGAAACGCGCATTTAAGCACGGAGGATGTGAAGATAATCCACCACATGAATAGAAGTGTTTATTTATACGATATTCGCTCCTTGAAAGGAATCAAACAGGCATTGGATAAATGTCCAACAGGAATGTTTGCTGACGACTTACGTCAAGCGTTGGTAGAACGAGGTTATGCTTTGTAAAAAGGCAATTTCACCACTTTCGCTTTCACCCCTTTTTCACGGATTTCAACAAAGATTTCGCTGTCTAGTTTGCTATTTTCAATCGTGACATAGCCCAGACCAATTCCCAACTTCATACTTGGCGACATTGTTCCAGAAGTCACTTTTCCAATGACCGTTCCCGCTGCGTCAAGAATAGGGTAGTCGTGACGTGGAATTCCTCGGTCAATCATTTCAAAGGCAACCAATTTTCGTGTCACACCGGCTTCTTTTTGTTTTGCTAAAAATTCAGAATCGGTAAAGTCTTTTGTGAATTTCGTGATCCATCCAAGTCCAGCTTCTAATGGCGATGTTGTATCGTCAATGTCATTTCCGTATAAGCAAAAGCCCATTTCCAAACGCAATGTGTCACGAGCAGCTAATCCAATTGGTTTGATGCCAAAATCTGCACCTGCAGCAAAAACGGCATCCCAAAGTTTGTTAGCGTCTTCATTCTTCACATAGACTTCGAATCCACCTGAACCTGTATAACCAGTAGCAGAAACCATCACGTTGTCAATCCCAGCGAAGGTGCCATATTGAAACGTGTAATAAGTCATGTTAGATAAGTCAATGGATGTCAATGATTGCATCGCTTCGGCAGCCTTCGGACCTTGAATGGCCAATAAACTGTATTGATCGGAAAGATTTTCCATTTCAACGCCTAAGTCGTTCAAAGATGAAATCCAATTCCAATCTTTTTCTATGTTCGATGCGTTGACCACGATGAAATATTCTTCCGCATGGACACGGTAGATGATTAAATCGTCTACGATTCCACCTTTGCCGTTTGGCATACAAGAATACTGTGCTTTTCCGTCAAATAAAACAGAAGCATCATTCGAAGCAAACTTCTGAATCAGCGCCAATGCATTTGGTCCACGTAAAACAAATTCACCCATGTGAGAAACATCAAATACACCTACTGCTTGACGAACCGTTTCGTGTTCAGCATTCACACCTTCGTATTGAACGGGCATATTGTATCCAGCAAATGGAACCATTTTCGCTCCAAGATCGATGTGTTTTTGAGTAAGTGCAGTATTCTTCATGCGTGATGTTGTTTAATTTTTCAGTGGATAATTTCGATTAGTTTTTTACGCGCTCTACGTAAACTCCTGTACGGGTGTCAATTTTAATCACTTCTCCATTGTCGATGAACAAGGGAACACGAACTTCAGCTCCAGTTGCAATCGTCGCTGGTTTCATAGAGTTGGTGGCAGTGTCGCCTTTAACACCTGGTTCAGTGTAGGTTACTTCTGAAATAATGTACATTGGTAAGTCCACCACTAATGGCATTTCTTCTTCCGCGTGGAAAAGGATATTCACCATCATTCCTTCTTGTAGGAATCCTGGTTTCTCTACCATTTTTAATGGGATATTCACTTGCTCGTATGTTTCATTGTTCATGAATACATAGGATTCAGCTTCTTGATACAAGTATTGGTATTCGCGGTTCTCAATGCGAACTGGGTCGATTTTGTGTCCAGCCGAAAACGTATGATCTAGTACTTTTCCAGATTCGATTTGACGCATTTTCGTGCGAACGAATGCAGGACCTTTACCTGGTTTTACGTGTTGGAATTCAATGATCTGAAACAATTTGTCGTTGTGACGTATGCACAAGCCGTTTCGAATGTCTGATGTATTTGCCATGATTCAATTCAAATTAGGTCGCAAAGATAGGATTTTGAGTCGAAAACACAATTCTTTGCTCAGAAAATCCGAGCAATCACCTTGGAATATAGACCGAACTTTTTAAAATTGGACTTAGTTCTTGAAATAAAGCCCTTTATCAACCGATTTTCGTTCATAAAAATCAGTGTTTTCATGTATTTTCAGTGTGTCTAAAGGTTATTTTTGTTATTCTGAAAACCTGAAGATTCGAAATGGCAGAAAATCAATATACTGAAGACAATATACGTTCCCTCGATTGGAAGGAGCACATACGACTGAGACCCGGGATGTATATCGGGAAACTCGGTGATGGTGCTGCTGCTGACGATGGAATCTACATTCTCGTGAAAGAAGTCGTGGACAACTGTATCGATGAGTTTGTGATGGGAAATGGAAAACGCGTCGATATAAAAATTAAAGACGGGAAAGTTTCTGTTCGTGATTATGGACGAGGAATTCCATTAGGGAAAGTTGTAGAAGTCGTTTCTAAAATGAATACCGGTGGAAAATATGACTCCAAAGCCTTTAAAAAATCGGTTGGGTTAAATGGAGTTGGAACCAAGGCTGTCAATGCGCTTTCCTCGCATTTTATGGTGTATTCGGTGCGTGAAGGTGAAAAAGTAGCAGCTGAATTCTCGAAAGGGGAATTGGTGAAAGAATATCCACTAGAGAAAACGGATGAATCGAATGGAACCTATGTAGAGTTTATTCCGGACGAAACGATCTTCAAAAAATACGCATTCAAAACGGCGTATTTGGATAAAATGATGTGGAACTATTGCTATTTGAATCGTGGATTGTCCATGTATTACAACGGCGAAAAGTACCAGTCAAAAGATGGATTAAAAGATTTGTTGGAAAACAACATGGATGGTGATCCGCTTTACCCAATCATTCACTTGGAAGATGATGACATCGAAGTGGCATTTACGCATGGACGAACTTACGGAGAGGATTATTATTCCTTCGTCAATGGTCAACATACAACGCAAGGAGGGACGCATCAAAGTGCTTTCCGTGAGTCCGTGGCAAAAGTTATTCGCGATTTTTACAACAAAAATTACGAGGCATCGGATATTCGTCAGTCGATCGTTGCAGCCATTGCAGTGAAGGTGATTGAACCCGTTTTCGAATCGCAGACAAAAACAAAACTTGGCTCTCAAGAAATTGAGCCGGGAGGGAAGTCCATGCGGGCTTTTATCAACGACTTCCTGAAGGATAAGTTGGATAATTACCTACACCGTAATCCGGATGTAGCAGAAACAATTGAAAAGAAAATCAAGCAGTCCGAACGCGAACGCAAAGAATTGGCTGGAATTCGCAAGATTGCTCGTGATCGCTCGAAAAAAGCGAATTTACACAATAAGAAATTGCGCGATTGTCGCACGCACTTAACGGACTTGAAGGACGAAAAACGCGAAGAGACAACCTTGTTCATTACCGAGGGAGATTCAGCGAGTGGATCCATCACAAAGTCGAGAGATGTCAACACGCAAGCGGTATTTTCCTTACGAGGTAAACCGTTGAATTGTTATGGCTTGACGAAAAAAGTCGTGTACGAAAATGAAGAATTCAATTTGATTCAAGCGGCTTTGGACATTGAAGATGACATGGATAATTTGCGTTACAACAAAATTGTCATCGCCACCGATGCCGATGTCGACGGAATGCACATTCGCATGTTGTTGTTGACCTTCTTCCTTCAGTTTTTCCCTGATTTGGTCAAACGAAATCACGTATATGTCCTTCAGACACCATTGTTCCGTGTTCGAAATAAAAAGAAAACAATTTACTGTTATTCCGATGAGGAACGTCGAAATGCCATCGATGAAATTGGAAAGGGTGCGGAGATTACGCGATTCAAAGGATTGGGAGAGATTTCTCCAGATGAATTTGTGCATTTTATTGGCGCGGACATTCGCTTGGAGCCGGTGTTGTTGACGAAGGATAATTCCATCGACTCGATTTTATCCTACTTCATGGGTAAAAACACCCAAGAACGCCAAGATTTCATCATCGATAACTTGCGTGTAGAAAAAGACGTTGCTGAGCAAGGAAAAGCGGAGCCAAATACTAACGAAATAGAAATTGCTTCTTAATCATGGCAGAAGACGAAATAGAAGATGTGAATCAATCCTTGGGGGATGAACATAATCCATTTGAAAACAAACAGGTGGATGAGAAAATTATTCCCGTTGGTGGACTTTACCAGAATTGGTTCTTGGATTATGCGAGTTATGTAATCTTAGAGCGCGCCGTTCCGGCATTAAACGACGGACTGAAACCAGTTCAACGACGCATATTACATTCCATGCGTGAGTTGGAGGATGGACGTTACAACAAGGTTGCCAACATCATTGGTAACACCATGAAATATCACCCGCACGGGGATGCTTCCATTGGGGATGCGTTGGTGCAACTCGGACAAAAAGAATTATTGATCGATTGTCAAGGAAACTGGGGGAATACATTAACCGGTGATGGTGCGGCCGCTCCTCGTTACATTGAGGCGCGTTTGTCCAAATTTGCCTTGCATGTTGCCTTTAATCCAAAAACGACAAATTGGTTGTTGAGTTACGATGGACGTAACAAAGAACCGGAGCAACTTCCAATGAAATTCCCACTTTTGTTAGCACAAGGAGCAGAAGGAATTGCGGTGGGAATGGCGTGTAAGTTCTTGCCTCACAATTTTATTGAGTTAATTGATCAGTCCATCAACCATTTACGTGGGAAAAAAGTGGAACTTCTTCCTGATTTCCCAAATGGTGGAATGGCGGATTTTACGGGCTACAATGATGGATTGCGTGGTGGACGCGTGCGTGTTCGTGCGAAAATCAAAAAGGTGGATAATAAAACCTTGACCATTCATGAAATTCCTTTTGGTACGACCACTGGATCTTTGATTGAGTCCGTGATTAAGGCGAACGATAAAGGAAAAATAAAGATTAAGAAAATCGAGGATAATACTTCGTCTGAAGCAGAAATCATCGTGCATTTGTTTCCAGGAGTTTCTCCGGATAAAACAATTGATGCCTTGTATGCCTTTACCGACTGTGAAGTATCGATGGCGCCAAACTCTTCGATCATCGATGGCGATAAACCTCGCTTTTTAGGTGTTTCGGAGATCCTGAAAATCAATACGGACAACACCGTTCGTTTGCTAAGATTGGAGCTAGAGATTCGCTTGGATGAATTAGAACGTCAGTGGCATTTTTCAACGTTGGAGAAATTGTTCATCAACAATGAGATGTACATCGACTTTAAGCATTATAGCGATCGTGAATCCTTGTATGAATATTTGTACAAACGCTTTGAGCCGTTTAAAAAACAGTTGATTCGTGCGATAGAAGATGACGATTTACAACGCTTGACGCAAATTCCAATGATTCGAATTACACGCTTCGATTCCACAAAAGCGGACGATGCCTTATTGAAAATCGAAGAAGAAATAAAAGTAGTAAAGGGTCATTTGGATAATCTAGTGGAGTATGCCATCGATTATTATAAGGACTTGAAAAAACGCTTCGGTGCTGGAAAAGAGCGTAAAACAGAGATTAAAGTATTCGACAATATCAGTGCCACGAAAGTGATCATCGCGAATCGTAAATTGTATGTCGATTACGAAGAAGGATTTATCGGTTATGGATTGAAGAAAAACGAACCCATTGGTGATTGCTCCGAAATAGATGACATCATTTGTTTCTTTGCATCCGGTAAAATGATGGTCACGAAAGTAGCGGATAAAAAATTCGTTGGGAAAGACTTGATTTTTGCGAGTGTTTGGAAAAAAGGAGATACACGGACCATCTACCACTTGTTCTACCAAGATGGCATTGGCGGTGCTACCATGATGAAACGTTTTTACGTGAATTCCATCACGCGTGATACCGAATATGACTTAACGAAAGGAGCGAAAGGATCTAAAATGTTGTATTTCTCCGTCCATCCAAATGGCGAACGTGAGGTGGTAACTGTCTTGCTGCGTCCACGACCACATTTGAAACGCTTGCGTTTCGACGTGGATTTAGGAGAATTACTCATTAAAGGAAGAAATTCTGCAGGAAATCGCGTAACGAAAGAGATCATTCAGAAAATCGTTCAAAAAGAAGTCGGAGGGTCTACCTTGGCGGCACGTAAAATTTGGTACGATGCCATTGTTGGTCGCTTGAACGATGAAGGTCGCGGGAAGTTCCTCGGTTCATTTAAAGGTGATGATCGCATCTTGACCTTGTATCGCAACGGAGAATACCGATTGAGTTCCTTCGATTTGGCAACGCACTTCGACGAAGACATGGTGCACATTGAAAAATGGATCCAAGATCGACCAATTTCTACCGTGTATTACGATGCAGAAAAGGAAATGCATTACGTCAAACGTTTCGTATGCGAAGTGTTGGTGGATAAGCGTGTGTCGTTTATCAGTGAATCTGCTGGATCTTACATGGACATCGTTTCAACGGCATATCGTCCGGAAGCAAAAATTGTCTACAATAAGTTACTGAAGGAAACCAAGAACTTACCAGATAATGTCGTGAATTTGGCTGATTTGATTGATGTGAAAGGCATGAAAGCACAAGGGAATCAAATGACGAAACTCAAGGTGAAGGAAATTGTCTTGACGCATCCAATTGATGAGAGTCCAGAACCTTGGCCAGATCAAAAAGTGAGTTCCGAAGTGTCTGAAGGTGCAGATGTAGAACTTTTGGAAGAAGACGATGAGGCTGGACCAACGCCTTCTATGGAATGGGATTTGACCAAAAAAGAAGAAGAGGACAACGACGATCAGATTAAGTTATTTTAGATTCTTTCTATTTAGCCATCGAAACATTCGATGGCTTTTTTTTTGGCTATTATTTTCGTTAAATTTGTTAGATAAAATGAACCAACATGAATGCATTAAGAGAAGACAAAATCAATTACGCCAACATTGGATTAATGCTCATTACAGCTGTACTTGCATACTTTTATCCATTTGAAACATTTTTATTGGCCTACGCTTACCTAGGACCCCTACATTATTTAACAGAAATCAGTTGGTTGCACGACCGTAACTATTACTCAAAAGGAAAATACGATTTCGTGGTTTTGCTGTTGGTGGGAATCCTTTTGTCCTATGCTGCATTCGCCAAGGATTTCGGTGTCAGTGTAGAAGTGTATGATTACTTCGTGAAGATGAACCTTTTTGACAAATTGTTGGTCTTTGCCTTGTTTAGTGCCGTGTTGTTTGCCTTGGTCAAAAACCTTTTCGTGAAAATTGTTGCCATTTTATTCTTGTACGTGTTTGTTTCTGGATGGTTGAGTCCAGATAATGCTACCGCTAATTCAGAGAGTACGACAGTTTTCGCGTTAACATCCCTCGTTCCGACCTTGATTCACGTGTATTTATTCACCGGACTTTTCATGCTATTCGGTTCCTTGAAAACAAGAAGCGTTTCCGGAATGTGGCAGATGGTTGGATTCGTGGTGGTCCCGTTGGTATTGGTTTTTGCTTTGCCGGTCGATCCTCAGGCTAAGGTTTCTGAATTTGGTAAAAATGCGCACTATGCGAAAGGGGATGGATTCTATGCGACAAATATCAGCATCATGGATCATTTTAATTTGATTGAAGACCCAGTTTATACAAATTCAGACTTCATTGCGTTCGTGAAGAAAAAGGACTTTAAACAAGCCAACGCGCAGTATAATTTCATTACAAAGGAGAATTTAAACCATTTGGTGGATAGTTTGTCTAAGATTCCGAATAAGGCATATCTTTTGAAAAAACAACCATTGAATGCAAATTTCCAAGTGAATAATATCCTCTTGTTGTTTACGAAAGAAGGCATGTTGGATGAATACCAAATGAAACCGATTCCGGCGAAGTTGTTTACTGGATTTTCGTTGGAGAAATATGCAAGCATCGTCTATCATTCCACCATTGGAATCATGTTAATGCGCTTTATTGCTTTCGCCTATTTGTATCACTATTTGAACTGGTTTAGTAAAACAGAAATTATCCGCTGGCACCAAGTCCCTAAATTGCGTTTTGCAGCGGTGATTTTACTTTGGGTTGTTGCCAGTGTATTCTATGCATATGATTATTCTTTGGGATTGAGTTTGTTGTTCTTCTTGTCCTTCTCTCACGTGCTACTGGAATTCCCGCTAAACATCATTTCCATTGTCGGAATTGGGAAAGAATCCGTGTCAATCATGAAGAATGGATTTAAAGCGACATCCACCAATTAAACTGCCACTTGAAACAAAAACCTATGAAAAATGTAATCTACTGCTTGTTGTTTTTTGTGTTTTCAGCATATGGACAAGTATCCACTGAAATGAATATGAATCTTGGAAATAGTTTGGTAAATACCCTGCCAGATGGAAGGTTTACCTTATCCGAAGCTGGGGCATCTTATTTTGCCAATCTTTCGTTGAACTGTATTTCTAAAACGTATCCACACTATTTTTACAAGGCGTTCAAAGACGAGGCACAAACCAGCAACCCGAAAAAAGTATGGCCTTCTTTCTGCGGATGCTATGACTGGCATAGCAGTGTGCACAATCATTGGTGCATGATCAAAATCCTTAAGTTGTATCCCAATATCCCGGAAGCGAAGGAAATGAGAAATCGTTTGAACGAAAGCTTTAAAGCCGAGAAAATTCAAGAAGAGTTGAATTATGTTCGAACACATGAAAATGGGTTATTTGAATTTCCTTATGGACAAGCATGGGTGCTGAAAATGGCAGAGGAATTAAGCACATGGAAAGATCATGACGCGCAAAGATGGCTTGCGAATTTAGCGCCATTGAGTGATTATGTTGCATTGGTTCATTCCATCGTGTGGAAAAATGTAGACAAAGTAGAGCTTTCCGGAAGTCATGACAGTCCAGCAATGGCCCTGTCTTTTGCCTATGATTATGCCAATCAATTCAATGATGAAAAATTGAAAAAAGTGGTCTCGTCGGCTGCCATGAAATACTATGGTAAAATTCAAAATACAAGCATCGAAAAAGAACCTTATGAATACGACTTTATGTCCGCAAGTTTACTCGTTGCCGATTTAATGGGCAAAGTCATGACTCCAGAAAAGTATGTGAAATGGTGCAAGAAATTTTGTCCGAGCCTTTTTATTTCTGATCAAGTACATGTTGCTTTGCAAATCAAACGCACGTCAAAGCATGATGGTTATGAGTCGCATTGGGATGGCTACCATTTAAATCGCATCTGGTGTTTGAACGGTATGTTAAAAACGTTTCCTGAAGGAACCTTAGATGCAGCTACGAAAGCAGAGTGGGTGTTGGCCATGAATCAAATGTGGGACTATGCGCAAGAAAGTATTGGAAAAGGAAATTACGACATCGACCATTGGTTGTCGTCTTTCTCCGTTTTTGCTTTAATTGGCTACGAGTAAGGCAACTTTTTGCAAGACCCATTCCAACTGTTCTTCTTTGGATAAATGAGAATTGTCCAAAACAAGGGCATCCGCAACTTGAATCAAAGGGCTTTCTTCTCTTGTTGAATCTAAATGATCGCGTTCCGCTAAGTTTTCTCGCACCTCATCACGATTCATAAGAATGCCTTTCGCTTTCATTTCTGCTAAACGACGTTGGACGCGGATTTCCGGATCTGCTGTCACGAACAATTTCAATTCTGCATTTGGAAAAACAACGGATCCAATGTCACGTCCATCCATGACAATCCCGCCTTTTTCGCCCATTTTCTGTTGTGCTTCCACCAACTTTTCACGGATCGGTTTGTAGGCCGCTACAATGGAAACAATACCCGCGACTTCTGGTTGACGAATGGCATCAGAAACATCTGATCCATTTAAGAAAATATGTAATTCTTGATTGATGACTTCGAAATGAATAGCCATTTGTTTCAACTGTGCATTGATTGCTTCTTTTTCCAAAACACCATTTTGAATCAATTGATGGTTCAAGCAATACAAAGCAGCGGCACGATACATGGCTCCAGAATCAATAAACACGTAGTTCAAGCGCTTGGCCAAATCTTTGGCAAGTGTGCTTTTTCCACATGCGGAGAATCCGTCAATAGCGATGGTGATTTTTCGTTGATTCATGTGTCAAAAATACTTCTTTTGCGCTGAATATAGATTCGTCAGGAACTTCAGGGCAAAAAAAAAGCCTCCCGGAGGAGGCTTTCTCATTAATAGTAAATGGCTCTTCGTACTTTCGAAATGTATTTCGCTAGTCGAATCACTTGTTTCGTGTAACCGAATTCATTGTCGTACCAAGCGTATAACACCACATTCTTCCCATCGACTGAAGCAATCGTTGCATTCGAGTCAAATACGGAGCAGCAAGTGTTGCCAATGATGTCGCTAGAAACCAATTCTGGATCAAATGAATAGTGAATTTGATTCACTAACTCACCGTTCAAAGCGGCATCTTTAATCGCTGCGTTTACTTCTTCAACAGTTGTTCCTTTTCCAAGTTCAAGACTTAGGATGGCCAATGAACCATTTGGTGTTGGGACACGCACGGCATTTGCCGTTAATTTGTCTTTTAAATCTGGAATCACTTTTGTGACAGCACTACCGGCACCAGTTGAAGTGATGACCATGTTTATCGCTGCGGAACGTCCACGACGCACTTTTTTGTGCATGTTATCCAACAAGTTTTGGTCATTTGTATAGGCATGAACCGTTTCGATGTGACCTTTTACAACCCCAAATTTATCGTTTACGACTTTTAGAATAGGGGAGATCGCATTTGTTGTACAAGAAGCTGCAGAGAAAATGTTTTCATTTTCGATGTCCAAAGTCCCTTGGTTGATTCCGTAAACGATGTTTGGAACTTCTTTTCCAGGAGCAGTTAACAATACTTTCGATACACCTTTTGCCTGTAAATGGCGGGAAAGTGCTTCTCTATTTGTGAAAACACCAGTATTGTCGATAATCAATGCATTGTTGATGCCAAATTGCGTATAATCGATGTCCTCTGGATTCGATGCGTCAATCATGTGAACAATTTGTCCATTGATCACCAGGCTTTTGTTAGCTAAGTCCTCGATCACTGTTCCTTTGAACGCACCATGAACGGAGTCGTTCCGCAACAAAGACGCACGTTTAATGATGTCAGCATCACTTGATCCACGCGTAACGATTGCTCTCAATCGCAATTGTTGACCTTTACCCGCTTGTTTGATTAACTCGCGTGCTGCCAAACGTCCAATTCGACCAAAACCGTACAATACCACATCACGCGGTTCAATCGCTTGCTGCACTGGTAGTTGTCCGAGTTTTTGAGCTAAGAATTCAGCTTTCGATGTGAAATTTGCTTGTTCTGCTAACCACTCACTTGCTAACTTCCCAATGTCCAATTTAGATGCTGTAACATCCATGTTCATTAAAGCAACAGCTAACTCAGAAGTGGTAAACACGTCAATCGGTTTATTCACGACTTTTTTCGCGTACTCATGTAGGTTAAGAATTTCTGAAATGGTCACATCCGTTAAGTGATTACGGAACAATACCAATTCAATTCCTTTGTCGTAAAGTAGTTCACCTACTTTACTTTGCAACGTTACCGCTGCGCGCTCCTGCTCAATGTGCGAATGGAGCTCCTTTTCATAGCCATCTTTCGATTCCATTTTTTTACTTGTTTTTATGTTGATTGATTGTTGATTTCAAAAAATATTGGAAGAAAAAAAGGCTGTCCACTTACGCAGACAGCCTCACAATGATTATCCTAAGTAGGACTTCAGTAATTTGTTTCGCGACGTATGACGCAGTCGTCGAATCGCTTTCTCTTTAATTTGTCGAACACGCTCACGTGTCAAGTTGAATTTAGCGCCGATTTCTTCGAGCGTCAAACCGTGATTCATACCGATTCCGAAGAATAAACGGATGATTTCACGTTCTTTATCTGTCAAAGTGCTCAATGAACGTTCGATTTCTTTTTGCAAAGATTCCGCCATTAAGGCTTGATCGGTGCGAGGTGCATCTGTGTTAGCCATGACATCCATTAGGGTACCACCATCTTCGTTGGAAGATAACGGTGCATCCATGGATACGTGACGGCCAGATACATTTAGACTTTCCTTGATTTTATCTTCCGGAACTTCTAATGCTTCTGCCAATTCCTCAGCTGAAGGTGGACGTTCGAATTCTTGCTCTAGACGCGAAAACGCTTTATTGATTTTATTTAATGATCCTACTTGGTTCAATGGCAAACGTACAATTCGTGCTTGTTCAGCTAATGCTTGCAAGATTGATTGACGAATCCACCAAACGGCGTAAGAGATAAATTTAAATCCACGTGTTTCGTCGAATTTTTGTGCTGCCTTGATTAGGCCTAAGTTTCCTTCGTTGATTAAGTCAGGAAGCGTTAATCCTTGATTCTGGTATTGTTTGGCTACGGAAACAACAAAACGTAAGTTCGCTCTTGTTAGTTTCTCCAAAGCTTTTTGATCACCGGCTTTAATCTTTCTGGCTAATTCTACTTCTTCCTCCGCTGTAATTAATTCTTCACGACCAATGTCCTGAAGATATTTATCTAGTGATTGACTCTCTCTATTGGTTATCGATTTGGTGATTTTAAGCTGTCTCATGCTGCTGAATACCTCTCTTTATTAGTTAATAATCTGTCGTAGTTGGAAGCAAAGTAACGCCAAAAATTGGGATTGAAAAAATTTAGTTTCCACAATTTATTAACTTTTATCAACGAGTTCTCAACCCTTCATTTTATTCGTTCAAAGCACTTACAATCCAAGTCCTTTGTAATCGCGTTTTCCACTCTCAGTCATGATTTCAAGCAACACGCCTCGGTTCACGCCACTCAATTTTCCAGTGAGTTCCTCGACTGTTTCAATCGGCTCATTGTTCACTTTTAAGATAACATCGCCTTCATTGATTCCAACGGCTTTCAATTTTCCGGCTCCAAGGGTTTTTACTTTGACTCCGTAAGCGATGTTGAGCTCTTTTTTCTCTTTTTCACTCAAGTCGGCAAAACTTGCACCCAATGCTTGACTTTTGTTAATCTCTTCCTTGGACATCAACGATGTTTCACCTTCTTTGTTACGCAGAACAAGTTCGCGAATGACCTCATCACCATCTTTTTGTCGAACCGTCAACGCTACTTTGTCCCCCGGACGTCTCTTACCGATTTCTTCTTGAAGGGAAGAAACGGAATTCACTTCCTTGCTGCCAATTTTTAAGATCACATCACCGTCTTTTAATCCGGCCTTGTCCGCACTTCCATCTTCAATGACCTTCGCTACAAAAACACCTTTTAAATTTGGCAACTTGTTCTTTTCTTTGATTTCTTGCGAAACATCGGAAATTTGAACACCAAGATATCCACGTTGAACAATTCCGTAATCAATCAGGTCGCTCATCACTTTTTGTACCAAATTCACGGGCACAGCAAAAGAATAACCACTGTAACTTCCTGTTTGGGATGCAATTGCAGTATTAATTCCGACTAATTGTCCTTGCGTATTCACTAGCGCGCCTCCGCTGTTCCCTGGATTAACCGCAGCATCTGTTTGAATAAAAGATTCAATCGGAACGATGTCTTGACCGTTGCGCTCACTCAATAAATTGATGTTTCGCGCTTTTGCTGAAACGATTCCAGCCGTGACCGTCGACGTCAAGTTAAATGGATTTCCCACTGCAAGAACCCATTCTCCGATTTTTAAATCATCGCTGTTTCCTAAAGGAATGGGCGTGAATCCGGAACCATCTATTTTTAAAACGGCAATGTCTGTCGCTGGATCTGTACCAATGATTTTTGCCGTATATTTCGAATTGTCATTTAAGATCACTTCGATTTCACTAGCATTTTCAATCACGTGATTATTTGTTACAATGTATCCTTCGGAGGATACGATCACTCCTGAACCTGAACTTGCACCGTATTGTTTGAATTCGCGTCCACCAGCACCTGGGCCATAAAATAACTCTTGAAATGGATCGCGTTGGAAGGTGGTTTGTACCACTTTCGTTGTAATGTGTACAACTGAATTAATGGTGTTTGCAGATGCTTCGGTAAAATCTGCTCCTGCGGGAATTCCACTCATGGAAACTTGTCGGGCAAATCGATTCCCATCTAATACTTGCTCAGAAAGTTTCGTGGAAGAATGTTCTATAATGACATAAGTGGCTAAAGGTAAGGTTCCGCCAAGTATGCCTAATCCTAACATTTTAAAGTAACCTAAGAAATTCATAATAAAACAGTTTTTAAATGATCAATCCTCTAAACGCAAATTGTATTCCAAAAATTGCCTCAAAAATGTTAAATTTTGTTAAGAAATGATAGCGAATAATTCGATACTTTTGTTCAGGCTTTATGCAGATTGAATTTTCGAAATATCAGGGAACAGGAAACGATTTCATTTTGGTGGATAATCGTTCGGGGGAATGTGACAATTTGTCTCAGTCTGACATTCAGTTTTACTGTGACAGACGCTTTGGCATTGGTGCGGACGGACTCATCCTCGTACAGCATTGTACAGAAGCGGCCTTTGAAATGGTCTATTACAATGCCGATGGCTCTCAGTCCTTCTGCGGAAATGGGGCGCGTTGCACTGTCCATTTCGCCTCTACCTTAGGCATTGACACGCGCAATGTGATTTTTAAAGCCATCGATGGATTACATCAAGCCTCACAATGTGGGGATGAGGTACGAATTCACATGCAAGATGTGTCTGGGATTTCTCGCGATGGAGCAGACTTTGTCCTGCATACTGGTTCGCCACACTACGTGCGTATTTCTGAAGATCATTCGACCAGCAATGTGTTGCAAACAGGAAAATCAATTCGCTACAATGATACCTATCGACATGACGGAATTAATGTGAATTTGCTTTCTATTGAAAATGACGGCATTTCTGTAGCAACATATGAACGCGGTGTGGAGGATGAAACACTTTCTTGTGGAACCGGTGTGACCGCTTGTGCCTTAGTGTATGCGCTGATCACTGAAGAAACGACACAGCATGTCAATGTACAAACGAAAGGTGGACAGTTACAAGTGTATTGGAAAAAAACAGATGGTGGATTTCAGGATATCTTCTTAGTGGGTCCGGCCAGTTTTGTGTTTAAAGGAAAGATTGAACGATGTTAGTTGGTTCCAACGTATACCTTAGAGCAGTCGAAAAATCCGATGCGACTTCCATTTATATGTGGGAGAATAATCCAGAAAATTGGAAAGTGTCGAATACCGAAGTTCCTTTTTCCATGTTCGATATCATGGCTCTGATTGAACATCAAGCGGATTTAAGGAAGTCCGGACAATTGCGTTTAGTGATTCTTGAAAAAGAATATGAACGAGCAGTGGGTGTCATTGACCTCTACGAGGTGAATTTTAAACATGGGTATGCCTCCGTTGGAATTCTCATCGCAATGGATGCTGATCGTGGAAAAGGATTTGCTTCGGAAGCATTGCAGCTACTCATTGGATACACACGCGATTACTTGGAATTGCGAAATTTACAGTGCTCCATCCATGGAGACAATGAAGCAAGCATCGCTTTGTTTGAACGCATGAACTTTCGAAAAATAGGCGTTCGCAAAGGATGGTTGAAGTACAAAGGAAAAGAAATAGATGAATTAAGTTTTCAGTTATGTCTAAAGGAAAATACCTAATTATTGGTGGTGTATTGGTGGTGGTTGGATTGATTTTTGTCCTACCGAAAGCCTTATTATTCCTCGCAGGAAACCACAAAAGCATCAATGCAAGTCAACAAGCATTTTACATCAGTGGAGCCATTGAATTAAACGATTTGGCGGATCAATTGGTGAAAGAAAAATTAATTGACGATGCGTCTTCCTTTATTTCAGTAGGCGAATACAAAGGATTAAACAGTCAAACGATTGCTGCAGGAAAGTACCTGATTGAACCGGGGACAAATTACCGTGGACTTTTAAATGGTTTTACCAAAAACTCCAATGGCAACGGAAATGCAGAAGTGGAAGTAGAAGTTACGTTCAATAATTGCCGTGATATTTATCAAATGGCGGGAAAAGTATCAAAATGCTTGGATGTGGATAGCTCACGGTTGGTTTCTTATTTACTAGATGGACAAACATTGTCCAAGCTTGGATTCACGGTGGAACAACTTCCGGCTTTATTTATTCCAGATAGCTATCAAATGTATTGGGATTCAAATGAGTCACAATTTGTTGATCGAATGGCGAATGAATTTAAAAACTTCTGGACTACCGAACGAAAAGCTAAGTTGAAAAAGATAGGTTTGGAATCACCAAGTCAAGCTGTGACAATGGCAAGCATCGTGTATTCAGAACAGTCCGTGAATTCGGATGAATGGCCGATTATAGCGGGACTTTATTTAAATCGTGTCAATCAAGGCATTCGCTTGCAATCTGATCCAACCTTTAAATTTTGTTGGGGCGATCAATTGAAAGGTGTTCAGCGCTTGTTGGAAGTTCATCGCAACATTGATTGTCCATACAATACGTATAAAATTAATGGCTTGCCTCCGGGTCCCATTTGCCTGCCTTCACCTAAGGTTGTAGATGCCGTATTGAACCGTGCGGATGTAGATTACATTTATATGTGTGCGAAGCCAGATTATTCTGGACGACATAATTTTGCTGTTTCAGGAGCGGAACACATGCGAAATGCGGATGCTTTCCAATCGTGGTTGGCAGCAGAACTTAGAAAAAAGAACTAGGCTATGAAAAGAAGAAACTTTCTTAAACTTGGCGCGGCAACTGGAATTCTCAGTTTGATTGAGCCCGCAAAAGCGGCTAATGTAGTTGCCACATCAGCGAGCGGAACGGTGAAAGGTCCGATCGTGCTTTCAACATGGATTCATGGGCTCGATGCCAATAAAGCGGCGTGGGAGGTTTTGAAAAATGGTGGATCTGCGTTGGATGCCGTTGAAAAAGGTGTCCGTGTAACGGAATCAGATATAACGAATCGTAGCGTTGGAATTGGCGGTCGTCCTGATCGCGACGGTCATGTCACCTTGGATGCATGTATCATGGACGAGCGTTCACGCTGTGGATCCGTTGCATGTTTGGAAGGAATTGCACATCCGATATCAGTGGCACGTGCGGTGATGGAAAAAACACAACACGTCATGTTGGTTGGTGATGGCGCACGTCAATTTGCGTTGGATTATGGATTTGACACCATCAAAACACCGATTCCAGAAGTCAAAAAAGATTACGAGAAGTGGAAAAAAGAAAATAAGGACGTATTTAAAAAACCGGAAATCAACCACGAGAATCACGATACGATTGGAATGATTGCCATGGACGCCAAAGGAAACTTAAGTGGGGCGTGTACAACCAGTGGTTGGGCATATAAAATGCATGGACGCGTGGGTGACTCGCCGATCATTGGTGCAGGATTGTTCATCGATCAAGAAGTTGGTGCAGCAACATCCACCGGATTAGGTGAAGCCATTATTCGAGTTGCAGGAAGTCATACGGTGGTGGAATTAATGCGTCACGGATACACGCCGTACGATGCATGTAAAGAAGCATGTATGCGCATTATCAAAAAACACGATGACTTGACAGGCCTACAATGTGGATTTATCGCATTGGATAAAGATGGAAATTATGGAGCGTATTCCATTTACGCAGGATTCAACTTTGCCTTGAGAACTATGGAAGAGGAGAAAATGGTGGATGCAACCTTTGATCGAAACTGGTAATGTTGTCACGACTCGTTCTTATCTTTTTGTGTATGCTAGGATCCGCTCAGAGTCAAACCGTGTTATCCTGGAAATTCTTGGATGTTAAATCCCACGAATGGAAATCTTTTGGCGAAAAGGGTAGTATTCAAGAAGCACTTTTTCACCTTGGTGATTTACCTGATCCATTTTACGGGAAGAACGAAGAATTGTATCAGTGGATAGAAGGATATCAATGGGAATTGAAATCCGAGTTTTATTTGAGCGAAAGTCAATTTCTTTCCGATCAATTGGAATTGTATTTCCCCAATGTGGATACGTATGCTGCGATTTACATCAACGGAAAACTACTTGGGAATACGGAGAATTTCTTTCATCCATATGGTTTTGAAATCAAATCAAACGTGCAGTGCGGCTATAATGAAGTGAAAGTCGTTTTTACGCCACCAACCTTATATCACAAGGCTCGATACGAGTCGGAGTCCTTTCATTTTCCCGCGCCGAATGATCCATCCGAATGGAAGGTGGCGCCCTTAACACGGAAACCACAATATCAATTTGGTTGGGATTGGGCCCTACGCATGAATACGATTGGGTTTGCAAAACCCGTGGAGATTCGTTTGGGGAAATCCAACGAATTCCAAGCAGTATCGGTTCAAACGTTGTCCATTCCGAAGGATGAATTGTTTGCGCGTTTGAAATACACCGTTTCCTTGAAAAAAGCGACTTCGGACCTGCGCATTCAATCCTCCTTGTATGGTGATTTGTCCGTTCAATTGAATCCATCCACTGGATTGTGGGAAGCTGAGGTACAACAGTACAATCCACAATTGTGGTGGCCAGCTGGAATCAGTGATCCGCATATTTATCAAGATACACTGCACTTATTTGTTGATGGAAAATTAGTGGATGTCAAACCGATACAATTTGGCATTCGTACTGCAGAGCTGATTCAGCAAAAAGACAAGTGGGGAACTTCTTATGAAATGCACATCAATGGAATACCAGTCTTTTGTAAAGGAGCAGATTACATTCCGACATCCGTATTCCCAGCTTCAGTGAAGGATGAAGACATCCTACATTTAGTTGAGCAAATGGCGAAGGCCAATTTCAATATGGTGCGCATTTGGGGTGGGGGATACTATCCTGATGAAGTTTTTTATCGCGCGTGTGACGAAGCAGGAATCATGGTTTGGCAGGATTTTATGTTTGCCTGTGCAATGTATCCAGGAGATCAAGCTTTTTTAAGAAATGTGGAGGATGAATTTAATTTCCAAATTCCAAGGATTGCAAGTCATCCATCTGTGGTGCTCTTTAATGGAAACAATGAAGTGGATGTTGCTTGGAAAAATTGGGGTTTTCAAAGTCAGTATCATTTGTCCACTGCGGCACAAGACACGATTCTGAAGGCTTACAATGACTTATTCAAAGGACTTGCGCCGAAGTTGGTGGCACGTTGGACCAATACCAGTTATATTCATACCTCTCCACTAAGTAATTGGGGTAATGATGAATTTTTTAATCATGGATCTCAACATTATTGGGGTGTTTGGCATGGGAAAGATCCAATGTCCAATTTCGCCACAAAAATCGGACGATTCAACGCGGAATATGGGTTTCAGAGTTTTTCGGAATATGCGACGTTAGCGACTTTTTCTGAAAAGAAAGACTGGGATTTGTCCAGTTCGGTGATGAAGCACCATCAGAAAAGTTATGTTGGAAATGGCATGATTCAGAAGCATTCGGACTTGTTATTTGGGAAAACGAAGGACTTCGAACGATTTGTTTATTTTTCGCAATTGACGCAGCGTTATGCGGTTTCTAGCGCCGTTGCTGGACATCGTTTGGATGCTCCGCGCTGTATGGGAACACTTTACTGGCAGCTGAATGATTGTTGGCCTGCACCAACTTGGTCAAGTATGGATTATCAAGGAAATTGGAAGGCCTTGCATTATGCGATACGGGAGGACTATCAACCCGTCGCAATTTTACAGAAAACAACGGAAAAGGGTCAAGTGCAACTTTACATCAAGTCCGATGTCATGGAAAATCAAGTATTAGGTTATAAAATATTGATTTATAGGGTAAATGGAAATCGTTGGTCGTCGCCGTTTACGATAACTAGACAAGCTCTAGATACTATCGGTTATCAGGGAAGTAAACTAATTTGGTATGAAATACCGGATGTGGAAAAATTGATTCGTGTAGAATTATCAAACGGAATCACCCGGGAATTTGTCGTAGGTCCCTCACCTAAAAAACGAGAAGTTCAAATTGAACTAAGCATCAAAAATATCAACGAAATAAACAAAATGGCAGAGATTTGGGTGAAAAACAGTGCTTTTTGTGCTGATTTTTGGCTTTTTTCGTCAAAAACAGGAATTTCCTTTGATCGAAATTTTGTGCATTTATTGCCGGGAGAGCACCTCATTCGCATTCAATATTCCGGAGAAAAACCGAGTCTTTCGGATTTCTCTTTTCAATACCATTAAAAGGGTATTTTTAGTTAAAGCGGTTTTCGTGCCATCATAAAAGGGTATTTTTGCGCAAAAAAAAATGACTCCATGAGAAAAATCCTTTTTGTTTTAAGTGTTATCACTCTGTGCTTCAATGGATTTTCACAAATTGATCGAATCCCAAGTACGACGGTGAACGAAATTCTCATTACAGGACGAGGGAATCCAATGGATTACTTTAAGCGCAATCAGTCCATGACCTTGTTGCGGCCAGACAAATTAGTGAGTTTACCTGCACGAAGTTTAAGTGAGGCCTTGAGTTATACATCTGGAGTAGATGTTCGCCAACGTGGATTAAACGGTATGCAGGCTGACATAGGCATTCGCGGGGGGAGTTTCGAGCAGACCTTAATTTTAGTCAATGGATTTAAAATGGTGGATCCACAAACAGGTCATCACGGGATGAATATCCCATTAACCATCAATGCGGTGAATCAAGTAGAGATTTTTAAAGGACCAGTGACGCACATGTTTGGACAAAGTTCCTTGTCAGGCGCGGTAAATTTTGTGTCCTTATTGTCTTCTCAAGCTTCTGTTAAAGCTCAGCTTTATGCGGGATCTTTTGGGACAGCTGGCGTGAATGCGACCATCAGTGCACCCATCAAAGATTGGCGTCAAAAATTATCCTTCGGCTACGATCGCTCCGATGGACATTGGTATAATTCCGATTTTCAGAACAAACAAGTTTCCTACGAATTAGCCAAGTCCTTCAAAAAACAGTACGTATTATTGATGTTAGGTTATTCCGACCGACAGTTTGGTGCCAATGGATATTATTCAAACAAATTCCCGGACCAATGGGAGTCCACGCAAAATGCTTTTGCCGGATTAAGATATAATATCAATTTCAAAAAAGCCTCTTTGGTAAATCGGTTGAGCACGCGTACCAATCGAGACGAGTTTCGATTAAAACGTGAAGACCCCTCATTTTATACCAATCACCATTTTTCGGAAACATATAGTTTAGAAAGTATATTTAGTGGAAAGTTTGGGGATAATTGGCAATATCATGCTGGATTGGAGCAACGATTTGAACGCTTGAACAGCTCTAATCTCGGTACACGCAACAGACAATATTCAAGCGCTTTTGCAGATTTGAAGAAGAATTTCGGTAAAATGTATGCGACAGTAAGTTTATTGGCATTTAAATATTCAAATGTTTCCATGAAATTACTCCCAACGATTCAACTGGCATATCAGCTCAATGAAAAAAACCGAATCTATGCAAACTTCGCAAAAAGCAATCGTGTGCCAACGTATACGGAGTTGTATTATGCGGATCCCACCAGTCTTGGAAATCCAAACTTAGTTCCTGAATTTGCGAATTCCGCGGAGCTTGGTTGGTTCAAAAATGGAACGCTTTATGTGGAAGTCAACGCTTTTTACCGTCAAACCTACAATATGATTGACTGGGTGAGAGATTCATCGTTGATTTCGCCAAATCCAAATAAATGGCAACCGGTAAACATTGCAGAAGTGCGTTTTTATGGATTGGAGGGAAATGTTCGAAAAACCTTTGATTATTCTGCGAAATACAAAGTGAAATTTGTCGACATCGCCTATACGTACATTCAAGCTTCCCATGTGTTTGATGCGAATTTGGAGTCTCGTTATGCCTATTCAAATTTGAAACACCAACTCATTGCAAAACTTGGTTTTCAATTAAGTAAATATGGAAGTTTGCAAGTCAATTACCGCTTTCTACAACGCATTTCCAATCCAGCATATCAGTTGTTGGATATGAAATTGGCGTCGGAATCTTACAAGGGATTTTCCATGTTTGCAGAGGTGAACAACTTACTCAATACACAATATGTGGAAGCAGGTTATGTTCAAATGCCTGGAAGATGGTTTAAAGTTGGATTGAATTATCAATGGGTGAAGGAATAGGAAAATAATCTACTCCATTAATTTATCTATCTGGCATTCTCAATTAAAAGGAGAATAAAATGTGATTTCTTTCGTTTTCAGAGTTCATGTGATTCACGTGGATCCATCGTAAAACGAAAAATAAAATGAGTCATTCTCTGGAAAACCTAATTTCTCAAATTAGTTCTTTGGATCGTCAGATGACAAGCAAAGCGGTAAAATCGATTGATCGTTTATTAACAATGCGAAATTGGTTGATTGGTGGCTATATTTTTGAATATGAGCAAAATGGTTCGGATCGAGCCCATTATGGTTCCAAAATAGAACAAACCATATCTGAAAATCTTGGCAGAAAAGGTTTGTCTGAACGAAATTTAAAACTGTTTAAACAGTTTTATATCGTTTATCCTCAAATAATGCAGACAGTGTCTGCACAATTTAAACTTCCCAAAAAGTTAGTGCAGACAACGGTTGCGATATCTGAGTCTTCGATTGTTTCAGATGATGAAGTCTCTAAGTTAATCGATAATCTCTCTTTTTCACACCTCACTGAATTAATTAAAATAACGGATAACGACAAGAGGAAATTCTATGAAATTCAAGCGATGAAAGGAATTTGGTCCGTCCGGGATTTAAGGCGTCAAATAATTAGTTTATCCTACGAAAGAACAACTTTATCTATACCCAAACGAAAGAAAGTAGATTCCTTCAAATCGACAAGAGTGCAAAACGTTCAATCACTTATAAAAACACCATTTGTTTTTGATTTTCTTGATTTTCCTGAAAATGCACTAACCGATGAGTCGCACTTTGAAAAAGCGCTCATAAGTAATCTAAAAAATTTCATATTGGAATTAGGACATGGGTTTTGTTTTGAAGGACAACAAAAGCGAATCGTTATTGGAGGAGAATATTTTTTTGTAGATTTAGTATTCTATCATCGAATTCTAAAATGTCATATTCTTTTTGAATTAAAAGTGGATGGATTCAATCATTCAAATGTTGGACAATTAAATACTTATGTTCAATATTTTAAGCGGCATATTCAGGAAAAAAATGATAATCCACCGATTGGCATTTTGTTGTGCACCGATAAAAACGATGAATTGGTTGAGTACGCATTAGGCGGAATGGACAATAATTTATTTGTCACCACCTATAAAACAGTATTGCCGAGTCAAAACGAGTTGAAAGTATTTTTGCAAAATGAAAAGAGAAAGATTACTTGAGTTAAAAACTCAATATCCCACCTTTGTTCGAACGCGTTTTAACACGTCACTTGCCACAACGCGTGCTTTTTCTGCTCCGATCTTCAAAGCGGCATCAATTTCACTTGGATTAGCCATCAGTGCATCGAAACGAGCGCGTTGATCTGCAAACTTCGCTAAAATCAATTCGAAAAGTGCTTGTTTGGCATGCCCAAATCCATAGCCACCATTCACATAATTTGCGCGCATCTCGGCCACTTGCTCTGGTGTAGCAAGTAACTTGTACAAAGCGAAGGTGTGACACGTGTCTGGATTTTTAGGTTCCTCCAACGGTGTACTGTCCGAAACGATGGACATAATTTGTTTTCTCAGTTGCTTTTCAGGAAGAAAAATATCGATGTAATTCCCGCGGGACTTACTCATTTTTTCGCCATCTGTTCCTGGAATCAACATGGTGTCCTCGCGTATTTGTTCTTCAGGCAAAACTAAGGTCTCTCCGTAAGCCAAGTTAAAACGATTGGCAACATCACGTGTCATTTCAATGTGCTGTTTTTGGTCTTTTCCAACCGGGACAATTTCCGCGTCGAACAACAATATATCCGCGGCCATGAGAATCGGGTAGGAGAAGAGTCCACCGTTTACATCGTCCAAACGATCGGCTTTGTCCTTGAAACTATGCGCCAACGTTAAGCGTTGATATGGATACATGCACAGCAAATACCACATCAGCTCGGTGACTTCAGGTACGTCACTTTGACGGTAAAACACTGTTTTGGAACGATCTAAACCAAAAGCAAGCCAAGTGGCAGCAGTTGCATACGTATTGTTACGTAATGTGTCCCCTTCTTTGATCTGCGTCAAGGAATGCATGTCCGCAATAAACAAAAAGGACTCATTTGCTGGATTCGAAGCTAATTCAATCGCAGGAAGAATGGCACCAAGGATGTTTCCTAAATGTGGTGTTCCTGTACTTTGAATTCCGGTTAAAATGCGCGCCATTGGTCGTTTCTTTTTTTCAAAATTACTCATTTCTACGGAATCGGAGGATTCAAAAGTTCCCTGAAAATCGTATATTTGGCTATGCGTAAATTTTTGGGCGTGTTTGGACTACTTTGGAAATTGTACATTGCGACAATCTTTGTGATTATTGCCGTGATTTTCTATCCATTTTTCTTGGTCTTAATCATGAATCCAAAGTGGAAAAAATTCAGTTTTAAACTATTCACGCTTTGGAGTTGGCTGATGCGCATCTTTTGTTTCTATGGTGTTCGAGTGATGGAAAAAGCACCGCTGCCAAAAGGACCGTACATCATCGTGGCGAATCATACGTCCTATTTGGACATCTTCCTCATGCATTCCATTTTACCGAAATATCCATTTGTATTCCTAGGGAAAAGTGAAATCTTGAAGTATCCAATTTTGGGAACCTATTTTAAGAATTTGAATATTCCTGTTTATCGCAAGGACAAAAGCAAAGCTGGACAAGCCTATTCCTTGGCGAATAAAGCTGTCGCAGATGGATGGTCCATTGTAATTTTTCCCGAAGGAACCATTCCTGATCACCAATGTCCAAAAATGATTCCATTCAAAGATGGGGCGTTCAAAATGGCGAAAACTATGGGGATTCCCTTGTTGCCATTGACGTTTACGAATAATTATAAATTATTTTCCGATCCAACAGAAATTTTGGGTCCGGCTCAACCAGGTATCTCTCGTGTCTATATTCATCCCTATTTTACCGTGGAAGAATTAAACAATATGGAGATTAGCGAGATTCGAGAAGCGTGTTTTAATCGAATTAATGCACCAATTTTGAAAGAAAATCCTCACTTAATGGAGGAAAATAAATAATTTTGTCACATGAAAATCACCGAAGAATTAATTGACCACATTGCGCACCTTGCTCGGTTAGAGTTTAAAGGAGAGGATAAAGTGTCGATTCAAAAGGATATGGAGCGCATGATTGAATTCGTGGACAAACTTTCGGAAATCGATACGGCGAATGTAGAGCCTTTGATTTTTATGTCCGAAGAAATCAACCGTGTTCGGGAAGATGTCCCTCAAGTAACGGTAACGCATGAAGAGGCTTTGATGAACGCGCCGAAAAAAGATTCTGACTATTTCCGCATCCCAAAAGTGTTGGACAAGTAACAACTAGTGAAAGTCTCTGGATTTACGTTTATTCGCAATGCCATCCAATTGGACTATCCCATTGTGGAAGCCATTCAATCCATTTTACCTTTGTGTGACGAGGTCGTTGTGGCTGTGGGGAATTCAACAGACGATACACTCGGACTGATAAAATCCATTGATCCAAGTAAAATTCGCATCATTGAAACCATTTGGGACGATACCCTCCGTGAAAATGGCGCGGTATTGGCAGACGAAACCAACAAAGCGTTTCAAGCGATTTCTCCAGACAGCGATTGGGCATTTTACATTCAAGGAGACGAAGTCATTCACGAAGAAGATTACGCCGAGATTCGTGCGAAAATGGAAGCATTCGTGCAGGACAAAGAAGTGGACGGACTCCTGTTTGCTTACCAACATTTCTATGGTTCCTACGATTTTATCGGTGCTTCCAATAATTGGTACAAACACGAAATTCGCATCATCCGAAATCAAAAGAATATTTACTCTTACCGAGATGCCCAGGGATTCCGCAAAGATGACAACCAGAAATTGAACGTGGCGGCGATTCAAGCAAAGGTCTATCACTATGGTTGGGTAAAAGATCCAAGAGCGATGCAGGCGAAGCAAACATCCTTTCACAAGCTATGGCACGACGATGAATGGTTAGAGAAAAACATTGAGGATGTTGAGTTCTTTCCATACGAGGACCACATCAATGGATTGGCGCGATTTAAGGGGACACACCCGAAAATCATGCAAGCGCGCATTGATCGCTTGAATTGGACCTTCAAAGTCGATCCAAGTCGAAATAAAAAATCCCTCAAAAATAAATTGAAGGATTTATTGAAATTCATCGGGATTGATACGAATTACCGCAATTACAAGCAGATTCGCTGATTAAGAAATCTGAAACTTACAATACTTGATTTTATGTCCTCGCGCTGAAAATAACTTTTCATAGTGCGTTTTAATGTGAAAAATCTCACGTGTATCTGGATCTAAATCCTCCGGTAGATTTGCGTAAAGGTCCCAAGTGGACTCTAAACACGGATAGTTGTTTTCTTCGATTTGTTCCAAGGTGTATTCGAACAAAATATCGCTATCTGTTTTCATGTGGACAATTCCGCCTGGTTTCAGGATTTGCTTGTAGCGATCAATGAACAGGGGAGAGGATAAGCGTTTGCGCGCTTTGTTGGGCTGTGGGTCAGAGAAAGTCAACCAAATTTCATCTACTTCGTGTTCTCCGAAATAATCCAAAATGAAATCGATGCGTGTACGTAAAAAAGCCACATTGTTCAGCTGTGTTTCCAGCGCTTCTTTCGCACCGATGTAAATGCGGTTTCCTTTCAGGTCCACACCGATGAAATTCTTCTCTGGATATTTGCGTCCGAGTCCAACAGAATATTCACCTTTTCCACATCCTAATTCTAGCACGATCGGATGGTCATTTTGGAACACCTCTTTTCGCCAATTCCCTTTGATTGGAAACGGTTCGCGAAAGACAGGTTCGTAGACATTCGAAAATGACTTAATGGCTTCAAATCGTATTAATTTATCTTTTCCCACTTGTTGCTGTTTTGAATAAAGGTTGCTTTCTTAAAGAAAAACGCGAAATTATAACTTATTTTAGATTAATGCGGTGTAGTCTCGCTTGTGCTGTCTAAATTTGTCCATGCATTTTGTCGAACCGTATTTCAATTGGCGTGGATATTACGTCGCATCAGAGGATCCATTGTCCCCGTTTTACGAACGCGAGTACAGTGAATTCGAGTTCACGAATAGCATTTACGACTATTACATTCATCCGCAGTGGGACTCCATTGGATCTCCGACCTTGTTTCTAAAAATCCTCATGGTGGATTACGATGCAGCGTATGCCATCATCGAATTAATTGGCGAGTGGAACGATGCGATTGAAAACGACATCATGATTTTAAAGCGGGACATCATCGATGTATTGATTGAGCAAGGCGTGAATCAATTTATTTTGATTGGAGAAAACGTGTTGAATTTTCATTATTCCGATGACTGTTACTACGAAGAGTGGTTCGACGATGTCGAAGAAGGGTGGATTGCCATGGTGAACTTTCACGACCATGTTATTCGAGAATTTGAGCGCATCAATATTGATCATTACTTTGTCATGGGCGGAGAGTTGGAGGACATCGAATGGCGGACATACAAACCGCAGCACTTCTACGAAAAAGTAGAGGCGCTTGTGACCAAGCGCCTCGGGTAATTATTTATATTCCTTAAAAATACGATTCAGCCATCGCAGCATCCCAAACATGAGCAAGGAAGCGGTACATAAGAGCACTACATTCACATAAAAGAAATTCGCTTTGTCTTCGTAATTATCCCACATTGAACTTAGCACTCCAGATAGTTTATTCCCTATTGAGGTTGCTAAAAACCAACCACCCATCATTAAGGATGTTAATCTCGGTGGACTTAATTTTGAGACAAGTGAAAGTCCCATTGGACTTAAAAAAAGCTCACCGATCGTAATTACGGCATAGGATGAAATAAACCACCAAGGAGATGCTTTTGACATGCCGTTATTATTTGCATAAATCGCTCCAACCATTACAAAGCAAGACAATCCAGAGATGAGTAGTCCAAAAGCAATTTTTGTCGGTGTAGAAGGTTCCTTACCTTTTCGACGTAAAAAGGCAAAGAAAGCGATGATGAGCGGAGTGAGTGCCACCACCCAAAAAGGATTAACAGATTGAAATAGGTTCGTATTGAATGCAAAAATAGATTTGCCTTCCTTCGGTCTTTCTTGTTCAGGAATATTCTTGAAGTAATATGGGTAATTCCATTCTTTTACGTTTTTGTCCTTCACACGAAACTGTTCATCCATAAATACCACAGAATCTTTTTTATAGCTAATTTCTTCAGCCAAGTATAGTCCTTTAGCTACAGGAAGAATAGTTGCTGGAACCTCTCTGTCTGTATATCGGTCAGCCCAGGTATTCAGTGTAGAACCATTTTGTTTAAATACTGCCCAGAATGCAATGACCACGGCGAATATAGCGAGCATAGCAGCAATTGGCTTTTTTTCCTCTTTTGGTGACTTATACAAAAGTCGTCCATAAAAAAAGATAACAGGGATACAACCAAACAAGAAGGCATCCGTTGTTGCTGAACCAACTAACGGTTCAGGGAGTAAAAGCGCCAATAACCCAAATCCAACGGAGGGAAGAAGGATTACAGAGAAAATGTGAAGCAATGACATATCGTTCTCCGCTTTTGGTTTTATAACATCTGCATGTTTATAGTGTTTCGTTCCAATCCAGAAAATGGTTATGCCAATAAACATTCCCACTCCAGCAGCTAGAAATGCGGCATACCAGCCATAAATATTGTAAAGAGCAGCACCGAAAAAATTACAAACAAATGCACCAATATTAATCCCCATGTAGAAGATACTGTACCCAGCGTCTTTTTTCGATTTATATTCATCTGAATTGTATACATTTCCAAGTAAGGTAGAAATATTGGGTTTGAAAAACCCGTTGCCCAATATCACAAGTACCATGGCAATGTATAGCGTTGTTTTGTCGTGAACGGACATTAAACAATAACCAATTCCCATCATGATTCCACCAATGGTAATGGATCTTCGATATCCAAGCACGCGATCTGCTAAAAGTCCACCAATAAAAGGAGTTAGGAATACGAAAGCGATGAAGGTTCCGTATAAGTCCGATGCTTCTTTTTCATTGAAACCAAAACCATGAACGGAGTCTTTTAAATAAAGTGTAAAAATTCCGATCATTAAATAGTAACCGAATCGTTCCCACATTTCTGAAAAGAATAAAAAGGGAAGTGCTTTTGGATGTGTGTTTTTTGCCATAAATACGTGTTAAAATAAAAAGGCTACCCGATATAGGTAGCCTTCAAGTGTCAATTTATTTTTTATTTCACTCCATTCATCATAACTAAAAGTCGTTTTGATAATAGGAACAAAATAACAGATGCAGTTCCGGCCATGAAAACAAAGATCATGAAGAAATTATAAAGATTTTCAATTTTCACGCCAAGGAAACTTGGTTTTTGTGGTTTAATGTTCCACACCTCAATCGTTTTTGCATCTTCACTACCTTTTTTTCCAGCCTCGTATTTTAACACGTATAACATGTTTCCATCCGCATTGCTGAACATGGTGTAGTTGAATTTTGGTTTAGAACCAACGATCAATTTTTGTGTGAATTCAGAAACCTCATTTTTAGAAACTTCACCGATAGAAATTCCTAACAAAGAGTCCGATTTTTCCGCTGCTTCAATTCCGAATAGTTTATTTTTGAACGATTCTGCGAAGCCCAATTCTTTTTCCGCTTCGAAATCATCTGAAAGTAATCGAACACTTGCAGTATGATTGGCAAATTCCATTTTCCATGATTTAACAGTATTGCTATCCAATTGCGATAAGTTCATTGTAGTATCCTTCGCATCAAAAGCAAAAGCACTAACAGGAATGGATTTCTCCATTTTCACTTCTTCTGGATAAAGTGAACTTAAGTCGCCAGCGAATTTATTTGCCGTTGCTGTAGATAAGAACCAAACGCCCATCAACAAAGATGCAAATCGAACCGGAGCAAGTTTAACAACCATGGACAAGCCTATTGGAGATAAGCAAAGTTCTCCAAAGGTATGCACTGTATAAAGGGTAACCAACCAGAACATACTCACCTTCACACTTGGGTCTAAATCTTTCACACCAACTGCGATGATTAAATATCCAACCGCTAGTAAGAATAATCCCAACGATTGTTTAACCGGTGAACTTGGTTCACGATTGCTAGCGCCTAATTTCGTCCATAACCAAGCAAAAATTGGAGCAAAAATGACAATGGCTACGGCATTGATACTTTGGAAATAAGAGGAAGGGATCTCCCAATTGAACAAATGGCGATCAGTTTGCTCTTGAGCAAAGAAAGTCAATGAGGCACCTGCTTGTTCGAAGGCAGACCAAAAGAAAATAACGAAGAATGCGATGATGAAAATCACCCAAATACGTTGTTTTTCTTCCTTCGTCAAACTTTTATCGACAATGATAGATGCGGGCGCAACGATACACAACGTATAAATAAACGCTCCTACGATATCTAATCCCATTAATCCTTTGAAAGCCACAAATAATCCACCAGAAATGAAAATCCATTGAATCATTTTTCCAAAATTCATTGGTTCCTTCACTGCGTCAACTGCAGGTTCGATTTTTTTAGGTTTCGCACCAATGGCTTCACCATTTGGTTTGATAATGTATTTGTTTTTTAACAATTCGAATACGATTGTACTGATGATCATTCCAATACATGCCGCTAGGAATCCCCATTTAAACATGGCTGGCACAATCAATCCTTCTTTGTCGTAAACTTCTCCAAGTCCTCCAGTAATGAGAGGTGCGATAAATGCTCCTAGGTTAATTCCCATATAGAAAATGGTAAATGCAGAGTCAACACGCTTATCACCCTCTTCATATAATTGCCCTACCATTGTGGAAATGTTTGGTTTAAAGAAACCATTTCCAAAAATCAAAAAACCAAGTCCAGCAAACATCATCGTTGATGCTAAATTGACATCAGTATAAAAGGATCCAGCTAGGAACATAAAGAATTGACCGATGGCCATCATAATCCCACCAACAAAAATGGAACGTCGATTACCCCAATAACGGTCTGCAACATATCCTCCGATCAGCGGTGTTAAATAGACAAGTCCAGTGTAGTTTCCATAAACGGTAGAAGCTAATGACTTATCAAACATCAGCGCATTAACCATAAACAAGGTGAAGATAGCGCGCATTCCATAATAACTAAAACGCTCCCACATTTCAGTCACGAATAACAAATAGAGTCCCTTTGGATGTCCTTTTTGCGTAGAATTTTCCATAAAAATAGTTTAGTTTACCTGCCGAATATAGTAAAAAATCGTGGTTTAGGTTCATTTCGATGGATTGTAATCGTGATTTTTCCAATTGAGATGTTTGAGAATGAAATATCTTTGCGAAAAAAAAAGTCATGGTGAATTGGTTGGAGCGAACGGAATTATTGTTTTCGAAAGAACAAATGGACCGTTTGAAAAATGCACATGTGTTGATTGTTGGACTCGGAGGAATTGGTTCTTTTGCGGGCGAATTTATTGCACGTGCTGGAATTGGTCAGATGACCATCATCGATGGAGATGTCTTTGATCCAACCAATAAAAATCGTCAATTGACAGCGCTAGATAGTACAATCGGGATAAACAAAGCTGTCGTTTTGGCTCAACGCATCAAGGAAATCAATCCAGAAATTCAATTGAATGTCGTGGAAGAGTTTGTGCTACCTGAACGTGTGTGGGAATTGTTGGACGAACATCAACCGGACTATGTCATGGATTGCATCGATTCTGTAACGCCAAAATTGGAATGGTTGATTGCTTGTAAACGCAAAAAAGTGAAAATCATCAGTCACATGGGTGCAGGTGGAAAAACCGATCCAAGTAAAATTAAAGTGACAAATATTCAACATGTGGCGGGATGTAAGCTCGGAGCGCACATGAAAAAACGCTTGAAACGCAAGAACATTTCCTACCGTGGCATCAAAGCGGTTTACTCAACGGAAATTCAACAAAAGGATTCCTTGAAAATGACCAACGGTGCCAATTATAAAAAGTCGTTCTATGGGACGATTTCCTACATGCCGGCTTTGTTTGGACTCGTTGGCGCTGCCGAGGTAATTCAATTTCTAGCAAATAAAACGGAGGAAAACGATTGATTCTCCTCGTTTTTTCGTACTTTTCCTTCGCTAAATCATTAATTCATTCAACAACATGAAAAAAACTACTTTGTTTATTGCATCTGTGTTGTTGTGCAGCACGTCGTTTGCACAATTATTTTCAGATAATTTTGATTCGTACACCGCTGGATCGTATTTGGGTCCACAATCCCTTTCATGGTCTACTTGGAGTGGGACAGAAGGAGCTACGGAAGATGTAACGATTACAAATAACAATGCAAATTCAGCTCCGAATTCCATTTATCTAGCGTCTACAGCCGCTTCCGGTGGTCCACAAGATGTGGTCTTGAAATTTGGTCAGGTCTATAATAGTGGGATTTTTACATTACAATCTGATTTTTATATCAATGCAGGTAAAAATGCTTACTTCAATTTACAAGCGTCAGCGACATTAGGACAAGTTTGGGCATTAAACGTGAATATGGATGGTAATCAAGTATTAATCGATGATGGAAACACGCCAAATCTGGCTGTTGGATCCTACACGGATGCGACATGGTTTACCTTGAAAATCGAAGCGAATTTAACCCTTCATGTATGGAAAGCATATGTGAATGGAGCGTTGATTGGAACTTGGATGAATGGAGTAAATGCCGTTGCTGCAGCAGATTTTTATCCAGTTCAAAATAGTGCGTTCTACATGGACAATGTATCCTTTGATCACCAAACGTATACGTTGCCGAACTTGAATGCAATGATCGCAAACGTGAACATGGGTGGTGAAATTGCGGGACAAAACGTAACACCAACTGTAAAAGTTTTAAATGCGGGAGCTACTGCGATTACGTCGTTTGATGTGAATTTGAACTACAACAGTCAAAACTTTCCGTTCTCGGTTACGGGTGTGAATATCGCTAGTATTGGTACATATACAGTAAACATGCCAGCAAACGTGTTGGTTCCAGGAAATCAAACGTATACTGCAACGATTTCAAATATCAATGGAGGACAAGATGACATTGCGGGGGATAATACCTTGAGTGGTCAAATTGACCCGGTTGTTCCGGCTGCTGGTAAAATGGTGGTTGGTGAAGAAGCGACAGGTACTTGGTGTCAATGGTGTCCAAGAGGAGCTGTTTTCATGGATTTATTTGAAACAAAATATGATCAATATTGGGCAGGAATCGCTGTACATAACGGTGACCCGATGACAAATACAGATTACGATGCTGGAATGGGCGGATTAATCAGTGGATATCCAAGTGCAGTAGTTGACCGTTTAGCTGATGTGGATCCTTCAGGAATGACACCTGATTTCTTTACACGTTTACAAACCGCTCCTGTAGCGACGATATTAAATGGTGCAACATGGGACGCAGCAACGCGTGTCTTGAATGTTTCTGTCACAACTAATTTCTCCATGGCTGCAAACAGCAATTATAAAGCTGCTTGTGTGTTAACAGAAGACGAAGTTACCGGAACGGGTGCTGGTTGGAGTCAGTCAAATGCATACGCTGGTGGAAACAACGGTGTAATGGGTGGATTTGAAGCACTTTCTAATCCTGTTCCTGCGGCAACCATGGTTTACAATCACGTTGCTCGTGCAATTTCACCTAGCTTTAATGGAATGCCGAACAGTTATCCAGCAACTGTCAATGCGGGAGAATCATACACGATGAACGTAAGCTTTACTTTACCAGCTGATTGGGATGAAACAAAAATCAACATCATTGGAATGATCATTGATCCAACAGGTAAAATTGAAAACGCAGGACGTGCAACCATCGCTGAAGCAGTGACAAATGGGTACGTAGCTGGTTTGACTGAAATGCCAGTAACCGATTTAACACAAGTGATGACGGTATATCCAAATCCAGCTTCAACAGCTGCAACGGTAAATCTTCACATTGCGCAGGCATCCAATGTTTCCATGAAATTGGTTGATTTCGCTGGAAAAGTAATGAGTGAGAAAGCGTATGGAACTGTTCAAGGTGATTACCAAATCAACTTAAATACTAGCAACTTTAAAGCGGGTGTTTACTTCGTTGAATTAACGGTGAACGGACAAACAACTTCGAAAAAATTGATCATCGAATAAGATCAAGACAAAAAACCATTGGAAAAGGACTGCTGAAAAGTGGTCCTTTTTTTATGCGATGACGCGAATGCTCGCTTGAACCTTTTTTGTCTTTTCGCGCACTTCTTCCATGTCTTTTCCGGTAATGGTGACGTGCCCCATTTTACGGAAGGACTTCGTCATTTCTTTTCCATAGATGTGTGGGTAAACACCTGGAATCGACAAGATTTCTTTCAGTCCCTCGTAAATAGCTGGACCTTCGAATCCTTTTTCGCCTACGAGATTGATCATCGATCCGCATTGGATGAGTGATGTATCTCCCAAAGGCAAGTTCAAAATGGCACGTAAATGTTGTGCGAATTGCGAGGTATGACAAATTTCGATCGTATGGTGTCCGCTGTTGTGTGGACGCGGAGCGATTTCGTTGACCAATAAACTTCCGTCGTTCGTTAAAAAGAACTCGACAGCGAGTAATCCGACCATGTCTAATTTCTGAATGACATCCTTCGCGATTTCATCCGCCTGTTGTTCGATGGTCGCATCGATGTCTGCCGGTGAAAACAAGAACTCCACCAAATTCGCTTCTGGATTGAATTCACATTCCACACAAGGAAAGGTGATCATTTCGCCATTTTCGTTGCGTGCAACGATGACAGAAAGTTCTTTTTGAAAAGGAATTTTATTTTCAATGATGCTCGGAGCTTCAAAGGATGCACGTGCATCCGCTTCGGATTTTAAGATATTCACGCCTTTGCCATCGTAACCGCCAGTGCGTAGTTTGTGTACAATTGGATAACTTGCTTTGGAAAGCAGGTCGGAACGGTTTTCAATGAATTCAAATGGAGCCGTTGGAATCTGTTGGTCCAAGTAAAATTGTTTTTGCAAGCCTTTATCGCGAATGATGCGCAAAACACGTGGCTGTGGATACACTTTTACACCTTCGTTTTCAAGTGCCTCCAATGCTTCGATGGAAACATTTTCAATTTCAACCGTGATGAGGTCTTTGTCCTTACCGAACGCATACACCGCATCGTAATCCGTAATGGAAGCGCAGGTAAAGGAATGCGCTAAATGTGCACATGGCGCGTTGACGTCTCCATCCATCATGTGTAGCTGAACATTCAAGTTTGTCGCCTCTTGAATCAACATGCGTCCGAGTTGTCCGCCACCGAGCACACCGACTTTCATTTTGTTACCGTACCAAATACCTTCCATGCAACAAAGATACAGCAAGGAAATTAAACCGATGGAATTCAAAGAAAATTTTCAATTGCGTCCGCAAAATCGTACCTTTGCCTCAGGTATGAAAGAGGTACGCACCATACACGACAAACAATTCCAATCCTACATTAGTGAATCGGAAATTCAAGATGCAGTCAAAAGACTAGCGTCCGAATTGGAAAAGGACTATCAGGGAAAGAACATTATTTTTCTTTCCATCCTGAATGGATCCTTCATGTTCTCTGCTGATTTGATGAAATGCATGCAGGGAAATGTCGAAATTTCATTTTTGAAAGTGAGTTCATATCAAGGAACTTCCACTAGCGGAAGAGTCGATGAACTCATCGGACTAAATGCGGATTTGAAAGGGAAGTCCGTGGTGATTTTGGAGGACATCGTCGATACGGGAATTACCATCGATAAAGTCTTGACCTTGTTGAAGACTCATGGATCGGAATCGATTGAAATTTGTACCTTGTTATTCAAACCAGAAGCTTATTTAGGGAAAAATAAGCCCAAGTATATTGGAATCGAAATCCCAAATAAATTTGTCGTAGGCTACGGTTTAGATTACGATGAGTTAGGAAGAAATTTAAAAGAGATTTATCAATTAATAGACTAAACATATGTTAAACATTGTACTATTTGGACCTCCGGGAGCAGGAAAAGGAACGCAATCGGAACGTTTGATTGAAAAATATGGATTGGTTCACCTGTCAACGGGAGATATTTTCCGCGCTAACATCAAAGGCGAAACGGAACTTGGTACCTTGGCAAAGAGTTACATGGATCAAGGACAATTGGTTCCAGATTCTGTAACAATTGATATGTTGCGTTCAGAAGTGGTGAAACACGAGTCTCCACGTGGATTCATCTTTGATGGTTTTCCGCGTACAAATGCGCAAGCAGAGGCGTTGGATGTCTTCCTAAACGAACAAGGAACAGGTATCAGCGTCATGTTGGCCTTAGAAGTAGAAGAAAATGAGTTAAAAACGCGTTTATTGAAACGTGCTGAAGTAAGTGGTCGTGCCGACGATGCGAATCCAGAAGTGATTCAAAACCGCATCAACGTGTACAACCAAGAAACAGCGCCGGTTAAATCGTTTTATCAAGCTCAAAACAAGTTTATATCCATCAATGGAATTGGAAGTATTGATGAAATTACTAACCGTTTGTTTCAAGCAATTGATGCAATTTAAAGCCTAACAATGGCATCTGACAATTTCGTTGATTACGTAAAAATCCACTGTACCTCTGGTAACGGAGGTGGAGGTTCAACTCACTTTCGCCGTGAAAAATACATCCCAAAAGGTGGTCCTGATGGGGGAGATGGTGGTCGTGGTGGACACATCTACTTGCGTGGAAATAAACAATTGTGGACCTTACTCCACTTGAAATTTCAGAAGCACATTAAGGCCGGACACGGAGCTCACGGAGCAGGAAACTTGAAAACAGGTTCGCAAGGTGAGGATAAATACATTGATGTTCCACTTGGAACCTTGGCAAAAGATGGCGAAACAGGGGAAGTTCTGTTCGAAATCACGGAGGATGGCGAAACGGTTATCATCCAACCAGGCGGAAAAGGTGGAATGGGGAATGACAATTTCAAGTCGCCCACCAATCAAACGCCACGCTATGCTCAACCAGGTGAAGCGGGACGCGAAGGTTGGAAAATTCTAGAATTGAAATTATTGGCGGATGTCGGTTTGGTTGGATTCCCGAATGCGGGAAAAAGCACCTTGCTTTCCGTTGTCACCGAAGCAAAACCAGAAATTGGCGATTACGCGTTTACGACGCTGCGTCCAAACTTGGGAATTGTTTCTTACCGCGATCACCGTTCATTTGTCATGGCGGATATTCCTGGAATCATCGAAGGTGCGCATGAAGGAAAAGGACTTGGACTTCGCTTTTTGCGTCACATTGAACGAAATTCCTTGTTGTTGTTCATGATTCCGGCGGATAGTGACGACATCAAAAAAGAATACAATGTACTCTTGAATGAGTTGAAGCAATACAATCCGGAATTGCTGCACAAAGAACGCTTATTGGCGATCACGAAAAGTGATATGTTAGATGATGAGCTCATTGCGCAAATGAAGGTTGATTTACCGAACATTCCATATGTGTTCATTTCGGCAGTGGCACAGAAAGGCATTGTTGAGCTGAAGGATTTGATTTGGAAGCATTTAACAAATGATAGCGCAAGTTAATTCGTGGGATGAACAATTCGTGTTGTGGATAAATGCCCAGCACAATGGATTCCTGGATCAACTCATGTGGGGACTTTCGTCGAAGTGGCTGATTATACCCATACTCCTAGGACTAATTTTTACTTTAATTAAGCAACAACGAAACTGGAAAGAAATCGGGATGCTCTTGCTTTTCGGAACCTTGATGATTATTGCCTGTGATGTCATTTCAACGCAATTATTCAAAGAAGTCTTTCACCGTTTTCGTCCTTCACACAATGTAGCAATTGCTGATCAACTGCATTATCATTTATTCAGCGATGGCTCACCTTATTTGGGTGGGAAATATGGATTTGTTTCCTCTCATGCTGCAAATTTTGCTGGATTCGCCGTGTTTTTCTGGCCTTTCTTTCACAAAGTCTGGATGAAGGCACTCATCGTTTCCATCGTATTATTGGTGATGTATAGCCGCATGTACTTAGGCGTTCACTATTTCACGGATGTTTTCGTTGGAGCATTACTCGGAATGGCTATTGCGTATGGAATGCGTCGCTTTGTGTTGCGTCGTTTTGTTAATATCACCACAGAATGAATTGGATTTTAGTCTTTATCGGCGGAGGAATCGGAAGCATCGCACGTTTCGGGATGAGCAAAGCAATGCCTTATCAAAACGGATTCCCGTGGGCAACCTTCTGGAGTAACTTACTCGCTTGTTTGGTGTTCGCATTGGTGCTGTATTTCAGTACGAAGTTACCTAAAACCGAATGGATTCAACCCTTACTGCTCGCAGGATTCTGCGGTGGATTCAGCACCTTTAGTACCTTTTCCTATGAGAATTTCCAATTGCTTTCCAATGGACATTACAGCATCTTTGCCTTGAATGTATTGGTTTCTTTGTTGGTTGGAATGGCTGTTTTTGCGGTGGTGCTTCGCTTAAATCCGTAATGTCGACAAGCCACCATCGATTCCGATGATTTGTCCAGTTACCCAAGTTGCTTTGTCGGAAAGTAAAAATGTGGCGTAGTTTGCCATATCTTCGACTGTTCCCACGCGTTTCATTGGATGACGAAGTCCATTTGCCTCTTTCTTTTGATCGGAGTTCAATAGGTTCTGTGCCAAAGGTGTATCCGTCAGCGATGGAGCAATGCAATTCACACGAATCGTCGGCGCTAATTCTGCGGCAAGCGATTTGGTGAGTCCTTCAATTGCTGCTTTCGAAACGGAAACTTGTGTGTGGAAATTCAATCCTTGACTCGCTGCAATCGAACTAAACAATAAGATGGATGGCGTCAAACCTGCTTTTAGCCGTGCCAAATTCCCTTGGATGCACTTAATGGCACCCAATACTTGTAAGTCAAAGTCCTCTTGGAATTGTATGCTGGATATGCGCGCAAACGGTTTCAGTGAAATGGCTCCTGGACAATAAACGATTCCGTCTAAGCGATCGGGTAGGAAGGAAAAGTCCAAGGTTTCTGAACGGACATCCAACTGTTGGTAATGGATTCCAGCAGGAAGTTCCGCTATATCTTTCGTAAAATACGTTCCGTAAACGTGGTGTCCTTCGGCGTGTAATGTAAGCGCGAGCTCCAGTCCAATACCCGATGATGCACCAACAATGAAATAGTTTTTTGTTTCCATGAACTTGTAACAAGTTGCATGAGAAATGGTTCTTTTTTACCAGGATTTAAATTGGATCATGACAAAAATCTAGGGGCTTGACCTCAATTTGTTTCCATTCATAGTTGATTTTACCTCCCACTTTTTGGCTTGATCCAAAAAGTTCGCAAAAAGATCAAGACTTCGAATTCGATTCCCTTTGCGGATCTTACTCCGAAGGATCATCCCTCACTTCAAGCAAAGGGTTTTCTGCGGATTTTGTCACACGATGCTTGGCGCATGAGCTTGCAGCTATGCTGAGCATTCGCGTGTGACAATGCACCTTGAAAAACATCGAATTCTATGTCGGTCCGAATTCTATTTTGAATTTTTCTCTTCGAAGTGTAAACAAAAGTCATTTACAAGAATTTTGATCGTAGCATCAGAATTTGTTACTTTTTGGGGCAATGCCAAAAAGTAAAAGAATAAAAATAATTTCCTTTATTACAACATTTTGACATGGAACATTAATTTAACTACATTTATAAAAATTAACGCCATGAACTTCTTCAAAACACACGCTGCAACCATTATCATTTCGATTGCTGTCATTGTCACTGGATACATCCTCGGACATTCCTATTTATCCAAAGGAAAACCAGATCCAGTTATTAGTGTGACCGGTTTGGGAGAACAGTCTTTTGATTCAGATTTAATCGTTTGGCGCGCGAATTTTTCCCGCAACAACATGGAATTAAAACAAGCGTATGCCGATTTGAATAACGATGTGAAACGCGTTAAGGCCTATTTGAAGTCCAAAGGAATTGCAGAAGACGAAATCGTATTCGAAGCAGCGGATATCCAAAAAATGTATCACACCGAGTACGATAGCGATGGAAATGAAATCGGATCGTATTTTACGGGATACAATTTGACGCAAAGTTTGAAGGTGCGCTCGAAAAAAGTGGATACGGTGGAGAAAACTTCCCGTGAAGTATCCCAATTGATCGACGCTGGAATCGAGTTGAATTCAAATGCACCGGAATATTACTATACGAAATTAGCGGAGTTGAAAATCAAGATGATCGAAGAAGCAACGAAGGATGCGTACAACCGTGCGCAGAAAATTGCAGAGAATGCTGGCGGTTCACTCGGTGGACTCAAAACCGCGGACATGGGCGTGTTCCAAATCACTGCAGAGAATTCTTCCGAGGATTATTCGTGGGGAGGAAGTTTCAACACCTCTTCTCGCCGCAAAACGGCCAACATCACGATGCGTTTGGAATATAAAATCAACTAAAGAAACAAGGACTTATCTAAGTTCAACCATTCCAAGGTAGAATGGGAAAAGATGTTTTCTTTGTCCTGTGTGGACAGGTCACTTTCTTCAATGAATTTTCCAATTTCTAAATCACCTAAGGGGAACGGATAATCTGATCCCAAACAAACGCGCATGGACCCTTGCATCTTTAGAATGTATTTCAAGGCGTCGATGTCGTGCGTGATGCAGTCCACCCAGAATTTTCCGACGTAATCACGTGGATTCACTTCGTTGTCAATCGCCACTAAATCTGGACGACAATTAAATCCATGCTCGATTCTACCCAAAGTGGGCAAGAAAGATCCACCAGCGTGGGAGAAACACACACGTAAGTTTGGCAAGCGTTCCAAAACTCCACCGAAAATCATCGAACAAGCGGCACGAGAGGTTTCTGCAGGCATTCCCACTAACCAAGGTAGCCAGTATTTTTTCATGCTGTCAAAACCCATCATTTGCCATGGGTGAATCATCACCGCCATGCCCAAGCGTTCACAGGCTTCGAAAATTGGGAAGAAACGTTCTTCACTTAAGTTCTCATCGTTGATGTTTGATCCAATCTGAATGCCAACGTGTCCAATCGCTTTGGCTCGTTCCAATTCTTTGATCGCCAATTCCGTATCCTGCATCGGAATCGTTGCGAGTCCAATGTAGTTTTTCGGATATTTCGCTACTAATTCAGCAATGTGGTCATTCAAATACTCGGACAATTCCAGTCCGTGTTTCGGTTCTGCCCAATAGGAGAAAAGCACCGGAATCGTACAAACCACTTGCGTTTGCGTTTGAAATTGTTCGTATTCCCCCAAACGTAAGTCTTCGTCCCAGCAATTTTCTTTGATGCGTCTAAAAAACTGTCCACCTTGCATCATATCTGCACTTCGGTCCTCATTGTGATTCAAGTATATGAATTTCCCGTAGCCAAATTTCTCCGTCCAATTCGGTAAATTCTTCGGAATGATGTGAGAGTGCATGTCGATTTTCAGCATAGGTCAGATTTTGGTAGCGAAGATAAGTAAAATGTGATTAGGTCTAAAGTTGCCGTTTCGGTTTGATTCAAAATAAGAAATGAAAAAAAATGTGGTGCACTTACCCCACGGGCAGGAACTTTTTACGTTTAATAATTTGGAAACCAATCTATTTGAGTTAAATTTACCAAATGGGCTGTACTTTATAGATGTAGTACTTCAATCAGGAAACCATGAAACACTTCAAGTCATCATCCTTTAGATTTACGCTGCTTTTCCTTTTTTGGCAGGTTTTCACTCCTTTGTATGCTCAGGAGAATTTGATACTGAATCCTTCAATAGAGAATACTAATAATATCGAATTATTCAACAATTTAAGTTTTTTCCATTTATGTCAAAATTGGTTTAACCCTTCTGATTATTCGAATACCGTTGATCTTTTTTCTAAGATTACTGAATCTGTTCCAAATAACCTCCGTGGATATCAAGATAGTGAAGATGGCAATAATTATTTTGGTTTTGCGACTTATGATTCGGATGTTTTTAAAGACACTTGTGTAAGTTGTAAAGTGGAATTTGCTGGTGGGCGTTTAGCTAATACTCTAGAAAAAAGTAAATCGTATGTTTTCAAATTTTATATGGTAAAAGCTGAAATAAGCACGCTTAACTCCAATGCGCTTGATGTGGTTATGTTATACGACACATTACTTGACGTGAAAAATTATCAAGCTTTTGGATATAAAGTTTGGTCAGAACAAGAGCCCTTGTCAGATACCACCAATTGGCAACACGTGAGTGTCTGCTTTCAAGCTAAGGGAGGGGAGAAAGCTTTTGTTCTAGGGAATTTTCATGACTACGATTCGACAAAAATCTCTTATAAAGCTTACTTTGATGGGAATAATTTAATTAATTGGGACTATCGTTTTTTCGATAACTTCTCACTGCAAGAGGTCGCTACATGTACAACTATACCGCAGAGCACGATTCTTCTCGAAGATTTATACGTTCTTGGGAATCCAGCAACAGGAAATCAGTTCACTTCCCTGGAAATGAAAATTGCTGAAGGTTCAACCGGTAATTTGAGTATTTATGATAGTGCTGGTAGACTATTGGTCAATAAGACCCTACAAGGTCCAAGTGTAACTTATACTTTTGAAGGATTTGCTTACGGCTTATATCAGTATCACTTTTCTACCAGTTTGGGGTATCAATCGAATGGGAAAGTGTTGGTAATTGGCGAATAAAACTCGAAGTTGATATCAGGGATTATTTATACGTTCAACTCCATCACATAATCATCCATGAAAAAACCATGTCCGATGTCGAATTTCTCTTCTCTTCGGATGCTGAATCCCAATTTTTCGTAAAAGAACTTCGCTTTATTGGCGCGATTTACTTGAAGGAAAATATAGGAACAATCTTTTGCTTTTGCGCGTTCAATGGCTTTGTCCATTAGTTGTTTTCCTGCGCCACAACCTTGAACTTCCGGTAGGACATACACTTTGTTCACTTTCAATTCTTGTCCAGCTTTTTCGAGCGCAATAAAGCCGACGTCTGTGTTGTCTTTGGATATGAGGTAGAATTCGTGTCCATCTTGCCATTGCTGGCCCAAGGTTTCAGTAGAATACATCCAATTCAACATGAACTCCATTTGTTCGGTGCTGATGATGTCCGAGTAGGTGTGAGGCCAAATGCGGCGTGCGAGCTTTTCTAGAATGTGTAATTCAGACAGTTCAACGATGCGAATTTCCATACTTATTGTTTGATGAAGCGCTCTTGCTGTACTTTTCCATCGATAATTAACCGAATGAAATACGTCCCTGCGGGTAAATCTGAAACATACAATTTCCCATCGATGATGTTCTTCTCGTAGAAGTTTCCTTCCATGTCCACAATTTGCGCTTTTTTCGGCAATTCAACGATCGTGAAATGCAGTTCGTTCATGACTGGATTTGGATACACGTTCCAATCAATTTCGTGGGATACTTGCTCCACTCCCAAGGTTTGCAATGCCAATTTCACAGCGGCATACGCATTGATTTTCCCCGCTCCCCATACTGGACTTCCCTCCGCAGGAATTGCTCCTGTAAAGTTGTCCTGACGCGCAGTCAACATGATGATTTCTTTCACTTGTCGAGCGGACAAATATGGATTTGCTTCCAAAATCAACGCTGCCACTCCTGCCACCATTGGCGATGCCATGGACGTTCCAGACATTTTAGCAAAATGATAGGTTTTGTTGTTGAAGGTAATTTGATCGAATGAAGTAAAGGTTGCATCCGTGTAGGAGGACATCGCTGAAACAATCGAAACTCCCGGTGCTGCAATGTCTGGCTTCATTTCTCCATCGTAGCGTGGACCAACAGAAGAGAAAGAAGCGATCGCTCCACCTACTAAATTTCCACTCGCATTAGGGTATTGTGTCGCATATGCTGCCACACTGATGACATCGTCTGAACAAGATGGTTCGCTGATTCCATTTAGGTTATCTCCGGAAATCGATCCTCCGTAAGAGAAAGAAAAAGGCATTCCCCAATTTCCAACGTCATTGGATAATTCCGTCACGTTCCAATAATGCACCGTACTGGAGTCCGCATGAGATTTCAGGAGAACGCGCAAGGCGGTGTTCGTGTTTTTCACACGCAAACGCATTTGCGGACGTCCATTCAAGGGATGAGCAGCATCCGCAGTGATGTTAAACCAAATCGTATCGATGCCAGTCACCAAAAACGAATCAATGTAATTAGTTACTGTTGCCGTATTGTAAAAAGGACTTTCCACCAAAGTATTTCCAGCATTGTCCGTAATGATTAATCCATTTTCAAATGGCGTTCCAGCTTCTCCCCACGCATGGATACTTTGTCCCCACATATTCGCATTCGCTGAATAGGAATAAAACTCCACACGCGTTTTGAATTGGTCGTTGTTAAATGTGCGCTTGATGTGGAAATTCACATTTCCATTGTTCCCTCCAGAATTAGAGAAGACCACACCTAAGTCGGTGTAAGCAGTGATGGCTTGACTCAAAATAGAAGTCCCGTCCAAGGTTCCGAAATGATACAGTCCCCAGGACATATTAATCACCAAGCGTTTTCCATCCGCTTGCGCTTTTTGATACATCCATTCCCAAGCATCAAGTACCGCCGCTTCATCCACCAAAAACGTCACGAATAAGAAATTCGCATCATAGGCTACACCTTTGTATGGCGTTCCTGCGCCGCCACCACCTGCGATGGAGGATACATGCGTTCCGTGTGTTGCGTACGAGTAAATGTTTGCAGTATCACTTCCAGCTGCAAATAATTCACCTAAGGTCGTGTATTCTGTCCCGTAAGCAAATCCCTGCGGATGTGGTCCACTTGTTTTGTATTGATCCCAAGCTGCTACAATGCGCGATTGCTGCATGGCCGTGTCGTAAAAAACAGGATTTGTATAATCGAAGCCCCAGTCGGTCACGCCAATGTATACATCCTTTCCGGAATATCCCTGTGGTAAACCAATTCCTTGGTGGACACTATCCGCATGCATGTCGACAATGGCTTTGTCCAGTGAATTATGGATTTTCGAAGCGATTTCTACGTAGGAGAGTCCTTTGATATTAGCAAGTTGACTTGTTTTATTTAAAGGAACTTTGATGCTCACTAAATTCGCAATCGGTGTCCCAACAATGAAGTTTTTCTTAATCAATTCCGAACGGTTAAATCCTTCAGATGTTTTTGCTAAAAAGGATAAATAATACGTTCCGTTGATTTGGTAAATGGGATAACGACTCAACAAATCAGCGCTAATTTCACCTTTGTTGACCATTAAATCATGGTGAATGTTTGCCAAGTCGACACGGTTACTCGCATTCATTTTTACTTGCGCAAAAAGTCCGGTGTTTGGAAGGGTGAACACGAATAAAAGAAGGTAAAAATACTTGAGCGAAAACTTCATTCTCAAATATAAGGATAATTTTTGCGCGGAAGGACGTGATTCCGTTTGAAATCACGCCGTTTTATCCACGTAAAAATGTGAAAAACTATCTTGTTTCAAAGATGTTTTCTGGCGCTTTGCGCACTTTCGGTAAATGTTGGTAAACGTCCTCTGTGGAGCGGAAACCAATTGGACAAAGCAATACGCTTTTTAATCCTTGTGCTTCAAGTCCGAGTAATTCGTCCAGCGCTTTTGCGTTGAATCCTTCCATCGGCGTGGCATCAACGCGTAGACTTGCGCAGGTATGAAGGACTTGTCCCAGTGCAATATATGCTTGGCGGACATTCCATGGTTCGACATGTTCGCTAGGGATAGCCAAAACATTTTTCTTCAAGAAATCACTGAATCCAGCGGCTCTTTCTTCGGGTGTGTTACGTACTTCTTTCACGCGGTCAACATACGTATCAATGTACGTTTCGTCGATGCTTGTATGTGCGCAAATGATTAACAAATGTGACGCATCCACCACTTGTGCTTGGTTGTATGCAATCGGTTTGATTTCTTCGCGCAAACTCGGCGTTTCAACGAAAATAAATTTCAACGGCTGTAGTCCATATGCAGATGGCGTTAAGCGCAGGGATTCTTTGATGATATCGAATTGTTCGTCTGTAATTTTTTTAGATAGATCATATTGCTTGGCAGCATATCTCCATGTTAAATCTTCGATGATTTTTTTCATAATTAAAAGGTCATTGGTACTTCTATAACCAGCAGTTTGCCGTTTTGTTTGTTTTGAATGTGTATTTCGTTGGTTTCCCAAATTCCAAGAGCGTCGCGGTCCTTCAGGGTGTTTTCTGCAATCTCGAAAGTTCCTTCGATGTTCATGAGGTAAACGCCCGTTCCTTCTCCTTTGAACGTATAAGTACTTTCTGTATTTGCTTCCATGCTAATGAGGTGAATCCAAGCGTCTTGATGAATCCATACGCCTTCTTGATCGGCATGTGGAGAAACCAATTGCAAAAAGCGTTGTTGGGTGTCCTTCAAGTCGTAAGACTTCTGTTCATAGCGCGGAGTTACGCCTTGTTTGTTCGGGAAAATCCAAATTTGGAAAAGGTTGATGTCTTCGTGGTGACTCGCATTCATTTCGCTATGAAAAATTCCTGTTCCAGCGGACATCACCTGTACTTCTCCCGCTTTAACTACTTCGCTAAATCCCATGCTGTCTTGGTGTCGAAGTGAACCATGCAGCGGAATCGTGATGATTTCCATGTTGTCATGCGGATGTTTTCCGAATCCCATGGATGGAGCAACGATGTCGTCGTTTAACACGCGTAAAGCACCAAAGTGAATGCGTTCTGGATGGTACCATTGTGCAAAGCTGAAGGAGTGTTTGGCATTCAGCCAACCGTGATTGGCGTGACCTCGGCTATCGGCGGTATGTAGGATGGTTTTCATGTCTCTCGTTTAATGACACAAAGGTAAGAACATTCCATTGGAGCCGATTTAAATGTCGACGTGAATCAGCAATTCAATAACCTGTGTTAATTCTTTTTTAAGGAAACGGATGGACGTCTCATAAAAATGTTGATATTCGTTTTATGGTACTAAGTAGATTTTGGCTGATTATTTTCATCAGCTCCGTTTTGTTTGTTTTCGCTGGATTGTTTCTGTCGAATTCCTATTCCATTGAATACGTGTTAAATGGTAAAAAAGATAGTCCGATCTTAACGGGCGAACGCTACCTTAAAGATTGTTCAAAAGGATTTCAAGCGAAATTAAGTGCTGCTCCGGAAGGAACCTTAGTGTGCAATCTGAATGAAAATGACGTGGACACAACTTACGTGTTGAAAAATCAAACGGTTCAAATTTTTAAAGGAACGCAAAAAGCGGACGGACTCTTGGAGACATGTAAAGCAAGTTTATTCGACCTCATTTTACCCTTGATGGCTTATTTGGCTTTCTTCTGCGGTATCATGCAGTTGTTGATTGACTCTGGCGCGACGGAACGATTGGCACGAAGATTAAGTCCATTCTTTATAAAAGTCTTTCCATCTGTCCCGCAAAACCATGAGTCCATTTCCTACATGACCTTAAATTTCTCCGCCAACTTTTTAGGACTCGATTCTGCAGCGACGCCATTTGGACTAAAGGCCATGCAGAGTTTACAGGAAATCAATCCAGATAAGGAGCGTGCTTCCGATGCGCAAATCATGTTTTTGTGTTTGCACGCGGCTGGACTGACACTTATTCCAACGTCGATTATTGGTTACCGCGCTGCTGCAAATGCGGCGAATCCAGCGGATGTCATGTTGCCATGCATCGTAACTTCGTTGATTGGTACCTTGGCAGCCTTTTTCATCGTTGGAATTCGTCAACGCATTCAGTTTCGCAGCGCCACCTTATTGCTTGCCTTGACATCCATCATTGCAGCGATCATCGGATTACTGATGTATGTGAATAGTTTGGATTTAATCGGAAAGAATTTCTTCTCTAGCAATTTCTCCAGTGTCTTATTACTTGGAATCATTGTTGCGACCTTGATTTTTGCGTTTGTCCATGAAAAGAAATTCAAGGAAAAGGAAACGACCGTGTTCGACTCATTTGTCGTTGGGGCAAAAAGTGGCATCAACACAGGTGTGGCGATTTTTCCATACGTGCTTGGGATGTTAGCGGCAATTTCCTTGTTTCGAAATAGTGGACTTTTTGAAATCATCAGTAACTGGATTGCCACTGGTTTTCATTTTATTGGTGTGTCCAAGGAAATCACCGATTCTTTGCCAGTTGCGCTGCTAAGACCATTTAGTTCTAGTGGTTCAAGAGGATTTATGTTGGATGCGATGAACAATTTCGGTCCAGATTCTTTAGCAGGAAGATTGAGCAGTATTTTTCAATGCAGCGCGGAAACAACCTTTTATGTGATTGCTGTTTACTTTGGTTCAATCAACGTGCGAAACACGCGTTATGCATTGGGAACGATGTTGTTGGTGGACCTAATTTGCGTTGTGACGGCAATCTTTGTGGCACTTTGGTTTTTTTAAGATAAGCATATGTTGCGAAAATTATTTGGTTCAGGAAAAAAGGAAAGTGCGAAATCGACCACACCGATTGCGGCTGCACCTTTGCATGACATCAATTATCCATCCTTGGTCATTATTGCTTGGACCAAAGCAGTCGAAGGAAACGAGGACTTACAACATTGGTTGCGGGACAATGGTTATCCAGAATTGTACATGGCCACTTTTGCGATTTTATTGAAGGATGAAGCGCGCAATTGGTTAATCGAAAATGGCTATGCACATTTGATGGCCATGATTAATGGGGCAGAGGGGAACCTGAAAGCACAAGAATGGCTGTTGAACAACAAGTTTGAATTGTTATACCACATGTCCTTGGCGATTGACCATGAAGACAATAGCTGGTTTTGGCTCAGCAAATTTGCCTCGCCAGAAATCCGCATTTTAACGAAAGGAATTCAACGAGTGAAGGATGAAATTGAGGAAAACCACAATGACATGCACTCGATTGGAAAAGACGTTTAAGGAAACTTACAACAACATTGCTGCTGGATTCTCCATGTACGTTTTGAACGTTTGAAGGAATGCAGATCCAGTTGCTCCATCTACCACACGGTGGTCACAAGAAAGCGTTACTTTCATCACATTTCCAGGAACAACTTGTCCGTTTTTCACAACTGGCACTTCTTTGATTCCACCCACAGCAAGAATGCAACTATCTGGTGGATTCACGATGGCAGTGAACGATTCAATTCCGAACATCCCAAGGTTTGAAATCGTGAAGGTGTTTCCTTCCCAATCACTTGGTTGTAATTTTTTGTCTTTTGCTTTTTGAGCGAACTCACGCACTTCGGCAGAGATTTGTACCAATCCTTTGGTATCCGCAAAGCGAATCACAGGAACAAGTAATCCATCTTCTACAGCAACTGCTACTCCGATGTTTACGTGTTGATTGCGACGAATGAAATCACCCATCCATGCGCTGTTCACACCTGGATTTTGTTTCAATGCCATAGCAACAGCTTTCACTACTAAATCGTTGAACGAAACTTTCACACCGTCCATGCTATTTAACGCTTTTCTAGATGCAATGGCTTGATCCATGTTGATGTCCATTGTCAAGTAGAAATGCGGAGCTGTAAACTTGCTTTCTGCTAAGCGACGTGCAATGGTTTTACGCATTTGGCTTACTGGTTCATCAGTAAACGATTCAACGCCAGCAGGTGCAGCGGAGAAAGAACGCTCAGCAGGAGTGTAAGGCGTGTAATGATCGACATCGCGTTTCACGATGCGTCCACTTTCACCTGTTCCCGCAACTGATTGAATGTCAATTCCTTTTTCGCTCGCTAATTTTTTTGCTAATGGGGAAGCGAAAACGCGTCCACCAGCATTGTTTGAAACGACTGGAGCTGGAGCTGGTGCAGCAGCAACTGGCGCTGGGCTTGGAGCCGCAGTAGCAGGTGCTGGACTTGGAGCTGGCGCTTCTGTTTTTGGTGCTTCAGCTGCCGGAGCAGTACTACCAGCGGATGCCAATGCTGCAGAGATATCTTCGCCTGCTTGACCGATAATCGCTAAAATGCTGTTTACAGGTGCAGCTTTTCCTGTTTCCACTCCGATGTGTAATAACACACCATCGTAAAATGATTCGAATTCCATGGTTGCTTTATCCGTTTCGATTTCTGCTAGTACTTCACCAGCTTTAACGGTATCACCCACATTTTTATTCCAAGTTGCAACAACCCCTTCGGTCATTGTATCACTCAATTTCGGCATGTAAACGATTTCAGCCATGGATTCTTTTATTTTAAGTTTTTAATATTCTTTGATGTATGGATAATCGGTTTGAGTGTATACGTCCTCATATAACTCATGTGCTTCTGGATATGGAGAGTTTTCTGCAAATTCAACAGATTCATCCACTTCTTTTTTCACCCAAGCGGAAATTTCTTCAATTTCCTTTTCATTTAACCATTTATTCTCTTGAATTGTTCGCAAGCAATGTTCAATTGGATCTTGTTCCATCCATTCTGCGACTTCATCTTTTGTACGGTATTTCTGTGGATCGGACATCGAGTGTCCTTTGTAACGGTAGGTGCGAATGTCCAATAAAGTTGGTCCATCTCCACGACGAGCGCGGTTACACGCTTCTTCGATTGCTTCGTGCACGCTTTCTGGACGCATTCCATTCACCACTTTCGATGGCATTTCGTATGAAAGTCCAATTTTAGAAAGGTCTGTTACATTCGTTGTACGCTCTACGGATGTTCCCATTGCGTAGTTATTATTTTCAATGATGAAAATCACTGGAAGTTTCCAGTTCATGGCCATGTTAAAGGTTTCGTGCAAAGCTCCTTGTCGAACCGCACCATCACCCATAGAAACAAAAGCAACATTGTCTGTCCCGTTGTATTTTTCAGCAAATCCAACACCAGCTCCCATGGCAATTTGTGCTCCTACGATTCCGTGTCCACCCATAAAATTCTTCTCTTTGTCAAAGAAGTGCATGGAACCACCTTTTCCTTTCGAACAACCTGTTGTTCTTCCATAAAGTTCTGCCATCAACACACGTGGATCTGTTCCAAGCGCAATTGGATGTGCGTGATCACGGTAAGCGGTCATGTGTTTATCGCCTGGTTGACAAGCGCTTGCTGTTCCTGCAACAATGGCTTCTTGTCCAATGTAAAGGTGACAGAATCCACCAAATTTCTGTTGAATGTACAACTGACCTGTTTTCTCTTCGAAGCGACGAATTAATAACATGTCCTTGTACCATTTGATGTACGTTTCTTTAGAAAACTTTGGTTTTCCTGCAGATTTAGAAGCAGTGCTTGCTTTTTTTGTGCTTGTTGTAGCTTTTGCTGGCATAATACGTCCGTTATTTTCGGTCACAAATATAAGAATGAATTTGAATATAATTACAAAATGTCATTATTACACTAAGTGACTTTTTTCGATTAATGTAGTTTAAGTAAATGTTCTATTTTATTCATGGGAATACTGAACTCAATCGTTCCCTCTGCATAATTCGTGATTTCATAAGGCATGTACATGAAATGCATGCTTTTTCCATCAAAACAAAAATTATCGTTGCAAGCAAATTGGTCGTTTTCGAACCAGAAATCGAAGGAGTAATCTTTGGAACCTACGCTGACATTTGTTGGAATCCCTTGTGATTTCTTGAAGTACTTTTCTGCAATGCGATTGAATTCCTTCATATCGGTAACAAAATCCTTCAAAGTCAACTCTTTTCCAGTGCGTTTGTCAAATTGAAAATAGCCTGTTCCATACATGCCATGGGCACCACCATCGTAGGAACTTGTTACCTGTATTACCGTCACAAATTCTTTGTGTTGGTCATCAATAACATAGTCATCCGTCATGGAATAGGTCATCTCGAATTCGCTCTTATGACGATTGGCGTAACGCTTAAATTCGTTCATGGATTTTTCAATCATCTTTACGGTTAGTGGATCCTTCGATACAGGAGATCCTTCCGGACGGTATAAGGATTTCTTGATAAAATTGTTAATCGCTTGTTGCCAAATGGATAGGTTTCCATTGTCCTCATAAAAGGCATAAGAAATGGAACTGGTGGAAGTATCCTCGCCTTTACCCGCGATAATCGCATAAGTTCCGGTGATTAATTTCGCGTTGTTATCTTCGGTCAAGGAAACAGGTGTTTTTTCTAGGCCCTTGGACTTTTCTGTCTTTTTTCCGGTTTCTTTTTCCGGTGCCTCGGATGTTTGACAAGATGCCAGTACAAGACAAACACTGGAGCAGAGTATTAAAAACTGTTTCATTGAACGGTTTGATTTTTTGTAGAACGATAAACTAAGTAGATTCCAGTCAAAACAAATGGAATGCTTAACAATTGTCCGGTGTTTAATGCCCATTCAAAGTCGCGAGCAGTTTGACCGATTTTGACGAATTCAATCAAGAAACGCGCGCCAAAAATGAGGATTAAAAACGTACCGAAAACGAATCCTTGTTGCTTGTATTTTTCTTTTTTCCAATAAAGAAAGAGGAGGATGAAAAACGCAATGAGGTAACAAATTGCTTCGTAAAGTTGCGCCGGATGACGAGGTGTTGGATCATACATGTGTATTTGGTCGTTCCAATAGTTTTGAAACTTGAAGGCCCACGGAAGATTCGTAGGATCTCCTACCATCTCATGGTTGACCAAATTCCCTAGGCGAATAAAGGTTCCGCCAATCGCAACCGGAGCGGCAATGCGGTCCAGCATCCATAAGTAGGGACGTTGAATGACATACTTTGAGTAATACCAGAGTGCAAGTAGAATGACAATCGCCGCACCATGACTGGCTAATCCGCCTTCCCAAATTTTGAAAATATCTGCTGGATGAGACAAGTATCCACGGTCGACCACCACGCCATTTTGTACCTTGTCAAACAATGGTCCGTAAAAGAAAACGTGTCCGAGTCGTGCACCAATCACTGTTGCAGGAATCATGAACCAAACCAGTTTATCCAAGAGTGCATCGCTGATTTGCTCTTGTTTGAACATGCGTTTTACGACAAAATATCCTAGAATGAGTCCAGTAACGAATAAAAGTCCATAGAGGTTAGGTGTTCGCCAACCATCTATAATTTCCGAATCAACGGTCCAATTAATTGCTAATATCACAGTTTATCCTTGCTTGAAAGTTCAATCAAAGATAAAGGTTTTTCAGGATTGTGTTGAAAGGGAAGTCGATTTGATCGACCTTTTTTGAAAATTCGATTGCTGTTCTCTTTTCCTTTGCGAAGTTCTTTCTGAACATCTTCAGGTAAGTGTATGGTTTCTAAGCAGATATCGGAGCAGCAGTTCTCCATTTTTTCTTTGCACGCATCACATTGAATGAACAATAAATGACAGGCATCATTCACGCAATTCGTGTGGGTGTCCGCTGGTGATCCACATTGGTGACATACGGAAATGATGTCGTCCGTAATGCGCTCGCCTCGACGTTCGTCGAACACGAAGTTTTTACCAATGAATTTATTTTCGAGTCCTTGTTCTTTCGCGTCGTTGGCATATTTGATAATGCCTCCTTCTAACTGATGGACATGTTTGAATCCACGGTGTTTGAACCATGCGGAAGCTTTTTCACATCGTACACCACCCGTGCAATACATGACAATGTTTTTATCCTCGTTTCCTTTCAAATAGGTTTCTTCGATGAAGGGAAGAGACTCGCGGAAGGTATCTACGTCTGGAAGAATAGCGCCTTTGAAATGTCCAACTTCGGATTCATAGTGGTTACGGAAATCGATTAAAATCGTATCGTCTTTCGAAGTCAACTCATTGAATTCTTGTGCGTTCAAGTGTTTTCCTTTGTTGGTAACATCAAAGGTTTCGTCTTCGAGTCCGTCTGCAAGGATTTTATCTCGTACTTTGATTTTCAACTTCAAGAACGGAAATTCCGCTTCGGCATCGTCCACAGCAAAATTCAAGCGAACGCCATTTAAAAATTCAATGCCGTACAATTCTTCTCTAAATTGACTCAGGTTTTCTGTTGGAACGGCGATTTGCGCGTTGATTCCTTCGTGGGCAACGTAGGTTCTACCTACGACATCCAATTTTGACCACATGAGAAACAAGTGATCTCTGAATAAGTGAGGATTTTCAATTTTCGCATATTGGTAGAAGGAGATGGTGACATACTGATGTCCAACTTCTCTCAAATGCGCTTCTAATTCCTCCTTATTTAACGTATTCCACAGTTGCATGCTATGTTGAATTAAATAATTTACTCGGCAAAGGTAATCATTCGGGACGGCTGAAAAAAATGATAAATGTCATGAATTGGAAATTGATGGTGAGATTCCGTTCATTTTATCGGTCATTTGGGATGATTTACTTTCCAGTTGAACCAGTTTTTCCCGAACAAAAGTCCGAGGATTCGATCAAATGAAATTTGTGTCAATCGGAGTAAACCAGTTTTTAGCGTTACGATTGGTGAAGGATGCCATTTTCGAAATCCAATGGACAGGCTCGCATCGGTATAAATCATTTGATGCCAGAATCCACTTGGGATGTATATGGTATCACCGTGCTCCAATATTGTGCGATACGCTTTTACCTTTTTCAAGTTGGGATACATGTCGAAGTTGGGGTCGAATAGATTTACCATCGAGGTCGAATTAAACGGAAGACGATATAAGAGGTGAGATTGACTTTGGTCAATTAATATGATTTCCTTTCGTCCAAAAAGTTGGGTTAGGAGTCCGTCATCGTACATGAAATCGTAATGCAAAGGTACCATCGTACTTTTCCCTCCGATGAACATCAAATTAGGTAATTGAAAGGCACATTTGAAGAAATCGGGACAAGGGATTTCCTTGGCTAATTTTTTGTTTTTGGTCAATATAGGATTGACGAACATGCGTAAGTCCGAAACCTTGTTTTCTCGAATCAAATGAAGCATGTGATTCATAGGTACTTTGTGATCGCCCACCAAAAAAGAGGTTTTGTTTTTTCGCTGACGATCAAACACTTTGACTGGAAAATGTCCAAGTTCTTTTTCCAGGTAATCTATGTTCCAATTTCTCGCCGGACTTTCATCTAGTAATCCTTTGATAATTAGTGGCTTTTTGGTGTTTATCCAATCGTTTTTAAATGTGGATTTATTGAGTTCATTCACATGAAGGAGATCAGTTATTTCGGTGAATTCCATGGCAAGTTGATTTTGTGGGTAAATCTAATTGCGAAAAATAGGGAGTCAAAATCGAATAACGCATCAACTAGTGAGCAATATGCGAATTACACAAACAATCAAAAGCAAAATGAAACAGGTGCCATTCGGAAGAAAATCCTCAATTGGACTCTTTCAACAGATAAATTTTACGTATTTCTCCTCGCCAAGTATGCACTTTTCCGTCAAATCTCTTGTGATCATTTGACAGTTGAAAAAGGAAGAAATTGGTGATGTTATTCGCGTCCATTTGAAAGGATAAGATGGAACCATCAAATTTGACATGGTAAAATGTCGGTTTCCAATTCTCTTGCTCATTATGCAAGGAAAGTTGAACGTTATCCTCCGTAACGGAAAGCCTTAAGGTGTCCACATAATCTACGTCACTATCAATCCAATGCTCCGACCAAAGTCCAGAAATTGATGGGATTTCTTGTTTTATTGATGAGGTCAAAATGATCATCATTCCAAAAATCAAGCTGAAGCGACCTATGGTTTTCATTTGGTTAAACTGCTACATTGTGTTCGCGCAAGGCATCGTTCAAGGATGTTTTTAGGTCCGTTGAAGCTTTGCGCTGTCCAATGATCAATGCGCATGGAACTTGATAGGATCCAGCTGGAAATTCTTTGGTATAGGTTCCCGGAATGACCACGCTTCGTTCTGGAACGAATCCACGGTGTTCGATGGGTTCAGGACCTGTAACGTCAATGATTTTTGTGGATTTTGTTAAAACGACATTTGCTCCAAGTACGGCTTGTTTTCCCACACGAACGCCTTCTACTACAATGCAACGAGAACCGATAAACGCATCGTCCTCGATGATTACTGGAGCAGCTTGTAACGGTTCAAGTACCCCTCCGATTCCAACGCCACCACTCAAATGGACATTTTTTCCAATTTGTGCACAACTTCCAACCGTTGCCCATGTGTCTACCATCGTTCCTGAGTCCACGTAAGCGCCAATATTCACGTACGATGGCATCATGATGACACCTGGCGCAACGAACGCCCCATATCGTGCAATAGCATGCGGTACAACTCGAACACCCAATTCTTTGTAGTTGCGTTTCAAGGCCATTTTATCGTGAAACTCAAATGGACCTACTTCAATGGTTTCCATTTGACGAATCGGGAAATACATGACTACGGCTTTTTTCACCCATTCATTCACCACCCACTCGCCGTTTTCACCTGGTTCGGCAACACGTAATAATCCTTTATCTAAATCTTCAATGACGGTTTCAATGGCTTGAATCGTTTCTTTTTCCTGTAGTAGTGCACGGTTCTCCCAAGCAGCTTCAATTTGTTGTCTCATGTTGTAAATTCGTTGTTTTAGGAATGGAAAGTAGGATGATAAATCCAATAATAAAGAAAATAACCAGTGATAAAATCGAAGTGCGAATGTCTAAGAATCCTTCGATTAATCCAAAGGTTAAGGTGCCAACGGCTAATCCAATTTTCTCTGCTAAATCATAAAAACTGAAATAGGAAGTCAAGTCCTTGGTTTCAGGTAATAATTTGGAATAGGTGGATCTTGACAGGGATTGAATTCCACCCATCACGAGTCCGACAACCGCTGCAGCAATGTAAAACTGCCAAGGTTCATACACCAAATAGTAAACCCCTAGGCAGAGTCCAATCCAAATGATGATGGCAATTCCAATTGACTTTAAATTCCCAATTTTCCCAGATATTTTCGAAAGGAGGTACGCGCCGAGCATTCCGATGAATTGAATGATCAAAATCGAGATAATCAAATCTTGGGATTTGATTCCGCGCACTTCTTTGTTCGCAAATGCAACTGCCATAACCATCACGGTTTGGACGGCCATATTGAACATGAAAAAGGAACCCAAATATCGCTTTAATGGGATGTTTTGTTTGATTTCTAACCAAACTTTATAGACTTCTTGGTATCCTTTTAATATCATGTTTCCTTCTTGTTTCCTTGAAGCGTGCGATTTCGGTAAGCGAATAAACGAGTACGTGGCAAAACTAATCCACCAAATACTCACCAGCGGGAAAGCAAAACGAATCGGAATGACTTTCGTGAAAACAGTCAGCGTAAGTACGATAATCAATAAAATTGAACTTCCAAGGTAGCCCATTGAATAGCCTCGCGCACTCACACGATCGTGATCTTTTGGTTCGGCAATTTCAGGCAAATAAGAGTTATAATACACAAGACTTGCCCAGAATCCAATGGATCCAAAGAACAATGGAAGAATGCTCCAATCGATGATGAACGGACTTCCTTCCAAAGAACTTCTGTCTGCATGGAAAAAGTAAAGCAATCCACTGGAAATGGCTCCCAAGTAACAAAAGAACTGCATAAATAGTTTTCGTTTTCCACCGGCATCGGCAATTCCGGATAAAAGCGGTGAAAACAAGGCTACGACAATGTAGGATAAGCAAATCAAATAGGCGTAAAACTCGGTGTTTTTAAATTCCATTCCCAAAACAGAAATGGTATCAAAAATGGTCGCTTTTGTCACTGGATCCTTGACGCTTGTTTGCGTTTCGTACAAAATAGGGAAGATGGCAGAACTAATAATCAAAGGGTAAACTGAATTTGCCCAATCGTACATCACCCATCCTCGAATGACTTTTTTATCTCCTTTTTCAATCATACACGAATGTAGAAAATTATTCTAATCCAGCGACATAATTGCTCAAATAGCTGAATCCTTCCGTTAATTCACCATTCAAATTTGTTTGAGATCCTCGGGCAATGACATGATCTGGGTCTTCACCGAACAAACAAGGAAGGACATGCTTCAATAATTCATTTCCGAAGTCCTCCGAAGCATCCTTTGGCAACTCGCAAGGCAAATTGTCAATCGCCATCACGGCAATCGCTTTTGGATCCATGAAGTCCACTTCAATTTGTGTGCGTGGGTCATAGCCATAAATGCCATTACCAATTTTGCTGGGACGAATCGTACATGCAATTGGACCAGCAATATCACAGGAAATGTCACCAACCACTTGGATTCGATTCGTTTCTTTCATTAAATCCTCGTTGGTCAAGATAAAAGGTGACTTTGCACTCCAAAAATGACAAGGAACATACATATCAGATTTGACGGAATAACGTCCAAATGTCGAACAGTAATTTTCAGGCGTTGCATAGAAATCTTGTTTCACGAACGGACTCCCGTCCTTTGGTGCAAAATAATCTTCCGCCTCTAAATGCGTGAAGACAGGTCCATCGAAGTTTTCATTCAAATACTCATCTGGACTAACTTCCGTAATTGGAAGTAAATCAATGATTTCGCGCGCACCGTGTCCGACACGACCAAATCCAGTCAATACCACGCGGAAATCGGCAGGTAGATCGACTTTTTTCAATTCTTGCTCCACTTCTTTGCGGTCCTCACAGGCGTGCGCTGGCTTTAATGTGTAGCGTCCAGATTTTAATCCATACGTTAAAAAAGCATTGTAACAACCAACAATTCCTGCGTAACGTCCGAAGCCGATGATGCGTTTATTGTGTTTGTCCTTCAATACTTCGTAATCCACCAAAGCAATCTTTTTATCCAAGATGGCCTTCAATAATTCACGGTTGTATGGTTGCTTTTTGTACGTATGTGAAAAGAAGAAAAACGTTTTATTGGGAATCAAATCTGCAATTTGAACTTCTTTTACGCCGAAGATGTAATCGCAATCGGCCAATGAATCGACCAATGTTAGTCCTTGCTCTTCATAGGCCGCATCTGGATAGGTGCGAATGGGGCTGCGTTGCACGACCACTTCTACATGTGGATAAAGAACCTCAATGGCTTTGCATTGTTTGGGAGTTAAAGGCACGCGAAAATCTGGTGGAACTTTTCCTTCACGGATGACTCCTAATTTGATTGATTTCATAAAATCTTAAATGGCTTGAGCTAATAAATAATGGTCGATAAATTCACGAACACAGGCGTCGCCACCTTTTCTAGAAAGAATAATGTGGCTCGCTGATTTAACGGAATTCACGGCGGAAGCTGGACAAACAGCTAATCCAACGGCTTTCATTACCGGTAAATCGTTCACATCGTCACCAATAATGCCTACTTCATCCAAGCTGATGCCTAATTCCGCGCACCATTGATTCAACACGTCTAATTTTGGATCTCTTCCCACGTAAACCCGTTCGATTCCCAAAAGAGAAGCGCGGTCTTGCACCATATGCTCAGTGAAACCCGAGGAAATAATTCCAAGTTGCACAGGTCCATTTTTTACGACATGCATGATGGCCAAGCCATCTTGTGTGTGGTAACGTTTTAGTTGGTCACCTTTCTCACTCATGAACATACCACCGTCTGTAAGGACACCGTCCACATCTAGAATCAACAGTTTTAATCGGTCGATTTGCTTTTTGAAATGGTTGTTGCGGAAAAGTGGTTTGAACAGCAATGCCGTCATGTCCACTTCATATTCCTCACAAACTGCCTCTAAATCGTAAATTGTCAGCTCATTCACATGTTCAACGTCCAGGTCGGACAAGAAGTCATCAAACTCAATTCCGTTTTTTTGACAAAGTCCTTTTATGTTTTGTTCTAATAACATCTTATATCATCTTGTATCCTACACTGTTTGCCACTGCCTGCAAATCTTTCTGTAGTTGTTTGAATTCCTCGTAATTTAATTGTTGGGAAGCATCTGATTTCGCCACTTTTGGATTTGGATGCGCCTCGATTAATAGTCCGTCAATGCCCATTGCTACACAAGCGCGAGCTAATGGATTCACGCCATACGCGTATCCCATGGCATGAGATGGATCCAAAATAATGGGGAGATTCGTGTGTTCTTGCAACCAAGCGACACCACAAAGGTCCAAGGTAAAACGAGTACCTGTTTCAAAGGTGCGAATACCGCGTTCGCAAAGAATGACATTTTCATTTCCACCGGAAAGTACGAATTCTGCTGCTTGAACGAATTCTTGCAATGTTGTTCCAAATCCACGTTTGATTAATACCGGTTTTTTGATTTTTGCACATGCTCTTAAAATTCCTTGGTCGTACATGGCTTTCGCTCCAACTTGGATGATGTCCGTGTGCTCAATAATCTCATCGATGTGTGTCGCATCACGAGCTTCCGTAATGACGTTTAAACCGTATTCTGTGCGCATTTTCGCTAACAGTTGCAATCCTTCTAGTCCTAATCCTTGGAAGGAATAAGGACTCGTTCTCGGTTTATAACATCCACCGCGCAATGTGCTCAAGCCCATACTAACGAGTAATTCTGCTGATGAACGAATTTGTTCTTCGGATTCAACGGAGCATGGTCCACCAATTAAAATGGTGTTTTTCGTGTTGCCTCCAATGCTCACATTTCCGAATTTCACTTCTCTTTTATCCGAACGAAAATGTTTGGAAGCCAATTGAATATCATTCGCAAATACCCAATGTTCGTCGCTTACATTTTCTAAGTCTGCAGGAACTTCTTTTAATCCTGATCCAGTAATTAAATAGTTTTTTCCTTCGTAGGTAATGTGAAACGCTTTGTGTTTTTCAGCGAATGCGGCACATTCATTGGCGCCGACGGTTGATTTTAATTGAATGATCATAGTTCTCCCTTGATGAGGTTGACAAAATTAATAATTCCCACAGCTTGATTTTGATCGTTCACGACTGGAAGATACATGACGGGGAAATTGGATTTTTTTAATAACTGTAACAAATCGATCACTGTCGCTGTTTCCTTGATACACAAGGGATGACGATTAATAAACGCACTCGCTTCAATCTGTGATGGTTGATCTAGGTTTTTCAGAAACGTTTTACGGATGTCCGCACTCGAGACAATTCCTGTCAACGTGTTTTGGTTCCCTAAGGCCAATGCGAATCCCATTTGTCCGAATTCGACAGCTTCTAAGATACTGCGTGTCGTGCATGCAGATGCGTCAAACGTCGGTGCTTCGTCTAAAGGAATCATAAAATCGCCCATGGTAAACGTGGATTCGATTTCGCGTTTCGTTAAGTTCATGAGTGCGTGTCCGATGCTTGGACCATTGAAGAGGTATGAACCAGAAACTGCTGAGCTGACCCCCATGTTGCGAAGGATAAACGATACTTCTCCGTTTACGCCGCCATCCACATGAATGGACTTACTCGGATATTTTGCGCGAAATTGTCTGATTTTCGCAAAGTTTTGTCGGTCAAATTTCCCGCCGCTTTGTCCAGGAATGGTTGCCATGATTAAAATGAAATCAAAGTCCGCATATGGATCAAAAGCAGAGATAGGCGTTGGAGTAATAATGGCCAATCCTTTTTTGCCAGAAATGGTAGCGGGAATCTCCAAAGTTTCCTTCAAATTCTCGACTTGAAAAGTCACGTATTCCACGGGATGCTTTTCGAGAAAGGTGTAGTATTTGGAGGGATGCTCAGTAATGATGTGTAAATCAATTGGAAGATTGCACCAAGAGCGAATTTGTTCAATGTCCGCAAAGACACCTAAATCATCGTTGCAATCTACATGTAATAAATCTACTTGATGCGCAACTAAATCCATGACAACTTCCTTTAGGGAACGACTTTTGTCACTATAAATCGATGCGGAAATCTTCATGTAACAAAGATACTGAAATAATCGGGAAATGTCCGGATTTGGAATGATAATGGATCAAGACAAAAACCTATTGATGAAGCATGATTTCGTGTACATTTATATTTGTTTCTTCATTTCATGCCCGATATAAAATTATTGAAAATGATCATTGTTTACACTTCAAAGAGAAAAATTCGAAATTGAATCAGGACCGACATAGAATTCGATGTTTTTCAAGGAGCATTGTCACGCGCGAATGCTCAGCATAGCTGCAAGCTCATGCGCCAAGCATCTTGTGACAAAATCCGTAGAAAACCCTTTGCTTGATGGGAGGAATATCCTTTCAGAGTAAGGTCTGCAAGGGGAATCGAATTCGAAGTCTTGATCTTTTTGCGAACTTTTTGGATCAAGCCAAAAAGTGGAAGAATAAAAAAGAAAAGAAGAAAATTCTGTTTGTTTTCGTGTTCTTACTTTTTGGCATTGCCCCAAAAAGTAACAAAAAGCTCTAGCGCTTAAAAGATGCAACGACCCTCATCTTCCTCGTTGCTAAAATTTCTGAAACTCGCCTCGTGCCTCAGCTCAGACAGCCAGAAATTTTCACGCAACTTCGTCGTGAGGGTTGGCGTTACATCTTTTCATGCGCGGGAAAACAATCTTGTAAATATTCGTAGTTTTCACTTCGAAGAAAGAAATTCAAAATAGAATTTGGACCGACATAGAATTCGATGTTTTTCAAGGGGCATTGTCACACGCGAATGCTCAGCATAGCTGCAAGCTCATGCGCCAAGCATCGTGTGACAAAATCCGTAGAAAACCCTTTGCTTGAAGAGAGGGATGATCCTTCGGAGTAAGATCTGCAAAGGGAATCGAATTCGAAGTCTTGATCTTTTTGCGAACTTTTTGGATTAAGCCAAAAAGTGGAAAATAAACAATAGTATTGGATACCAAATGATGTTAAGTCGGATCATAATCAAAAGTTGGGGATAAAGGAGATTAATTTTGATTCTTTTACTTTTTGGCATTGCCCCAAAAAGTAAAGCAAAAAACTCTAGCGCTTAAAAGAGGTAACGACCCTCATCGTCCTCTTTGCTAAAATTTCTGAAACTCGCCTCGTGCCTCGGCTCAGACAGCCAGAAATTTTCACGCAACTTCGTCGTGAGGGTTCCCGTTACATCTTTTCATGCGCGGGGAAGGCAATCTTGTAAATATTCGTAGTTTTCACTTCGAAGAAAGAAATTCAAAATAGAATTGGGACCGACATAGAATTCGAAGTTTTTCAAGGAGCATTGTCACACGCGAATGCTCAGCATAGCTGCAAGCTCATGCGCCAAGCATCGTGTGACAAAATCCGAAGAAAACCCTTTGCTTGAAGTGAAGGATGATCCTTCGGAGAATGATCAGCAAAGGGAATCGAATTCGAAGTC
>Ga0228701_1000095_pt1 | contig 109346 bp, 91 predicted proteins | sample McNCre117_Aug_MG_2_FD_178017 | JGI IMG/M metagenome (GOLD analysis project Ga0228701, IMG submission 178017) | Freshwater microbial communities from McNutts Creek, Athens, Georgia, United States - 11-17_Aug_MG | ecosystem: Environmental > Aquatic > Freshwater > Creek | place: USA: Georgia...
ACTGATAACCTTTATAAAATCAATGAGTTGGTTTGATTTTAAATCTATGGCGCTCACAAGTTGAACCAATGGCCTTAAATTCATTTTTAAGGTCATTTTTTATTTTATATCGAACCGATAACCATCAGAAAATCAATGAGTTGGTTTGATTTTAAATCTATGGCGCTCACAAGTTGAACCAATGGCCTTAAATTCATTTTTAAGGTCATTTTTTATTTTATATCGAACCGATAACCGTCAGAAAATCAATGAGTTGGTTTGATTTTAAATCTATGGCGCTCACAAGTTGAACCAATGGCCTTAAATTCATTTTTAAGGTCATTTTTTATTTTATATCGAACCGATAACCATCAGAAAATCAATGAGTTGGTTTGATTTTAAATCTATGGCGCTCACAAGTTGAACCAATGGCCTTAAATTCATTTTTAAGGTCATTTTTTATTTTATATCGAACCTATAACCATCAGAAAATCAATGAGTTGGTTTGATTTTAAATCTATGGCGCTCACATCACAAACCCACTGTTTCCAGTGGGTTTTTTTGTGCGTATAAAATTAGAAAAAATTTTAAGTATATTTGTTTAGTTGCGCCGCGTGAAAGAATTGATTTGAATTACTTATTAGGCACGAGCAAGATGCTCGCGCCAGCAGGGGTTATTCCAAAGCCTGTTACCCCGAAACTAAAAAAAGAACCCAAAAAAATAGAATAATCTATGAAATATATTTATAATACTCCTGAGGAAGCCATATTATCTTTAGAAAAGGCATACACAAACAAAGATTTGAAAAATATAATAGCTTCAAAAGATTTTGAAACAGAAGCAAAGATAATATTACATAGAAGCAATATTACTTTGACAAATGATACTATTAAAGAAACAGCAGAATTATTAAAATTATCACTTATTGAACATTTGCAAAGTAATGGATACCCAAATTTTGGAGATGTAAAAAGAGAGTTCTCGGAATTAAATGAAATAGAACACAATCTTTATTTTTTAGATGAAACATTACATTATGATAATGGGGAAAGCTATACAAACAAAGTTTTCCTTACTTTAATAGATGAAGAATGGAAAATAGTAATGACTGAGTAAAAAAAGGTAGTGTATCAAAATTAGTGATGGCTCAAATTTTATAATTTAATATATTGATAATCAGTATTTAAATTAATTTATTTCAAAAAAAGGGAGACATATAGTCTCCCTTTTTTTTGAGTACTGAAAAATAAACGGGTATTCTAGCCCCGATAGTAGCAAGCTACCGTGTAGCGCGGATAGCGGGACAGAACGGGTTGAGAAGATGCGATGGGTGCTGCTAATACAATTATTTTTTCTTCTCTAATTGTTCTATGATCTTCGTGTAGTTTTCGGCACCTACTTTTTTAGCAATGATTTTTTTATCTTGGTCCAAAAGGTAAATAACAGGTGTTTGTCTCACGTTGTATAGGGTTTGAAAATCAACATCTTCTTTGGTGTAATTACCAGTAACAACTGGTGCAGGGTAAACGTTTGTCCAATTGGATAGTTTTTCTTTCTCAATAAACTCCTTCCATTTCACCATCTCATTGGTATTGTTGTTTACTGCAAAAACGACTACGCCTTTTTGTTTCCATTCTTTTTCGTAAAGCTCATGCATTTTTGGAATTTCGGTGGCACAATGCCCACAAGTAGGATCCCAAAAAGCAATTATGGTGTATTTTGCTTTAACGTCATACAAATCAATTCGTTTTTGGTCTTGGGTTAGCATAAATAAATTACGCCCTTTGTCTCCCACTAAATTGTCTTTGATACTCGATACTTTGAACTTAAAGAATTCCTTTTGTTTAAGTTGCAACCAAGCATATTCTTTGTTTTTGAAATAAGTGTTGTAAATGTTTATGAACACGCGGTCCATACCCATAATTTTAGGCTCGGCATACAAATCAACAAAGTGTAAACTAAGGTACTTAAATACGTCTCCGTTGGGCTGGTCAGTTTTGTTTAAAATTTGGATAATTTCAGGAGTTACTGCTTCGGGAGTAACGGGAACAAAAGAGTTGAAATAGGTAGCAATACGATTCTCTAAAAAGGGGTTGCGCAATAAGCGATTGTCTTTAAAGTCAATTCCGTCAAAAAAGTGTTTTTTCAAATACGCAATCGAATCGGTTTTAGTGGCTAGTTGTTCTTCGGCTGGTTTGTTCAAAAAATTATCAATAGGCTGACTCATTCTAAACAATAGCGCCAAGGTATTGCTAGGATTCGCTTGAATGTAATTGTTTTTGTAGGTATTGATTTCGCTTTGAATTTTCTTCAAATCTTTGATAACTAAAGCGCTGTCTTGTTTTGTTTTTTTGTCGGCCAAACTTTTTTCTAAAGATTTAATTCCTTCCATTTTGGTTCTGAAAAAAGAATTGAACGCATTAAAATCTTGATTCAAGAGAGAGTTTTGTATGGCTAACGTTTTTTCGGTGGGATTCGTAACCTGAATATTGAATTTTTGATTCGTATCCATCAAGAATTCTAATTCTATTTTTTTGTCCGTAGTCACTAACATATAAATTCCCTCTACGTATTTTTGGTCTTTTTTGAAAACTAACTTCCCGTCATTAGTCCCTTTAACAGAATCTAGTAGGGTTTGGTATTTTCCATAATGACTGGCTAAATAGTACATTTTGTTTTTGTATTCAGGCGATTGGAATTCAATTTGGCTTGCCAGAATTGTTTTTTTGGCCTGTGCCAATGAACAAAAAGAGATCATGAATAGTAAGAAGGTACAAATTATAGATTGGGTTTTCATATAGGTAAAAATTGTTTGTTAGTGGTCATATATGTTATCGCCTTTTATTTATTGGTGTTTGCTTGAGCAAACGTATGGTTAATGGCGATTTCATAAAAGTATAATTTTAGTCAAAAATAGGTTTTTCAATTGGGATTTCAAATTTAGCAGTTAATAGATAATTTAGTCAAAAAAAATAAATACTTTTAACCCGTTAGGTGTAATTATTAAAAACGTCACTTCGAGTGTTTTTTGTGTAATGAAAATGGAACAAAAAATGTATCGAGAAGCGTTTTTAATTAAATTTTACTTGTTCTCGATACGATTTTCTTTCGAAAATCACTCGAACTGACGTAAAATTATCTTCAAAAACTAAATTACATCCAACGGGTTACTTTTAACAGATAATTATAACAAAAAGTTAGGATGCGATTGAATTTGTCTTTGTTTTTACTAGTTTTCTTTTCAGCGACTACTTTGCTTCAAGCTCAAAATCACGAAGTTATTGCTGATACTACTTTTGTTAATTTAAAAGACTATAGCGCTGATTTTGTATATGACATGAAATATGCTACTACCGATAATTTCTTGCACGCCAAAGTCTATGATTGTGCTGAATGTTTTTTACGCTTGAAAACGGTAAAAGCGTTGGTGAAAGCCAATGAAAAATTGTTAAAAAAAGGTTACCGCATTCAAATTTTCGATTGTTATCGTCCATTGGATATCCAAAAAAAAATGTGGCAAATTGTTTCTAATCCGGAGTATGTGGCTGATCCTGCCAAAGGTTCGATTCACAATAGAGGAGGAGCGGTTGATATTACTTTAGTAGACAAGAACGGTAAGGCATTGGATATGGGAACTCCTTTTGATTTTTTTGGACCTGAAGCAGGGCATAATTACCAAAATTTCTCGGATGAGGTAAAGCAAAATAGAGCGCTCCTTAAACAAATTATGCAAGAAAACGGCTTTGTCTCTTTTGATTCAGAATGGTGGCATTATAATTTACAAAATGCCTCGAAAGATAAAGTTGCCAATACTAAATGGGAATGTGAGTGATTTTTGGCATTAAATCATTGACTTTGTTTTAACCACATAGAAACATAGATTGTTGAGATGAAGAAAGATAGAAATCAGAAATAATATTATTTTACACATAGTTTCGTTATGTGAAAAGTGAAGCGTCTATCCTTGTCTTTTAATGCTATTAGTTCTATGTCCCGACGTTTCGGGATGTGGTAAAAAAAAATCTGCGAATTTGCGGTTATCAATAGCTGTAAACCTTTACAATAGAGATGAAAACTAAATTTATAATCCCAATTATTTAGCACAGTCAATGTTTTGAATAAAGTAGGTTTCAGGCTCGTATACTTCGTTGTTTAGTTCTGAAGTGAATTGCTTTTTAAGCACGTAATCTTCAATATCAGTCAAGTATTTGATACGCATCATCGATACCGGCGATTTCTTTAATTCTTCAAAACTATCTTTCATAAACATAAAAGTTCCCGGAGTAATTCGGTTATCAAAACCTTTGTCGTCACGAAGCATAGTTCCGCAGTTTTCTTGGTCCATGTGAAGTAAGGTAACCACTTTTCCATTATTTAATTGTAAAAATAGTTTGGAGTTTTTATCGAAACAATTGGCTTTCATAAACCCTTTGCTTTTTTGAATTAATTGGACGTTCAATAAAGGCATTCCATCGGCAACGGCCAAAGAAAAGAAAATATAGCTAGACGTACCTGCAAAATTTTTCTCGGCTATCATGTATTCTTTGGTAGATTTATAGGTGCCAATAGAATCGGTTACATTAGTAGTGTATTCACACGGTTTTTGGGCAAATGATTGTAAACTGAATAAAAATATAGTGATGGCAAGTAGGTGTTTCATTGTTTATTTTATTTTGGTGCAAATTAAAACTATTTTATCATTTTTCATATCGGTTGTGAAAAAACAATACGAATTGCCTCCTTCTTTAATTTTCCATTTTTTACGAAGGGTATCCACTGTTTCTGGAAAGTTGCGGGTGGTAATGTTGCATTTGGAATTTTCTAAATGTGTTTTTACCTCTTTTTTTGCATAAGGAATGTAGTGTTGCATTTCAAAAATACGTCCAGGAAAGTCAATTAATTCATTAGAAGTATACAAATGGGAGTGTTTGTGCAGTTTATTTAGTTGGTAAGTAGTACCTGTTTCGTTAAAACCTCCCGATTTCATAATAGCGCTATTGGGTTCGTACAAATAGCGTTGGGGTAGTGAATAATTGGATTCAGAGGTTTCTTTGCCTAACGTAAATTCAAAAGTATCAATAGTTTCTTTAGTAAGATTAGCGGTTTTGATTGCAATAGCTCCAGTGTAGTTTTTATGCAATTCCCAAAGCAATTCTTTTACTTCGTTTTCCAAAGCCACAATATGTATTGTTTTCACGTTGTGTAGTTCGGATAATCCAGCGGCTACATCTAACAATGGTGCTGTTTTGATCAAGATAGCGTCTGATTTTTCAAAATAGAAATCCAAATTCTCAGGAACATTGGGCAAACAGTCTTTAAGTATAAATACTTTGCCTTTGGCATCATTACGTCGTGACGGATCAATGTACATCCAATCCCATTTTGAAGCTGTTGATTGTAAAGCGTCTAAACTATCTCCAGTAAAGTATTGTATATTGGTAACTCCTAATTGCTCAAAATTATGTTGGACAATTTCCGATAAATCCGAATTGATTTCGCAATGCGTTACGCTTTTAATTTTTTTTGCAAAATAAAAATCATCTACTCCAAATCCGCCTGTTAAGTCAATAAGGCTGTTTCCTGAAATCACCCCCGATTTGTATTCGGCGGTTCTTTCTGACGAAGTTTGTTCTACAGAAATCTTCGAAGGATAAATAATGTTAGCAGTCTTGAACCAAGTAGGTAACTTATCTTTTGCTTTGGTTTTGGCTTCAATTTGGTTCAAAATAGTAATCCATTCCACTTCAGGAAACGGATTTTTTTGAAGGGCTAATTTTGAAATGGATACCCCAATTTGATTTTGTATAAATTCCTGTATGGTAGGATTTAAAATAGGAGAATCCAAGACTAAATATTTTTAGTTACTAATTGAATCACAATGTTGTTTGGGAAAAATTCTTTTCCAACAACTTTTAAAATAGTGTATAAAGGCACCGCGATGATCATTCCTAAAATCCCAGAAAGAAACCCAGCAATAAGTATTACTAAGAAAATCTCTAACGGATGCGAACTAACACTTTTAGAAAAAATAAACGGTTGTGATAGATTATTATCAATAAGTTGTACAATCCAAAACCCAATTAAAATATAAAGTGTTGTTGGTAAAGTTACGGTTTGAAAATCGTTTCCTAAATGACTAATCATAGTTAAAATAGCAGCCAAAATAGTTGCAATTAATGGACCTATATACGGAATGATATTGAGTACCGCACATAAAAACGCAATAATAACAGCATTATCCATTCCAAAAATCGATAGAACAATAAGGTATAAAATAAAAACGATACCCAGTTGTAATAGCAGTCCTATAAAGTATCGTGAAAGTAAATAATTGGTTTTGTCTAACGAGTTTAAAATTTGAGTTTCGTGGCTATCAGGAATTAATTTTTTGGCACTATCAATAAATAATTTACGGTCTTTTAAAAAGAAAAAAGTTATAAAAAACACTGAAGCAAGCCCTACGCCAAAACTACTGATGATGCCCATAATACTATTCAAGAAGTTCGGAATAAAATTGAAATTAATTTTAGAAGTGATATTCACTTCTTTTAAAAACTTGGTAGAATCAATATTATGTTGTTCTAAGAAAACTGCAATTTGATTGATTAATTGGTTGGTGTTTCGTTCTATTTCGTTAGTATTAAGTAAAGATAAACTTTCGCTTTGTGCCAAAATTAAAGGAATGAAAAGGGAAATAAATCCAACTATTAAAAGAGAAAACAAAACTAAAGTACTTATTGTGGCTAAAGTGTTGTTGAATTTTAATCTCTTTTGTAGGAAGTCTAAAATAGGATTCCCAATTAAAGTAAGTAGCAATGAAACTAGGAGATATACAAGAACCGATTGAATTTGGTACAAAATATATAGAGCAATAGCTAATACAATCAAAGTCCCTATAGCTCTCAAAATTCCGTTAGCAATTGTTTTAGATGTAATCATTTCAAATAGATATTGATTTATGGTATAAAGATAGGAAAAGATTCAGAAGGAGTATATCTTATTGATTCAATCTATTGGTAATCTCATACAAAGCGATACTAGTAGCTTGAACCACATTCATACTGCTGTTGTTTCCATACATAGTGATATGGGTAATTTGGTTTGCAATGGATAATAGCGGTTCGCTAACACCCGCTATTTCACTACCAATTAACAAAGCTATTTTCTGATTATTATGTACTTTAACTTCGTTGATGGCGATGCTTGTTTCGGCTATTTCTAAAGCAATAATTTCGTATTTATTTTCCAATAAGTAATCAATTGCAATGTCTGTTTCTTCAATAAGGGTATAGGGTACATGCAAATGCGTATTTCGGGAAGTTTTGTTTATTTTTCTTGGTGTTAAAGGGATGTCTTTGCCAATAAAAATAATTTTTTCGATACCAAAAGCTTCTCCAATTCGAAATAACGAACCTATATTTTGTTGGAAATAAATATGGTCACACACTAAGGTGATGGGAAATTTTTTCTTTTCGAAATGCGTATTTTCGTGAGTAAGTTGCATTAATTATTGAAAATATAATTGATAATATTGGCTCCCATTTTCAAGGCTTTTTGTCTAACTTCTAGAGGGTCGTTGTGTACTTCGGCATCTTCCCATCCGTCTCCTAAATCACATTCAAAAGTGTAAAGCAATACGAGCCGATTTTTAATAAAAATTCCAAAGGCTTGTGGTCGCTTATTATCGTGTTCGTGAATTTTAGGCAAGCCATTAGGAAAAGAAAAAGGTTTTTGAAAAATAGGATGATTGGCTGGAATCTCAACCAAATCATTAGAAGGGAATAGTTTTTTGATCGTTTTTCTAATGTATTCGTTCATTCCGTAGTTGTCATCAATATGTAGAAATCCGCCAGAATTCAAGTAATTTCGAAGGTTAGTTTCTTCTTCTGGATTAAATAGTACGTTTCCGTGACCCGTCATGTGGAGGTAAGGATAGCTAAAAATATCAGGACTGCTTGGTTCTATTGTGGCCGGTTTTGATTTAATTTTTGTTTGGATAGTAGCATTGCAAAATGGAATCAAATTAGGCAGCGAAGTAGGGTTAGCATACCAATCGCCACCACCGTGGTACTTCACCAAGGCAATTTCTTGAGCAAAGCATTGAAAAGAGAGGAATAACAATAAGAAATGAATTTTTGTCATAGTTTTAATTTATTTCTCGTTAAAAAACACCACGCTATGACAGGCTACTACTGCTGCTGTTTCTGTTCGCAATCTTGTATTTCCCAAAGAAACAGGAATGTAATTCTGCTCTAATGCTAATGCAATTTCTTTTTCAGAAAAATCACCTTCAGGGCCAATTAAAATGGTAACATCTGTAGTAGGTTGTAAAACAGATTTTAATGTTTTTTTATCGGTTTCTTCACAATGCGCCATCAGTTGTAGTCCGTTGTTTTTTTGCTTCATGAATTCTTTAAACGAAATAGCAGGATTCAGTTTTGGTAAAAACAATTCGTTAGACTGTTTCATTGCGGAGAGAATAATTTTTTCAAAACGTTCTGGATTGATAACTTTTCGTTCTGAACGATCACAAATAATAGGGGTAATTTCTTGAATACCTATTTCGGTTGCTTTTTCCAAAAACCATTCGTATCGGTCGTTCATTTTAGTGGGCGCTACGGCTAAATGCAATCGAAATGGAGCAGGAGCAGCTTTCTCAAAAGAGACAATTTGAACGGTACATTTGGAATCTGAAGCAAGTACTATTTCTGTTTTAAATAAAAAACCTAAACCATTAGTTACAAATAAAATATCACCATCTTTCTTACGTAATACTTTAATGATGTGTTTGCTTTCTTCTCTGTCAAAAGAAAAGGTTTCAGTAGTCTCGTTTATGGTGGAATTATAAAATAATTGCATAGTTTTAAAATTGAATTCGTGCTTTAGAAACCACAGATGAGTTTTCAAAATGTTCGGATAAAAACTTTTGATACCCCACAATTCCAATCATGGCAGCATTATCAGTAGTGTATTCAAATTTAGGAATAAAGGTCTTCCATCCGTATTTTTTTTCAGCTTCTTTTAGTGTATCGCGTATTCCTGAATTAGCCGATACTCCGCCACCAATAGCAATTTGCTTGATTCCGGTTTCTTTTACGGCCAACTTTAATTTGTCCATTAAAATTTCAATAATAGTATATTGAATGGAAGCACAAATATCATTAATATTCTCGTCGATGAAGTTGGGGTTTTCTTGCTTTTTCTTTTGAATAAAATACAAAATAGCTGTTTTTAAACCTGAGAAACTAAAATCCAAACCGGGAACTTTAGGCTTCGTAAAAGGAAATGCCTTAGGATTTCCTAATTGAGCATATTTGTCAACCAAAGGTCCGCCAGGATAAGGTAATCCTAGTATTTTGGCACTTTTATCAAAAGCTTCTCCCACAGCATCATCGGTGGTTTCGCCAATAATAGTCATATCAAAAAAACCATCAATACGAACAATTTGGGTATGTCCACCACTAATAGTCAACGCTAGAAAAGGAAATTCAGGTTTGTCAAATCCTTGCTCGTCAATAAAATGAGCTAAAATGTGAGCGTGCATATGATTTACAGCGATTAAGGGTATTTGCAAAGCCAAAGCCATGGATTTAGCAAAAGAACTTCCCACTAATAAAGACCCCATTAAACCAGGACCTTGAGTAAAAGCAATTGCAGACAGTTGTTCTTTTTGTATATTTGCTTTTCGCAGTGCAGCATCAATAACAGGGACAATATTTTGTTGGTGCGCTCTCGAGGCTAATTCGGGCACAACACCGCCATACTGATTGTGAATCAATTGATTGGCAACAACATTAGATAGTACTTTATCGTTATGTAAAACGGCTGCTGCGGTATCGTCGCAAGAACTTTCGATAGCAAGGATAAAAACCTCGGAATTTTGCATAAAAAAGCGCGAATTTTAGATTATATTTGGCGTTCTGTTTCAGTAAATCAGAGCAGCCAAAATTAAAGAAATTTATTTAAAGCATCTTGATTAAAAGTCAAATTAGAATTAAAAAATAGAGACGTATTAAAAATATCAAAAAAATAGTATCTCGTTTGTTAATAGGATTCCTACTCCTGTTGCTTGTGTTTGGTATTGTGTTGAGCTTGCCAGTGGTTCAAACTCAGATAGCTCAATATGTAATGACTACTTTGAAGGAGGATTTTGGTACGGACATTACACTTGAACAAGTGGCGATTTCTCCTTTTGGCGGAGTAAAATTTAAAAATGTATTGATTAGAGACCATCATCAAGATACTTTAATTTATGCAAATCGAATTAAGACCACCATTTTAGACGGAAAGAAGTTATTAGATGGGGATTTGATTTTTAGTGACTTGAGTTTAGATGGAGTGGTATTTAATTTAAAAACCTATAAAAAAGAGAAACTTACTAATATAGACGTTTTTATCAATGCTTTTGGGGTAGGTAAACCGTCTAAAAAACATTTTTTATTGACTGCACAAGATGCTCAGATTACCAATGGGCATTTTATTTTAACGGATGAAAATAGAGTTATTCCAAAGGATGTTGATTTTACGAAATTAAATATCCAACTTTCTGATTTTAAATTGTACGGTCCTGATGTAAATACTAATATTCTGAAAATGTCTTTTTTAGATCATCGAGGGGTATATGTGAAAAAATTAAGCGGAATATTTAGTTATACCAAAAAGCAAATTAAATTAACGAAGTTAGAAGCATTTACTAAAGAAAACTCCGAGATAAAAGCTAATGTTGCTTTGAATTATAGAATCGAAGATTTTGCTGATTTTAACAATAAAGTACAATTTGATGTTCAATTAGCCTCTTCTACCTTAGCCTCAAACGATGTTCGCTGTTTTTATAAAGAATTAGGTAAAAACCAATTCTTTTACACCAAAGCCAATTTATTGGGAACACTAAACAATTTGAAAGTCAGTCAATTGAATTTAGTGGATTCTAAAAAAAGCAAAATGATTGGAGCCATCCGATTTAAAAATTTGTTTCCCAAAAAAGGACAAGAATTCTACATGAAAGGGAAATTCAGTTCACTTTCCTCAAGTTATGATGATTTAGTGACTTTATTGCCCAATGTTCTCGGAAAAACATTGCCTACTAATTTGAAAAAATTAGGCAAATTCAATTTAGTTGGTAAAACAGAATTGACCACAAAAGATATCAATGCCGATTTTGTAATGACTACTGCTTTAGGTTCTGTAAAATCAAATTTCGTAATGCATTCTATTGATTTTATTGATAAAGCTTCTTATGTTGGGAATGTGGTTTTGGATAAATTTGACTTAGGAACTTTTGTTTCTGAAAAAGATTTAGGCAAAATTAGTTTGAATTTTGCTATTGAAGGAGTTGGTTTTACTGAGAAATATTTGAATACACAAATCAAAGGGGCAATTTCTCAAATGGATTACAATAACTATTCGTATCATAATTTAGAGGTAAATGGAAATTTTAAAATGCCTATTTATCAAGGAAAAGTTACTGTACATGATCCTAATCTAAATTTGACATTTGATGGTTTAGTAGATTGGACTAAAAAAGATAGCCGATTTGATTTTCATATTGGTATTGACAATGCTAACTTGTACCAACTAAAGTTTACTAAAGACGCGACCTCTTTATTGAAAGGAGATATTGTGGTTCAAGTTGCTGGGAATTCGGTAGATAATTTACAGGGAGATGTCTTTGTAAACGAAACTACCTATACGAACTCTAAATCGACTTATTTCTTTACTGATTTTAAGGTTAATTCTAGTTTTGACGAAAATAAAATTAGAACGATAACGGTCAATTCTCCAGATATTGTGGAGGGTAAAATTGAGGGTAAATACAAATTCAATCAATTACGGAAATTAGTTGAAAATTCGTTAGGAAGTTTGTACACAAACTACAAACCAAATAAGGTAGAGAAAGGGCAATTTTTAAATTTTGATTTTTCGATTAATAATAAAATTGTAGAAGTTCTTTTTCCTGAAATCTCTATTGAAACTAACACAGTTGTAAAAGGAAAAATCAATTCGGATAAAAACGAATTTAAACTCAATTTTAATTCGCCTCAGATTATTGCAGCTAAGAACACGTTTGATAATGTTAGGATTAATGTAGATAATAAAAATCCATTGTATAATGCATACATCGAATTGGATTCTATTAAATCTAAATATTATAAAATACGCGACTTTAGCTTGATTAATGTTACAATGAAAGACTCTTTGTTTTTTCGTACGGAGTTTAAAGGGGGAGCAAAAGGCGAAGATTATTTCAATTTGAATCTATACCACACCATTAATAAAGAAAAGAAAAATGTTGTTGGTATTAGTAAATCAGAAGTGAAATTCAAGGATTACTTGTGGTTCTTGAACGAAAATGATACTCAAGACAATCGAATTGTTTTTGACAAAGAGCTAAAAGAGTTTGCAATCGAGGACATTGTTCTATCGCACGAAAATCAAAGAATAGAGTTGTTTGGTACAACTAGAGGGGATTCGTATAAAGATTTAAAATTGAATTTTAAGGATGTGAATTTGAATAAAATTACTCCCGAAAATGAACACTTTGTTTTTAATGGAAATATTAATGGAGAAGTCAATTTTAAACAAAACAAGTTGGTGTATCAGCCAACAGCTTCCTTGGTAATAGACCATCTTAATTTGAATACAACAGATTTAGGTACTCTTGAATTTGATATAGAAGGAGATGAAAACCTGTCTAAATTTGCGATTACTTCATCTATTACAAATGAAGACTTTGAATCGTTTAATGCGAGTGGTAATCTGGAGGTTAAGAATAATGAAACAGTATTGGATTTACGCGTAAAATTAGATCAATTTAAATTGGCTACTTTAGGCTCGTTAGGAGGTGAAGTATTGTCTAATATTAGAGGATTGGCCTCAGGAAATGCAACTATTCAAGGAAATGTAAATAAACCTGAAATTAATGGGCGTCTTTATTTAGATAAAGCGGGGATGGGAATTCCGTATTTAGGAGTTGATTATGAATTGACAGATAGAACAATTGTTGATTTAACAGATGAAAAGTTTTTGTTTAGAAATAATTTAATGACCGATTCTAAATTTGGAACAAAAGGAATGCTCAATGGTGGTATAGAGCATAAAAACTTTTCGAATTGGAAATTAGATTTAACAATTGCCTCAAAACGATTGCTGGCTTTGGATACCAAAGATAGTGAAGAAGCTGCTTATTTTGGTACGGCATTCATTAATGGTAACGCAACAATTAAAGGGCCTACAAATAATTTAGAAATAAAGGTACAAGCTAAATCTGAAAAAGGAACTGCAGTAAAAATACCTATTAATAATGCTGAAAGTGTTACCGAAAACAGTTTTCTTCATTTTATTACGCCTAAAGAAAAATTCAATTTAAAGAAGGGAATTGTAGAAAAAGGCAGTAACTATAAAGGGCTTGATTTAGAGTTTGATTTTGACATTACTCCAGATGCAGAAGTAGAGGTAATTTTAGATCGAAATTCAGGACATGGGATGAAAGGTAAGGGTAACGGTTCGCTCTTATTTAAGATAAATACTTTAGGAAAGTTCAATATGTGGGGAGATTTCCAAGCTTATGAAGGAACTTATAATTTTAAAACCACTGGAATCAATAAAAAATTCACGGTTAAAAAAGGAGGTTCAATTTCTTGGGAAGGAAATCCATTAAGAGCGCAATTGAATCTTGAAGCAGTTTATAAAACAACGGCCAATCCTTCGTTGTTGATTGACAATTCTTCGTTCAATAAAAAAGTTCCTGTTGAAGTTGTTATTGGAATTAAGGGAGATTTAATGAGTCCTGAGCCTGATTTTAACATTGATTTCCCAACAGTGAGTAACGTTTTAAAATCAGAAATTCAAACAAAATTGTATGATAAAGAAGTGCGACAAACACAGGCGTTGTACTTATTGTCTTCGGGAAGTTTCTTAAGCACGGAAGGAATGAGTAAGACTGATTTGTCAGGAAGTTTATTTGAAACAGCAACCGGTTTGTTAGGGAATGTGATTAAATCAAATGATGAAAAGTTTAATGTGGGGATTAATGTTGTAGGAGCCGATAAACGATTAGGAAAAGAAACCGATGGTCGATTTGAAGCGTCAGTTTCGTCAAAAATTAATGAGCGAATCACTTTTAATGGAAAATTAGGGGTTCCTTTTGGAGGAATTAATCAAACTGCTTTCATTGGTAATGTTGAATTACTTTGGCGATTAAATGATGATGGTAGTTTAAATGCAAGGATTTTCAATAAAGAAAATGATATCAATTACATAGGACAAGGAATAGGGTATACGCAAGGAATTGGAATTACTTACGAAGTTGATTTTGACACATTTAGAGAGTTAGTGAGTAAAATGTTTAAAAAACAGTTGACACAACAAGTAATACCAGCAGAATATTTAGATCAAGATTCTGAATTGGCGCCTGATTTTATACGATTTTCAAATTCGAAAAAATCAAACAAAGAAACGCCTAAAAGAAATCAAGACGCAGTAGTTCCAGAAGAGGATTAAAATTTAAAATTAGTCCAGATTTTAGAATTATCAAAAAAGAAGAAAATAGTTGTGTTTTTTTGAAAAAAGTTAATTTTCATTGCTTTTTTGAAAACTTATTAACGAAAACGTTTGAATTTGTAATGGTTTTCTAATTTATTAAATACATCGCTTTGAAACTAATTCACGTTTATTAATTTTACACCAAATACTATAATAATGCCAAATAAAATAAGAAAAATAGGTGTTTTAACTTCTGGAGGAGATTCTCCAGGAATGAATGCTGCAATACGCTCAGTAGTTAGAACTTGTGCTTTCCATAACATTGGGTGTGTAGGGATTTACAGAGGGTACCAAGGAATGATTGAAGGTGATTTTAAAGAAATGGGACCTCGTAGCGTTAATAATATTATTAATAAAGGAGGTACGATTTTAAAATCGGCTCGTTCAATGGAATTTAAAACTCCAGAAGGAAGAAAAAAGGCATACGATAATTTAGTGAAAGCTGAAATTGATGCATTTGTTGTTATTGGAGGTGATGGAAGTTTTACGGGGGCTTTATTATTCAATTCAGAGTATGATTTCCCAGTTATTGGAATTCCAGGAACTATTGATAACGATATTTTTGGAACGAGTCATACTTTAGGGTATGATACCGCTTTGAATACTGTAGTAGAAGTAATTGATAAAATTCGTGATACAGCAAGTTCACATAACCGTTTGTTCTTAGTTGAAGTTATGGGACGTGATGCGGGACACATTGCTTTAAATGCCGGTATTGGAGCTGGTGCGGAAGAGATTTTAATTCCAGAAGAAGATATGGGGTTAGATCGTTTATTAGATTCGCTTAAGAAAAGTAAGGCTGCAGGAAAATCATCTAGTATTGTGGTGATTGCCGAAGGAGATAAAATTGGTAAAAGCGTATTTGAATTAAAAGATTACGTTGAGTCCAATTTGCCTGAATATGATGTAAGGGTTTCTGTATTAGGACATATGCAAAGAGGTGGTTCACCTTCTTGTTTTGATAGAGTATTAGCTAGTAGATTAGGAGTTAAAGCTGTCGAGTCATTGTTAGAAGGTAAATCTAATTTAATGGCAGGTATTATTGCTGATAAAATTACATTAACTCCATTAGAACAAGCTATAAAAGGGCATTCAGAAATTGATACTGAATTGTTGCGCGTTTCTGATATTGTATCAATCTAAAAATAAATATATTTTGGTTTGGAAGCTAAATCAAAAATAAAAATTACACTAAATAAACTAAAATCTAAAATTAAATTAAAATGTCAAAAGTAAAATTAGGAATAAACGGTTTCGGAAGAATTGGAAGAATCGTTTTTAGAGAGTCTTTCAACAGAGATAATGTTGAAGTAGTAGCTATCAATGACTTATTAGATGTTGATCACTTAGCTTACTTATTAAAATATGATTCAGTTCACGGTCGTTTCAATGGAACTGTTGAAGTAAAAGAAGGTAAATTGTATGTAAACGGAAGACACATTCGTATCACAGCTGAAAGAAATCCAGCTGATTTGAAATGGAATGAAGTTGATGTTGATGTAGTTGCTGAATGTACAGGTTTCTTTACTACTGTTGAAACTGCAAGTGAGCATATCAAAGGTGGTGCTAAGAAAGTAATTATTTCTGCTCCTTCTGCTGATGCTCCAATGTTTGTAATGGGTGTTAACCACGAAACTGCAAAAGCTTCTGATTTAGTTGTTTCTAATGCATCTTGTACTACTAACTGTTTAGCTCCAATGGCTAAAGTTATTCACGATAACTTTGGAATTGTTGAAGGGTTAATGACAACTGTTCACGCTACAACTTCGACTCAAATGACAAATGACGGTCCATCTAGAAAAGATTTTAGAGGTGGTCGTTCTGCATTAGTAAATATGATTCCTTCTTCTACAGGTGCTGCTAAAGCGGTAGGAGTTGTAATTCCTTCATTAAACGGAAAATTAACTGGTATGTCAATGCGTGTTCCTACTGTTGACGTTTCTGCAGTAGATTTAACTGTGAAATTAGCTAAAGAAACTTCGTATGCTGAAATCATGGCTGTATTGAAAAATGCTTCTGAAACTACAATGAAAGGAATCTTAGGATTTACTGAAGATGATGTTGTTTCTAATGATTTCGTATCTGATTCAAGAACTTCTATTATTGATGCTAAAGCTGGAATTGGTTTGAATTCTACTTTCTTCAAAATTATTTCTTGGTATGATAATGAATACGGTTATTCAAGTAAATTAATTGATTTATCTGTACATATTGCAGGTTTGAAATAATCAAAACCTTTTCAATAAAATCCCGTTATTGTTATTTAACGGGATTTTATTTTTTTACTATTTTCATATCTCCAAAACGTCAAAAAATGTTTAATTTTAATGTCTTTGGAGTAGATTTCCAAAACTCAAAAAAACAAAAAAACCAAAAGATGAAATTAATAGTTGATAGTGGTTCTACCAAAGCCGATTGGATTGCGATAGACGATAACGGAAAAGTATTATTCACAACACAAACCTTAGGCTTGAATCCAGAGATTTTAGATGAAGCTGAAGTTATTGAGCGTTTGAATGATCGTTTTGATATTTTACAAAATAAAAACGAGGCAACTCATTTGTTCTTTTACGGAGCAGGTTGTGGAACTGATAGAATGAAGGCATTCCTTACACAAGTTTTCCAAGCTTATTTTTCTAATGCGATTGTTGTAGTTGAGGAAGATACGTATGCAGCAGTATATGCTACAACTCCAAAAGGAGAGAGCGCTATTGTTAGTATTTTAGGTACAGGTTCAAACTGCAGTTATTTTGACGGTAAACAACTACATCAAAAAGTACAATCGTTAGGATATATTGTGATGGACGATTGTAGTGGAAATGTTTTTGGTAAAGAATTAATTAGAAAGTATTATTTCAATAAAATGCCTCAGCATTTGGCTGTTGAATTTGAAAAAGAGTACGATATGTCTCCAGATTATATCAAGAGTAAATTGTACAAAGAAGCTAATCCTAATGCCTATTTAGCAACATTTGCTAAGTTCTTGATTCAACATAAAGAAGATCCTTTCTGTAAAAAAATCATTTATAAAGGGATGAAATCTTTTGTAAAAAATTATATCAGACAATACGATAATTATCAAGAAGTGCCTGTTCATTTTGTGGGGTCTATTGCATTCTATTTAAAAGATGAATTAGAAGTTACTTTTGATAAATACCAAATTAAATTGGGTAATGTGTTGAGAAGACCAATCGATGGATTGATCGCTTATCACGTTGCTAACAAATAATAAACACTATGGAAATTGCTGTAATTGCACACGACGGAAAGAAAAATGATTTAGTTCAGTTTTTAATTAGAAACAAATCGGTTTTACAGCAAGATAAAATCAAATTGATTGCTACTGGAACTACTGGAGGAAAAGCAGAAGAAGCGGGTTTTAAAGTAACTAGAATGCTTTCGGGACCTTTAGGAGGTGATGCACAAATCGCAGGTAGGGTAGCAGAGGGAATAACTCAAATGGTTTTCTTTTTCAAAGATCCATTATCAAGTCATCCGCACGAAGCTGATATTAATATGTTGATACGTGTTTGTGATGTTCATAATGTGCCATTGGCAACTAACGAAGCAACGGCACAATTATTACTAAATGCTATAGCACTGCAATCATAGAGATTTCTACATTTACATTTTTTGGCAAACAAGCCACTTGAACCGTTTCACGAGCTGGAGCGGTTTTTTCGTTAAAATAAGCTCCGTAAATAGAATTAATAGCGCCAAAATCATTCATATTTGAAATGAATATAGTTGACTTTACTACATTTTCAAAAGTCATTCCAGCAGCTTCTAAAACTGCTTTCATATTTTCCATTACTTGTTTTGTTTCGATCTCGATAGTGTCGAGAACTAACTCTCCAGTTGCGGGATTAATAGCAATTTGGCCTGAGGTGTACAAGGTGTTTCCTGTTAGTACAGCTTGGTTGTAAGGGCCAATTGGAGCAGGGGCTTTTTCTGTAAAAATTATTTTTTTCATACGGTGTTTTTTAATGTTTATCTACTTAAAGTACTACGTTTGTCCCATTTGATATCGCTTAATACGCCAGATTTGATTCCGATAAAGAATCCCCAGTTAGCATACGTTCCAAAAGGAGACCAATTGAAATCCATTCTCCAACTCAATAAATCTCTTTCAAAACGGAGTTGTGTGTAAGTAACTCCTTTTTGAACAAAATCATATCCTGTAGAAACTCCTGTTTTCCATTTAGGACTTAAGTCGGCATTAACTGAAATCATTAACGAATTTCCGATAATTTTATTTTCACGATTATTATTACCGTAGGTTAATGAATAAGCAAAAGTCATATCCCAAGGCAATTTGGATTGGAAGAATTCAGCAACAGCATCATCTCCTTTCTTCTTGTCATCACTTTCATCAAACAAACTCTTTTTTGTATTTCCTAAATTGGTTCTACCAAACAAATCGTCATCACGACCTCCATTTCGTTGAGTTTGCCCTGTATCTTCTTTCTTTTTGCCTTTGTCTCTAGAAATAGAATAATTCAAAGTCATATTGGCACTTGTCATTCTAAACAGACTTCCGCCATTATCAATATTGTAAACATTGATTCTTTTTCCAGAATTGTCAATGGCATAAGGGTCTAAGGTAGCTCCAAAATTGACATTCATTTTATTGTCGAACAATTGTGTTCCTCCACTAACTCTTACTGGAGACCATGCTAATGTTTTAACCCCATCAGCATTCATGTCGTAAGTGGTTGACAGATTTAAGTTGTTAAGTAACATCACTTTTTTGGGTTCTGTCTTTGTACTATCTTTATCCGTCATTTTTGCTTCAAAAGTATTGCTTAAATCAAAGCCTAAAGTATTAGAATTAGCGCTTCCAGGTGCACCAAAAATCCCCCCTTCAAAACGTGAATATTGTTTTAACATTGTTCCGCTTCCATCAGCAGCATAAGTGTCGTAGTATTTTTCAAAACTAGGAGTATATCCATACGAGATAGAAGGACGCATCACGTGTCTAATGGCTTGAATTTTTTTCTTGGAACCAAAATTAAAAGTCCCATAAATAGTTGTTCCAATACTTGAGGAGAAAGAATAGGTTCTAAAGGCGTCAAATCCTTTTACTTCGGTATCAACAACTTTTCCTTGATTAGAATCGTAATTTCGGCTGATAGTTTTAGTGTACCAAACTTCTTTGTAATTCATCGAAGATGAGGCGCTGAAGTACTTGAATAATTTAAAATTGGTGCTTAAAGGAATGCTGTGTTGGAATCCAATTTTAGCATCGTCAAACATTTTTTTCTTAAAAAATAATGAGTCGGTAGTACTAATTGTATTCTTCCCACTTAAGTCGTATTGTAAATTGATGTTTTTAAAGAAGCCTTTTTTTACTCCATTTTTACCTACAAATGGATAAATACGATCTACGCTAAATTGTAAAGTAGGTAGCGTCATGTCAATTCGCTCGGTTTGGGTATTTTGGGAATGAGTTGCAGTCAAAGACAATCTTGATTGTGGTCCTAATCCAGTGAATATTCTACTATATGAAACAGAAGAACTCATGGTGTTGTTTAAGTTAGAGCCAATATTAATTTGATTGATAGATTGCTTAAAATATTTACTACTTCCAAGGTTGACAGAGGCAGAAAAATTTGAATTAGGACTGGCTTTAGTGTCTCTAGAATGAGACCATTGGAGATTAAAGATTCTCTGTTTTGAATAATCTGGATACCCACGTTCACTCGTTACTAGATTTTCAAATCGGAAATTCATATTACCTCGAAAATTATACCTTTTGGCATAATTGGTTTCAAAACGCATTCCGTAACTACCATTAGTGTAATAATCTCCTAAAACGGTTAAATCATAATGGTCGCTCAAAGCAAAATAATAACCGCCATTTTGAAGCGCAAATCCACGAGTATTGGAGTCGTTATAACTAGGTAATAATATTCCCGAAACACTAGTTTCTTTACTCATTGGAAAAAAAGCAAATGGTAAAGCAATTGGAGTGGGTACGTTAGCAATAACTAAATTGGTTACTCCAGTAACTACTTTTTTACCTGGGACAAATTTTACTTTATTAGTTTGAAAATAATATTCAGGATTATCGACATCTTTTGAAGTAGAAAAACGCGCTCCTCTCAAAAAATAGACAGAATCATTTTCTTTTTTTGTAATTGCAGCTTTTACTTTAAATTCACCTTGATCGGTTCTGGAATTCCAAATAATAGCTTTTTTAGTCTTAAAATTAAATCGGATTGAATCGGGTTCAATTACGTTGGCGCCTTGTTTAAAGTTAGGAAACTGGGTGTATTTTCCGGTAGAGTCTTTTATTCGACCTGCATAGACTTCATTTTTTTCGTAATCTAAAAGTATGATTCCAGATTTCAGCTCAACATCTTGATAATATAACTCTGCTTTATCGTGAAGGGTAATGTGCTTTTTCTTTTGATCTATTTTCGTATAGTTGTTGGCTTTGTAATTTACTTTGCCTTCAAGAAAAGCCTTTTTAGGTTTAATACTGTCTTTTTTTATGGTGTCAGATTTACTTTCTTCGATTTTCTCTTTGTTTGAAGTAAATGTTGTTTTTGCTTTTTTTGTTTCGGTTTTGGATGGGATTGGGGCTGCTTTTTTAGTAATATCTTGCGAATACAAATTACCAGATCCAATTGTTAGGAAAATTGATAATAAAACGATATTAAATAAGTTTGTACGCAAAGGTTTAAATGCTATTTTTGTAAAAATATGGTTTGTTTTTTGATGTGCCAAACTTACATATTATTTTTCGGCAAAAATAGTCAAATAAATAATTTATAACCGTAGAGTTTTAATTAAAATTAACATACAGATTTATGTCTTTTACCAATAAAATTAAAGTTTTCACTTCTTTATTTCTACTACTAGTATCGATAAGTGTTTTTAGTCAAAATTCTCGTTTTAAAGTCACATTAGATGCGGGTCACGGGGATCATGATTATGGGGCTGTCTATAGTGGTCGTATAGAAAAAAACATTGCTTTAGCGGTTGTTTTGAAAGTAGGGAAGTTGTTAGAGAAAACTAATAAAATAGATGTGGTTTATACTCGAAAAACGGATGCTTTTATAGATTTGATTGAAAGAGCTAATATTGCTAACAGGGCTAAATCAGACATTTTTGTTTCAATACATTGTAATGCTAATCCAAATTTGGCCGCCGATGGGACAGAAACGTATGTAATGGGTTTGAATAAATTAGCATCGAACCTTGCTGTTGCAAAGAGTGAGAACAAGGTAATTGTTTATGAAAAAGATTATAAACAAAAATACCAAGGTTTTGACCCCAATTCTCCAGAGTCTCTGTTAGGAATGACATTGATGCAAGAAGAGTTTTTAGATAATAGTATTTCTTTGGCGAGTAAAGTAGAAGAACAATTTGGTGCATTAGGAAAAAAATTACGACATGGTGGTGTTAAACAAGCTCCTTTTATGGTTTTGCACAAAGCCTATATGCCTAGAGTTTTAATTGAAATGGGATTTGTTTCGAATGCTATTGAAGGAGAAAAATTAAATTCAGAAGAAGGTCAACAAGAAATAGCACAAGCTATAGCAAATGCGATTATTAGTTATCGAAATGAATATTTTGGTGATGGTACAATTGAAATTGTACCCTTAAAACCATCGAAGAGAATTGTTGAAAAGCAAATTAAAGATACTACAGAGCCTGTTAAAGTTAAAACAGTAGCTGCTCCTCCAACAATAGTAAAGGCTGAACCTGTGAAAGAAAAGGTTGCAGGTACATTAATTTACAAAGTGCAAATAGGGGTAAGTCCAAAGAAAGTAGATTTAAAACCTAATAATTTTAAAGGCTTGGATCCTATTACTATGGATGTTACTAAGAAATCGTATATCTACATGTACGGAGAGACATCTGACTATGAAGAGGCAAAAAAGTTTTTACAAGATGCTAAAAGTAAAGGATATACTTCAGCGTTCATAGTTGCTTTTAAAAATGGTGATAAAATAAGTATTCAAGAAGCATTGAAATTATAGTTTTAGTCCGTTATTTTATATTAATTTTGCACAAAAATTTAGATTTTGAAAATATCAAGAGAAATTAAAACAGCTATTTTAGTAATAGCGTCAATTTTGTTGTTCATTTGGGGGTATAGTTTTTTAAAAGCAAGAGACTTATTTGCTACGTATAAAACTTTTTATGTAGAATATGACAATGTGGAAGGTCTTGTCAAATCGGCACCTGTAACTTTAAATGGTTTGGCTATTGGTAAAGTAAACAACATTGTAATCAATCCTACTTCTGGAAAATTAATGGTTGAATTACAAATCACAACTGATTTTCCAATTTCGAGTACGAGTGTAGCTACTATTTATGAACCAGGTTTGATTGGAGGAAAACAAATTGCAATCGAACCCGATTTTAATAATAAAACCTTAGCTGTTGATGGTCAGAATTTTAAAGGAAATGTAAAATTAAGCTTGACTTCTTCTATTCAAGAAAAATTGGTTCCGCTTCAAGAAAAGTTTGATAAAGTAATGGTTGAAGTAGATCAATTATTAATTGGAGTTAACAATATATTGGATAAAAAATCGCAAGAAAATTTAAAAACAAGTTTGTCTGAATTGAGCCAAACTATGGTAGCACTTCATGCAACTTCGGCAAGTGCTAGTTCCATTTTAAATGATAACAAGGCCGATTTAAAAGGAGTAATCACGAACTTCAAGAAAGTTTCTACAGATTTTGCTAAAATTTCAGATTCATTAAATAAAGCCGATTTGAGTAAAACAGTTAAAAGTTTGAATAAAACATTAGCCAAAGTAGATGGATTGATGTTGGATTTACAAGCTGGAAAAGGAACTGCTGGGAAGTTGTTAAAAGACGAAGCCTTGTATAACAATTTGAAAGCTACTACAAAAGAAATGGAATTGTTGTTGCAAGATGTTCGATTGTATCCTACTCGTTATATTAATGTTTCAGTTTTTGGAAAGAAAAATAAACCTTATGTGAGTCCCGTAAAAGATTCTGTTTATGTAGGTCCTTCAAAAAGCTCTATTTCTAAAGTTAAAAATTAACATTCATGAACTATTTAGACAATATAGTATTTGCTATTGTACTCTTTATTGGTTTCGGTTATTTTTATTCTAATGCAAAAAAGATAATCAGAAACATCAATTTAGGAACCGATGTACATCGTAAAGACAATCCAAAAGCACGTTGGAAAAACATGGCTATGATTGCTTTAGGTCAATCTAAAATGGTAAAACGTCCTATTGCTGGGATTTTGCACATTATTGTCTACGTTGGATTTATCATTATTAACATCGAATTACTTGAAATTATTATTGATGGTTTATTGGGAACTCATCGTGTATTTTCATCATTAGGTGTAGTATATAATTTTCTAATAGCTTCTTTCGAAATTCTTGCTATCCTAGTTATTGTAGCTGTTTTTGTGTTTTGGTCAAGAAGAAATATAGTTAAGTTAAAACGTTTTGTCAGCTCAGATTTGGATGGCGCTCCAAAAAAAGATGCTAATTATATTTTATGTTTTGAAGTTGTTTTAATGACTTTATTCTTATTAATGAATGCATCTGATTTGCATTTACAAAATGTGCCAGGAGGTTTTTCTCATTTTTCTAAGGCAGGTTCTTTTCCAGTGAGTCAATTTATAGAACCATGGTTTAATGGAATGTCTAATGATTTGGTAATGTTACTTTCTGAGTTATTTTGGTGGATGCACATTATTGGTATTTTGGTATTTATGAATTATTTGTATTTTTCAAAACACTTGCATATTCTATTGGCTTTCCCAAATACTTATTATGCTAATTTGAATCCTGAAGGACAATTTGATAATTTGGCTTCGGTAACCAATGAAGTCAAACTGATGTTGGATCCTAACGCCGATCCATTTGCAGCAACTCCAGAAGCTACAACTCCAGCTAAATTTGGAGCCAGCGATGTGCAAGACTTGAATTGGGTTCAATTAATGAACGCCTATACATGTACCGAATGTGGCCGTTGTACTTCTTCCTGTCCAGCCAACCAAACGGGTAAAAAATTATCTCCTCGTAAAATTATGATGGATACTAGAGATCGATTGGAAGAAGTTGGTAAAAATATAGATGCTAATAAAGGTATTTTCGTTCCCGATAATAAATCGTTATTAAACGATTATATTAGTCCAGAAGAACTTTGGGCGTGTACTTCGTGTAATGCTTGTGTTGAGGAATGTCCTGTAAATATTAGTCCGCTATCAATAATCATGGATATGAGACGTTATCTTGTAATGGAACAAAGTGCCGCTCCAATGTCTTTGAATGCGATGATGACTAATATTGAAAACAATGGTGCACCTTGGCAATACAGTCAACAAGACCGATTGAATTGGAAAAACGAATAAATAGAGAATCCTACTTTCTAGTAGAATAACTATAAATATAAAATCAAAACCATGTCAGAAAATATAGTTGTGCCAACAATGGCCGAAATGTTAGCTCAAGGGAAACAACCCGAAGTTTTATTTTGGGTAGGTTGCGCAGGAAGTTTTGATGATAGAGCAAAAAAAATTACGAAAGCATTCGTACGAATATTAAATCGTGCCAATGTGTCTTTTGCGGTTTTGGGAACCGAGGAAAGTTGTACAGGTGATCCAGCAAAAAGAGCAGGGAATGAGTTCTTGTTTCAAATGCAAGCCATGATGAATATTGAGGTTTTAAATGCGTATGAAGCTAAGAAAATTGTTACAGCTTGTCCGCATTGTTTTAATACTTTGAAAAATGAATATCCTGAATTGGGTGGTCAATATGAAGTGGTTCATCACACTGAATTTTTGAAATCCTTATTGAATGAAGGGCGTTTGACTATTGAAGGAGGACAATTCAAAGGAAAGAAAATTACCTTTCATGATCCGTGTTATTTAGGACGTGCCAATAAAGTGTATGAAGCTCCTAGAGATTTGATCCAAAAATTAGATGTTGAATTAGTCGAAATGAAACGTTCTAAAGCAAATGGATTATGTTGTGGAGCAGGAGGGGCACAAATGTTTAAAGATGCCGAAGCAGGTTCTAAAGAAATCAATATTGAAAGAACCGAAGATGCACTAGAAACACGACCTGACATTATTGCTGCGGGATGTCCGTTTTGTAATACGATGTTGACGGATGGAATAAAAAATAAAGAAAAAGAAAGCGAAGTGAAAGTGCTAGATATCGCTGAACTGATTGCTAATGCACAAGATTTGTAACATTCTTACAATTAACCTTATACAATTTTAAACATGTACGTTCCTTTTGAAAGTTTACCAGAAGAGTCAAGAATTTGGATTTACCAATCCAATAGAAAATTTTCAGATGAAGAAATGGCTGAAATTGAAACCGCTTTACAAGCGTTCCTCCAAAATTGGGCTGCACATGGAACTAGTTTAGAATCGTCGTACCAATTAAAGTACAATCGTTTTATAATTCTTGCTGTGAACCAAGAAGTTCAATCAGCAACAGGTTGTTCAATTGATGCTTCTGTTGAATTTATTCAAAGTTTAGAAAGAAAATACAACGTTGATTTATTAGATAAAATGAACGTAACTTTTAAATTAGGAGAACATATTGCTCACAAACCTTTGATTGATTTTAAGAAAATGGTAAAAGACAAAGCAGTAACTGAAAACACTATCGTTTTCAATAACCTGATTAATACCATTCAAGAATTTAATGAATCTTGGGAAGTTCCAGCTGCAGATAGTTGGCATAGCCGTTTTTTCTAAAAAATTGATTTGATGAAAACTTTCTTGTTAAGAACTGGACTTTATTTGTCATTGTTATTTTTGGTAGCCAATTGTGGGATTATCAAAAGTAAGTTCTTAACTCATTCAACAATAACACTTCAAAAACCAGAAATCTCAGATTTTGAAGAAGTCTATATTCCGCAACTGAAATCAGAACGAAAAAACTTTTTTAAAGATTCGGATACTGAAACTCATTGGGTTGATAGTATTTATCGTCAAATGACACTCGAAGAGAAAATAGGTCAGCTATTTATGGTAGCGGCATATTCTAACAAAGATACCGTACATACTAATGCGATTGAGAAATTAATTCGGAATCAAAAAATTGGCGGGGTAATCTTCTTTCAAGGAGGTCCTTTGCGTCAAGCGAATTTAACCAATCGATACCAATCCAAATCTAAAATCCCGATGTTTGTTGGAATTGATGCCGAATGGGGATTGAGCATGCGATTAGATTCTACCTATCGTTATCCTTGGAACATGACTTTGGGTGCCATCAAAGATTTGAAATTGATTGAGAAGGTAGGCGAAATGATGGGGAAAGAAAGTAAACGTATGGGAGTTCACTTTAATTTTGCTCCCGTTTTAGACATCAATACCAATCCGAAAAATCCAATTATTGGGAATCGCTCTTTTGGCGAAAATAAAGTTAATGTCACTGAAAAAGCCATTGCATTGATGAATGGAGTGCAAAAACAAGGAGTTTTCTCAACAGGAAAACATTTTCCAGGTCACGGAGATACGGCTATAGATTCACATTTAGGATTGCCAACGGTAACTTCCTCTAAGGAACATTTGGATGTGGTCGAATTGTATCCGTACAAACGAATGTTTGACGAAGGATTGGTCTCAGTAATGGTAGGACATTTAGAAGTACCTAGTTTAGAATTTCGTCAAAATTTTCCTTCTTCTATATCGTATAGTATCGTTACTAATTTGCTTCAGAAAGAATTAGAATTTGATGGCTTAATTTTTACAGATGCCTTGAATATGAAAGGCATTAGTAAATATAGAAAACCAGGCGAGCTAGAATTAGACGCCTTATTAGCAGGGAATGATATTTTATTATTTCCAGAGAATGTGCCTTTGGCAGTAACTACTATTTCAAAAGCCTATCAGGATAGTATTGTGTCTGAAGAGCGTTTAACTTTGTCAGTTAAAAAGATTTTGAAATACAAGTTTAAAGCAGGATTAAATCATTATAAATCGATTGTTATTCCTAATTTGATGAGCGATATCAATCCTCCAGAAAATGATGCTTTGCAATACCAATTGTATGAAAATGCAACTACAGTTTTAAAAAATGAAAATCAAATTTTACCCATTAAGGATTTGGTGAACAATAAAATTGCGTATGTGAAATTAGGCGATGACAACAATAGTTCTTTTCTGTCTACTTTACAAAAATATGCAGATGTTACCGAGGTTTCTGCACACACAATTGACAGCTTGAATGTAAAACTGAAAGAATTTAGTACGGTTATTATTGGGTATCATAAGGCAGATAAACCTTGGAAGAATAACGATTTTACAGCAACAGAATTAATTTGGCTTCAGGAAATTGCTCGTAATAATAGAGTAATATTGGATGTTTTTGCCAAGCCGTATTCGCTTTTGCCTTTATCTAATTATAGTGAAATCGAAAGTGTGATTGTATCGTATCAAAACAATGATATTGCCCAACAAGTGGGGGCAGAATTAATTTTTGGAGCTATTGAGGCCAAAGGAAAGTTGCCAGTTTCAATTAACGATAATTTCAAAGTAAACGATGGGCTTTCGACGGAAAAATTAAATAGGTTAGGTTTTACAGCTCCAGAAAATGTTGGAATGAGTTCTGAAAAATTAACCAAGATTGACGCCTTAGTTCAAAAAGCAATTGCAGGAAAAATGACGCCAGGAGCTCAAGTTGTAGTAGCTCGAAAGGGAAAAGTAATTTATCAAAAAGCATTTGGGAATTATACTTATGACTCGGATGTTAAAGTTACTAATGAAACTATTTTTGATGTGGCCTCGGTGAGTAAGATTGTAGGGACATTACCCAATGTGATGCAACAGTACGACCAACAAAAAGTGACTTTAGAAACTACTTTGGGTTCGATGTTGCCTGTTTTTGCTACTTCAGATAAAAAAGACATTCGTTTTAAAGAACTATTATCACATTATGCAGGATTGGTTTCTTGGGTTCCGTTTTATAAAGCTACGTTGGATTCAAAAGAAAAACCATTAGCAAAATATTATAGAAAAATTCCGGATGCTCAATTTTCTAGAAAGGTTGCCGATAGTTTATACATACGCAATGATTATCATGATACGATTATGAAAATTATAGCTGATAGTAAACTCGCCACAAAAAAAGAATACAAGTACAGTGATTTTACCTTCATCATACTGGGGAATTATTTAGAAAGAATAACTGGAAAAACATTAGATGTTTTAGCTTCCGAACAATTTTTCAAACCTTTAGGAGCTACTAATACGACGTATAATCCGTTACAAAAAATCGACAAAAACCGAATAGCGCCTACTGAAATTGATTCTTATTTTCGGCACCAAAAAATACAAGGATATGTACATGATATGGCAGCTGCCATTGAAGGAGGAGTAGCTGGTCATGCAGGTGTTTTTTCAAATGCAATGGACATTGCTAAAATAATGCAAATGTATTTGCAAAAAGGAAATTATGGGAATCATCAATACTTTTCAGCCAAAACGTTTGACGATTTTAATACCTGTTATTTTTGTTCTGAAGGCAATAGAAGAGGTTTAGGGTTTGATAAACCACAATTGAGTGGAGATAGTCCAACTTGTGGTTGTGTATCAAAATCTAGTTTTGGACATACTGGTTTTACAGGAATTATGACTTGGGCTGATCCAGTTACAGAAATTGTATATGTTTTTATATCCAACAGAACCTATCCAACAAATCCAGTAAATACTCTTTCCAAAGAACATATTCGGGAAGACATCCAAAAAGTCATTTCGGAAGCAATTGTAAAATAGCCAATTATTTACTTCTTATTTCTAGTATTGAACGGCTTATTTCAGTAAATTCGTATTCTTAAATTATATCAATGAGAATAGCAATAGTTTGTTATCCCACGTTTGGTGGAAGTGGAGTTGTAGCGACTGAATTAGGTCTTGAATTGGCGCGTCGTGGTCATGAAATTCATTTTATAACCTATAGTCAGCCTGTTCGCTTAGCACTGTTAAATCCTAACGTGCATTATCACGAAGTAAACGTTCCAGAATATCCGTTATTTCATTATCAACCTTATGAATTGGCTTTGTCAAGCAAATTAGTTGATATGGTAAAGTTGTATAAAATTGAAGTTTTACATGTGCATTATGCAATTCCCCATGCTTATGCGGGTTATATGGCTAAGCAAATGCTGAAAGATGAAGGAATTGATATTCCGATGGTGACAACCCTTCATGGAACGGATATTACTTTGGTAGGAAATCATCCATTTTACAAACCAGCAGTTACTTTTAGTATCAATAAATCAGATTTTGTGACCTCAGTTTCTCAAAGTTTAAAAGACGATACACTTAAATTATTCAATATTAAAAATGAAATTCAGGTTATTCCTAATTTCATCGAATTGGATCAAATTCAAAAAGAAGATAAAACGCCTTGCCAACGTTCAGTTATGGCCAATGCCGATGAGCGAATAATTACCCATATTAGTAATTTTAGAAAAGTAAAACGAATTCCGGATATTATTAAAATATTCCATGCTATTCAAAAGGAGATTCCTGCCAAATTAATGATGGTGGGTGATGGTCCAGAGAAAGAAAAAGCAGAATATTTATGTCAAGAATTAGGTATTTTAGACAAAGTTATTTTCTTTGGGAACAGTAACGAAATAGATAAAATTTTATGTCAAACGGACTTATTTTTATTGCCTTCCAAAACAGAAAGTTTCGGATTAGTTGCTCTTGAAGCGATGGCCTGCGGTGTTCCTGTAATTTCTAGTAATGCGGGTGGTTTGCCAGAAGTGAATAAAGATGGTTTTTCGGGTTATTTAAGCGAAGTTGGCGATATTAAAGGAATGGCGAAGAATGCTTTGAAAATACTAAAAGATGATAATGTATTGGCTGAATTTAAGAAAAATGCTTTGGCAACAGCCCAAAAATTTGATATTAAAAAGATATTGCCAGTATATGAAGATTTATACCGAAGAGCGATTGCTAAATATTCATAAGTATAAAAAAATGCCACTTTTAAAAGTGGCATTTTTAATGTATTCAAATTAGAATTTATATCTAATTCCTAAAGCAATATCAGCACCATAATTGTTGTCAAAATAACCATGTCCGCCAAATTCAGGTCTGTAATCTAATGAAAGTAAAATAGGAGCCTCTTTGAAATTGTACTCAATTCCTACATCTCCAGCGACATAAGCAAAACTACCATTGCTACCGGTAGTACTCCAACTTCCCAAGCCGGCACCAGCACCAGCATACCAATTGAAATTGTTGTCAATTTCCCAAACCCATTGATAAATCCCAGTCAATTTAAAAGCACTCACATCACGATTGTTTCTCCAACCTAAATCAGCTTCTAATCGATTGTTGTCTGATAAACCTTTTTGATATGAAATTTCAGCACCAAAACCATTGTTGTCTCCCAAACGTAATCCTAATGCATTCTTTGAAATCTCTTGAGCCTGTGCAGTTAATCCTAATCCCATTAGCATTACTGCTGATACAATTATTTTTTTCATAGTAATTTATTTTTAACTAATTTAATCAAAAAACGCACCAAAAAGAAATAAATTGTGTTGTTTTTGTATTTAAAATCATTGTTTTGTAGTTATTAGAAAGGAAATTAATTAGTTACGAATTGAAAAACTTTGAACCTTAAATTTTTAAACTTTAAACTAAAATGGTACTTTTGTTCAAAACTAATTATAATGGCAGGAAATAGCTACGGAACACTTTTTAGAATCACTACTTTTGGGGAATCACATGGAGAAGCTTTAGGCGGAATTATTGATGGATGTCCTCCAGGTATTACAATCGATTTAGAGGCAATCCAATTAGAAATGGCAAGAAGAAAGCCAGGTCAATCGGCTATTGTTACACAACGTAAAGAACCAGATGATGTTCAATTTCTTTCTGGAATTTTTGAAGGAAAGACAACGGGTACGCCAATTGGTTTTATCATTCCAAATACCAACCAAAAGTCAGACGATTATTCTCATATAAAAGACAATTACAGACCGAGTCATGCCGATTATGTGTATGATCAAAAATACGGTTTTCGTGATTATCGTGGAGGAGGAAGAAGCTCGGCACGTGAAACCGCAAGTAGAGTGGTAGCAGGTGCTATTGCCAAACAAATGTTGCCTGAAATTAAAATAAATGCTTATGTTTCTTCTGTGGGACACATTCATTTAGATAAAAAGTACCAAGAGTTAGATTTTTCAAAAATAGAAAGCAATCCCGTTCGTTGTCCTGATGAGGAATCAGCGGCCGTAATGGAAGAATACATTCGTGAAATTCGCAAACAAGGAGACACTGTTGGAGGTGTAGTAACTTGTGTTATTCAGAATGTTCCAGTTGGATTGGGCGAACCTGTTTTTGACAAATTACATGCTGAGTTAGGTAAAGCCATGCTTTCTATCAATGCAGTAAAAGGATTTGAATTTGGAAGTGGTTTTTGTGGTGCCGAAATGAAAGGGAGTGATCACAATGATTTGTATTTAGCAGATGGAACTACCAAAACCAATCTTTCAGGAGGAATTCAAGGCGGAATCAGTAACGGAATGGATATTTATTTCCGAGTAGCTTTCAAACCAGTTGCTACGATTATGCAAAAACAAGACGCTTTAGATAATAAAGGGAATATCGTTGAAATGACGGGCAAAGGTCGTCATGATCCTTGCGTAGTACCTCGCGCAGTACCTATTGTTGAGGCTATGGCAGCTATTGTTTTAGCTGATTTTCATTTGTTAAATAAAACGTATTCAAAATAGTAATTAAGAGCTATTTCCTGCTGTACGCTGTATCTCTGCCGGCGAACCCCGCCGTCACAGGATGCCGCTTCCATCAGGGCTAACCAAAAACCAATAAATAATGAAACAAGAGACACAAAAATCGTCTTTCCTTTCGGGCTTGACAGGGCAAATCCTGCTTGCAATGATTGTAGGAGCTATTTTAGGAATTGTTATTCATACTAATTGTACCGATGAGATAGCACAATCATTTAGTTCTAAGATTAAAATGCTAGCTACGGTTTTTATCCGTCTCGTACAAATGATTATTTCTCCCTTGGTATTTACAACATTGGTTGTGGGTATCGCTAAACTAGGTGATATTAAAGCTGTTGGTAGAATTGGAGGTAAAGCACTAGCTTGGTTCTTTACTGCTTCTTTTATTTCGTTATTACTCGGAATGTTTTTTGTTAATGTTTTAGAACCAGGTGTTGGTTTAAATCTTTCTAATATTGATGTAGCAGCTGCTTCAGAGGTTACGGCTAAAACACAGACTTTATCTTTCGAAAACTTTATTGAGCATATTGTGCCTAAAAGTGTCTTTGAGGCTATGGCTACCAACGAAATTTTGCAAATAGTAATCTTTTCGATTTTCTTTGGTTTAGCTGCTGCAGCTCTTGGAGATAATGCAAAACCTGTAATAAATGCTTTAGACAAGACTTCTCATATCGTTTTGAAAATGGTCAATTATGTGATGAAGTTTGCACCTATAGGTGTTTTTGGAGCTATAGCGGGAGTTTTTGCAGTGCGAGATTTTCAAGAATTAGCAATGACTTATTTTAAATATTTTGGTTCGTTCTTGATTGGTATTTCTTCCCTTTGGATTGTATTAATTTTGATTGGATATGTTTTCTTAAAATCAAGAATGTCTATTTTATTAAAAAGAATTATGAGTCCTTTGATTGTAGCATTTGGAACTACTAGTAGCGAAGCGGTTTTTCCTAAGTTAACAGAAGAATTAGAACGCTTTGGTGTAAAAGATAAAATAGTTTCGTTTATGCTACCTTTAGGCTATTCCTTTAATCTGGACGGAAGTATGATGTACATGACTTTTGCAAGTATATTTATTGCTCAAGCTTATGGTGTGCATCTAGATTTAGGAACACAAATGACAATGCTCTTAGTTTTAATGTTGACAAGTAAAGGGATTGCAGGTGTACCAAGAGCGAGTTTGGTAGTAGTAGCTGCTACTTGCGGAATGTTTAAAATTCCTGTTGAAGGTATTGCTTTGATTTTGCCAATTGACCATTTTTGTGATATGTTTCGTACGGCGACTAATGTTTTAGGAAATGCACTGGCTACTTCGGTAGTTGGTCAATGGGAAGATGATATAGAAGCAAAACAGTAATACAACTCTAAAACTAAATATAGAATTGAAAACAGAAGTCCAAAAGCTTCTGTTTTTTTATGTTTAAATTATATAAAAAGAGGGTCGTTTTCTTGAGAATACATTTGTGCCAACAAAAAATAGGTATCATCTAAATGTGCTGAAGCGCTGCTTTTCTTTAATTTAATCACAGATTTTTCATATTGCTTTTTTTCAATCAGTTGCTTTTTTGTAAGATTCATTAATTTGGTTTTTTTAATAATGTATTTTGCGGTATCCATAATAGTTACTTTTTGTATTTAACTTAAAATAAATTGAATCGTTACGACTTTAGGCAAAAGGCGCAACGATTCTTTGCAAGTAAGAACTTAGTATATTCTTGCTTACAATTTTTTACTGAATAGCAATTGTTTTGCTGCTTTTCTTTTTGCTGCCTTCTTTTTTTGCAATTTCAACATGAAGAATACCGTCTTTGTAATTGGCTTGAATTTTATTCTCGTCAATATATTCAGGTAAAGTAAATGATCTGAAAAAAGACTGGTAATTAAATTCTTTTCGGAGGTAATTGTCTTTTTTTCTAGATTCTTCTTTTTCTTCTTGTTTTTCAGAAGAGATAAGAAGTGTGTTGTTGTCGATTTCTACTTTGAAGTCTTCTTTTTTCATTCCAGGAGCTGCTAGCTCTACTTGCAATTTAGTATCTGTTTCTTTTAAGTTTACAGAGGGTAAATTACTTCCAATAGAAGAAAAGTTTCTGTCTGTCCAATCAAAGATGTCTCTAGAAAATAGATCGTCGATAAGGTTGTTTGTTGGGATTAACGGCAATAAGCTTTTTCGTTTTACTAAAGTTTCCATACTATTAAAATTTAATTGTTTGTGATTAAGAGTAACAAACTTAATTAAGATATTACTTTATGGAATTGTATTTAACATATAAAACGTTGTAAATTAGCTTATTATCGACTAAGTGTAAAACAAAAAAACGCTGGTATTAATACCAACGTTTTTTGTTTTGTTTTGAGGCGCTTGATTTTCTTGATTTATGAGCTCCACCACTTCGATTAGAGTTTTTAGGTTTCTCGGTAACCGCATCTGGACTACCTGCATGCCAAGGATACGGATGATCTGAAATGGTTTTGACATCCACTTTAATTAGTTTTTGAATGTCTTTCCAATAAGGATGTTCGTCTTTGCTACAAAAAGAGATTGCTATTCCACCGTTTCCAGCACGACCTGTTCTACCAATTCGGTGTACGTAAGTTTCAGGAATATTTGGTAAATCAAAATTGATTACAAACGGTAATTGATCAATATCAATTCCACGTGCGGCAATATCCGTAGCTACAAGAACACCTACTTCTTTATTTTTAAATGCTTCCAAAACACGTTGTCTTGCGTTTTGTGATTTGTCGCCGTGAATGGCTTCGGCAGCAATATTGTTTTTGCGTAACGCTTTAACTACATTATCAGCACCGTGTTTGGTTCTTGAAAAAACCAATACATCGGATAAATTTTCATTTTTAATTAAATGGTAAAGTAAGTTTCTTTTTTCTCCTTTTTCTACAAAATAAATACGTTGCTCTACTTTTTCGGCTGTAGAAGAAACGGGAGAAACTTCTACCTTTGCAGGGTCTTTTAAGAACATTTCAGCGAGTTCTCTAATAGCAATTGGCATAGTAGCCGAGAAGAGTAACGTTTGTCTGTTTTTTGGCGTAAGCTTTACAATCTTTTTTACATCATTAATGAAGCCCATGTCCAACATTTGATCTGCTTCATCAAGCACTAAAGTATGTAAATGATCTAAATTGATAAATCCTTGTTTGTGTAAATCCAATAATCTACCAGGTGTAGCAATAACAACATCAACTCCTTTTTTTAAGATATCCACTTGTGGAATCTGAGAAACACCTCCGAAAATAGTGATTTGAGTCAGATTAGTGTATTTGGCATAAGTGTCAAAATTTTGACCAATCTGAACCGCTAATTCACGAGTTGGGGTTACAATTAAAGCTCTAATTTCTTTTGCTTTTTTAGACGAACCTACAATTCGGTGTAATTGATGAATGATTGGAATGGCAAATGCAGCCGTTTTTCCTGTTCCTGTTTGAGCACATCCAATTAAATCTCGACCTGCTAAAACTAAAGGTATTGATTGTTCTTGGATAGGAGTGGGGTTAGTATAGCCTTCTTCATAAACGGCTTTTTGAATACTTTTTGAAAGTGATAAATCTTCGAATAACATATTTTGGGTATTAAACATGCCGTAATAAGCACAGCAATATTTGGCAAAGATAGTGTTATTATTTTTGATGTATTAGCTTTGCAATTCTTGAGGTTGAGGATTTACTTTTTCAGTATTGGATTTAATGAAATCAGTAATTAAATGACCAATAATTTTACCAACGAGGTGGTCGTTTTTTTCTTCGCCTAAATCTGGAGCGCCTTCGCAAAGATGTAAGTAGGTAGCATTTTTTAATTTACCAAAGAAAGAAACAAATCGTCTTAGTTCTTCTATTGAAAAACCAGTAAGCGTCATAGTACTACTAGCAATATTAGGTATAGCGCCTAAGTCAATCTCTAGCCCGAAAGCTTCTTGATTGATAAAGTCTAAAGCTTGTACCATTTCGTGTTCAAATTCTTTCTCTTTTCTAATATTGATGCTGTCATAAGTGACATAGCGAACACGATCTTCGATTTTTTTCAAGGTGTCTAAAACACTTTTGGAAGTGTAATTTTCATGCAAACCAAAAATAAAATATTTTTTCAAGAAACCTTCTTCGTAAGCATAAGAGAAAGCATTGCCACTGTGTCGACCTTCTAAAATTCTAAAATCAGAATGGGCATCAAAATTGATTGCATTGATTGGTTTTCCTTTGGCCAAAGCGGTTCCTTTAATGTTGCCATAGGCATTGTTGTGTCCTCCACCAATGATAATAGGTGTTTTTCCTAATTTTACAATATTGAAAATAATATGCGAAACCTCTTTATCTATTTTTTCTACCAATTGGCTCAATTTAGAGCGGTCATCAATATCATTAAAATCTAAATGTTCTACTTCTGCCATTTCATTAGCAACATTAAGTTGGCCTAAAACGACAATTTGATTTCCTTTGCAAAATCGGTTGTGTTGAATGTTGGCGATACTTTTTATGGCACTGTTCCAAGCAGAAGCGGCCCCAGGTCTACCATAATTGGCTCTAATTCCAATGTCTTCAGGAATTCCGATTATTACGTATTTAGCGTCGCAAGTAGCTAGAAATTCTAAAGGATCAATTCCTTTAGGTACAGTAATCATTTTCTCGCCAAATTTTATCTCTCCATTTCGGTGATTTGTAATTTTGCCAAGATCGTTTATTGTAAAAGGAATTAGTTTGTCCATGAAAATATTTTTAATCAAAAATACTATAAATGTCTTAAAATGCGTTGTGTCTATAGATATATTATTATTTTTGTCGAAACTATTAAACTATAAAACAAAAAATTAAGATGGAAAATCAAAAAAGCAATTCAAATTTGAAGGCCGTTGTAGTTGTATTACTATTATTGCTTTTAGGAAGTTTAGGTTATATTTTTAAAATGTCGACCGATGCTGAAATTGTTAGAACAGAATTGAAAACTACTTTGACTGAGAAAGAATCAGTGATGAAAGATTTGCAAGAGTTAAAAGCAACTTACGATGCTGCTATTGCAGAAAACACTACAATGTCTGAAGAGTTAATTAAAGAAAGAGATAAAGTAGTAGCATTGATGGAAGAGTTAAAAAAATCTAACGGAGATGTTTCTAAATTTAAAACGCAATTGACTTCATTGCAAAATAATATGAAAGTTTTGATTGCTGAAAATGACAACTTGAAAAAACAAAATGTTACTTTAACTACACAACGTGATAGTACAAGAGTAGTATTAGTTGAGTCTAAAAAAGCAAATGAAACTTTAACAGCTCAAAATTCAGATTTAGCTAAAACAGTAGAAAAAGGATCAGTTTTAACGATTTTAAATACTAAAGGAGCTGCTTATAAAGTAAGAAGTTCTGGAAGACAAATTGAAACTGAAAAAGCAAGTAGAGCTGATATCCTTAAAGTGAGTTTTACTATAGCTGAAAACAAAATTGCTAAATCAGGAGATAAGTTGTACTATGTACAGGTTATAGATGCTAATAATAATGTTGTAGGAGACAAAAAAACAGAATCTTTTGGGCCTAAGTCATTGACTTATAGCTTTACAACTAATGTAAAATATGAGAATAAAACAATTGATATTTCTCAAGATTTACCAGGTAAGGATTTTGCTAAAGGAGCTTATATAGTGAATGTTTTTGATAAAGCAGAATTAGTTTCTAAAACTAGTTTTTCTTTGAGATAATATCGCATTAGAGTAATAAAAAAGGGAGCAATATTGCTCCCTTTTTTATTGTTTATTATTTTTTATTCTGAAACTTTAATTTCAAATAGTTTATCCCAATTTTTACCAGTGATAAATATCGTTTTGGTTTTAGGATTGTAAGCAATTCCGTTAAGTACTTCGGCAGTAGGATTTTTTACAAATTTTCTGAGCCCTGATAAATTCAAAATTCCTTCAACAGATCCACTTATAGGATTTACTACTGCAATGGCATCTTTTTGCCAAACATTACTGTAAATTTTACCATCAATCCATTCTAATTCGTTGATTGATTTTATCTTGGAATTTCCAGAATAGACGTTAATATAATCTATCATTTTCAAAGAGTTAGGATCCATTTTCCAAATTTTTTCGGTTCCGTCCGTTTGGTAAATATACTTGCCATCATTTGTCATTCCCCAACCTTCAATGTCTTTTTCATACGTAAACGTTTTTTCTAATTTCAAGGTAGTAGCATTATAGATAAATCCTGTTTTTTCCTGCCACGTAAGTTGGTACAATTTATTATTTACAAATGTAATTCCTTCTCCAAAGTACTTAGGCTCTAAATTAGTTTGATTGTAAACTTTTCCAGTTTTGTAATCGTATTTTCTAAAATAGGAAGCTCCTTTTTGTCCAGTGCTTTCATACAACGTGTCGTTATGAAATTCAAAACCTTCTGTGAAAGAAGCCGTATCGTGTGGATATGTATTTATAATAGTATATTGTAATAATTTAGGCTCTACATTGGATACCAACTCTACTCGGTCAGTTGCTTCTGTATTCTCACCTTCAAAATAAACAATAGCTTTAAGGTTTTGGTACCCTAATTTTTGGTCTTTAAAAGTAAAAGGCAGTTTGCTTAATCCTTTTGTGGTGCCAATTTTAGTGTCGTTTACATAATACACAACACTATCAACCGTTTTTGAATTGGGGTTCAATAGGTTTAATTCAATAGTTTCTTGAGGTAGGTATTGTGCTTTAAATTGGTTGGTATCAAAAGTAAATAGGGTGTTATTTTCTTTTTTTGCTCCGCCACAATTGGATAAAATGGTTCCTAATAAAATGATAAATAAGAAGTTATATTTTTTCATAGAATAAAATTTGAATCTTCGAATATACAACCTTATTTTATTAGTAGCAATGCACTTGTAAAAATATAAAAAGGTTGTATATTTGCACTGGCAAGTCCTACACGACCAGCTCCTGCAGACTCCCCCAGGATGGGAACATAGCAAGGGTAAGCGGTTGAGCGGTGCGATGTAGGTCGCTTGCCATTTTTTATGAATCTTCCATTAGGGAAGATTTTTTTGTTTTTAGAGAAATCTAAATTTCTTTTTTGAGTACTTTTATCACTTATTATTAATTAGCACATTTAGATGAGTAAGGTTGTTTTAATTACAGGAGGTTCTTCAGGAATAGGAAAAGCTATAGGAGATTTTTTATTTCATAAAGGCTTTACAGTATATGGAACAAGTAGGAACCCTGAGAAAGTGTCTAATTCTCTTTTCTCATTGATTGCTTTAGATGTTCGAGATGCGGATTCAATTCATTCAGCTGTTGCTGAAATTATTGAAACAACAGGAAGATTGGATATTGTGATAAATAATGCCGGTGTGGGTATAACAGGCCCTTTGGAGGAAATTCCAATGGGAGAAATCAAAAACAATTTTGAAACTAATTTTTTTGGTCCTATCGAAGTAATGAAAGCGGTATTACCTCAAATGCGTAGTCAACAATCAGGATTGATTATCAATATTACTTCCATTGCAGGGTATATGGGATTGCCGTATCGAAGTGTGTATTCGGCTTCTAAAGGGGCGTTGGAATTGATTACAGAGGCGTTGCGAATGGAAGTGAAGTCGTTTGGAATCCAAATAACCAATGTAGCTCCGGGAGATTTTGCTACCAATATTGCAGCAGGACGTTTTCATGCGCCAGTGCTACAAGGTTCGGCTTATGAAACCGTGTATGGGAATGTTTTACAAACCATGGATGCACACGTGGATAGTGGTAGTGATCCAAATGAAATGGCCGAAGCGGTATATCAAATCATTTTGAATCCCAATCCTAAAATTCATTATAAAGTAGGGGCTTTTATGCAAAAGTTTTCGATTGTTTTAAAAAGAATACTGCCTGATAAAGTCTACGAAAAAATGCTGATGAATCATTATAAGTTGTAATTTTGCAACACGTTTGCGTGAGGGATTGCAGTGAAAATCCTTTTTCAAAGAAAAAGATTGTAACGTAAAGCCCGACCCTTGTGGTCACGCCCAAATAGGAACACATAACAAATAGATACATATGAAATTTTTTATTGACACGGCTAATTTAGCTCAAATTAAAGAAGCACAGGCCTTAGGTGTTTTGGATGGAGTAACTACAAATCCGTCATTGATGGCAAAAGAAGGAATTACAGGGAAAAACAACATTTTAAAGCATTATGTTGACATTTGTAATTTAGTTGACGGTGATGTAAGTGCCGAAGTGAATGCCTTGGACTTTGAAGGTATGGTGAAAGAAGGTGAGGAATTAGCTGATTTACACGAGCAAATCGTGGTGAAATTGCCAATGACTAAAGAAGGAGTAATGGCTGCTAAATATTTTTCGGACAAAGGAATTAGAACGAATGTTACTTTAGTTTTTTCTGCTGGGCAAGCGTTGTTAGCGGCTAAAGCAGGAGCTACTTATGTTTCGCCTTTTATTGGTCGTTTAGACGATGTGTCTACAGATGGATTGGCGCTTATTGAAGAAATTCGTCAGATTTATGATAATTACGGATTTGAAACTCAAATTTTAGCGGCTTCTGTACGTCATACCATGCACATTATAAATTGTGCTAAAATTGGTGCCGATGTAATGACAGGACCACTTTCTGCTATTTACGGATTGTTGAAACACCCGTTAACTGATATTGGATTAGCGCAGTTTGTTGCTGATTTTGAAAAGGGGAATAAATAATAGTTTCCTTTTATAAATAAAAAAATCCCATCATTTGATGGGATTTTTTTTGGTTTTTGGTTTAACGTTTTCAGGCTTTGTGTTCGGGCAGGTTTCGGAGCAAAAAACTGTGAACCAGCGCTGAACTTGTATAGAAGCTCAAAGCTCCTAGTTTGCACGTCAACCCGCCTGACGCAAACCCCGTGTTGGTGACTGGGTTTATTTTTTCCACTTTTGATTTTCTCTTAGTTCAAATAATAGTTGGTAAACTCTGTCAAGCCCGTATGTTCCGATTAAACCATAGTCGCGGATTAATTTGATTTTTCCATTATCATAAGTGATTTTTAATGTCGAAGTTTGGTCGTCAGTCCAATTAACAGCATAATTGTCTTTTAGGTTTTCAAAGTCAATATAGTTAAGTAGATTCACAATGTCGTTATACTTATCGTCTTCAATTTTTGAATTAAAATTTCCGCTTACCTCTTTGTTGTTTATTTTGTTATACATTTTTGCTAACCAATTAGCTGTTCTGTCGGAATTTATTGTTAAATTGAAAATAGGGCAAGTCCCATAACAACCCGAAGTTGAGTATTCAATTTTTTCAATTTTGTGAGTTGATTGTAATTGATTTTCCTCAATGAAGTCGCCAAATTTATATATCAATGTAATTTGTTCAAGTTTTCTTGGTTCGTTTCTCTTTCTCCAATCTGGCTCACTTTCAAAATAGTATTTTATTTTACCATTTTTAACGACAGGAAAAGTATAATTTTGAAAACTACTTCTTGTTATAGGCTTAATTTCATATTTACCGTTCTTGTCTAATATGCAAATAACAGAATGATCATACCAATTTCCAACAACTAAAATGTCTGTTAGTCCGTTATTGTCAAAATCTGCCGTTGTCCAAGGTTGAATTTTTAAACTATCTGCAATTTGCTTATAATTTTTTCCCGAATATCTATTTTCAAATTTTAAGGATTCGTTTACAGTGAACTTTTTGTATTTATTGTCAACCTTTAAAATGAGGTCTGTTATTTGTTTTGCATTTTGAATACTGTCAATGTAATTCGTCTTGTGTGAAACAGTATTGTCGGTTTGTCCCTTACAAGATTGAAAGAGGAATAAAAGGGTTATTATTTGAAAAAATGTTCTAATCATAATTTGTCTGTTCATTTTTAGTTGGGATGTCTGTAAACTTGCCACAACTTGTTTATATGCTCAGTTGCAGAGTGTTTCAAATATAGCAATTTATTTTAATTATTAAAATGTAACAATTTGAAAATATAGCAATGAATGAAGTTTAGTCTTATATTCCTTATATGGTTTGTTAATTTATGATTTACAATATTAGATTTACGATTTTGAAGCTTCCGGATGATTCAAAAAAAAACCTCCAAATTGCGATGGCTCTTTGGAGGTAGGTTTGGTTTTGGTTAGTTGTGTATTTTTAGTGTCCACCACCCACTTCGATATCGTGACCGATACCTTGTTTTTCTAAAATTCCAATTACTTTCCAGCCGTAGAATGCAATGAATGCAAAACATAAAACAGGAATAAAATACGAAGTATGAATTCCGATTACATCGGCTAATTTACCTTGCAATGGTGGGATAATTCCTCCTCCTAAAATCATCATTACCAAGAAAGCAGCTCCTTGTGAAGTGTATTTTCCTAAACCTGCAATTCCTAAAGAGAAGATACAAGGCCACATAATACTTAAGAATAGTCCACCACTCATGAAAGCAAAAATAGCAATTGTTCCAGTTGTAAGTAAACCAATTAGCATTGCAATTGCGCCTAATAATCCAAAAATCATCAACGTTCTTGAAGGGTGGTCTTTTCCAAGGAAGAAACCAACAATTTGGAAAACAATTACAAAAGCATAGGCATATAACGGAGTTATGTCTTGACCCGAAACGGCATTCGCCGTTAAAACCACCCCAAATGCAACATAAGGCACTACAATAAGTAATATCTTTCTCATTTGAGAAGAGGGGTTGAAAACGGATATTGCTCCAGCCCAACGACCAATCATTAAACTACCCCAGTACATCGACATAAATGGTGCTAAAGCAGGTCCTGTAATCACTCCAAAATCTTTAGTCTTTAATAACTCACCTAAATTACTACCGATACTTACTTCAACACCAACATAAGAGAATAAAGCCAACATCCCAAGTACTAATTGAGGATATTTCATAGCGCCCCAACCTTCAGGATTTTTTTGAGCTGTTTTGTTTGCAAACAAAAGTCCAATTACTACAATCAATAAAGTAGATATAGTAAGTGATAATCCTAGATAGTCAATTTCTTTATTTTTTATAAAATGTTGGATAAATTCTGGATCTTCATAACGAGAAAAAATGTAACCAAATACAATTACTAATAATAGTGTAATTGTAATAAGTGTTTTCAATGCTTTATTTGCCGTTTCAAAAGAGTCATCGCTTTTTCCAGCTGGTAATTTTTTTGAAAAATGGAACAAAGCAGCTGCTAATAAGAACAATCCACCAACAGCGATGTATAAGGTAATCATAGAATCTAATGATCCCGGTTTTTTAGCAAATTCTTCGATATTAACTCCGGAAATCACTCCAAATAGAGCAAAAGACACTACTATCGGTCCAATAGTCGTTCCTAAAGAGTTAATTCCTCCAGCCAAATTCAATCGACTTGAAGCGGTGTGAGGTTCTCCCAATGACGCCGCAAAAGGTTGTGCCGAAGTTTGTTGTAGAGAAAAACCTAAAGCGACAATAAATAAAGCGCCCAAGATAAATAAATAACTTCCTTGAATTACAGCCAATATCATTAATGCGGCACCAAAAGTACTGATTAACAATCCGTAAATAATTCCTTTTTTAAATCCCCATCCGTTCAATATGTCTTTTTTAGCAGCACTACTAAAAATGAAAAGGAGTAAGGCTCCAATGTAGTAGGCTCCATAAAATGCGAAGTCGATTAATTGACTTTGAAATTGGTCTAAGCCAAATTTTGCTTTACAAAAAGGGATAAAAACACCGTTGGATGCTCCAATAAATCCCCAAAAGAAAAAGACCGTAATTAAGGTGGAAAGAGCTGAGTTATTTGCTCTAGTCTGTTCTGAATTCATTTTGATTTTTGGTTTTTAGTTTATAAATAGTTGCTGTAAGAGCGTAAAAGTATTTGTTAAGTATTTTAAAAAAAAATAATTTGGTAGAAATATTGTTAAAATTGTAGAATAAATAGTTTTTGGTTGGAAACACTGCTATTCTTTTAAAATAAGACACCCCAATAAATCAATTTTGCGCTGTATTTTCTCTTTAGAATTTAAACGTGATACTATTTAGATTTTTGCTACTTTTGCAAAAAAATTATAGACATTATGTTATCAGTTAATAATCTATCAGTTCAGTTTGGTAAACGAATTCTTTTTGACGAAGTAAATACCACCTTTACTCAAGGTAATATTTACGGAGTAATTGGAGCCAATGGTGCTGGAAAATCTACTTTTTTAAAGATCATCTCTGGTGAAATGGAGCCTACTTCAGGTCATATTCACTTGGAACCAGGAAAACGTATGTCGGTTTTGAACCAAAACCATAATATGTTTGACGAATTTACGGTTTTAGAAACGGTAATGATGGGGAACAAGGTTTTGTATGCTGTTAAAAAAGAAATGGATGAATTGTACTTAGATTATAATGATGCTAATGCCGATAGAATAGGAGAGTTGCAAGTGCAATTTGAAGAAATGAACGGTTGGAATGCCGATTCTGATGCCGCTTCTATGTTATCCAATCTTGGAATTACAGAAGATAATCATTATACCGTAATGGCTGATTTGGAAGGAAAAATGAAGGTTCGTGTGCTTTTGGCGCAAGCCCTTTTTGGAAATCCTGACGTATTGATTATGGATGAGCCTACGAATGATTTGGACTTTGAAACCATTGCTTGGTTAGAGAATTTCTTGGCTAATTATGAGAATACAGTTATTGTAGTGTCTCACGACCGTCACTTTTTGGATGCCGTTTGTACCCATATCTCAGATATTGATTTTGGAAAAATTAACCATTATTCAGGGAACTATACGTTTTGGTACGAGTCAAGTCAATTAGCGGCGAAACAACGTGCGCAACAAAACAAAAAAGCCGAAGAAAAGAAACAAGAATTGGAAGAGTTTATTCGTCGTTTTTCTGCGAATGTGGCCAAATCAAAACAGGCCACTTCTCGTAAAAAGATGATTTCTAAATTGAATATTGCTGAAATCAAGCCTTCAAGTCGCCGTTATCCTGCGATTATCTTTGACCAAGATCGTGAAGCAGGTGACCAAATTCTAAATGTAGAAAATTTGAGTGCCTCTATTGATGGAGAAGTTCTTTTTAAAGGTGTTGATTTGAATATGGCAAAAGGGGATAAGATTGTTCTTTTCTCTAAAGATTCGCGTGCTACGACTGCTTTTTACGAAATCTTGAATGGTGAGCAAAAAGCTGATTCAGGAACGTATGATTGGGGAATTACAACAAATCAAGCTTATTTGCCAGCAGAAAACCATAAGTATTTTGAAAATGATTTGACATTGGTAGATTGGTTGCGCCAATGGGCAAAAACTGAAGAAGAAAGAGACGAAGTATACATTAGAGGTTTCTTAGGAAAAATGATTTTCTCGGGAGAAGAAGCATTAAAAACAAGCCGAGTGTTATCAGGAGGAGAAAAAGTACGTTGTATGTTGTCTCGAATGATGATGGAACGCGCTAATATTTTGATGTTGGACGAACCTACAAATCACTTGGACTTGGAGTCGATTACGGCGTTCAATAATTCGTTGAAAAACTTTAAAGGTTCGGTTATTTTTACCACTCATGACCATGAGTTTGCACAAACAGTTGGTAATCGAGTAGTAGAGTTGACACCTAACGGATCGATCGATCGTTACATGACTTTTGATGATTATTTAGATGACGAAAAAGTTCAGGAATTAAGAACAAAAATGTATTCTTAAAATTGTACTATAGATTAAAAAGCCTTGAATTTTCAAGGCTTTTTTTTGCTTCATAATTTTCTATAATTTTTAAGCATCAATCATAAAACAGAATTTGTATATTTGCCTAACCAAACATTACACTTTACCATGAGTCAAAAAGTATTACTTACTGCAAAAGAAGTTACTATCATACTACATCGTTTGGCTTGTCAATTAATTGAAAAACACTTGGATTTCTCGGATACGATTCTAGTTGGAATACAACCTAGAGGTGTTTTCTTGGCAGAACGTTTAAAAGAAATTTTAGAAAAAGAATACCAAACACCCCCAATTACTTTAGGTTATTTAGACATCACTTTCTTTAGAGATGATTTCAGAAGAACTGAAAAACCTTTGGAGGCAAATAAAACCAATATCAATTTTATAGTCGAAAATAAAAAAGTCATTTTTATTGACGATGTGTTGTTTACTGGGCGAAGTATTCGTTCCGCTTTAACGGCTATTCAGTCTTTTGGCAGACCTTCTGAAATTGAATTGTTGGTATTGATTGATAGACGTTTTAGCCGTAATTTACCTATTCAACCTGATTATAGAGGCAGACAGGTAGATGCTATCAATGACGAAAAAGTAAAAGTGTGTTGGAAAGAAAATGATGGAGAAGACGGAGTTTATTTAATCACGAATTAAGTAGGAAGTCAATCTAAAAAATATAATTGTAAAGAAAAATGAAAGAATTAAGCGTAAATCATTTATTAGGAATAAAATACATTAACAAAAATGATATTGACTTAATTTTTGAAACCGCTGATCATTTTAAGGAAGTTATCAATAGACCTATCAAGAAAGTTCCTTCTTTACGAGATATTACCATTGCCAATATCTTTTTTGAAAATAGTACCCGAACCAAACTTTCTTTCGAATTAGCTCAAAAACGATTGTCTGCAGATGTGATTAGTTTTTCGGCCGCCCAATCCTCTGTTAAAAAAGGAGAAACTTTGATTGACACCGTAAATAACATTCTTTCTATGAAAGTAGATATGGTGGTGATGCGTCATGCCAATCCGGGCGCGGCTTATTTCTTGTCTAAAAATGTAAAAGCGAGTATTGTAAATGCAGGAGATGGGGCACACGAACATCCTACGCAAGCCTTATTAGATAGCTATTCGATACGTGAAAAACTAGGTGATGTTGCAGGCAAAAAAGTAGTGATTGTGGGTGATATTTTGCACTCTCGTGTAGCCTTGTCTAACATTTATGCTTTGCAAATGCAAGGAGCGGAAGTAAAGGTATGTGGTCCAAAAACATTGATTCCAAAATACATTGAGTCACTTGGAGTAACAGTTGAATCAAATTTGCGTAAAGCACTTGAATGGTGTGATGTAGCTAATATGTTGCGAGTACAAAATGAACGTATGGATGTGAATTATTTTCCATCTACAAGGGAATATGCACAACAATATGGAGTGGATAAAAATCTCTTGGATTCGCTAAATAAAGAGATTGTAATTATGCACCCGGGACCTATCAACCGTGGAGTTGAAATTACAAGTGATGTTGCCGATTCTCAACAATCGGTTATTTTAGACCAAGTAGAAAATGGCGTAGCTATCCGAATGGCGGTCATTTATCTTTTGGCTTCAAAAATTCAATAATTTCAAACTAATTACGTAAATTAGTTCGTACCAAAATTAACTGTAATTTACAGTGGTTAAAATCCAATTTATGAAAGTAGATCAAAAAGGACATACGATAACAATTAAAGATACTCAAGGTGATTTTGCGTCATTTTTAGACAAAGTATCACAATCTAATACTTCCTTTGATACTCATAATTTAATTATTGATTTGTCTCATAATAAATCAGTAACTCTTACCGATTTAAAATTGTTATTGCCTTTGGCAAAGCAACATAAAAAAGCAAAAAAATCATTTGTTGTAGTAGCTGAAGGAATTGATTTTAATGCTGTTCCATCTCAATTGGTGGTAGTACCGTCTAATTTAGAAGCACACGATATAATTGAAATGGAAGAGATTGAACGTGATTTAGGATTTTAGTATTATGAAGGTTACTATCAAAACACTTATTTATCTCTACACCATAGCTTTGTTTTTACTTACATATCTTTTGGCAAGAGAAATTATTATTGGAATTAAAACGACTAATTTTGATTGTATTAGTCTAGTAGTTTATTCTGTTTGTGTAAGTTACTTTGTATTCAAAATATATAAGTTGGGTAAACTATCCAATTCAAAAAATGATTAGTTTCCAATTAGAAATTAAAAGATGCAACTAACCATTCTGGGCTGCTATGCCGCTACACCACGAACGATTACTAATCCAACCTCTCAATTATTAGAGATTAATAACAGAATGTTTTTAATTGATTGTGGAGAAGGGACTCAGGTACAGCTTCGAAAAAATAAGATTAAGTTTTCTAAGATCAATCAAATATTTATTTCCCATTTGCATGGGGATCATTTTTTTGGATTAATTGGTTTGATTTCGACTTTTAGTTTGTTAGGAAGAACAACGGATTTGCATGTTTATGGACCAAAAGGAATCAAAGAAATCATTTTATTACAATTGAAGTTGTCTAATTCTTGGACAAATTACAGTTTGTTTTTCCATGAATTAGAATCGGATGAAAGTGTGACTATTTTTGAAGATGATAAAGTCTTGGTTAGAACGATACCTTTAAAACATCGTGTGTACACGAATGGTTTTTTATTTCAAGAAAAAGCAGGCGCACGTAAGTTAAATAAGGATGCGGTTCAGAATTATGAAATAGAAAGTTGTTATTATCAAAAGATAAAAAACGGAAAAGATATTACCTTAGAAGACGGTAGAATAATTTCCAATTCAGAATTAACTTTTGACCCAATTAAGCCCAAAAGTTATGCCTTTTGTTCGGATACGGTTTATCATGAAGCTGTACTTCCAATAATTGAAAACGTGGATGTTTTGTATCACGAATCGACTTTTTTAGAATCGGAAGAAGGTTTAGCTCAAAAAACCTTGCATTCAACAGCCAAAGAAGCAGCCCGAATTGCTTTGAAAGCCAATGCAAAACAATTAATTTTAGGACATTATTCTACGCGATACGAAAGTATTAATTTGTTTAAAGAAGAAGCCGAAACCATTTTTTCAGAAGTGCTTTTGGCGGAAGATGGAATTAGTTTTGAATTTTAGAAAGTAATTATGAAGGATTTAAGTAATTATAGAAAATCGTATGAAAAAAGCGAACTTTTAGAATCTTCTATTCCGGAAGATCCTATTAATTTGTTCAACAGATGGTTTCATGAGGTGGAGGATTTTGGCGGAAATGAAGAAGTCAATGCCATGACGGTGGCTACTATTGGGTTGGATGGCTTTCCAAAATCGAGAGTGGTTTTGCTGAAGAAGTTCAACGAAGAAGGATTTGTTTTTTACACCAATTATAATTCAGAAAAAGGGAAGGCTATTTCTAACAATCCTAACGTGTGTCTTTCGTTTTTTTGGCATAGTATGGAACGTCAAGTAATTATTAAAGGGATTGCTCAAAAAACCGCTGAAAATATTTCGGATAATTATTTTGCCTCTCGACCAGACGGAAGTAAATTAGGAGCCATTGTATCTAATCAATCTGAAGTCGTGCCTTCAAGAGACTATTTAGAAGAAAATCTAAAACAATTAGAGATTGATTATGAAGGAATGGTGATTCCGAGACCAGAACATTGGGGCGGATTTTTAGTCACGCCTCTTGAAGTGGAGTTTTGGCAAGGAAGACCTAATCGTCTACACGATAGAATTCGATATACGACTCAGTCTGATTTTTCTTGGAAGATAGATAGATTATCGCCTTAATGTAAGAATTTATTTGTAAATAATTGAAAATTAAGCATTTAATATTTTATTATTTGACTTTAGTCGATTAATGTTGTACATTTGCACTGCTTAATTAATAAATTAATAATCTAAATTTTTTAAAGGAGTTTGCCCCACAATCTACTTTAAGCTTGCCCTACTTTTATGAAATTATTTTTGTTACGTGTACTTGTACTCGTTTTTGTACTTAGTGCACTAAATTCTTGTACTGCAGATGCTCCTGCATCAGTTACAACTACTGCCGTTTCTCAAACTTCTGTTCCTTATCCGTACACTACTTTTGAAAATGAAACCTTGACTTTAATCAATAATTACCGAGTTAGTATTGGTTTGAACGCCTTAATTAAATCAGATTATATCTCTTTTAAAGCAGAAGAACATAATAATTATATGATTACTAATAATGTAGTGAATCATAATGATTTTATAACCCGCTCTGAAGATATTATGAAAACATTAGGAGCTACTTATGTCACTGAAAATGTAGCATTTAATTATTCTACTCCAAAAGCTGTTTTAGATGCTTGGCTAGCAAGCGAAGGTCATAAAGCCAATTTAGAAGGTAATTATACTCATTTTGGTATATCTGTTCGCGAAAATCCCACTACTGGAAAAAAATACTACACTAATATTTTTGCTAAAATTTAGGAGTGTTTTGCTATAATGCAGTAATAATAAATTCACTACGTCTGTTAAGTTGATGTTCTTCTTCCGTACAACTAACGCCATCTGAGCAATGATTGATTAACTGATTTTCTCCATAACCTTTGGCTGTTAAACGATTTGGATTCACTCCATTTTTTATCAACCATTGAATAGTAGCTTTAGCTCTATTGCCTGATAAAACTTCATTGTATTTAAAGGTGCCTCTACTGTCAGTATGGGAACGAATATCTAATTTCATACCGGGATTATCTGTTAAAACGATTAGTATTTTTTCTAAGTCGATAGCAGCTTCCATACGGATATTGTATTTATCAAAATCAAAGTAAATGTTTTTTATACCAAAACATTTTCCTAAATCATCACCTATAGTTACTTTGCATTTTGTTTTTTCTAAAGTGATAGGCAGATAGGTTCTTCCTTCCAATTTTGAGATGCTGATTTTTTGTTCTTTAGTATTGTATTCTGGTCTTTCGGCTCTGACGTAATACTCTTGACTGCAATCTACTTGTAGCGAATAATTTCCTTTAGCATCAGATTCAGTGGTATTTAGTAAATTAAATTGCTTGTTGTATAAACTAATTTTTGTGTTTGGTAACAATTCTTTAGAAATTTCATCGGTAATTTCGCCGTATAATTCTTGTTCGCAACGTAGTCGTTTGGTTTCCAAAAATTGGTAAATATCATCCGATCCTTGTCCGCCACTTCTATTGGAACTAAAAAAACCTCTTCTGCTTTTAGTATCGATGAAATAAGCAAAATCGTCTTTGGTTGAGTTGACATTTTCTCCAATATTTTGAACATCGTTATATGTTCCGTCCGAGTTGATTTTGGTTACAAAAACATCAAAACCTCCCAATCCTGGTTGTCCATCTGAAGCGAAATAGAGTTCATTTTCATCCGTTATAAAAGGAAAACTCTCTCTACCAATGGTATTGATTTTATTTCCCAAGTTCACAGGAGTTCCAAAACTACCGTCATTGTTTATTTGTACTTTGTAGATATCCGATTCGCCAAAAGAATCAGGCCTGTCAGAGGCAAAGTACAATGTTTTCTCGTCGGGACTTAATGCGGGATGCGCGTTGCTAAATTGATCACTATTGAATGGTAATTCAGTGACATTAGTCCATAGTCCATCCACCGCATACGCACGGTATATTTTCAAAAGAGTAGTTTTATCTTGACTTTTGCCTTTTTTACCATTTATAAAATTATTTCGCGTGAAATACATGGTTTTTCCATCTTTAGTAAAAACAGGACTAGCTTCATGAAATCTTGATTTTACTGCATCATCAAAAGGTTCTGGTTTACTTAAAGTTGCATCTTCATTCAGTTCTGAGGTATATAGATTAGTGAAATATTGATTGTTCCAAGAATGAACACGATGAGATAAACTTCCGGTGTCCCGAGCTGTAGCAAATACAATTTTGTTTCCGTACTTTGCTGAACCATAATCTGAATATTGCGAATTAATTCCTGCATTTTCAATTTGATATCGACCTGAATTGGCTTTGATCTGATCAAGATAATTTATTGAATTGGAGTTGATTCCAATTTTTTGATAGAACAATTGCTCCATTTCAGTTGCTTTTTTGTTTTCACCAATCGATTTTAAGGATTGCGAATAGCGAAAATAGTATTCCGGTTCTAAATCAGTATTCAAAGCGAATAGTTTCTCGTACCATTTGGCGGCTGATTCTAGTTCGCCATTGAAATAATACGAATTGCCTATTTTCTTATACATTTCAGCTGATTGGTATCCTTTTTCGGCAACTCTTTCATACGTTTTTATAGCATCAATATAGGCTAAATTATTGTATTTTTTGTCCGCTGATTTTAATTGAGCTTGTTGTGAATAGCCATTGAATCCAAATAGATTCAATAGAATGATGTATAGTGTTATGTATTTTTTCATGATTTTGAATTTTAGAAGTCTTTAAAAAATTATTTTCCCTTTTTTGATTTTTTAATTGGAATAATTTGTGATTTTTGATTCAATCGAACTAGGACTTCATTGGCTAACTTAGTATTGCCAATACAATGTAAACAATCGGCATATTGATAATAATATTCCGGTTCTAATTGGGTTCTCATAGCAAATAACTCACCATACCATTTGGCTGCTTTTTCAAAATTAGAATTGAAATAATACGAATCGCCTAATTTTTTAAATAAATCAACAGATTTGTATCCTTTTGCAGCGACTCTTTCATAAGTGTTAGTTACATCAACATAGGCGTATTTCTCATTTACTTTGTCAGTGATGAAAATGGTTGTTTTTTGGCTAAAGCCTTTCAAATAAGCAAAATTTACTAATGCTAAATAAAGTAGTGTACGATTTTTCATAAGGTTAGTTTTTAAAAGAATCTTGGTGTAGTCATTTTGTTATTGTTTTTGAATAGTTCGTAGCGAAAGAAGATTTCGTGCGATCCCGAATTATACTTGTCTAAATGAGTGGTTTCTAAATCGTAACCATAACCAATGTGCATCCCTTCGGAAATTTGAAAACCCACCATACCGCTCATTGCAGCACTCCAGCGATAAGCAATTCCAAGGGTGAGTTTATTCATGAACATAAAATTTCCTGAGATGTCAGCCTGTAAAGGAGCGCCTTGGACAAATTTGAGTAATCCCGCAGGTTTAAATTGGATATCACTAGAGATGTCAAATACATAACCACCAATGAGATAATAATTTATTTTTTCTTTAAAAATGGCTATTTCATTGTCGTTGTATCTGTTGGTTTCAATGAAATTGGGCACAGAAAAACCTACATAAGCTTTGTTTGAATGCAAGTAAATACCTGCTCCTATATTGGGTGAGAATGTATTGTTGAAATTTTGCAAACTCGGATCAATATTTACAGGGTTTAATTTGTTTATATCCAAATCAAAGAAATTTGCTGTAGCTTTCATCCCAAAGGAAAGTTTGAAATCTTCCGATGTTGGTATTGAGTAGGAAATATCAGCAGAGATAGTATTCTCTTGTGTTGGTCCAATTTTGTCATTGACAATAGACAATCCAAAACCTAAATTACTTCCATTAAAAGGAGTGTGTATGGAAATGGTATTGGTTACAGGAGCTCCGTCAAGCCCAACCCATTGAGTTCGATGTAAAGCAAAAATACTTAATACTCCTCTTGAGCCAGCGTAGGCAGGATTGATATTGATTGTGTTGTACATGTATTGTGTAAATTGAGCATCTTGTTGTGCAAAACTGAGCACGGATGTCAATAGTAAGGCGAAAGAAAATAATTGAGTCTTCATAATTTCGGTTTTTAGTATAGCACCATTTCAAGTGTATTTTTTTATTAATTGAAAATCAAAATAATACTGTGTTTTACTTCATCTATTTAGTTAAGAATAAATAACCTTCTTTTTTATTAGTTTGAACGGTATTGTTATTGTCAAAAGAAGTATAGGTCAAGATATAGAAGTAGGTTCCTGTAGGTACTCCTGAAGATTGACTTAGAACGGATCGACTATTTGAAACCCCATCAAATGCATTAGTTGTATTATTATACCCCTTGGTAGAATATACCAATACTCCCCAACGATTGTATATTTCGACAGTATTATCTGGATAACAATTAGTATCGTTGATATTGTCAATTACAAATTTGTCATTAATTCCATCCCCATTTGGAGAGAAAGTATTATGAACTATTATAGTTCCGCAAGGCAATACAATTCCGTCGCAATCAGTTCTTACCGTTATGGTAATTTGAATTTTTCTAGGACAATTCAAATCATTAATAGTATATTCAAAAATATAATCTCCCACTGCAAGAGTTGCCGCATTAAATATAGTGCCGACTAGTTTTCCTGAATTAGAAACATCTGTCCAAGCTCCGTTAGTTGGAGTTCCAATAGGAAGCAAGGAAGCTAAATCAATACTTGTAGTTTCTCCATCGTTACAAACTGTTCCTGTAACCATAGTCAAAGCATTTGATATAGTTATGTTTACGGTTTGAATAAACTCTGACGTATTACCACAGATATCAGTGGCAACCCATTTTCGGTTAATTGTGTAGGAATTAGCGGTTTGATTGCTAATTGTTTCAGTGAAAATAACTGGAGTGGCAGTTGGACAAGGAGATGTGAATACTAATTCTGGTTTAGCAGGAATCGCATCACAAGTTGCTACAATGTCAGCATTGAATTCGCTAGTAGTTATTGCTCCTGTTTTGTTTTCTACATTAATTGTTTGCGAAGCCGTTGCACTATTTCCACAAGCATCTATTGCTGTCCAGGTTCGTGTGATTGAATAGGAGTTTATAGTATTTCCATCTGTTCTTACATCTTTAAAAGTTAAATCTAAGTTTGGACTACATTCATCTGTTGCGGTTGCTTGAACAAATTCAGGAGTATTTGGATAATTGATTGTTTTAGTTGCAGGTAATTTTGCAATTACAGGAGCAGTTTTATCTTCTACAGCAATAGTTTGTGAAGCAGTTGAGCTATTGCCACAGGTGTCAGTTGCTGTCCAAGTTCGAGTAATTGAATAAGAACCTACACAATTTCCTTCTGTTCTTACATCATTAAAAGTTAGGCTAAAATCAGAACCACATTCATCTGTTGCGCTGGCAAATGCGAATACAGGTGTATTTGGACACGAAATAGTTGTTGGTGCAGGTAAATTTGCAATTACAGGAGCGATTTTGTCTTCTACAGCAATAGTTTGCGAAGCAGTCGAACTATTGCCACAAGCATCGGTAGCGATCCAAGTTCGTGTAATTGAATACGAACCAGCACAATTTCCTTCTGTTTTAACATCATTAAAAGTTAAACTTACTTTATTGTATCCACATTCATCTGCTGCGGTTGGTTGAGCAAATTGAGGAGTACCTGCACATGATATTGTTGTAGGTTCAGGTAAACTAGTAATTACAGGAGCAATGTTGTCTTCTATAGTAATGGTTTGAGATGTAGTTGCGATATTATTACAGTCATCTCTAAATGTCCAGGTTCTGGTTATTACATATGAATTTTTGCAATCTCCTTTTTTGATATTATTTGTTCCCTCAACGGTTAAATCTCCTGAACAATTGTCTTTTGCTGTAAGCGAAATCATTGGAGGAATATCTGAACTACATGTAACAGTTATATTTGTAGGAGCTTCAGGTACAACAGGAGGTGTGGTATCTTGAACACTAAAGGTTGCCGAAGTGGTAGTTTTATTTCCACAATTATCAGTCGCCGTGAATTTAACGGTAATCTTAGAAGAACAATCTTTAGGAAGTCTTTCAAAGTTATTGCTCCAATGTATTTCTGAACAATTATCACTCGCCGTAGCTCCTCCATTCGTAGCTAACCAATTAGCAATAGCTTCTTTATTTCCTTGACCATCACATTCAACTATTTTGTCAGCCGCCTGAGTTAGTAGTATAGGATCTGTTGTGTCTTGAATGGTGATAACTTGAGTAAAAGGTTCGGAAATATTGCCACAAGCATCGGTTACTGTCCAAGTATTAGTATACGTTCCTGCATTAGCACACGATTCAGAAGCTACAAATGTTCCCGCCACTTTTACAATGTTACTTACGTTTGTATCACAATTGTCAGTTGCTATTGGGAATAATTTTTGTGCATTTGTCAAAGCTTGAGTATCGCTACACTCAATGGTAGTGTTTAAAGTATTGGCTTTAGTTGTCCAAGTAGGAGCAGTAGTATCAATTACATTAATAATTTGAGTGAAAGGTTGAGAAATATTGCCACAAGCATCCGTTACAGTCCATGTATTAGTATACGTTCCTGCATTCGCACACGATTCAGAAGCTACGAACGTTCCCGCCACTTTTACAATGTTAGTTACGTTTGTATCACAATTGTCATTAGCAATTGGGAATAATTTTTGGGCATTTGCCAAAGCTTGAGTATCACTACATTCAATAGAGGTATTCAAGCTTCCAGCTACAGTTGTCCACGTTGGAGCAGTAGTATCAATTACATTGATAACTTGAGTAAAAGGTTCGGAGATATTACCACAATCATCGGTTACAGTCCATGTATTAGTATACGTTCCTGCATTGGCACAGGTTTGAGAAGCAACAAATGTTCCAGCAACTTTTACGATATTATTTACGTTTGTATCACAATTGTCATTTGCTATTGGGAATAATTTTTGGGCATTCGCCAAAGCTTGAGCATCGCTACATTCAATAGAGGTATTCAAACTTCCAGCTACAGTTGTCCACGTTGGAGCAGTAGTATCAATTACATTGATAACTTGAGTAAAAGGTTCGGAAATATTGCCACAAGCATCGGTTACTGTCCAAGTATTAGTATACGTTCCTGCATTAGCACACGATTCAGAAGCCACAAATGTTCCCGCCACTTTTACAATGTTAGTTACGTTTGTATCACAATTGTCATTAGCAATTGGGAATAATTTTTGGGCATTCGCCAAAGCTTGAGCATCGTTACATTGAATAGAGGTATTCAAACTTCCAGCTACAGTTGTCCAAGTAGGAGCAGTGGTATCAATTACATTGATAACTTGAGTGAATGTTTCAGAAATATTACCACAATCATCGGTTACTGTCCATGTATTAGTATACGTTCCTGCATTGGCACACGATTCAGAAGCTACAAATGTTCCCGCTATTTTTACAATGTTAGTTACGTTTGCATCACAATTGTCAGTTGCTATTGGGAATAATTTTTGGGCATTTTCCAAAGCCTGAGCATCGCTACATTCAATAGAGGTATTCAAACTTCCAGCTAGAGTTGTCCACGTTGGAGCAGTAGTATCAATTACATTGATTACTTGAGTGAAAGGTTCGGAACTATTGCCACAAGCATCGGTTACTGTCCACGTATTAGTATACGTTCCTGCATTCGCACACGATTCAGAAGCTACAAATGTTCCTGCCACTTTTACAATGTTACTTACGTTTGCATCACAATTATCAGTCGCTATTGGGAATAATTTTTGGGCATTCGCCAAAGCTTGAGCATCGCTACATTCAACAGAGGTATTCAAACTTCCAGCTACAGTCGTCCACGTTGGGGCAGTAGTATCAACTATTTTAATAATTTGATTAAACGAAACAGCATTGGCACAAGCATCGCTAACGGTCCATTTTCTAAAGATTACTTTGTCATTGGCACATGAAGTACTTCCAGGTGTTAGACAAGCACTATTGAATTTGATTTCACCTATTTGTGTTCCATCTTTTCTAGCATAAACAAACCAATTTCCGTTCATACTGCCTGTAAGTTCTTCAAAACTAGAAACTAAACTGTTTAATCCTGAAATAGAATTGATGGTAGACAAAGCGCCATTAGGCGTAAAATTTTGAATACTGTTAGTTGCAATTGGATCATTGTTATTCCATTTAGGAAAATTGGAACTTGCAGGGTAAAATTCAGTTAAATAGACCTCTTTTTGGTTTGGAGTAGGATTATCGCAGTCTCCGCCATTACAATACGGAGCTACTAAAACAACACCCTGTCCGTTAGGAGCTACTAAAATAAATTCAGCGTTGCCTTTTCCTTGATTGGTTTCAAAAGATAAAGCGAGTTTTTTAATCGTATTGGCCGATACATTGTCAAAACCAGAGATGGTAATTGGAAAATAATTTCCTGTACCTGAATTCACAGAAGCAGCATTAAAATTGCCAAAACAATCAGAGTCTGTAAAAGAAGCAGTTGGATTAGGGTCACAATTATCTTGAATTTGGGTTACTTCTCCAGTTATTGAGGTTCTAATATCAGCTTGACAGTTGGCATCACTAGTAATTGTAATATCAGCTGGTGCTTTAAAAGTAGGAGCAGAAGTATCAATTACATTGATAACTTGAGTAAATGTTTCAGAAATATTGCCACAATCATCGGTTACCGTCCACGTATTGGTATATGTTCCTGCATTGGCACAGGTTTGAGAAGCTACGAACGTTCCAGCCACTTTTATGATGTTACTTACGTTTGTATCACAATTGTCAGTCGCTATTGGGAATAATTTTTGAGCATTCGCCAAAGTCTGAACATCGCTACATTCAATTGTAGAATCTAGACTTTCAGCTAGAGTAGTCCAAGTTGGAGCAGAAGTGTCAATCACAGAGATAGTTTGCACAAAATTGCTACTGGTATTACCACAAGCATCAGTAAAGTTCCAAGTTCTCACTCTTGAATAGGCATTGGCACAATTGTTATCGGCAGTAGTAACATCGCTAACCAAATGCAAGGTTGGAGTAGTTGAACAATTATCAGTTGCTGTAGGTACTTCGGTTAAAGCAGCAGCAATAGCCACAGTATTACTACATTCGATAGTATGATTCAATGCACCTGAAGTTGTAACAAGCACAGGAGCCGTAGTATCAGTCACAGAAATAGTTTGCACAAAATTGTTACTGGTGTTACCACAAGCATCGGTAAAATTCCAAGTTCTCACCCTTGAATAGGCATTAGCACAATTGCTATCCGCAGTAGTAACATCGCTTACCAAATGCAAGGTTGGACTAGCTGAACAATTATCAGTTGCTGTAGGCACTTCGGTTAAAGCAGCATCAATAGCCGCAGTATTACTACATTCGATAGTATGATTTAATTCACCTGAAGTTGTTACAAGCACAGGAGCGGTAGTATCATTCACAGAAATAGTTTGCACAAAATTGTTACTGGTGTTACCACAAGCATCGGTAAAGTTCCAAGTTCTTACTCTTGAATAGGCATTGGCACAATTGCTATCCGCAGTAGTTACATCGCTTACCAAATGAATCGTTGGAGTAGCCGAACAATTATCAGTTGCTGTAGGTACTTCGGTTAAAGCAGCATCAATGGCAGTAGCATTGCTACATTCGATAGTATGATTCAATGCACCTGAAGTTGTAACAAGCACAGGAGCAGTAGTATCAGTCACAGATATAGTTTGCACAAAATTGTTACTGGTATTACCACAAGCATCGGTAAAGTTCCAAGTTCTTACTCTTGAATAGGCATTAGCACAATTGCTATCAGCAGTAGTTACATCACTCACCAAATGAATCGTTGGACTATCAGAACAATTATCAGTTGCTGTTGGTACTTCGTTTAAAGCAGTATCAATAGCTGAAGTATTACTACATTCGATAGTATGATTTAATGCACCTGAAGTTGTAACAATAACAGGAGCCGTAGTATCAGTCACAGAGATAGTTTGCACAAAATTGCTACTGGTGTTACCACAAGCATCAGTAAAGTTCCAAGTTCTTACTCTTGAATAGGCATTGGCACAATTGCTATCCGCAGTAGTTACATCGCTTACCAAATGAATCGTTGGAGTAGCCGAACAATTATCAGTTGCTGTAGGTACTTCGGTTAAAGCAGCAGCAATAGCCACAGTATTACTACATTCGATAGTATGATTCAATGCACCTGAAGTTGTAACAAGCACAGGCGCCGTAGTATCAATTACAGAAATAGTTTTAGAACAAGTGATGGTACAGCCGCTTGCATTTGTTGTTTCTAATGATAAAGTATAGGATTGATTACAGTTTTGTCCACTAACAACATTAACTGTCTGTGATGTTGTACTACCACTAATAGTTGCATTGCCTGAAATACTCCATAGATAAGTTGTTCCAGAAGGAGCAGAATAGGAATTGGTTGTTGATGGACAAATTGGACCTTCAGCGCCAGTAATTGAACAATTTGGTGAAGGAACCGAAGTGATAATAACATCATCATAAACGATACAATGAGTACCAACACCATTGGTTGGATGAGTTTCTACTGTAAGGCGTAATGTTGCAGAACTTCCGGTAATGGTAACGTAAGAATTTAACTGCGAAGGATTAGCTATTGTTGCACTACCATTAATTACGGACCAAGTTGTAGAAACAACAGAATAATTTGGACTTGGAACAGCTACACCTTTGAGTTGGTAACTTCCTCCAGAACAAACCGTGTCATCATCTCCAGCATCAGCACTACCCAACGTAAGATTGCTTACTGCTAGTGGATCAAAAAAATCTTTTATGGAGGAAGACGGAGAAGTAGATGTTTTTGATTTTACAAAAATAGTCTTGATTTTAAGATTAGCACAAGGATCGATTGTTCCTAATACTTCTGTTAGATTAACAGCCGATTCAATAAATGTATTTTGGGGATAAGTGTTTGTTCCAAAAGCAGAAAAAAGTACAGGGATACTAGTTGTATTACCTGCAGCATATACTGAATTAACGGGAAGTGATGAATAATACGTTTTATATTGCCAAACACCACTAACGAGACTCCATCGTTGAATATCAAATTTTGCAACTCCACTTTCAAAATAAACGGTCAATAAAAAATCACCTTCTGTTCTTCCACCAGTTGAATTAGAAGCGGTTGTTGCAAAACCAGTTGCTGTTTTCGTTAGTTCATTTTGTAAAAATTCAAAATCAATGTAGGCATTTCCTGAATTACTTAAACGGTCGGCGGCAAAGACAAACCAAACATTACCATTTGCATCCGTTGTAAAATGAATTAAGGCATTGTTCATATCGGTTTTATTATTGGCAGTACTTGTGACCCAAGTCATATTGTTTGGGTTGTCACTCACTTTGTCACCACCTCCAAAAATATTATCTGTCAAACTATTGTATTCATCATACAAATGATACGTTGTCTTTGTGTTTATAGGGGTTCCAGAATTAGCGAGAACATAACCTCCCGTGCCAGTACCATCTAACCAATCTCCATTTGATGAGTTTGATATAAGTGTTCCGTCAATATTAAATCCACCGCTAGGTGAGTTTACAGGTGCGATACCTGATCCGATTTGGGCATAAAGTCCTAATGAATTGAGAAATAAAAAGAAGACAAAAAGTCTAACCAGATGAGTAAATGTTGGTTTCATATTGATTTTTTTAAATCGTTAGAAAAGAAATAATTGGACTATTGCAGAATTGATTTCTTTAGAATCAGTTACCTATTTATATATAGTTAAATATTTAACTATTTGACATAGTGATATTTATATCTAAGTTAATTCTATGAAATACAAAGCGACATTTATTTCCTATGAAAGACTTAAAAACTCGTTAAAGGGTTATTTGGTAGTATGTAGAGGGATAGTTTTCTTTCTTTTTATGATTTGAGATTCAGAATAATAATTAAGAGTTAAAAAAAGAGATTTATATGCATATCTTTCGTAAATTGTCTCACAAACGAACCTTTTTTTGGAATACAATAACAACTAATCCCCCATATAGTATGAAAAATGTAATAGTAGTCAGACATGCAAAATCAAGTTGGGCAACACCTACTAAAGATGTTGATAGACCCTTACTTCAAAGAGGTATTTCAGATGCCCATTTAGTATCTTCTTGTATTTTGAATTCCATTCCAAAAACTTTTTTGCTTTGGACAAGTACAGCCAAAAGAGCTTCGGATACGGCTATAATTTTTGCTCAAAATATTGCTTTCCCAATTGAAAATATTATTTATAAAGAAGATTTATACACTTTTGATGAAAATCAACTCGAGAAAGTAATCAAATCATGTAATAATCTTTATGAAAGTGTTATTCTTTTTGGACATAATGAGGCTATTACAAATTTTGTTAATAAATTTGGAGATAGTTTTATTCCTAATGTTCCTACATCTGGATTTGTTTCTTTACAATTTGAAACAGATGATTGGAGTAAAATTGATAAGGGGAAAACCCAAAAAATAGTATTTCCAAAAGATTTAAAATAAAAACAAGTGTTGCAACAAAAATATATTGATAGAGAAAAAAGTTGGTTAGCTTTTAACGCTAGAGTACTACAAGAAGCAGGAGATGAAACAGTACCACTTTTAGATCGAATGCGATTTTTAGGAATTTTTTCCAATAATTTAGATGAGTTTTTTAGAGTTCGTTTTGCTGCTATTCGAAGATTAACATTGACTGGAATCTCAGGAGAAAAGTTTTTCAACGGTATTTCAGCTCAGCAATTATTAAATGATATTACGGAGATTGTTATCGATCAACAAGCAGAGAGTTTGGATATTTTAAATGATATTGAAGCTCGATTGGAAAAAGAAAATATTTTTACGATTGATGAACACGATGTTACCGAAGCTCAAGAAAATTTTTTAAAAGATTTTTTTGTACAAAAAGTGAGTCCTGAATTGGTTACTATCATTTTGAATGATTTGGATCACTTTCCAATTTTAAAAGATACCGCGGGTTATTTAGCGGTGAAGTTAGTTACCAAGATTCAGACTCAAGAGGAAGATGTTAATACGAATTCAGAAATTCGTTACGCCGTTATTGAACTCCCAAAAACAATCAACCGATTTGTTGTTTTGCCTCCGGAAGGAGAAAAACAATTTGTGATTATGTTAGACGATGTAATTCGTCTTAATTTGAATAAAATTTTCGATATTTTCGATTACGAAAGTGTTTCTGCACACATGATAAAAATTACTCGAGATGCTCAATTGGATATTGATAGTGATATGAGTAAGAGTATGTTAGAAAAAATTTCTGCGGGGGTAAAAGATCGAAGAATTGGAGAACCTGTTCGTTTTATTTATGATCAAACGATTGACAAAGACACGCTTCATTTTTTCTTAACTAATATGAAAATTGATGCTACCGATAGTATTATCCCTGGCGGTAAATATCATAACAGAAGAGATTATATGGATTTCCCAAACTTAGGAAGGTTTGATTTGTTGTATAAAACGAATCCGCCATTGCCAATTCCAGGATTGAGTTTGGACGAAAACATAATGAAAAAAATTGCGGTAAAAGATTATTTGGTTAATGCGCCGTACCAATCGTATTCTTATGTTATCAAATTTTTGCGAGAAGCCGCTTTGGATCCAAAAGTAACCACAATTAAAATTACATTGTATCGTTTGGCCAAAAATTCGCAAATTATTAGTTCACTAATCAATGCAGCGAAAAACGGTAAAAAAGTAACTGTTCAAATCGAATTGCAAGCTCGTTTTGACGAAGCAAGTAATATATCCTATGCAGAGCAAATGCAAACCGAGGGTATCGAACTTATTTTTGGAATTAAAGGTTTAAAAGTACATAGTAAGATTTGTGTTATTGAACGATTGGAAGGTAAAAAAATCAAGCGTTACGGAATTATATCTACTGGTAATTTTAACGAAGCGACAGCCAAAGTATATACCGATGTAACACTTTTTACTGCACATCAAAAAATCTTGAAAGATGTTTCTAAAATATTTGATTTTTTTGATACAAATTATAGAGTGCATCGATACAAACATTTGATTGTTTCTCCTCATTATACAAGAAGTCGTTTCCATAAATTAATTGATAGAGAAATTTCACATGCACTTGCAGGTAGAAAGACGTACATGAAATTAAAAATGAATAGTCTTTCTGATACTGAAATGATTGATAAATTATATGAGGCAAGTAGAGCAGGTGTTAAAATTCAATTAGAAGTAAGAGGAATTTGTTCGCTAATACCTGGAGTTCCAGGAATGAGTGAAAATATTGAAGCTATTAGTATTGTTGATAATTATTTAGAACACTCAAGAATTTATATTTTTGGTAACGCAAGCCAAACTGAGGTATATATTTCATCGGCTGATATTATGACTAGAAATTTAGACGGCAGAGTTGAGGTAACATGCCCAATTTATGATGAAGAAATTAAACAAGAATTAATTGATAATTTTGATTTGGGTTGGAAAGGAAATGTAAAAGCCCGATTCCATTCTCAAAAGTTAGATAATAAATACAGACAAAAAGGAAATAATCCTGTTTTTAGAGCACAATTAGAAACGTATAACTATTATAAAAATAAAGTCGTACCAGAAATGGCTGTATAATAGCGTTAAAAACATAAATAATTTACCCACTAATCATTTTTGATGTTAAAAATAAAAAAATACGCCGCAATCGATATTGGATCCAATGCCATGAGGTTGCTTATTGCTAATATTGTAGAACAAGACGGTAAAGAAACTCAATTTAGTAAAAGTTCCTTGGTTCGTGTGCCAATTCGTTTGGGACAAGATGCGTTTACTGTTGGAGCCATTTCAGAAGAAAACATTGATAGAATGTGTGATGCGATGAAAGCATTCAGTTTATTGATGAAAGTACACAAGGTAGAGCAGTATAAAGCTTTTGCTACCTCAGCAATGCGCGAAGCGTATAATGGAAAAGAAGTAACTGAAATCATTAAGAAAAAAGCAGGTGTAAAAATTGAAATTATTGATGGCAAAAAAGAGGCGGCAATTATCGCTTCAACTGATTTACATCATTTGTTAAAAACAGACCAAACATATCTTTTTGTTGATGTAGGAGGAGGAAGTACTGAATTTACTTTGTTTTCTAACGGAAAAATGATTGTTTCTAGATCATTTAAAGCTGGAACGGTTCGTTTATTGAATAATATGGTTCACGAAGTAGTTTGGGATGAAATTGAAAAATGGATTCGAACCCATACTGAAGAATATGATGAAGTTACTTTAATTGGTTCTGGAGGAAATATCAATAAGTTATTCAAAATGTCTGGAAAACTTCAAGAAAAACCATTGTCTTATATTTATATTAATTCGCAATATGCTTTTTTAAATTCATTGACGTATGAACAACGTATTGCTGAATTAGGTTTGAATTCTGACCGTGCCGATGTAATTCTTCCTGCAACACGAATTTATTTGAATGCTATGAAATGGAGTGGAGCTAGAAACATTTATGTTCCTAAAATTGGTTTAGCAGACGGAATTGTTAAAGCAATGTATTACGGTAAGATTTGATCATATTAAAAAAATAACCACATAGAAACATAGGTTTTTAACTTTACTAAAGGTTGTATAGAAATACTACTATTTCTCACATAGCTTATGTGAAAAGTGAAACGTCTATCTTACTTTTTTCAATGATAAAAAGAATCTATGTTTCTATGTGGTAAAAAAGGCAAATTGGATTAGGGTTAATAAAAAAGTAATAAATTTAATAACCTTTACTCTTTATATAATTTAAGTAATATCCAATCCGAATGTTGATTTTAATAATTCAATGTTCGGATTAATTTGATGCAAACGATTGTAACGATCTTGGTCATTAAAGCTACGTTTGCTTTCAAAGCTTTCATTTACAATTACTTCAATAGTAATGTCGTGGTTGTGTAAATGTCCCTTTAAATAGCCCAACAATCCTAATTTTTCGCTTTCAAAATCTAATTTTGAACCTTCGTTTGGCAATTCAATGGTAATATGCGTTCCATTCAAAACGGGATCATTGATCAGTAATAAAGATTCCATGATTTTATAACCTTTATCTCCTAAACGTTGCGCATATTTATTCCATTGCAATAACATTTCGGTTTCTGTAAATGGCTCTGTAGGCAAATGAAGTGTTTCTTTTACAACGGTTTTTGAGTTTTCCTCCAATGCTTTTTTAGCACGAATACTCGATAAAGAAAGCGCCGAAACTTTAGGTTCTGATTCATCCGAAATAGTAGGTTTTTCTACTTCAGTTATTGGTTCGCTAATAGGTTTAGGAGTTTCAATTACCGCTTCGTGGGGAGTTGCATCCTTAATTTCTGGCGAAGGAACAAATGTTTTTTCTGGAATGATATTTTCAGTTTTCTCTTGTGTTTCAGCATTTTTAACGACTTCAACAATAGAATAGCCTGAATTTTTAAAATAAGTAGGCGGAATTATAAATTGCTCAACTTTTTTTTTTCTCCATCGAAAGTGATGGAGGCTAATTGCATTAAGCAAAGTTCAACAAGTAGTCGCTGATTTTGACTGACTTTGTATTTCAAATCACAATCATTGGCAATTTCAATTCCTTTCAATAAGAAATTAGCATCACATTTTTGAGCTTGAATGCCATACATCTGCTGTGCTTGTTCTCCAACTTCTAATAAAGACAAAGTAGCAGGATTCTTGGAAACCAATACGTCTCTGAAGTGCGAAGCCAATCCAGCAACAAAATGATGAGCATCAAATCCTTTAGCTAGAATTTCATTGAAAGCAACTAATAATTCTGGAATTTTGTTTTCCAAAATCAAATCGGTTACATTAATGTACGTTTCGTAATCTAAAACATTCAAGTTCTCTGTCACCGCTTGACGAGTCAAATTGGTTCCGCAAAAAGAAACAACACGGTCAAAAATTGACAAAGCATCACGCATTGCCCCATCTGCTTTTTGTGCTATAATATGCAAGGCATCATCTTCAAATTGTACCCCCTGACTTATAGCGACATCGGCTAAATGCTCTTTAGCATCTTTAACTGTGATTCTTTTGAAATCAAATATTTGACAACGTGATAAAATGGTTGGAATGATTTTGTGCTTTTCGGTTGTAGCCAAAATGAAAATAGCGTGTTTTGGCGGTTCTTCTAATGTTTTCAAAAACGCATTAAAAGCTGCCGAAGACAACATGTGTACCTCATCAATGATGTAGACTTTGTATTGTCCAGTTTGTGGTGGAATACGTACTTGGTCTATCAAGTTTCGAATATCATCCACTGAGTTGTTAGATGCAGCATCCAATTCAAATACGTTGAAAGCAAAATCTTCATTTGGATCGTCATAACCAGGTTGGTTAATTTTTCGTGCCAAAATACGCGCACAAGTAGTTTTACCTACACCACGAGGCCCTGTAAATAAAAGGGCAGAGGCCAAATGATTGTTTTCGATGGCATTCAACAAAGTACTAGTAATGGCTTTTTGCCCCACAACATCTTTAAATGTTTGCGGACGGTATTTGCGAGCCGATACAATAAATTGTTCCATTGAAAACGTATTAGAAAGCAAATATAGGATATGAATTTTCAAAAAGCAACAGCTTTTCTCTAATTACAAGATGACTTATCCCCAATTTACTAACAATAATCTGAATTTGAATTTTAGCAGTATGAAAGACTAATACAATCAATTATGAATTACGGTAAATAAAATTGTAAATTTGCACCGCAGACCGCCTTATCGCCGTTCGCATTGCGAAGGGAGGAAAGTCCGGACACCACAGAGAAGCATAGCGGGTAACACCCGTCGGTTGGTCTCGAAATTTCGAGATGAATTAGGACAAGTGCAACAGAAAGCAGGTACAGGTAATGCTGTAGTGAAACCAGGTAAACTCTATGCGGTGAAATATCAAGTATATCAGCATCTAAGGGCTTCTCGTCCGTTGCTGAAGGGTAGATAGCTTGAGGCTTGCAGTAATGTAAGTCCTAGATAAATGATAAGGCTCCGTTTATCGGAGACAGAATCCGGCTTATAGGTCTGCTTTTTTTATTTGAAAGGAAAAATTAATCTTCTTCAGAAGATGCAATCTCAAAAAAACTAAAGAAAGACCCACCATAACTTTTTTGAAAAGAAAAATGAGGCAAATGGTCCATTTTAGTGTATTTAGAATGTTCAATAATCAACATTCCGTCTTCTTCTAAAAGTTCTTTTTCAAATACTAGGGTAACTACTTTTTCAAATGTTTTTTGATCTAAACCATAAGGAGGATCGGCAAAAATAACATCGTAAGTAGTTTTATTTTTTTCAAGAAAAGCAAAAACATCACTTTTGATAGCGGCAATTGCAAAATCAAATTCGCTTGCGATTTGTTTGATGAATTTTACACAACCAAAATCACCATCTACCGAAGTAATTGGGAAACTACCTCTGGAGGCAAATTCAAAGCTGATATTTCCTGTACCCGAAAATAAGTCCAAAACTTTAAGTCCTTCAAAATTAAAATGATTATTCAGCACATTGAATAAGGCTTCTTTACTCATGTCGGTTGTAGGACGAACAGGAAGGTTTTTGGGAGGAGATAGTCGTCTCCCTTTATATTTACCCGAAATTATTCTCATGAATTGAAAAGTATAAAATGGGTTCTGTTCTCTGCTTCTGAGAAAGTATTTTTGGCTTGTAAATCATTTACGTCTACTAAAGACACATTACGAATGTATTTATACGCTAATTGGTAATACTCGCTTTCGGTATCTATTTTTCCAATCAATTCTAAAGGGAATTCTTCTGGATTTAAACCTAATTGCTCGGCTGTAAACAAAATGTAATACAAAAAATCTTCAGGAGTAGTGTAGTCAAACGAGTTGAACAACAACAATTTTTGATTTTGTACCACAATAATTTCAAAATGTCCTGAATTGATATGCACAACCATTTTTTTCTCCGGATTGTTTTTAGAAGCAATCAACAATTTAGAAACTAAAATCGTATTGGCATGTTTGTATTCAAAAGTGCCAAATTGGTCAATAAAAAAATTATTGATATTCACATACGGAATATAAACCGTATTCATTTGGCAATTGGCAATTTCGTCAAAAGCAAAAAAATCGGTTTCAAATACTTTGGTATTGTATTGTAAATAGCTTCCTAAAAAGTTTTCGTCAAATAACGGTTCAGGAACAAAAGTGGATAAATTGTTATTGTGTATAATCAGAATCTCATCGTATGATTCTTTGAGTTCAGGATAATCACTAAACGCATCCGCAAACAAATCTTCGGTTTTAGTAGCCTTATGAAAGGTGTCAAAATGTACCTCATTAAATGAAGTAATCGTATTGTTTAGCGTGTCAAAACAACAAAAAGAAAGTCCGTTCAAAGCAACTTGAATGGAAAGTTTTTTATATTTCTTTTCGGTGATGTTTGTATTCATACTATTGGTTTCAACAATGCAAACATACGAAAAATCAACTTCAATGGCAATTTCAAAAATCAAGGGCTAAATTAATTTTAATGACAATGCCAAAAAGCAAATACAAAAAATAAGTACAATTTTAAAATTAACCCGTTAAGTGTAATTATTTTTTAACCACATAGAAATATAGAATTACTTTGTGTTTAAAAGAGTCGGATAGGTATTTTACTTTTCACATAGCAATCTATGTGACGAATAGTATTATTTCTATCCATTCTTTAAATTATTAATCATAAATCTATGTATCTATGTGGTTCATTCTTTTATTTTAATTTTCTTCAACGGGTTAAAAATTGATAAAAAATTGCAATTGATTTTTGTCATTCTAATTGTTTACTTTGCAGTCAAATTAGCACCAATGAATTCCTCCCTGTTTTACAGTCTTTTAAAGAAAAAATTTCCGTTTGAACCTACATACAAACAGGATTTGTTTTTTCAAAAGATTGCTATTTTTTTAACTGAAATGGAAAACAACACCATTTTTGTACTGAAAGGATATGCAGGAACAGGAAAAACATCGGTTATTGCTACCATTGTCAATAATTTAGTTGAGATTAATAAAAAATATGTTTTGCTTGCTCCAACGGGGCGTGCGGCCAAGGTAATTGCTAATTATTCTGACAAACCTGCTTTTACCATTCACAAAAAAATCTACTTCCCAAAGAAATCTTCGGGAGGAGGAGTCTCTTTTACGTTACAACCGAATAAACATAAAAATACTATTTTCATTGTCGATGAAGCTTCGATGATTTCAGATGTTAATTCCGATTCAAAATTATATGAGAATGGCTCTTTATTAGATGATTTGATTTCGTATGTGTATTCGGGAACCAATTGTAAAATGATTCTGCTGGGTGACACTGCTCAGTTGCCTCCTGTTAATTTAGATGTTAGTCCTGCCTTAGATACGCATACTTTGGCTGTACATTATGACAAAGAAATAGAATCAATTGAATTAGACGAGGTGATGCGTCAGGAAGAAAACTCCGGTATTTTATTTAATGCTACCGAACTTCGAGAATTATTAAAAGATAGTTTTATTGACGAATTTCAATTTGATGTTCGTAAATTCAAAGATATTGTTCGCTTGGTAGATGGTTATGATATTCAAGATGCGATTCATTCGGCGTATAGCAATTATAGTATTGAAGATACCGCTTTTATTGTTCGTTCCAATAAACGCGCGAATCAATACAACGAACAAATTCGAACCCGAATATTAGACCGAGAAAGTGAACTGTCAACAGGAGACTTTTTAATGGTAGTAAAGAACAATTACTTTTGGTTGAAAGATTCGGATGAAGCTGGTTTTATTGCCAATGGTGATATTATCGAAGTGTTGGAACTATTTGGCATCCAAGAATTGTACAGCTTTAAATTTGCTAAAGTCAAAATCCGAATGGTAGATTATCCCAATCAGAAGCCTTTTGAAACCGTTTTACTTTTGGATACCATTAAAAGTGAATCGCCTTCATTGACCTATGAAGAATCGAATCGTTTGTACCAAGAAGTGCTGAAAGATTATGAAGGTGAAACCAAATTCAAGCAATTCCAGAAGGTAAAAAACAACGAGTATTTCAATGCGTTACAAGTTAAATTCTCTTATGCAATAACTTGTCATAAATCGCAAGGAGGGCAGTGGAACACCGTTTTTATTGAGCAACCGTATTTGCCTGACGGAATCAATACCGATTATATCCGTTGGCTGTACACTGCCATGACACGGGCTAAAAATAAATTGTATTTGATTGGTTTTAAAGACGAAAGTTTTGTGGACTAATACAAAGTAAAGTACCAAACTCAAAAAATAAACTACATTTGTTATCTAGTTAAGAAAAATATGAAAATAATAGCCGTCATTCCCGCACGTTACGCCTCAACACGATTTCCAGCCAAATTAATGCAAGATTTGGGAGGGAAAACAGTTATTTTACGAACTTATGAAGCCGCTATTACTACAAAACTATTTGATGATGTTTTTGTAGTTACCGATTCGGATATCATTTTTGACGAAATTGTTTCTAATGGGGGTAAAGCCATTAAGAGTATCAAAGAACACGAGTCGGGGAGTGATCGAATTGCCGAAGCAGTTCAGAACTTAGATGTTGATATTGTAGTCAATATTCAAGGTGACGAACCATTTATTGACATGGATCCTTTGGAAAAAGTTATTCAAGTTTTCAAAGAAGATACGGCTAGACAAGTAGATTTGGCTTCTGTAATGCGTGAAATTACTAATGAAGCCGATATCAATAATCCCAATAATGTAAAAGTGGTTGTAGCACAAAATGGATTTGCGTTGTATTTTTCCCGTTCGGTAATTCCGTACCCAAGAGAAAAAAATGTAGGAGTACGTTATTTTCAGCACATCGGTATTTATGCTTTTAGAAAGCAAGCACTATTGGATTTTTATAGTTTGCCAATGAAATCCTTGGAAGCATCCGAAAAATTAGAGCAATTACGCTATTTAGAATTTGGAAAACGCATCAAAATGGTAGAAACTACTGATGTTGGCATTGGTATCGATACTCCCGAAGATTTAGAAAAAGCGCGTAAAATGCTTTAATTATTCGTTATTTTCGTGATCAAAATACCCTTTACTTTTAACTTTGGTTGAGAAAAAATTCAGAAAAAGGATAATAAAGAATAAGAACAACAAGGCTTGTGTACTCACTAAAAATTTTCCTAAAGTGGTTACAGGATGAAAATCTCCATAACCAATTGATGATGAGGTTATAATACTAAAATATACTGCGTCAAACCAATTTTGAAAAGGTTTGTTTAAATAGTTTCCACACGAGTAGAAAACCGCATACGCAAATACAATTTCCAAATAATTGAAAAACAACAACAGCATTGATCTTCTGTAAGAACGTGGCCTAGAAAATAAATCAGAAGCAAAAATTAAGGTTGGAATATAAAAAAGGGTTTCTAAAAAAACATAGGTCATCAGTACAATAACCCATTGATAATGTTGCCATTGATTTACTAAAATCACAATAGGAAAGCTCACTTTGAGTATAATATAAAAATCAGTAGCCAAATCTTGGTATTCAATCCCCTTTTTTCTAGAAAAATATTTGATATAAATACCCGGAAATAGTAATTGAGAGGAGGAAAGAAGTAAACGAAAAATCTTTTCTATACCATTATCGTCTTGATGATCATTATTCCAAATGGATTTTATGTTTTGAATTCTTTTTTCAATTGGATCAAATTCAGCTTGTTTTCCGTTAGATGATTTTCCCAAAAATAATTTTTTGACTGCTTTTCTCATTTGTGCTAAAAATAGTTACCTACAAGTTAGTAAAAAAATACTAATTTATGTTTTCAATTAGGATTAATTCATTGTGGATTTCAACTTTAGGGATTCGTTTTATTTTAAAATTAGGTTGGTAAAATTCAGAACAATATTTTTCATTTCTGGTAGTATCATTTTTTGTTAAAATCATCGTATTGAATAGTATAAAGCCTTTATTTTGAAGTAAAGAACAAAGTCTTTCTGTGAAAAAATTCTCAAACAAAAAAGCAGGCATTTTAGTATCCTGAAAAATATCAACTATAATTAAATCGTATTTCTCTTTGGTTTGCAATACAAATTCAAACGCATCAGTATTCAATAAATTTAGATTGGAGATTTGATCTAAGTTGAAGTACGAATTTGCAATTTTTATTATTTCAGCATCAATTTCAATACCTGTAATTTTTCCTTTATACTGAATTTCATCAGTTAATGTCTTAATTACACTGCCTCCAGCTACACCTAAAACTAAAATGGAATCCATTTTTTTGATTTGGCGAAAGCCAATCTTTTTTAATCCATGTCTCAAAATGCGTTGCAAACTTCCATAAGAATAGTTTGTGTTTTGGGAATCCATAACTAATTCGCCATTAACCCAAGTGACTTCGATTGATTTACTCCAATTCGATTTGGTTTTGTAAATCGTTATTGGAAAGAGATAACTCAAGAGTTTGCGAATCATATATGCGGGGATTTATTCAAAAATAAGATATTAATTGTTTTTATTTGCAATAAATTTTAAAAGAATGAAGAAACAATTCTATAAGTGGTTATTTTTCAAAATTATGGGTTGGAAAATAGTCGGAACAATTAATCTAGAAATAAAAAAATGTGTCATGATGGTGATGCCGCATACCAGTGCGCACGATTTTTATTTGGGTATATTTACTCGTGGGATTGTTGGACTTGAAATGAATTTTGTTGCCAAAAAAGAGTTGTTTCGTTTTCCGTTTGGGTATTATTTCAGATATATGGGAGGAGCTCCGTTGGATAGGTCAGGAGGCTTGAATAAGGTTGATGCAATTGCGGCGTTATTTGCTACAAAAAAAGTCTTCCGTTTAGCAATAGCTCCAGAAGGAACCCGTAAATATGTAAACGAATTAAAGACTGGGTTTTATTATATCGCTTTGAAAGCGAATGTTCCTATTATTCCAGTTGCTTTTGATTTTGGCAAAAAAGAAGTACGATTTGGCCAACCATTGTTACCATCAGGGAATTTAGAATCCGATTTAGAATTATTAAACCAACACTTTGTAGGGGTAAAGGGTAAAATACCTGAAAATGGTTTTCGGGTAAATTAGAAAAATGTTTTTACTATTAAGTTGTTTACTTTTACAAGCAAATTATAAATTATGAATTTAGAAGAAGTATTTGTTCAAAATAAAGAACAATCTATCCAAGGTCGTTACATTACCTTGAATCATATTGAGCCTATTTTAAACCGATTAAACACCAACAACCAATTGCAGGTTATTGGACGATCGGTTTTGGATAAACCTATTTATCAATATCAAATTGGGCAAGGAGTAATTCGAGTATTTCTTTGGTCGCAAATGCATGGTAATGAAAGTACTACTACTAAAGGATTGTTTGATTTTTTAAATTTATTACATAATGGGTCTGATTTAGCGAAGCACTTTTTAAATACGTTTACATTTTGTTGGATTCCAATGCTAAACCCTGATGGTGCCACTTTGTACACCCGACCTAATGCAAATGGTGTGGATTTAAATCGCGATTCTCAAGATCTAACGCAACCAGAAAGCCAAGTGTTGCGTACTACGTTTGAGCGATTTAAACCTGATTTTTGTTTTAATCTTCATGATCAGCGTACTATTTTTGGAGTGGCTAATACAGGAAAACCAGCTACGATGTCATTTTTAGCACCTTCGTATAATGAAGAACGCGAAATTAATGAATCAAGATTAAAAGCTATTAATGTAATTGCCGGGATCAATAAAGTGTTACAGCAATTCATACCAGGACAAGTAGGGCGCTTTGATGATTCATTCAATATCAATTGTATTGGAGATACATTTCAGTATTTAGGAGTGCCTACCATTTTATTTGAAGCTGGTCATTTTCCAAATGATTATGAAAGAGAACAAACTCGAAAATATGTATTTATTTCATTAATTTCAGCTTTTAAGATAATTAGCGAAAACGATATAGTTACTAATAGAATCGAAGAATATTTGAATATTTCACAAAATAATCCTGTTTTTTGTGATTTTTTGTATAAAAATGTCAAAATAAATTATGACGGTAAGGAAAAAATCATCAATTTTGCATCACAATACAAAGAAGAATTGATTGACGATCAGATTTGTTTTAATGCTTACATTAATCAAATAGAAGATTTAGAAAATCGTTTTGGTCATGTAGAATATGACGCTCAAGGAGCTATGTATACGGATGATTATGATGCTATACCTAAATTAGATCAAAAGGCTAATTTTTATTTAAATAATATAAAATTTGTTAATGGGTTGATAAAAAAATAAAAATATCCTCCATTGTTTGGTTTTTATGTATATTTTTATTCTTTGTTTTAGTTAATTAATAATATTAATTGAGAAAATTATGAGTAAGTTTCGTTTAGATGAAGTAGATCACCAGATTTTAGATATGTTGATTGATAATACTAGAGTTCCATTTACGGATATTGCTAAAAAATTATTAATCTCTGCAGGTACAGTCCATGTAAGAGTTAAAAAAATGGAAGATGCGGGTATCATTATGGGGTCATCTTTGGTACTTGATTATGATAAATTAGGGTATTCTTTTATTGCTTATGTAGGTGTATTTTTAAACAATACTTCTCAAACTAAATTTGTTTTAGAACGAATTAATGAAATTCCTTTTGTAACAGTTGCCTCTGTAACAACAGGTAAATTCAATATCTTTTGTAAAATTAGAGCTAAAGATACTAAACACGCAAAAGATGTGATTTTCATGATTGATGATATTGATGGAGTTTATAGAACTGAAACCATGATTTCATTGGAAGAAAGTATTAATGACAAGAAGCGTTTGATGCATACGATTTTCAAAAACATGTAATAACTTGACGCTATATTTTATATAACCTCAAGTTGTTGCTTGGGGTTTTTTTATGCCAAATGAATTAAATACAACAACTAACTATACCAACAACCATGTACACGCTTCCTAAAATTGAACGTTTTAATCAAGATGTTCTTTCTAAGTATCACATTTACAATAGTGTTTTTATCACGTTACCTTTTGACTCTATTGACAACACGGGAGTTTTATTGCCTTTGTTTACAGAGGTTTGTGAAACAGGGTTTAAAAAACAAGAGACTCCAGGTGAGATTGTAGAGTTTTTCACTAAAAAATACTTACATACCGATTCTGAATCCGATAAAATTGATTTGATGTTTCGTTTTATTCAATACATTGAAAGACAAATTGTGCTTTTTGATGCTATTGAAGACGCGGCATTTCCTGTAGTCAATAATATGGAGGGTAGAGGATCGTTACGCGATATTAAAGAAAAAGCAGATGATAAAAACAATCAGGAAGAATTAATCGAATTTCTTGAAAATTTTAATGTTAGAACTGTATTAACAGCACATCCAACACAATTTTATCCAGGAGCAGTTTTGGGTATTATCAATGATTTGACTGCGGCAATTCGTGAAAATAATTTATTAGGAATTAAGCAGTTATTGGCTCAATTAGGAAAAACTCCTTTCATTCAGAATGAAAAACCAAATCCGTATGACGAAGCGGTAAGTTTGGTTTGGTATTTAGAGAACGTTTTTTATGAAACGGCTGGGGAGATGGTTCATTATCTAGAAAAGAATTTGTTTAATGGAAATTCAATAAACAATCCATTAATTAAATTAGGGTTTTGGCCAGGTGGAGACCGTGATGGAAATCCCTTTGTGACTACAGATATCACTTTAAAAGTTGCTGATCGTTTGCGTACTTCAATTTTGAAATGTTATTATGTCGAAATGAGAAGTTTAAAACGTAAATTGACTTTTTCGGGTGTGGATACTTTAGTGTCTGAGTTAGAGCAAAAATTATATCGTTCTGTTTTTTATTCAAAAGGTGAAATCTTTATCACGCTAGATGAGTTTAGAACGCAACTAAAAAAGATTAGATCAATTATTGTAGAGCAACATCAGTCATTGTACGTAGATGAATTAGATGCATTGTTAATCAAAATTAATTTATTTGGGTTTCACTTTGCTACTTTAGACATTCGTCAGAATAGTAAAATTCATGATGCGGTCTTTAAAGATGTGGTGAATTATTATTTACAATCTGATTCTAACATATTTCCAGCAAATTATTTTGAACTTTCTGAAAAAGAAAAATTTGATATTTTGTCCAATTTATCTGGGAATTTGGATCCAGCGGCATTTGAAAATGAAATGACAAACTCAACTTTGGGGTCTATTCAAGCCATCAAAACAATTCAAAAAAACAATGGTGAGTTTGGTTCGAATCGATACATTATTAGTAATAATGAGAGTGCTTTGAATGTAATGGAAACCTTTGCTCTTTTCAAATTGAGCAATTGGGACGCTCCTTCGGTTGATATTATTCCGCTTTTTGAATCGGTTGACGATTTACAAAATGCACATGAAATCATGGAGAAGTTATACACTAATCCAGCTTATGCTAAGCATTTGGAAGCTAGAAATAAAAAACAAACCATTATGTTAGGTTTCTCTGATGGAACAAAAGATGGTGGTTATTTAATGGCGAATTGGAGTATTTATAAAGCAAAAGAATCGCTGACTGAAATCTCAAGAAAGTACGGAATTAAAGCCATTTTCTTTGATGGTAGAGGTGGGCCTCCAGCTCGTGGTGGTGGAAAAACACATAAATTTTATGCTTCTTTAGGTCCAAATATCGAAAATAACGAAATCCAAGTTACTGTTCAAGGACAAACGATCAGTTCTAATTTTGGTACTTTAGATTCTTGTCGTCATAACTTAGAAAATCTTTTAAGTGCTGGTGTTACTAATCAAGTATTTGCAAAAGGAAGAAATGAATTGACTATAGACGAAAAAGCTATATTAGATCAATTAGCTGAATTAGGATATGATAAGTATTTGAGTTTTAAAAATCACCCAAAATTTATTCCATATTTGGAACAAATGAGTACTTTGAAATACTATGCTAAAACTAATATAGGTAGCCGTCCATCAAAAAGAAGTAAGTCTGATACTTTAGATTTTGCTGATTTAAGAGCGATTCCATTTGTAGGTTCGTGGAGTCAGTTGAAACAAAATGTTCCTGGGTTTTTTGGTGTTGGTACTGCTTTAAAACATTTTGAGAATACCAATCAATGGGATAAAGTTCAAAACTTGTATGATGGTTCATTGTTCTTTAAAACTTTGTTAGAAAATAGTATGATGTCATTGGCTAAATCATTTTTCCCTTTGACGGCTTATATGAGTAAGGATCCTGAGTTTGGCGAATTTTGGCAAATTATTTATAATGAATTTTTGGAAACCAAACGTTTGTTGTTAAAAATCGCAGGACACAAAGAGTTAATGGAGAACTATCCAGATGGTAAAGCTTCTATTGATATCAGAGAGCGTATTGTATTGCCATTGTTGACAATACAGCAATACGGATTAACTCGAATCAATGAGTTAATGAAACAAAAAAATCCAGATGAAAAGCTGATTAAGGTATACGAAAAAATTGTAACTCGTTCGCTTTTTGGAAATACTAATGCAAGTAGAAACTCAGCTTAATTCATTGATATGAAAACAAGCCAATTATCTGAAAATGAATATTCAACATTTAATGCTACTTATATCAAAGCGGCAGGCGAAGTTGATTTGATTGAAGAGTTAGAGATTTGTTTGCATGATTTTATTCGGTTTGTGCAAAATATCCCAATGGATAAATTTGATTATCGGTATGCTGAAGGAAAGTGGACTATTAAAGAAATAATTCAGCACATTATTGATACGGAACGAATTTTTGCCTATCGGGCTTTGCGAATTTCTAGAAATGATTCAACTCCACTTCCTGGATTCGATGAGAATTTATTTGCCAATAATACAGAAGGAAACTCAAGAAACCTTCAGAGTTTGCTAACAGAATTATCAGCGGTAAGACATTCAAATTTGTTACTTTTTAAAAGTTTTTCTGAAGAACAATTAAAGAGAGTAGGAGTTGCTTCGGAGCATGCTATTTCTGTTAGAGCCATTGGTTTTATGTTAATTGGTCATCAAAAACAACATCAAAAAGTGTTTGAAGAACGTTATTTATAAGAAAAATGTAATACTAAAAAAAAAAGGCTATCTATGAAAATAGATAGCCTTTTTTGTGTGGTAGTGAATTAATAATTATTCGTCATCATCCTCCTCGTCGTCTGCGATATCTTCAAAGTCTTTATCATCATCGTCATCATCTCCATCTTCCGAATCGCTGTCTGGTTTGTCTAGATTATCGTCTTCTGATTCGTCATCACTATCGTCTTCGTCTAGTTCAAGTCCTTTGATTGGTGCTACCACTTCGTCGATGATCACATCATCTTCATCATAGTTTTCAATTCTGTCAGAAAGCTTGGTACTTACTTTTACTAAATAAATAGTATCTTCTGTTCGTACTTCCACTGCTTCAACTAATTCGTTTTTTGCATTTTTAAAACGGATAATGTCGGAGTCATCATAACCATCAGGAAATTTTTCAACTAACAAGTTTAAAATTTCATTGGTAAGTTTTGCGTAGTCAACAATTACTCTTTTCATAAATTGGGATATATTCTATAAGTCTAATAAATAAGCAAAAATTAAAGGTGCTACAATGGTAGCATCCGATTCAATAATGAACTTTGGAGTGTTGATGTCTAATTTACCCCAAGTGATTTTTTCATTTGGAACAGCTCCAGAGTACGAACCATAACTGGTTGTAGAATCTGAAATCTGACAGAAATAGCTCCAGAATGGAATGTTATGCATTTCCATATCTTGGTACAACATTGGTACTACACAAATAGGGAAATCACCTGCAATACCCCCGCCAATTTGGAAGAATCCAATTCCATTAGCACTATTTTTTGGATACCAATCGGCTAAGAAAGTCATGTACTCAATTCCCGACTTCATAGTAGAGGCTTTTAAGTCTCCTTTGATAACATACGAAGCAAAGATATTTCCCATAGTACTGTCTTCCCAACCTGGAACAATAATAGGTAAGTTTTTTTCAGCAGCTGCGTACATCCAACTGTCTTTCAAGTCAATTTCATAGTATTCTTCTAAAACACCAGAAAGTAACATTTTATACATAAATTCATGTGGAAAATAACGTTCTCCTTTATCGTCAGCGTCTTTCCAAATTTTATAAATATGTTTTTGTAAACGACGGAAAGCCTCGTGTTCTGGGATACAAGTATCAGTTACACGATTCAATCCTCTTTCTAATAAATCCCATTCGTCTTGTGGTGTCAAATCACGGTAGTGAGGTACTCTTTCATAATGAGAGTGTGCTACTAAGTTCATGATATCTTCTTCAAGATTAGCTCCTGTACAAGAAATGATTTGCACTTTGTCTTGACGAATAATTTCTGCGAAAATTTTTCCGATTTCAGCGGTACTCATAGCACCAGCCATGCTCACCATCATTTTGGCTCCATTGGCTAATTGCTGTTCGTAAGCTTTTGCAGCATCAACTAAAGATGCAGAATTAAAGTGCAAGTAATGCTTTTCGATAAACTGACTGATTGGTCCTTTACTCATTTTTTAAAATTTACTATTTAAAAATTAAAAGCTACAGTTGATGGTATAATCAAATATAACAAATTTTTAAATCTCTTATTGTGTGTATAATTATTTTTTGTTGTAACCTAATATTTTTAAAACATCCTCCGAAGTTTGTTGCTCTGAATACACTTCGGTTGCCAAGATGCCATTTTCATCTCGGTCAATCAAAATGTGTTTGGGCTGTGGAATCAAACAGTGATGTAATCCTCCGTAACCTCCAATAGTTTCTTGGTATGCGCCCGTATTGAAAAACCCAATGTAAAGTGGTTTTTCTTTATTGTATTTTGGCAAATAAATGGCATTCATGTTTTGCTCTGAATTGTAATAATCATCGCTATCACAAGTCAAACCACCTAATAAAACTCTTTCATAAGTATCATTCCAACGATTCACAGCTAGCATAATGAAACGCTTGTTAATTGCCCAAGTATCTGGTAGTGTAGTAATGAAAGATGAGTCAATCATATTCCATTTCTCTCTATCATTTTGTTGTTTTTGATACAAAATTTGGTAAATCGCACCACCACTTTCGCCAACGGTAAAAGAACCAAATTCAGTAAAAATATTAGGAACAGCTACCTCGGCTTCGTCACAAGCGATTTTAATTTGATTGATAATTTCGTCAATCATGTATTGGTAATCGTATTCAAATGTCAACGAATTTTTGATAGGGAAACCACCACCAATATTCAATCCATCCAACGAAGGACATTCTTTTTTCAAGGCTACATATACTTTGATACATTTTACTAATTCGTTCCAGTAGTAAGCATTATCATTGATTCCTGTATTAATAAAAAAGTGCAACATTTTCAGTTCCAATTTTTTATTTTCCTTGATTTCTTTTTTATAGAAAGGCACAATGTTTTTGTATCCAATTCCTAAACGTGAAGTATAAAACTCAAACTTTGGTTCTTCTTCAGCGGCAATACGGATACCAATTTTAAATTTTCCTTTTATTTGTGATTGAAGTAAATCTAGTTCTTCGTAATTATCAATAATTGGAATCGTATTTTTGTGACCTGTATTAATTAATCGAGCAATATTTTCAACATATTGGTCTCTTTTGAAACCATTACAAATAACATACGTACTTTTATTAATCTTACCATTTTCCAAAAGATTTTCCACAATATTGATATCAAATGCAGATGACGTTTCAATATGAATATTGTTTTTGAAAGCCTCGTTCATAATGTATTCAAAATGAGAACTTTTGGTACAATAACAATAGTAATACTTTGCCTCGTATTTGTTTTTTTCCATTGATTTACGAAACCAAGCTTTGGCTTTGTTAATGTTATTGGAAATTTGAGGTAGGTAGGTAAATTTTAATGGAGTTCCGTATTGTTCCACCAATTTCATCAAATCAATATTGTGAAACTGAAGATTGTCTTTGTTTAAAGTAAATTCTTCTTGAGGGAAGTAATAAGTTTGATTGATTAAGTCGAAATATTTTGTATTCATTTAGCTGTCAGAATTTTAGATTAAATATAGTTTAAAAATAAATTAAACTAAAATTCAAACTCTAATATTTTCATACACAATTTGAAGTTTCTCATTTTCGGCTTTTAAGTACTGAAAAATGTCAAAATTAAAACTTCCTTTGAAAGCATTTAAGCGTTTCCACATTCTTAAAAAAGAGCGGTCGCTTAAGTAGCTATTCAGCTTGAAGTACATTGTGTTTTGATTCGTTTTCATCGAGGCAAATGTATAAAAATATATATACGAAATGCAATCCTTTTAACTAAAAAAAAGATTACGATTTATAGTCTTGGAAAGCATTAAGAATCAATTCATTTTCAACTAATTGATTGATTTTTATTGCGCCAATTCCTTCGATTAAAGCAAATTGAATAGTACCAAATTCATTTTTCTTATCATGAATTAACAAATCAAGTATCGGTTGGATGTCATTTTTTTCAAAAGTAATGTCATCATAAATGGATTTGATTGTCGATTTTATCTGATGGTACTCCGTTTCAGAGATTAAATTTTTATGCCATGAAATATAACTTTCTAAAATCATTCCAATAGCAATTGCTTCACCGTGAAGTAATGTAGTTTTAGTTGCATTTTCAAGAAAGTAGCCCTCAATAGCATGCCCTAATGTATGTCCGAAATTCAAAGCTTTACGAATGTTTTTCTCCGTAGGGTCTTGCATCACAATTTCATTCTTAATTGCAACGGAACGATGAATTAATTCATCTAAATCAGTAAAGTCAATGCTGTTTAAGTCTAGAAATTGTTCCCAATAGTTTTTGTCAAAAATCAAACCGTGTTTTAACATTTCGGCTAAACCAGAACGCATTTCGTTTTGAGGAACTGTTTCAAGATATTGCGTATCAATTAAAACCATTAACGGAACGTTGATTACACCAATTTGGTTTTTTAAATTACCTAAATCCACTCCTGTTTTTCCACCTACAGAAGCATCTACCATAGAAAGTAGGGTAGTAGGAATGTTAACAAAGTCAACGCCTCTTTTAAAGGTTGAGGCCACAAATCCGCCTAAATCAGTTACAACACCACCACCTAAATTGATGACTAAACTTTTTCTATCGGCGCCTAATTCGGTTAAGACTTTCCAAATTTCGATACAGGTATCAATGTTTTTATTGATTTCCCCAGCTTCAAATTCGATAATTTCAATAGTCAAATCTGTTTCTAAGTAAGGTAAAAACTTGTGCAAACAAAAGTCGTTTGTATTACTATCTGTAATAATAAACAGATTAGAATACTTAGTTGCTTTCAAATGAGAATTTAAGGCCTCATAGCCTTTTTCATTGAAATGAACGGGATAATTGTTAGCTTGAATTGTTTGCATTGTGTTGTTTTAATTAAGAACGCAAAATAAGGGATTTTTTGATTAATAGTATTGAAAACTCTCTCTATATTTGTAAAAAAATATAACAATTAATGGAAAATATATTCAATAATACACAAATTGCCTTTGCTTTAAAAAGTGATACGGAGTTAGATAGAGCCTATTTTTTATTCAAAATGATTGATAATGAACCCCTTGTCCGTATTGGAACGGCGGTAACTAATTTTGCCATCAAAGCGCATTTGCCAGTAGAAGGCTTAATTAGAGCTACAGTTTTTGATCATTTTTGCGGCGGTGTTAATGAGAACGATTGCCTTTCAGTTGTAGATAAAATGTTTACTAAAGGAGTTTCATCTGTATTGGATTATTCTGTAGAAGGAAAAGAAGAGGAAGCACAGTTTGATGCAGCATTGGCAATGACATTAAAGACTATTGAATTTGCCAAAGAACGCCAAGCCATTCCTTTTGCCGTTTTTAAACCAACGGGATTAGGTCGATTGGATTTATACGAAAAAGTTGGAGCAAAAGAAACATTAACTTCAGCAGAAAAAGAAGAATGGGCTAGAGTAGTAGACCGTTTTGATTTGGTTTGTAAAACCGCTCATTATAAAGATGTTGCTTTATTAATTGATGCTGAAGAAAGTTGGATGCAAGATGCTGCAGATGATTTGGTTGCTCAAATGATGCAAAAGTACAATAAAGAAAAAGCAATTGTTTTTAACACCTTGCAAATGTACCGTTGGGATCGTTTGGATTATTTGAAACAATTGCATGAAAAAGCAAAACAAGAAGGGTTTTATATCGGAATGAAAATAGTACGTGGTGCGTATATGGAAAAGGAAAATGCAAGAGCAGAAGAAAAAGGATATCCGACACCTATATGTGTTTCAAAAGAAGCGACCGACAAAAATTATGATGCAGCGATTCTATATATGTTGGAGCATATAGAAACTATGGCGATTTTTGCGGGAACGCACAATGAAATAAGTTCGTATACTTTGATGAATTTAATGCAAGAAAAAGGTATTAAGACCAATGATGAACGCATTTGGTTTGGGCAACTATACGGAATGAGCGATAATATCAGCTATAACTTGGCAGCTAATCGATATAATGTGGCTAAATATTTGCCTTTTGGCCCCGTTAAAGATGTGATGCCGTATTTAATTCGTCGTGCTGAGGAAAATACTTCGGTTGCGGGTCAAACTAGTCGCGAATTATCGATGATAAAAACGGAAAGAAATAGAAGAAAAAGTTTGTAATAAAAAAGCCATTCACAAGAATGGCTTTTTTATTTAAGAGTTACTAAATTGTAAGCTACTCAAATTTTTGTAAATCCCATTTTCTAAAGCAATTAGCTCTTGATGGGTACCTTGTTCGGCTATGATACCTTGGTCCAAAACTAAAATTTGATCAGCAGAACGAATCGTAGATAAACGGTGCGCAATAATAATACTTGTTCTTCCTTCCATTAATATTTCGAGTGCTTCTTGAACTAGTTTTTCACTTTCGCTATCCAAAGAAGAAGTGGCTTCGTCCAAAATTAAGATACTTGGGTTTTTTAACAATGCTCTTGCTATAGCGATGCGTTGTCTTTGACCACCAGATAGTTTTACACCGCGTTCACCCACTAAAGTATCTAATTTTTCAGGAAAACTTTCAATGAAATTATAGGCATTGGCTTGTTGGGCTGCAGCCAAAATTTCTTCTTCGGTAGCATTGGGTTTTCCATAGGCAATATTCTCTCGAATAGTTCCGCCAAACAAAATAACATCCTGCGGCACAATACTCATATTACCACGGAGTTGCTCTAAATCGTAATCATAAATGTTTTTGTTGTCAATTTCAATACTACCTTCTTCAATAGCATAAAAACGTAATAAAAGTGAAGCTATTGTTGATTTTCCAGCGCCACTTGGTCCTACAATGGCTATTTTTTGTCCAAATTGAGCGGTAAAATTAACGTCCTTCAGTACCTTCATTTCTTTTCTAGATGGGTAGTGAAAAGCTACATTTTTGAAACTCACATTACCGTTAATTTTTTCAATAGCAGTATTAGTAGTACCGCTAATTTTTTCGGGAGTTTCGTCTAATAATTCAAAAACACGTTCAGTAGCACCAATTGCTTTTTGAATTTGGGCATATAATTCGGCAATACCTCCAAAAGACGCCCCTACAAAAGTAGAATACAAAACAAACGTGATTAATTGACCTACACTCATTTCGCCAGAGATACTCAATTGTACACCATACCAAACTACCGATACAATAGAACCAAAAAGACAAAAGATGATGAAAGAAGCAAAGTATCCACGGTATTTTCCACCTTTTATTGCAATTTGAATGACTTCTTTTATTTTCGTTTTATAGCGTTCAATTTCGTACCATTCATTAGCAAATGCTTTTACAATACTAATGCCTTGCATGGTTTCTTCCACAATGATTTGACTTTCGGCTACTTTATCTTGAACTTTTTTAGAATATCCTCTAATAAATCGGCCAAAAATCACAGCTGCTACAGCTACTAAAGGTACCACCGAGAGCATTAAAAGTGTCAGTTTTAGGCTTTCTGTAGCCAATAAGGCTATTCCACCAATTATTAAAATGAATTGTCTTAAAAATTCAGCAATTGTGGATGTTAAAGTATCTTGGATTTGAGTAATATCTGAACTGATGCGGCTGTTCAATTCTCCGACACGTTTTTGAGAAAAGAAAGACATAGGAAGTTTAACCAAATTGCTATACAAAGCGAAACGAAGATTAGCCAAAGTATTTTCTGTAAAATTAACAAACAAAGACAATCTAAAAAAGGAAAAAATAGATTGCATAAATAAAATACCTACTAAACTCAGCGCAATAAAATTAGCTTGTGAATTGTCTTTGTTTTTGACACAATCCACTAATAATCCCATCAATTTTGGAAAAGCCAAAGCGGTACCTCCTGTTAGTAATAAAAACAGTAAACCCACATAAAATTTCCAACGGTGTTTACCTGAATATTGAAAAATAAGTGACGCTTTTTGAAGGGCGCTTAAGGTAATTTTTGATTTTGGTAAATCATTTTCTTTGAATCGTGCCATGTGTTTTTAGAATAGATTCCAAAAGTACTATTCTCCTTTTGTAAAACAAAAACTTCATAATAATTTAAGGTTTTTTTAAAATATTATTTCAAGATGTTATAAAAAATATAAAATCTTATTTTGCTTACTTTTTTTAGTTAAATTTGGCACCCAATGAGAGTAATACTATTTTTTATATCGTTTTGTTTTTTTATATTCAGCTATGAGTATGCTTTTTCATTTACGACAAAAGAGTCTCAACCAGCTGACTTTAATAGTTCTGTTTTACAGCAAAATACACCTCATTACTTCAAAAACAAAGGGCATAAAGTTACAGTCGTTACGGATTATACTGATATAGAATTAGAAGAAGATTATCATACCAATGATGAAATGGGAGCAACCGCTCAAAAAATCTTTTTTGTAAAGAATAGTCTGTTTTCTAATTGGAATTTAGTCAAATTGCATCCTTTTTTACTCAAATATTGGAGTACTAATTTTGATGTTAATTTTTACTTATATTCACCTCCATTATACATTAAAAATAGAGTTTTAAGAATCTGATTTTTAATAAAAATAGATTCTTGAGAAAAATGTAATTTACAATTGTGCATATTGTTGTTTTTTTATATTTTTTTAGTGTTCTCAATATTCTATAACTATTTCCGACTTTCAATACATTTAATTTTTTATTTATTACCATGAAGAGAATACTTTTTTTCACTGGCTTTGTAGCCCTATTATGCAACCTAAGTTGTAACCAAAAAAAAGAGACCAAAGAAGAAGACGGTAAATATTCCGTTACTAATCCTGTACGTATTGATACTTCCTTTACAAAGGAATATGTTTCTCAAATACGCTCTGTTAGAAATATCGAATTAAGAGCACAAGAAAAAGGCTTTTTGCAAAATATATATGTTGATGAAGGACAATTTGTTCAAGCAGGTCAACTGTTATTTAGAATAATGCCAAAAATTTATGAAGCTGAATTGTTAAAAGCACAATCAGAGGCTAAAGCAGCTGAAATTGAATTGCAAAATGCTAAAACATTGGCAGATAAAAATATTGTGTCAAAAAATGAACAAGCAATAGCACAAGCCAAATTAGATCAAGCTAAAGGAGAAGTAGCATTGGCTAAGTTGCATTTGTCTTTTACTGAGATTAGAGCTCCATTTTCAGGAACAATTGATCGTATCCCTAAAAAATTAGGAAGTTTGATTGATGAAGGGGAGTTATTAACGAGTCTTTCAGACAATAGTAAAATGTATGCCTATTTTAATGTTTCTGAACCAGAATATTTAGAATATGAGACTAATAAAAGTGGACGTGGTAGTTCAACTATTAGTTTGCGTTTAGCTAACAATCAAACATTCAAATACAAAGGAAAGGTAGAAGTTATTGAAAGTGAATTTGATAGCGAAACGGGAAATATTGCTTTTAGAGCAAGTTTTCCTAACTCGGACAAACTCTTGAAAAATGGACAAACGGGTAAAATTTTGATGACAATCCCAGTTAAAAATGCCTTAATAATTCCTCAAAAGGCTACGTACGAAATCCAAGATAAGAAATTTGTTTTTGTGGTTGATAAGAATAACGTAGTTAAATCAAGAGAAATTAAAATTACAGGGGAATTGCCAGATGTGTATGTAGTTCAGAGTGGTATCGATGAGACAGATAAAATAGTTTTAGAAGGAGTTCAGAAAGTAAATGATGATGATAAAATTAATTATGTGTATCAAAAACCATTGTACGTTCTTTCTCATTTGAGATTGAAAGCTGAATAAATATAATTCTTAAAAATCATAAATCAATGTTTAATAAATTTATACAAAGGCCAGTACTCTCGATAGTAATATCGTTGATGATTGTATTGTTAGGAGTTTTGGCTATTACTAGTTTGCCTGTAACGCAATTTCCTTCTATTTCACCACCGAAGGTAAATATTGTTGCGGACTATCCAGGGGCAAATAATGAGTTGATGATTAAATCGGTAATCATTCCTTTAGAAAGAGCCATTAATGGTGTTCCAGGAATGAAATACATGGCATCAACTGCGGGAAATGATGGAGAAGCGAGTATTAATGTTATTTTTAATTTGGGTACAGATGCTAATCAAGCCTCTATTAATATTCAAAATAGGGTAGCTTCGGTAGTAAATAAACTACCTCCAATTGTAGTTCGTGAAGGGGTTAAAATTACTCGTGAAGAACCGAATATGTTGATGTACATCAACTTGTTTAGTAAAGATCCAACAATGAATCAGAAGTTCTTATTCAATTTTGCGGATATTAACTTGCTTTCTGAAATTAAACGAATTGACGGTGTAGGGGTAGCTGATATTTTGGGTAACCGAGAATATGCAATGCGTATTTGGTTAAAACCAGACCGAATGCAAGCCTATAAAATTTCTGCTGATGAAGTAATGGCAGCTTTAAGTGAACAAAGTTTAGAGGCTTCTCCAGGTAAAACAGGAGAAAGTTCTGGAAAACGTTCTCAATCATTTGTCTATGTTTTGAAATATTCGGGAAGGTTTACAACCAAAGAAGGATATGATAACATTGTTTTACGATCAACACCAGATGGGCAAATTCTTCGTTTGAAAGATGTTGCTGATATTGAATTAGGAAGTTCAATGTACGACATTTATTCTAGCTTAAATGGTCATCCGTCTGCAGCAATTACCATTAAACAGTCGTATGGTAGTAATGCAAGTCAAGTAATTAAAAATGTAAAAGCCAAAATGGAGGAGTTGAAGAAAACAACTTTTCCTAAGGGTATAGATTATGAAATTAGTTATGATGTCTCTAAATTCTTAGATGCTTCGATTGAAAAAGTAATTCACACCTTAGTAGAAGCCTTTATATTAGTAGGTTTAGTGGTGTTTTTATTCCTTGGAGATTGGCGTTCTACTTTAATTCCGGCTATTGCGGTTCCGGTTTCGTTAGTGGGAACTTTTGCCTTTATGCAGTTCTTTGGAATTACTATCAACTTAGTGACTTTGTTTGCTCTTGTATTGGCTATTGGAGTCGTCGTCGATGATGCCATTGTAGTTATTGAAGCGGTACACGCCAATATGGAAGAACACCATTTGGGACCAATTAAAGCAACTAAAAAAGCGATGCACGAGATTAGTGGAGCTATTATAGCGATTACTTTCTTAATGGCTGCGGTATTTATTCCTGTTGCTTTCATGTCGGGTCCAGTGGGAATCTTTTTCCGTCAGTTTGCTATCACTATGGCAACGTCTATTATTTTATCAGGAATTGTGGCGTTAACATTGACACCAGCATTGTGTGCGATGATGTTGAAAAACAATCATGGTATAGCTAAAAAGAAAACACCTGTAGATAAATTTTTAGATGGTTTTAATCATCGATTTAATAACTTATCTGATACATATAAAAATATACTTCAAAAAGTAGTTACTCGTAGAACATTGACATTTACTGTTTTGATAGGATTTTGTATCGGTATCTTTTTCTTAAACAATAGTTTGCCGTCAGGGTTTATCCCTAATGAAGACCAAGGAATGTTTTATGCAGTAGTACAAACACCTCCAGGATCTACCTTAGAAAGAACGAATGAAATTGCTCAGCGATTACAAAAAGTTGCCGAAAAAGTAGAAGGTGTTGAATCCGTTTCATCATTAGCAGGTTACGAAATCTTAACAGAAGGAACAGGGTCAAATTCAGGAACTTGTTTGGTTAACTTAAAAAGCTGGGAAGATCGTACTCATTCGGCTGCTGAAATTATGGCCGAATTAGAAGAGAAAGCTAAAGATATCTCGGGAGCTACGATTGAGTTTTTCCAACCACCATCGGTGCCAGGTTATGGTGCTGCAGGGGGATTTGAGTTACGTTTGTTAGATAAAGCGGGTAGTGGTGATTATAAAAAGTTAGAAACCGTTAGTAATGATTTTGTAAAAGAATTAAAAAAACGACCTGAGTTGTCGTCTGTATTTAGTTTTTATAATGCAAGTTATCCTCAATTCATGATTAAAATTGATAATGATATTGCACAACAAAAAGGAGTTACTTTGGACAATGCGATGAATACATTATCTGTATTGGTGGGAAGTACTTATGAAACCAACTTTATCAAATACGACCGACAATACAAAATCATTGTACAGGCGTCTCCTGAATACAGAGCCTTGCCTGAAGATATCTTGAAATTGTATGTTAAGAACAATCGTGACGAAATGGTGCCGTTTTCTTCTTTTGCAAAAATGGAAAAAGTATATGGTTTGAACGATATTACACGTCATAATATGTACAATGCTTCTGAAATTAGTGGACAGGCTGCGCCAGGTTACAGTAGTGGTGCTGCTATTCAAGCTATTCAAGAAGTGGCAGAACAAAAACTACCAAGAGGTTATGGAATTGATTGGGCGGGTATTTCAAAAGACGAAGTAGGTCGTGGAAATGAAGCTATTTTCATTTTCTTGATATGTTTGTTATTTGTCTATCTAGTATTAGCGGCTCAATACGAAAGTTTTATTTTACCATTTGCGGTTATCTTATCGCTTCCTGCGGGTATTTTTGGTTCTTTCTTATTGCTAAAAGTTTTTGGCTTAGAGAACAATATTTATGCCCAAGTAGCCTTTATTATGTTAATTGGATTGTTAGGTAAAAATGCCGTTTTGATTGTCGAATTTGCTGTTCAAAAACACAAAGATGGTGCCTCGGTATTACAATCAGCTATGGAAGGAGCTGCTATTCGTTTTCGTCCTATTTTGATGACTTCTTTTGCATTTATAGCAGGATTAATTCCATTAGTATTTGCTTCAGGACCAGGAAAAATTGGAAACCGTACCATTGGTTCAGCAGCAGCAGGAGGGATGCTTTTGGGGACTATTTGTGGGGTTTTAGTTATTCCAGGGTTGTATTATATATTCGGTAGAATCTCAGAGAGAACCCAATATGTTAAGAATCAAGAAGAAAATCCATTAACCGAAGAAATTGATGACAATGTTTAAATTAAAAATAAATAAATACGCTATTCCGCTAGGCTTGTGCCTAGCGGTAATTAGCTGTAAAGCACCTGATATTAAGCCGGTAACTTCTAATGCTGCACTTCCAGAAGCGTTTGCTTCTTCTAAAGATACTGCAACATTGGCTACCTTACAATGGCATACTTTTTTTAAGGATAAAAACCTGGTTGATTTAATTGACGTAGCCATACAAAACAACCAAGAATTAGCCATTACGTTACAAGACATTGAAATTGCTAGAAACGATATTCGTGTGCGTAAAGGCGCTTTGCTACCCACTGTAGGTTTAGGCGCAGGCGCAGGCGTAGAGAAAGTAGGACAATATACCAGTCAAGGAGCGGGTGATTCTTCTGCTGATATTACACCAGGCAATAGAGTTCCAGAGGCGTTACAGGATTATAAACTGGCGGCTTATGCACATTGGGAAGTAGATATTTGGAAAAAACTACGCAACAGCAAGAAAGCAGCGATTAGCCGTTATTTGGCTACAGTTGAAGGTAAGAATTTTGTAATTACTAATTTGATTGCTGAAATAGCCAGTTCGTATTACGAATTATTGGCGTATGACAACCAATTGGACATTGTAAAACAAAGTATTGAAATTCAAAAAAATGCTTTGGAAATTGTAAAAATCCAAAAAGAAGCGGCACGTGCTACTGAATTAGCTGTTCAGAAATTTGAAGCTGAAGTATTTACTTCCAGAAGTATGGAGTTTGATATTCTTCAAAAAATCAAAGAGACGGAGAATAAAATCAACTTTTTATTAGCACGTTATCCGCAAGAAATTAAAAGAGACAGATCGAGTTTAGTAACAGCCTTGCCTTCGCAATTAAAAGCAGGGATTCCGGCGCAATTATTAGCTAATCGTCCGGATATTAAACAAGCCGAGTTGGAATTAGAAGCCGCCAAATTAGATGTAAAAGTGGCTAGAGCCGAGTTCTATCCTTCATTAGATATTTCAGCTTCTGTGGGGTGGAATGCATTCAAGTCGTCTTATTTGTTTAAAACTCCCGAATCGTTATTGTATTCTCTAGCAGGTGATGTGGCTGCTCCTTTAATTAATAGAAATGCAATTAAAGCCGAGTTTAAAAGTGCCAACTCTCGTCAGTTGCAAGCGTTGTACAATTACGAAAGAACCATTTTGAATGCCTATATAGAAGTTGTCAATCAATTGTCTAAAGTGGATAATTTACAAAAAAGTTTCAATTTGAAAACCCAGCAAGTAGGAGCTTTGGACCGTTCTATTTCGGTTTCCAATGATTTATTCAAATCAGCGCGAGTAGATTATTTTGAAGTGTTGATGACGCAACGCGATGCATTAGAATCAAAATTAGAATTGGTTGATACCCAAAAAGAGCTAATTAACGCCTCAGTATATGTTTACAGAGACTTAGGCGGTGGTTGGAAATAAGAAAATTGTTTCAACACAGGAAACTCCATCAGTAATGATGGAGTTTTTTTATGCTCTGTATGTAATTTATTAGTAAGTTTGATTTCAATTAGCTTAAAGTTAGGGGATTTTGTGCAGAAAGGTGTGAAATTACAAAAATTAATTATGAGTTTATATTTTAAAATAATGGTTAGCTCAATTTATACCTCTAAAAACAATGGTTTTATGAGTGATATTTGGAAATTTACTTCAAATTTTTATGTTGCAACTGCCTTGACTGCAAATTTTTTAATACTCTATGTTTTGTTGAATAATCATTTTTTTCCTAGAAGTTTAGATTTTTTATCATTAGAAATTTTAAATGATAAAGGGCTTAATTTCTTATTAAATCTAATATTATACGGTATAATGCCAATAATGATAATTAATTATTATTTAGTTTATAAGGATAAACAGTATAATATATTAATTAAACAATTTAATGAAAGTTATAATAAAAAAACTTTTGGTTTATATTTCTTGATTTCATTTTTTTTACCAATATCTTTGATTTTCTTGAAATAAGAAGGGGGAGTTTTTAATCTATGAAAAATAAATTTAAAAAAGAGGAAGCCCCCGATGGCGCGAGCGTCTCGCAGGTGCCGGCAAAAAAGATTGGCTTGGATTGATTACTAGGCGACGACCTTTGCACCCGTAACTTTAAAAGATATTTCAGAACCAAAATAGAAATAAAATAAATTAAAGAGTTATGAAAAAAATGTTTTTAAGTGCTATTCTATGCTTAATAGTTTTAATAATCGGAATATGGCTTTACACAGATTATGCTTGTAAATTAGCTGTTAAAGAATATAAGAAAAAGTATGTTGTTGAATTTAATGATATACAACTAGCTAAAGCAAAAAATGAAGGGGATTTTGTCCTGAAATTTAAAGAAAAATTAATCAATAGGTTTGACATAGACTTTTATGACAGTATAACAAAGATTGATGGTTATGAAAAAACATTAATCTATTCTATTATAGTTGCAAACAAGTGGGATTATTCAGAAGCATCGTTAAATGTATTTATGACGTTAGCAAGATTAGATAAAAAAAATTCTTCATCAAGTTTACCTGAAATTGATTTTTTAGATGAAGAAACCAGGAAGATGGCTTTGAATTATCTACAAAAGGCTTCTGATAAAGAACATCCAAACGCTAAATATATTTTAGGTAAATATTATTTGGAAGGTAAATATTTGCCTAAAAATGTCACATTAGGTAACTCTCTTTTGAAAGAAGCAAAGAAATTAAGCGGAGGGATTTTAGAATAATGGTAATGTTTACTCTGTAAAAAAAACACTCGCTGGCGCGCGTCTCTCGCCTAGAAATAAAAATTAATTAAACAATTTTAAAAAAAACAGCAACTACGGTTGCTTTTTTTGTACTGAAAAATAAACGAGTAGTCTAGCCCCGATAGCAGCGGCATCCCCCGCTAGGGGATATAGCGAATAGCGGGACAGCACAGGTTAAGAAGATGAAATGAGTGCTCCTAAAAAAGGTGCTTTCAATTTATACCATCTGTGCTACAGGAATTGCACGATCAATAATATGCAACTCTACTAATTGCTTTTGAATGCGCTCTAACAGTGCTAGATCTATTTTTTCTTGAGACCATTCGGTTACAGACAACCATTCTTTGATGTCTTCTGTTTTTTGATGGTAAGTAGTGGCTAAACGGTCTGAAATGTTCGGTATGGTTTTGAAATCTCGCGTTTTGGCATTAATAATTTTGAGTAGTGTTGCAATGGCTTCGGGCTGTGTAGCCAGTACTTCTTCGCGCACCGCAATTACAAAACACGGCCAAGGAGTAGGGCAATCGGCTAGGCGTCTAAAAATGCCTTGATCCACTAGCGGTTTTGTCATAAAATGTTCCCACATAAAATAATCAGCCGTGCCATTGGTCAAAGCGGTTACTGCACCATCGATGGTATTGACAATTTCAAATTGCAATTCATTGGAATTCCAACCTTGGTTTTTGGCATTGACATACGACATCAATTGGGAGCCAGAACCGAGTCGTGAAATAGCTACTTTGGTGTTTTCTAAATCGGCTAGTGTCTGGTCCTTAGAATGTGCTGCCACGTGAATTCCCCAAATTAATGGCGATGCGACATACACTTGGACTATCTTAGTTGGATTTCCATTGACAATATCTTTGAGAATGCCTTCGGTTAAAATCACCGCAATATCAGCACTTCCATCGCGAAGCATTTGGCACATTTTCCCGGTTCCTTCAGGTACATCAGTCCATTGTAAATCGATGTTTTCTTTTTCAAATTCGCCATTTTCAAGGCATAGGTGCCACGGCAAATTAAAATGTTCTGGAACGCCAACAATTTTTAAAGAAGTCATAAATGGTTTATTGAGCTAATTTATCTAAAGTGTAGGCAATCAATTCATCAACGGCTTTGGTTGGGTCTTCGCTGAAAGTCCCGTTAGCTCTATTGGCAATAATTGCATTTAAAGACAACGCATTGTGTCCTAGCAAGGCTGAAAGTCCATAAATGGCTGTTGTTTCCATTTCGAGATTCGTAATTTGGTTGCCTTTAAAATGAAAGTTATCCATTTTACTATTCAAGTTGTTATCTTGAATGGGCAAGCGCAATACACGTCCTTGAGGCCCATAAAAACCACCTATAGTCGCTGTAATTCCTTTGTGCATTTGGGTACTTTCTATTCTTTTTTCTAATGTTTCAGAACAAGCAATGGCATAAGGTCTCCCTTTATTTTCATCCCACTGTGTATGTGCCATAAAAGCTTCTTCCATATCGGTATGGGTTACGGCATCTATTATGTACGAACGCAACATATTGTCTAAACCAATTCCGAATTTAGATAACACAAAGCTATCTACAGGAATATCCGCCTGTATAGAACCCGAAGTTCCAATACGAATAATATTCAAGGAGGTTAATTGTTCTTTTGGCTGACGTGTTTTGAAGTCAATATTGACCAAAGCATCCAATTCATTCAAGACAATATCAATATTATCAGGGCCAATTCCGGTAGAAAGTACCGTTAATCGTTTGCCTTTATAAATCCCTGTTTGGGTTTTGAATTCTCTTTTTTGAGTCGAAAACTCGATACTGTCAAAGAATTGTGTGATTTTTTCCACCCGATCAGGGTCGCCTACAAAAATTATATCGTGGGCAATGTTTTCGGGTTGTAGATTTAAGTGGTATACACTCCCGTCAGGGTTTACTATCAATTCAGATGATTTTATCATTTTGTTTTAGGTGTAAAATTTAACTTCGTAAATCCAATATCGTACTTCGTAAATCGAATTTATCCGCCTACACGCTTGGTTTTAAAACCTTTCTCCTGTAGTATTTTCATTATTTTATCTCGGTAATCTCCTTGAATGATAATTTCTCCATCTTTGAACGTTCCACCCACAGCGAGTTTACTTTTGATTTCTTTGGCTAAAATTTTAAAATCTTCATCGGCACCTTCATATCCTGCAATAATTGTAGTTGGTTTTCCTTTGCGTTTTTCGAATTTACAAATCATGGGTTCAGCTTGAACGTATAATTCGTGTTCGTTTTCGATGACCGCTTCAGGATCATTAGCCATTTGGTGATCAGGGAATAGGTTTTTTAATTGTTCTTGTAAGTCCATTGTTTGTTTTTTTGAACGCAGATTTTAGAAATTAGAGAAATTTGAAAAATCTATAATTAGTTTATTTTTTTGAACGCAGATTAAAGAAATTAGAGAAATCTGAAAAATCTATAATTGGGTTATTTTTTTTGAACGCAGATTAAAGAAATTAGAGAAATCTTAGTCTTTGTATTTATTTCGTTTTTTTAAATCATTTGTAAAAATCTTTCTTTTGAATTGAGGGTCTTTGCCAAAATTTAATACTAGACCCACTTCACAATTGGTAGCTTTTAAATAGTTTATTAATTGATTTTCATGAGCTTCAATAAGATATTCTACACATTTTAATTCAAGAATCACAGTTTTGTTAATTATTAAATCGGGTATGTAAATGCCAACTACTTCATTTTTATAAAAAACTTCTATTTTCTTTTCGTGTTCAACTTTATATCCATTTTTAGTTAACTCTATAATCATAGCTCTATGGTATACTTTTTCAAGGAAACCATAACCTAACTCATTATATACATTATAATAAATCCCTATTATTGATTTGGTTAATTCTTGGTGGGGGTAATTTTTCATTTTGATTTGGGAGTTTTTTTGGGTACTATATTATTTGGAACGCAGATTTTAGAAATTAGAGAAATCTGAAAAATCTATAATTGGGTTATTTTTTTGAACGCAAATTAAAGAAATTAGAGAAATCTGAAAAATAGTAAAGTTATCTTTATTAGAACACAGATTTTAAAAATTTCTAAAATCTGTGTTCTAATAAACTATAAAATGTAATTAACTCTATTTCTTAATCAATCCTAATTCTACTAAGCGCTCATTTAAGTATTCGCCAGCCGTGATGTCTTCAAACTGTTTAGGATGTGTAGCATCAATACATTGTTCCAAACAATTCAGCGGCATATCGCTAACAGGATGCATAAAAAAAGGAATTGAATAACGAGACGTTCCCCATAATTCTCTAGGTGGATTAACCACTTGATGAATGGTTGATTTTAGTTTGTTGTTAGTGTGTCTTGACAACATATCGCCTACATTAATCATCAATTCGTCAGGCTGTGCCATAGCATCAATCCAATCGCCATTATGATTTTGTACTTGTAAGCCTTTTCCTTGCGCACCCATCAAAAGTGTAATCAAATTGATGTCGCCATGAGCAGCGGCACGAACCGCACCATCTTTAGGTTCATCAGTAATAGGAGGGTAGTGGATAGGTCTTAAAATACTGTTTCCGTCTTTGATAAAATTATCAAAATAGAATTCGTCTAAGCCAATGTGTAAGGCCAACGCTCTCAAAACATACACTCCGGTTTTTTCAAGCATTTGATAGGCTTTTTTACCGGTCGAGTTGAAATTAGCTAATTCGTTAACAGTAACGTTTTCAGGATACTCATTTGCATATTTTGAATCATTGCTCACGTACTGACCAAAATGCCAAAACTCTTTTAAATCTCCGGCAGAGCGTCCTTTGGCGTGTTCTTTTCCAAAAGAAACATATCCACGTTGTCCTCCAATTCCTGGGATTTCATACTTTAATTTGGTTTCTAGTGGCAGCGAAAAGAAATTTCGAACTTCACTATACAAATTTTCTACTAATTGGTCATCTAGAAAATGTCCTTTTAATGCTACGAAGCCAATATCTTCGTAGGCTTTTCCGATTTCATTTACAAATTTTTGTTTACGTGCCAGGTCATCCGACAGGAAATCACGCAAGTCAACACTAGGAATGTTTTGCATATTGTATGTATTTAGAACTTAAAAAGCGTAAACGCCTCTTACAAATGTAAGTAATATTTTTTATAAAGAAAATGAAGTCTTTTTATCGGTTACTCAATTGGGCTTTTTCTCGAATGATATCGCCAATTTTTCTATTTTCGATTTTACTTTCTAACCACGAAATTATGTCAAGATATAAAAAAGCGCGTTTTTCGTAGGTGTTTTTTTCTAATTCAACGAAGCGCTCTTTCATCTTAATAAACTCCTTTTTGATATCTCCAGGATAAATTGAATTTAGGTTTTTTAAGAAGCGAATAATTTCTTTTTGAACTTCGTGTAAGTCATTCATTTTCAACATAAATTTATACGTACTCCTCAACTGATTCTCTAAGTAATAATCATTGCCTAATTCATAGTGTAATATCAAATACAACAAGCGTGCGAAACACATTAAATCTTCTCGCATAGTTAAGTTCTTGTTGTTAATTATTTTTTCTAAATAGAATAGGGACTCATTGTATTTTTCGTTTCCAAAATAAACACACGCAATTTTATAATAAAACAACATTTCGTGATGTTCGTCTAAATGTTCACTGTGTTGATTCATTTTATATAAAATCTCAGGAATCAAGTATTCGCTTTCGGCAAAACTTCCTTCAAGAATGTGAAAGTTTAATTTATTGTTGTACAAATAGAGAAACGACAATGAAGCAATATTATCGTTGATTGGGAATTTAGGATCATTGATGGTTGCTTCAAGTTGAACTAAGTATTTTTTAAAATTAGTTTTGTATTTCAACATAAACAAGGATTCCAATAAGTAATGGTTTCCCTTTAAGAAAAATACTGGATTGAGATAAATCATGTTGGGATTATCGTAGAAAAGAGTCACCCATTTATGAGCAAATTTGTAACAAGACAAAAAGTCCTGAACTAAGAAACTTCGCCAAAGGTTGGCGTTGTAATACCAGTATTTCTCTCGGAAACCAAATTTGTTTTCATCAAATTTTGAGATGTGTTTATTGAAATAATCGTCAATTTGATGGTATTCTTCATCACTTTTTACATAACCAGTTTTAAGCATAATGCCGTACAACTGGAGGGATAGATTGGATAATTTACTTGAAATAGTATTGCGATAGTTCAACTCTTTAGCTTGTACCGCTAATTCATCAGCACGTCCTTGAATACTTCGGGTAATGTATTGTGATTCGATTAGTTTTTCAAATTCCACAATTTCATACGCCATGTGTTTTTCGTCATTCTCTAAAGCCTGCTGCTTCGTTTTATCTAAGATTTTTAAACTTTGCTTGTACAAACCTTTATTGTATAAAATAGTGGCAAAATCAATTTGTTCCCGTAGTTGATAGCGAATATTTTGGCTTGGAATATTCAAGCGAATACTTACCAAAATTTGTTTGTACAAATAGGATTTTAAATTGGATAATTGTACTTTTTTGATGCTACCACTTTTTAAAATAAGTTTCTCATCATAGACTTCGGATTTGTCCAAAATATTGAACAATTCGATGAATTTTGTATTTGAACTAGTCTCTAAACGACTTGCAAAAATCTTGAATTGGCGTTTCTCTGATTTTGAAAGCGATTTAATTAATACAAATAAGAAATCTTTTTGATGGTTAGCCATTGTAAAATATAAAGATTTAAAATATTGATAATCAATTGCTTATATAGTAATTATTGGCTTTATAAGCAGTATATTTTAGTAAAATGATTTTTGTTATAAACGATTAAAATCTAATTTTGTTTCAAGATGTGAAATTACATTAAATAAACGAAAATGAATAAAGATAAAGTTCAAATTTTTGACACCACTTTAAGAGACGGCGAACAGGTCCCAGGATGCAAGTTAGATACTGCGCAAAAGCTAATTATCGCCAGTCGTTTAGACGAAATGGGGGTTGATATTATCGAAGCAGGATTTCCTGTTTCAAGCCCTGGAGATTTTTTATCTGTTTCAGAAATCAGTAAGATTGTGAAAAATGCTTCGGTTTGTGGGTTAACAAGAGCAGTTAAAAACGATATTGATGTTGCAGCACAAGCACTTCAATATGCAAAAAAACCTCGTATTCACACAGGTATTGGTACTTCTGAATCACATATTGTTCATAAATTAAATACAACAAAAGAAGATATCATTGCAAGAGCCAAAGCGGCTGTTGCTCACGCAAAATCGTATGTTGAAGATGTAGAATTCTACGCTGAAGATGCAGGTAGAACTGATAATGCATTTTTAGCACAAGTTTGCGAAGAAGTAATCAAATCAGGCGCTACAGTACTTAATATTCCGGATACTACTGGATATTGTTTGCCTGATGAGTACGGAGCAAAAATTAAATACCTTAAGGAAAACGTAAAAGGAATTGACAATGTGACTATTTCGTGTCACTGTCATAATGATTTGGGTATGGCTACTGCTAATTCAATCGCAGGGGCTATTAACGGGGCGCGTCAAATAGAGTGTACTATCAATGGTATTGGTGAAAGAGCTGGAAATACGGCTTTGGAAGAAGTTGTAATGGTATTCAAACAGCATCCGTATTTGAATTTGTATACCGATGTTAATGCTAGACAATTAAACGAAATGAGTCGTTTAGTTTCTGATAGCATGGGAATGATAGTACAGCCTAACAAAGCAATTGTTGGGTCAAATGCTTTTGCACATAGTTCGGGTATTCACCAAGATGGTGTAATCAAAAATAGAGCGACTTACGAGATTATAGATCCTTTAGAAGTAGGAGTTAATGAATCATCCATTATTCTTACCGCTAGAAGTGGTAGAGCTGCTTTGGCCTATCGTGCCAAAAAAGTAGGGTATGAGTTGACTAAGTTGCAATTAGACATAGCTTACGCTGAATTCTTAAAATTTGCGGATATTAAGAAAGAAGTAGTCGATGAAGATATTCATCAAATTGTGGAAGCCAGCAAGTGTTTACAAGCTTAATCTATAAATAGAAACAAAATGAATTTAAAAATAGCAGTACTTTCAGGTGACGGAATAGGTCCAGAGGTTACATTGCAAGCTAAAAAAGCCTTGCATGCTATTGGTGTGGTGTACAATCACGAATTTGTTTTTGAGGATGCTTACATTGGCGCGATTGCTATCGAAAAAACAGGAAAACCACTTCCAGAACAAACTTTGAATTTATGTAGAAATACGGATTCCATTTTGTTTGGCGCTATTGGTGACCCTAAATACGATAATGATCCTTCAGCAAAGGTAAGGCCAGAGCAAGGATTACTTAAATTGCGTAAAGAGTTAGGTTTGTTTGCTAATATTCGACCTATTAAAGCATATCCTAAATTAATGGGATCATCACCCATAAAAAAAGAGGTACTTCAAGGGACTGATTTTGTGGTGTATAGAGAATTGAATGGTGGAATGTATTTTGGAGAAAAACACACGAATGAAGAAGGAACTTATGCTTCTGATTTATGTGAATATAATGAAGATGAAATTGTAAAAATTTCACATTTGGCTTTCAAAGCAGCACAAAACCGACGTAAAAAAGTGACTTTGGTAGACAAAGCCAATGTTTTGGAAACCTCAAGATTATGGCGAAGAGTGGTTGCTAAAGTTGCTGCAGAATATCCTGACGTTACTTTAGAGTTTTTGTATGTTGACAATGCTTCAATGCAAATTATTGTGAACCCAAGGCAATTTGATATTCTATTGACTGATAATTTATTTGGAGATATTTTATCTGACGAAGCAAGTGTAATTTCAGGTTCTATCGGGTTAATGTCATCTGCTTCGATAGGAGAAAAGCACTCTTTATTTGAGCCTATTCACGGTTGTTACACGGAAGCACAAGGAAAAAACATTGCCAATCCAATCGCATCAATACTTTCGGTAGCCTTGTTATTGGATCATTTTGGTTTAGTTACCGAATCAAAAAAAGTAATTGCTGCGGTAGAAAAAGCCATTGTCAGTAATGTCGTCACCGTGGATTTGAAAGTAGATTCTCAGTTTGGAACTAATGAAGTGGGAGATTTTGTTTCCAACTATATTCTGAATGAAGGCGATTTGTATTTCAAAAAAGATTTTGTCCAGTTGGGGCAATCGACAATAGTATAATTATAAATAAAAAGAGAGGTTTGTAAATTTTTGAACTTCTAAAAAAATAAGAATAAAAATAATGGAATTAAATAAATACAGTAAGATAATCACGCAAGACGAAACGCAACCCGCTTCTCAAGCTATGTTATACGGAATTGGTTTAACTGAAGAAGATCTTAAAAAAGCGCAGGTTGGAATTGTGAGTATGGGGTATGATGGAAATACTTGTAACATGCACTTGAATGATTTGGCAAAAGAAATCAAAAATGGAGTTTGGGATGCTGATTTAGTTGGATTGATTTTTAATACTATTGGAGTAAGTGACGGTATTTCTAATGGAAATGACGGAATGCGTTTTTCATTAGTGTCCAGAGACATTATTGCTGATTCTATCGAAGCAGTTATGGGGGCGCAATGGTATGATGCTATGATTGCTGTTCCAGGTTGCGATAAAAATATGCCAGGTTCTTTAATGGCAATGGGAAGAGTAAATCGTCCCTCTATTATGGTATACGGAGGATCGATTCATCCAGGAAAATGGAAAGGAGAATCGTTGAATATCGTTTCCGCTTTTGAAGCATTAGGGAAGAAATTCAACAACACGATTACTCCAGAAGATTTTAAAGGTGTAATTCAAAATGCGTGTCCGGGGGCAGGTGCTTGTGGTGGAATGTACACCGCTAATACCATGTCATCGGCTATTGAAGCATTAGGAATGAGTTTACCTTATAGTTCTTCTAATCCGGCATTAAGCCCAGAAAAGAAACAAGAATGTGTTGACGCAGGTAAAGCGATTAAAATCTTGTTAGAAAAAGACATCAAACCTAAAGACATTATGACTCGTAAAGCATTTGAAAATGCAATTACAATGGTCGCAGTTTTAGGGGGTTCTACTAATGCTGTAATGCACTTAATTGCTATTGCACATTCAGTGGGTATTGAAATCACATTAAAAGATTTCCAAGATATTAGTGACAGAACACCTTTATTGGCTGATTTAAAACCTAGTGGGAAATACTTAATGGAAGATTTACATGATGTGGGTGGTGTACCAGCAGTAATGAAATATTTATTAAAAGAAGGTTTCTTACACGGCGATTGTTTGACTGTAACAGGAAAAACTTTAGCCGAAAACTTGGCATCCGTTCCAAATTTGAATGATGGTCAAGAGGTAGTGTACGAAATTCAAAAAGCATTAAAACCTACAGGAAATATTCAAATTCTATACGGAAACATTGCAACAGAAGGTTGTGTAGCAAAAATCAGTGGTAAAGAAGGAGAATTCTTTGAAGGTACTGCAATTGTGTATGAAAACGAACACGATGTTATCAAAGGTGTGAGAGGCGGAGAAGTGAAACCGGGTAATGTAGTCATCATTCGTTACTGTGGTCCAAAAGGAGGTCCTGGAATGCCAGAGATGTTAAAACCAACATCGGCCATTATGGGAGCGGGATTAGGAAGTAGTGTCGCGTTGATTACTGACGGACGTTTCTCAGGAGGTTCTCACGGTTTCGTTGTAGGTCACGTAACTCCTGAAGCACATGAAGGAGGAGCAATTGCTCTAATCGAAAATGGGGATGTAATTACAATTGATGCTGTTAAAAACACTATTGATTTGAAAATTTCTGACGAAGAAATGGCTAAACGAAGAGCCAATTGGGTACAACCACCATTGAAAGTCACACAAGGAGTTTTACTCAAATATGCAAGAGCAGTTTCAAGCGCCTCAACAGGTTGCGTAACTGATAAGTAAAATAATCCTGAGCTATTTAAATAATAAAAATAGAGTACAAAAATGAGAATATCAGGTGCGGAAGCCGTTATTAGATGCTTATTAGCAGAAGGAGTAGACTTGGTTTACGGTTACCCAGGTGGTGCCATTATGCCCGTTTACGACGAATTATATAAATTTAGAGAAGAATTACACCATGTTTTGGTACGCCATGAACAAGGAGCAACCCATGCTGCCCAAGGATTTGCTAGAGCAACAGGAAAAGTAGGGGTGGCTATTGCTACTTCAGGCCCAGGAGCTACTAATTTAGTTACTGGAATTGCCGATGCGCAAATTGATTCTACACCTTTAGTCTGTATTACAGGACAAGTAGGGAAACATTTGTTGGGTTCGGATGCGTTCCAAGAAACAGATATTATCAGTATTTCGACTCCTGTAACCAAATGGAATTACCAAATTACAGAAGCCGATGAAATTCCGGAAATTATTGCAAAAGCATTTTATATCGCAAAGTCAGGTCGTCCAGGTCCTGTATTGATTGATATTACTAAAAATGCGCAATTTGACGAACTGAATTTTAGTTATAAAAAATGCACTAACATTAGAAGTTATATTCCAAAGCCAACTTTAAAGATAGAGCAAGTTAAAGCCGCCGCAGCAATAATTAATAGTGCAAAAAAACCTATGATTGTTTTTGGTCAAGGAATTATTCTTGGCGAAGCTGAAGCAGAATTAAAAGCAGTTATCGAAAAAACAGGAATTCCTGCAGCTTGGACGGTTTTAGGTCTTTCAGCATTACCAACAGATCATCCATTAAATGTAGGTATGGTTGGGATGCACGGAAATTACGGACCTAATGTTTTGACTAATGAGTGTGATGTGTTAATTGCTTTAGGAATGCGTTTTGACGACCGTGTTACGGGTAATTTAGACACCTATGCCAAACAAGCGAAAGTGATTCATTTTGAAATTGATCCTGCAGAAGTAGATAAAAATGTTAAAACGGATGTAGCTGTTTTAGGAGATGTTAAAGAAACTTTAGCAGCACTTTTACCTCTTGTAGAGGCTAAGACACACGAATCTTGGCATAACGAATTCAAAGAAAAATACAAAATTGAATTGGATGCTGTTATTAGTGAGGAGTTGAAACCAAACAAAGAAGGAATCTCAATGGGAGAAGCTATTGAGATGATCAACAAACACTCGAAAGGAGATGCTATTATGGTTTCAGACGTAGGACAACATCAAATGTTTACCTGTCGTTATTCTAAATTCAATTCAACTAAAAGTAATATCACCTCTGGAGGTTTAGGAACGATGGGATTTGCTTTACCAGCAGCTATTGGTGCCAAAATGGGAAGACCAGATCGTGAAGTAGTTGCTATTATTGGTGATGGAGGTTTCCAAATGACGATTCAAGAATTAGGAACTATTTTTCAAACACAAGTTCCAGTTAAAATTGTTGTTTTAAATAACGAATTTTTAGGAATGGTGCGCCAATGGCAACAACTATTTTTTGACAAACGTTATGCGTCTACAGAGATGATCAATCCAAACTTTATTGCTATTGCCGAAGGGTATTATATTAAAGCAAAGAAAGTAACCAAACGCGAAGATTTGGATGCAGCCGTTGCCGAAATGATGGCTTCAAAAGAATCCTATTTCTTAGAAGTTTTGGTAGAAAAAGAGAACAACGTATTTCCAATGATTCCAACAGGAGCTTCAGTTTCTGATATTCGATTAAGTTAATAGTATGGAAAATAAAACATTCACCATTTCTGTTTATTCAGAAAACAACGTGGGCTTATTAAATAGAATATCTGTGATATTCTTGAAACGCCATATCAATATTTTAAGTTTAAACGTATCAGAATCAGAAATCGAAAATGTATCTCGATTTGTAATTGTGGTAGATACAACTGAAAAATGGGTTAAAAATATTGTGGGTCAAATCGAAAAACAAATTGAGGTAATCAAAGCGTTTTATCATATTGATGAGGAAACTATTTTCTTAGAAAGTGCGATTTTCAAAATCAATTCGAGTTTATTATTTGACGAAAGACAAATTCAAAATATCATTAAAGAAAGTCATTCTGAAATAGTTACAGTTTCTCGAGACTTCTTTGTAATATCAAAATCAGGACGCCGTTCAGAAATTGATGAATTACATTCAAAATTAAAACCTTTCGGAATCATGCAATTTGTACGTTCAGGAAGAATTTCGGTTTCCAAAGAAAAAATGGAAGTCACCAGTTTATTAGAAGAATTAAAATCATAAATTAAATACTTAAAAATGGCAAATTATTTCAATTCATTACCGCTAAGATTACAATTAGAGCAATTAGGAGTTTGTGAATTCATGGATCAATCAGAATTCGCAGAAGGTATTCAAGCCTTAGCTGGTAAAAAAATAGTAATCGTAGGATGTGGTGCTCAAGGTTTGAACCAAGGTTTGAATATGAGAGATTCAGGCTTAGATATTTCTTACGCTTTACGTGCTGAAGCTATCGCAGAAAAAAGAGCTTCTTTCCAAAATGCAGCTGATAATGGTTTCAAAGTGGGAACGTATGAAGAATTAATTCCAACTGCTGATTTAGTGTGTAATCTTACACCAGACAAACAACATACTGCGGTTGTAACTGCAATTATGCCTTTGATGAAACAAGGAGCAACTTTAGCTTATTCTCACGGTTTTAATATTGTAGAGGAAGGAATGCAAATTCGTAAAGACTTAACCGTTATTATGTGCGCTCCAAAATGCCCAGGTTCTGAAGTTCGTGAGGAGTACAAAAGGGGATTTGGAGTTCCAACTTTAATTGCTGTTCACCCAGAAAATGATCCAAATGGAATTGGTTTGGCTCAAGCCAAAGCGTATGCAGTAGCAACAGGTGGACATAGAGCCGGAGTTTTACGTTCTTCATTTGTAGCTGAAGTTAAATCAGATTTAATGGGAGAGCAAACTATTCTTTGTGGTCTATTACAAACAGGTTCTATCTTATGTTTTGACAAAATGGTAGCTGAAGGTGTAGATGCTGGATATGCTTCTAAATTGATTCAATACGGATGGGAAACTATCACTGAAGGATTAAAATACGGTGGTATCACTAACATGATGGATCGTTTGTCAAATCCTGCTAAAATTGCTGCTTTCAATGCTGCTGAGGAATTAAAAGACATTATGCGTCCGTTGTTCCAAAAACACATGGATGATATTATTTCTGGTCACTTCTCTAAAACTATGATGGAAGATTGGGCAAATGATGATAAAAACTTATTAACCTGGAGAGCTGCAACTGCTGAAACGAACTTTGAAAAAACTCCTGCAGGTAATTTTGAAATTTCTGAGCAAGAATATTACGATAACGGAGTATTGATGGTAGCGATGGTAAAAGCTGGAGTTGAATTAGCTTTTGAAGCAATGACTGACTCTGGAATTATTGAAGAATCAGCTTATTACGAATCATTACACGAAACACCGCTTATTGCTAACACTATTGCAAGAAAGAAATTGTTTGAAATGAACCGTGTAATCTCAGATACTGCTGAGTACGGATGTTATTTATTTGATCATGCTTGTAAACCATTAATTGCTGAGTATGTTAAAAATGCACCATCTAATTTAGTAGGTCGTCCATTCAATAACGGAAATAATGGTGTGGATAACAAAGAATTAATTGAAGTTAACAGCATTATTCGCAATCACCCAGTAGAAGAAGTGGGAGCTTGGTTGAGAGAGTCAATGACTGCAATGAAAAAAATTGTATAATAACTCATAACTACAAAACAGGAATTGCAACACAACTAATAAGCTGTTATTTAAATTATATCATAATAAATCCCAAATTTTGAATTAGTTAGCAATTTTGGCTAATCGATATAAGTAGTACAGATTATTTTCACTTCACTTTTTTAAAGTGAAGTGATGTAATTCCTAACATAAATAAACAATTAATTGTTGTTGAATTTTGTTCGTAAAAAGCGAGATAGTTAATACTATCTCGCTTTTTTAGTTTTGGATAAAAATAACAAATCATACAAATACCAATCAGATTGTTAAATAAATTCAAAATAATTTCATTCTATCTAATTTTTTATACTAATTAATGAAATAAAATATTTTAGGAATAACAATAGATTTAATACTTTTATAAAAAATAAATGAGCCATGAGTTACTATAAAATTGATAATTTCGAACAATATTTCAAACACTACAATAAATCGATTCGTGAACCTAGAAAATTTTGGGGTAAAATAGCCGAGGAAAATTTTACTTGGTACCAACAATGGGACAAAGTAGTTGATTTTGATATGGCCGAAGCGGATATTAAATGGTTTACCGAAGCTAAAGTTAATATTGTTAAGAATTGTATCGATAGACATTTGGCTAAAAGAGGAGATAAAACGGCGATTATTTTTGAGCCGAACGATCCATCAGAAGAAGCACAGCATATTACCTATAATGATTTGTATGAACGAGTAGGTAAGATGGCTAATGTTTTGCGTGAGCAAGGTATTAAAAAAGGAGATCGTGTTTGTATTTATTTGCCAATGATTCCGGAATTGGCAGTTTCAGTTTTAGCCTGTGCAAGAATTGGAGCCATTCACTCTGTGGTTTTTGCAGGATTTTCTGCATCAGCAGTTGCTTCAAGAATTATTGATTCAGAATGTAAAATGGTCATTACTTCAGACGGTGGCTATCGTGGTAATAAAACAATTGATTTAAAAGGAATTATTGATGAGGCCTTAGTGAATTGTCCTTCTGTTGAGAAAGTATTGGTTGCTAAAAGAACCAACACTAATGTCAACATGAAAGAAGGCCGTGACCAATGGTTACAACCGCTGTTAGACGAAGCTTTGACTAATAATGTTGCTGAAATTATGGATGCTGAAGATCCATTATTTATTTTGTACACTTCAGGTTCTACAGGAAAACCAAAAGGAATGGTACACACCACAGCAGGTTATATGGTATATACCGCTTACACTTTCAAAAATGTTTTCCATTATGAAGACAATGATATTTTCTGGTGTACTGCCGATATTGGTTGGATTACGGGTCATTCGTATATTCTTTACGGACCTTTATTAAACGGTGCAACTACGGTTATTTTTGAAGGAGTTCCTTCTTATCCAGACTTCAGTCGTTTCTGGGAAGTAATCGAAAAACATAAAGTAACTCAATTTTATACGGCTCCAACAGCAATCCGTGCTTTAGCAAAAGAAAGTTTGGAGTATGTTCAAAAATTTCCTTTCAAGTCGTTAAAAGTAATTGGATCCGTTGGAGAACCAATTAACGAAGAGGCTTGGCACTGGTACAACGACCACGTGGGCGGAAAAAGATGCCCAGTAGTTGATACTTGGTGGCAAACCGAAACAGGAGGAATTATGATTTCGCCTTTGGCTTTTGTAACACCAACAAAACCAACCTATGCAACGCTCCCTTTACCAGGTATTCAACCAGTTTTAATGGATGAAAAGCGTAATGAAATTGAAGGAAATCAAGTGGTAGGTAGTTTGTGTATTAAGTTTCCATGGCCGGGAATTGCTAGAACTATTTGGGGCGATCACCAACGCTATAAAGAAACCTATTTTAGTGCTTTCCCTGGAAAATATTTCACAGGAGACGGTGCTTTACGTGACGAAGTAGGGTATTACCGAATTACAGGTCGTGTTGATGATGTTGTCATTGTTTCGGGACATAATTTAGGAACCGCTCCAATTGAAGATGCTATCAACGAGCATCCAGCGGTGGCTGAATCAGCTATTGTAGGATTCCCTCACGACATCAAAGGGAATGCATTATATGGTTATGTTATTTTGAAAGAAACAGGGG